>Ga0272444_10001754_pt1 | contig 20542 bp, 14 predicted proteins | sample SSMForm13_FD_201033 | JGI IMG/M metagenome (GOLD analysis project Ga0272444, IMG submission 201033) | Marine sediment archaeal communities from Little Sippewissett salt marsh, Falmouth, MA, United States - SSM-Form-13 | ecosystem: Environmental > Aquatic > Marine > Wetlands > Sediment ... | reverse complement strand
GTCAAAAACATCGACTAAATCGAACTTCCATCCCTGCGTCCCATAATGTTGCGGCCGGCGCGGCCGAAGCCTTTCCTTCTCGGCCATCCGGCGACGAATGAGATCGGATTCAAGATACCGGTCCAGGCGCTCCTCCTCGGCCTTCGGATAAGGCTTCCGCTCCATTTTCCCGACGAGCACCAAGGCAAGCGCCCGGTGAAGGTCCTCCGGCATGTCCTCCAACATTTCGGAAAGGCGCACGCGGAGGACTCCATTTTGCCGGGCGATTTTGGCTTGAACGTCCCGGTAGGGATAGTAGGTGATCTTGACTTCGCGCAACCCGCGGGGAACGCGGCCCAGCAGTTGCCGAAAGGCGTCCCGGTAGACCGATTCCAGCGCTCCCGGTTGGGCCGGCGTGTCCGGAGCTTCCGGTTCGGATTCAATCAGGTGATCCCAAAGATAGGGCGTTGGATGGTCTGACTTCTTCAATCGATTCGTCCGAGCGACCCCTCGGGGCAAAAGCAGACTCAAGAAAACGGGCCGTAGTGAATCCGGACTCCCCCCGTATCGACTTTCTTCTGAAACCAAATCCTCAGGCGCTGCTTGATCAGGTTGCGCGCCGGAGGAATCAAGAGAACGAATCCCACGCAATCGGTCAACAAGCCCGGCGTAATCAACACGATGCCCGCCACGAGAATCAAGACGCCATCGATCAGACGGCCCGAAGGAACGATTCCCATTGAGAGATCCTTTTGAATCTGTCTCCACGTCACGAGGCCCTGGTACTTCGCCAGTCCCGCGCCGAGAGCGCCGGTGAGCAGGATCAACAGCAACGTCGCGCCGAAGCCCAGATGCGTGTTGATCTTGAGCAGAATAACCAGTTCGATAAACGGCACCAGGGTAAAGAGCAAAAAAAGTCGGATCAACCAGCTCATGGGATATCTTTCGTCCGGCCGCAGTCGGCCCGGTTGGATTTCAGAACGCTTTGGGATCGAGATTCAGCTGTTCGATTTTCTGATAAAAGTTTTTGCGATGCATGCCGACCGTTCGCGCCGCCTGGGACACGTTTCCCTCCGCCGCTTCAAGCGCGCGGCGAAAGAATTCCCGCTCGAAGTCGTCCAACACGCTCCGTTTCGCCTCCCGGTAGGACACGTCTTGGAGTTCAACCGCCGGCGGGCGGGACGAGACACGCTCAACCGAAGCGGCTGGAAGCGCCTCCACGGACGTCAGCCCCATGGAGCGAATCACCTCGGCGGTACCCAGCACCACAACACGCTCGACGACGTTCTCCAATTCCCGCACGTTGCCCGGCCAATCGTATTGAGTGAGAATGCGAAGCATATCGGCGGACAGGGGAATCGGTCGCTCCCCGCCCCGGTTGTGCTTCCTTAGAAAATGCTCGACCAGCAACGGAATGTCCTCCTTGCGCTCCCGCAAGGGCGGAATCGAAATCGGCACCACGTTCAACCGGTAGAACAAATCCTCCCGAAAGCGGCCCTGGCGGACACGCTCGGCCAGATCGGCGTTCGTCGCCGCCACGATCCGCACGTCCACCCGCTTGCTGCGAGAGGAGCCCACAGGCTCAATCACCTTTTCCTGCAAAACGCGCAACAGCTTGCCCTGGAGTCGAGGGCTCATATCGCCGATTTCGTCGAGAAAGATCGTTCCGTTGTCCGCCAGCTCGAAGCGCCCGCGCCGGCTTTGCGAGGCTCCGGTGAAGGCTCCTTTGACATGGCCGAACAGCTCGCTTTCAAGCAGATCCTCGGGAATCGCCACGCAATTGATCGGCACAAACGGTTTCTGCGTGCGCCGGCTTCGCCCGTGAATCGCTCGGGCGACCAGCTCCTTGCCCGTGCCGCTGTCCCCCGTAATCAGCACGGTGCTCTCCGTGGCCGCCACGCGATCGATCAGCTGAAAAACCTGGTGCATGGAACGGGATTCCCCCACGATGTTCTCAAAACCTCCGTGGGCGTCCAGCTCGCTGCGCAGGTATTGATTCTCCAGGGCCAGCTGCTGCATCTGCAAGGCCTTGCGGACCACGATCTTCAGCTCGTCCATATTGCAGGGTTTCAGAATGTAGTGAAAAGCGCCCTGCCGCATGGCCGCCACGGCGCTTTCAATCGTTCCAAACGCCGTCAGGATGATGACCGCGGTATTGGGACTGCGTCCCTTGATTTCCCGAAGCAACTTCTCGCCCGTTATCCCGGGCATCTTCAGATCGGTGATCACGACGTTCGGCGAGGCCTGATCGAAAACCTCCAGCGCCCGAGCGCCATCCTGAGCGGTGAGCACTTCATAATTCTCTTCGCTGAGCACAACGGAAAGGATCTTCAGAAATCGCTGTTCATCGTCAACTACCAGGACCGTGGCCACTCGGTTCCCCCATCTCGAAACTCAGGTGAACACAATATAACGAGCGCGGGAGAAAAAGACAACGCGAAAAAGGAAGCGGCGAATCCCCCCACTGACCGGGAATCCGCCGCATCCTCCACCCACCGTCACATGAGGCCCTTTGAAGAGCCTCCTCTCGCTCATTCCATTTGATGCCAACCCGGGCCGCCCGCTAACGTGCAGCTGGGCGCGCTTGCCAGATCGTTGACGCCGAAGACCCCTCCGGCAGGGCACATTTGGGCGCTTCCGTCGATTGCCGTGCCAAGCGGCTTGTCCAAAAATACCACGAGCTGAGCGTCCGAGGGAACATCCGCGTCCCCCAAGTTGAACTCGAAAGCGGCTTGGGCTTTCGCCCCGTCGATCCGCTCCAGCAGCTCGCTGCAGAGGATCGCCTGGGAGCCCTGTCTGGCCCGGATAAAGTTCAGCAAGGCAATGGCCCCAATCAAGCTTATGATCGCAATAACAATCATGATTTCGACAAGTGTGAATCCGGTCTTCCCGCGCATCCTTCCATTCCTTTCCCCGAATGCCACGGATTATCGACGAAGGGCGCCGAACCTGGAGAATGCAACCGATATGCCAAAGTGATGAGAATTCAAGCAGATCCCCTCCTATTTTCAAAAGAATCCATAGAAACGTATAAACTTGTTGAATTGTAATAAGTTATAACATCGCCCCCGGGTGTCGTTCGGGCAAGGAAGAGTTCAAGGAGATCAGCGCAGCGTCCGCAGTGAGCGAACTCCCGGACTCAAAGTGGGACACTCTTGTCCAATCCTCTTTCAGGGCAAAATGGGCAAAAAAAGAACCAACTGGGGAGTTGGTTCTTATCGTGAGAGGCAGGGGCCTCTCATGGGGAATGGGGGAAAAAGGGATTGACTTAGGGCACACAAGGACTTTTTATACTCTGTCCTCTGTCCTCTGCTCTTGCTCCTTTCCTCGGTCATCGTCGGATCGATCCGACAGTTCTAACCTCAGACCAGTCCTTCAATCCGCTTCCGGATCACTGGCCGCCGTAGTTTGCTCAGCGCCTGCTCTTCGATGCGACGAACGCCCTCAGCCGAGAGGCCGATCCATCGCCCGATGGTCCGGAGACTCGCCGGTTCGTCGCCTTTGCCATTCAGGCCGAAACGCCACTGCAACACCTTCTTTTCGCGAGGGTTAAGCACACCCATCGCCTGGTTTAAACGGTCAGCCGCTTGGCGTCGAAAGATCCGGGCGTGGGGCTGCTCCTGACGATCGTCCGCCAAAGTCGCCGAAAGAGGAGGCAAATCCTCATGAAGCGAGCTGTCCAAAGAGAAGAAAGAGGTCTCGGCTTTCTGAATATCAATCACCTTCTTAACGGGAATATTCAGTCCGTTCCCGATCTCGGTCGGATTCGGCAACCGCCCGGTCCGACGCTGAAACTCGCTGCTGAAGGCCTTGATTTTCCGCAGGGTTTCATACTTATTGATGGGGACTTTCACCGGCCGGGCCTTTGTCTCAACGGCCCGCTGGATCGCCAATCGAATCCACCAGCCGCAGTAAGTCGTCAGCCGGTATCCCAGCTTTTCGTCAAACTTCTCAATCGACTCAATCAGTCCGATATTGCCCTCCTGAATCAAGTCCATTAAGGGCAATCCTTGATTGCGATAAGCCTTGGCAATCTTGACTACAAAACGCAGATTCGACTCGATCAGCTTCTTCTTGGCGTGAGAATCGCCCTTTCGGGCTTTTTCAGCCAGGAGCCGCTCTGCTTCCGGTGCCAACAGAGGAATCTTAGAGATTTTCCTCAAGTAGGCGTCAATTACACCATCATTTTGAATCATCTCAGAACCTCGAAATCAACAGCGTTGCCTTATCTTCATGCAAGAAGAGGACCAGAAATGATCCATGAACCCGTGATGCCATAAGTTAAAAATATACAGCATGATATGAATTATTCATGGAGCAATGCAGGGCTCAGTCAAGGTGGATTATGGGGCCACTGTGAGGAAAATATCCGGCCCAGGTGAGAAGAGAAACTCTCACTTGTTGTGAAGGAGACTAAATAGAATATTTCGACTTGGCTTTGAGGAGAAAAGAGATCAATCCACTTTGAAAGGACAGCCGGGCAGGCCGAATTTCCGGGCTAAATTCAATCCTGTTAATCTTGTAAATCCTGTCCGAAGTTTTTAAGGCACAATGCTAGGATTTCGAGCGGATTCGGGACAGATTCAGCTGCCGAATTTTTTCCTGAAGATGCCGGCGGCTCATTCCCGAGGCGTGCGCCGCCCGAGTGACGTTCTGGTCGTTGAGTTGAAGCAGGTTTTCAAAATACTGGCGTTCGAAGATCTCCTTGGCCTTGCGATAAGCCAAGGCTGTGGATTGATCCCACTGGTCGGAACGGCTTTCAGTCGGGGCCCCCGACACGAGCTGTTCCGGAAGTCCAAAACTCTCGAATTCCAAAATCGGCCCATCGCCAAGGATCATGGCCCGTTCGATGCATTTCTGGAGCTCCCGGACGTTGCCCGGCCAGTCGTATCGCATGAGCCCTCGCATCGCGCGGGAACTCACTCCTGAAGTCCGCCGCTTGAGCGTCGTGTTCAGCTCGGCGACAAAATGCTCCACCAGCAGGGGGATGTCCTCCTTGCGCTCGCGCAGGGGCGCCAAGCGGATCTGCAACGTATTCAACCGGTAGTAGAGGTCTTCCCGAAACCGTTCGGCTCGGATCTGCTTTTCCAAGTCCTTGTTGCTCGCCGCCAGGATGCGAATATCAACCTGTTTGGACTGGGTGCTTCCCAGGCGGCGAAATTCCTTGCTCTCGATCGTGCGCAAGATCTTCGTCTGGAGTTCAAGCGGCAGGTCGCCGATTTCGTCCAGAAACAACGTACCCCCGGCAGCGACTTCCACCAAGCCCTTCTTCGCCGTTTTAGCGTCCGTAAACGCCCCTTTTTCATACCCGTAGAGTTCGCTTTCGAGTAAATCCCGAGGCAAAGCGCCGCAGTTGATCGCAACAAAGTTGTGGTTCCGCCTTGGGGAAACCTGATGAATCGCGCGCGCGACCATTTCCTTGCCGGTCCCGCTTTCGCCCTGAATCAACACCGTGCTCTGCGTGGGCGCCACCTTGCGAATAACGTCGATCACTTGTTGCATGGCCGGACTTTTACCGATCAGGTTTCCCAGGCCGAACCGGGATTCCAGCTGTTCGGTCAGGTACCGGTTGCGTTCGAGAAGGTTCCGGCGTTCGAGGGCGCGCTGAAGCGTCAGGAGGATTTCTTCGTTATTGTCAAAAGGCTTTTGGATGTAGTCATACGCCCCGGCCTTCATCGCTCGAACCACGTCATCGATGGAGGGATAGGCAGTCATCATGATCACCGCGATGTCCGAATCCTGCTGCTTGATGCGTTCCAGTAGTTCAATGCCGTCCATTTCCGGCATCCGAATGTCGCTCAGAACGGCGTCGATCGTCTCACCGGCGATGGTTTTCAACGCTTCGGCGGCCGACTGGACGGTTGAGACCTCATAGCCTTCATCCCGGAGGATCTTGCCCAGAATTCGGCAAAGGTTGATTTCGTCATCGACAATCAGCAGATGGGCCGCAGGAGCGGTCATTGGCGTTTCTCCTTCGCCGAATTGCGGGATTCGGCAAGGTTCTTCAGCTGAGTCTCCAGCCGGCTGCGCTCTTTCTCCAGTTGGTTCATCCGGTCGGCATATCGCTCTTCCGCCATCCGGCGCATCACCTTGAGGCTTTCCGCATCCGCAGAGGTCCCAAGCGGCAGCCGCGCGGCCAAAGGAAAAACCACCTGGCGGCGAACCTGCCCGGCAGCCGCGCCCGCCCAGCTCGGCAAGCGCTCCTCCGGCGTCTCCAGTACGACGGCCAATGAAGCGAACGTCAAGGCCCCCGCAAAATGAAGGATCCAAAAGACTTTCATGCGGTGATTCTCCAGTGTATGACGATTGAGGTCTTATCGAATCTTGGTTCACGTGTCAATTTTTTTCTGGAAGCCCGAGGCGGTTCCCGTATAATGCAGACATTGTCTCTTATGAGAACCCGGTGGTCGATCCTTGGAGTCAAATCACGCACAATCTTCCGAGCCGTTCCCCACGTCATGGCGTGAGCGGGCTTTCTGCCGAGAGGCGATCCAACTTGCCGTCGTCCCGCTGATTTTCACCCTGCCGGCCGCCGTCCCGGCGCTTCGCTTCATCTATGGACGCGAAGTCCGAGCCTTGCTCGCCACGGCGTGGATTCTTTGGACGGCGACCGGGCTGGGCCTGTGGGCTTTTCGTCCAAGTCGCGGTCGAACATCGGCGAACCAGCTGGTTTCGGCCTGTGGCCTCGGTCTGGGCCTTCTCAGTTTTGTCATGTTCCTGCTGGCCGTTTTGCAGCTGTGGCGGGACGTTCCCGTTTTCCTGGTCTTCACGCTTCTTGCCCTTCTCTCCTATCCCAACTGGACCCCGCTTTGGCGCGGGTTGAAGGCAAGCTTTGGCGCGGAACGCCAGGAGCGGTGGACGGCGCTTCAGGTTGCAGGCGTTCTGGCTGGAGCGATGCTGTCGGTCATCCTGTTGCTCCACGCGTTTTTGCCGCCGATGAGTTTCGACGCGCTGGAGTATCACCTTGGGGTGCCTTGGGCGCACTGGCAAAATGGAGGCATGCGCTTCATGCCCCATCTTTTCTATTCCAACTTCCCAATGGACGTCGAAATGCTGCTCACGCTTGCCTGGAGACTGGGCGGCGAGGCGGCCATCAAGACGTTGCATTGGAGCTTCGGCATCCTGACGAGCGTGGCACTCTACCGCTGGCTGCGCAACCGAATGGGGCGAAGTGCCGCTCTGCTGGCTGCGCTCTTGTTTTACAGCGACGTGCAGATCCTCGGCCTGTCGGTTTCGGCGAAGATCGATCTTGGAGTGACTTTCTTTTCTTTCCTGGCCTTCATGTCCTTCTGGCGTTGGATGAAAGAAAAGACGCCCGGACAGGCTGTTTTGACGGGCGTCTTCACCGGTCTGGCCGTTGGAGGCAAATATTCCTGCGTTGGCATTGTCGCGATTCCCGTCTTTGCAGGAATGGCCGCAAGTCTGACTTTGAAACCGCGGGTCAAAAGGCCTTGGCTTCACCTGCTTGCGGCGGCTACGGTCGTTCTTCTACTTTTTGCGCCGTGGGCAATTCGAAACACGCTCTTCCAGGGCAATCCCGTTTTTCCATTGGCATACGAGACATTCGGCGGGCGAACGCTGGATAGTGAATTTCACCAGTTCATGGTCGTCACGACAGACGCCACTTGGCCGGAGGAGGCGGCACAGCTGGCTCAACTGGATTCCATCACGGGAAAAGGGCTTCAGGTGTGGAAAATCCTTACCCAGGAGCAATTACTCCCGACCATCCTGCTGTTGTTGCTCCTCCCGGTTCTTCTGGGAAGAAGCGACCGGCGTGAGAAGATCCTTTACTTCACGCTGCTGCTCGGCTGGCTGATCTGGATCACACTGTCAAGGCCCTTGCCCCGCTATCTTGTACCGCTCTATCCCGCGATCGCGGCCCTGATGATGATGGCGCTACGGCGCATCTCGAGAAAAGATTTTCGCAGAGCGGCGTATGGGGCGATCGTTCTGGTGCTTTTGGCCAATGGCTCATCCCTGGCCGCGCTGATGGCGCAGCTGCCCAAAGCACCCCGCTATCTTGCTAGGCAGGTGAGTCGTGAGGAGCTGTTGTTTTCGGGACTACCGCATTTTGAAGCCATTGAATATCTTAACCGGGTCCTGCAATCTCATGAGGCGAAAGTGCTCTTTGTCGCCGAAGCCCGAGGATACGGCTGTAAAATCCCCTACGCGCTGAACTCGGTCTATGACCGGTCGATCCTGCTCCAGGTCATCGGTGACGAACCGGCCGTGGAAAAGTGGCCGAGCCGGTTGCGCAAGGCGGGATACACCCACTTGCTCTACAATCCGCTCGAGCTCCAGCGCTACATCACGACGTTCGAGTCTTCGGGATGGAAGGAAGGCCGAATCATCCGGGAAGTCATGGAGCGCCTGGAGCAATCAGGCGGGATCGACCGGCTCTATGCCACCCGCCACACACAGGCGGGACAAATCAAGGTGTATCAAATTCTGGAATAATTCCCCCCCTGTTTGTAGTGGCGTCGTGAGACGCTAATTTACTTACGCCCTTACGGGCGCACTACAAACCGGTTGTTTGCGAAAGGGCTGCCTTTCAATTCCTCTCCCTCGGAGGGGAGAAGCGGGCCCCCAAAGATTTGCCGTGGTGAGGGTGATACTTTCCACCGGCATACATCCTCGCTTGCAGTTCTTGCCATGGCCGACCACCGGCCATGGTACCCGTGCCGGCACCGATAAAATTTGGGGCAATTCTTGAATTGCCGCTACAGCTTTAGTGCACTTGCACGGATTCAGTCGTCCGGGGAGAGAGCCCGACGGTCTGCAGCCGAGCCAGAGCCGTGTGCAGTAAGAAATAGATCAGCAGGGCCATCAGAAAAGGCAGCAGCAGAAGTTCCACCAGGAGAATCGTTACATAGTAAAGAAATGTCTTCGAGCTTTCCCATGCGGCGCTCGTCATCGCGCTGACAATTCGATCCAAGGACAGGCGCACCTGTTCCATGCTTTCGCCGGGACTCAGCAGCGACATCTTGTCTTTGAGCGTCAAGAATTCGGTCTTGGCCTGGGTGAATTCTTCCGCCGTCGCCTGAATCCGTTTTGCCGCTTTCTCTTTAAGCGGAGAAATAAACCGGTCGCCTAAAGCCTGCGACCCGAGCAGGATCAGTGGAATGCCATAAGCGACGAGCAGGCCGAGGGTGATCAGACTTCGGGCCCACGCTCGAATCGCCCTGTTGGATCTCTGCCGGAAGACGCTGAGACCCAACAGAATGAATCCGCACCCAAGGATCGGAAGTCCGAGAGTCAGGAGCCCGCTTTCGACCAACAATTTGTACAAGGTCAAAACAAAAATGGCGTAGAGAAAGAGTTTCCAGACCCAGTCAATATAGTCATAGGCGGGCTGGATAAGATCGCCGACTTCCAGTTCAAAGCCGACGCCGACCGAACTGCCTTCCACTAAGGCCATGACCGCCTTGATGCCCGAAACGGTGGCAAAGACCGTAAGGTTCTTCTCCAGCGCGTCGTCGATTTGAAGCGCCGCCTTTCGACTGACCGCGTCCTGGAGTGTCCACTTCTCGATTCCCTTGCCCGCTCCGAGAAGCAGCCCCAGTCCCAGCAACGCCAACACCGCCGAGATCAACAACCGAGGGTTCTTAACAACTTGAGGGAATCGATCCATGGTGCTCCTGGAACTCGACCGGAATCCACTCTTCCACGAAAAGACTAAGAGGCGGCCGTCCTGCGCGCTTCCATAAACTGTCTTGCCTGGTGAACGAATGCTTCAAGATGGGTTTCCAGATTCGGCTGAGGCGTCCCATCATACGAAATGGTGAACGCCGGCAGTCCCTGGCAATCCTCGCGAATCTTCTTTAGAATCGCCGTGGTCACGGTGCCCGGCATGCAGGTCAGCGGCATCACGTTAACAATGCCGCTCGCCCCGGTCTCATAGAAGTCCAGCGCCTTTCCCACGGAAAGGATGGCCTCGCCTTCAAACGAATCGTGCAGATACCGATTCCCCAGCGTGAGAATGTGTTCAATCTCCGGTTCTTCGACGTTTGGCAGCACCTTGGAAAACGGCTCGGTCAATCTTCGCTCGTCGAATTTCTGCACTTTGTCCTTGATGAAGTTTTTGAGCATTTGCTTAACGTCCCGGGCGTGCCGGCACTGGCGAACGCGGGTAAAATTCGTATAGGTGATCCACTCGGAAAACGCCGGCATTCGCACTTCCGCTCCCAAAGCCTCAAGCCGCCGAATCAGGTCCTGGTTGCTGAACGGGTGATTGCGAACGAAGATTTCCCCGACGATGCCGATCGCCGGTTTTTCCCCTTGGCCTTGGAGAGAAACGGCGCGAAACGCTTCGGCGGCCTTCTCCATCACGGGGCGAAGATCCCGGCGGTTTTCAATCGCCCGGCAGACTTCCTCCAGACACCGGCGATGGACCTTCTCGGTTTGCCCTTTCTCTTTTTCATAGGGCCGAAATGCGAGCAGCAGTTTGTCGAATGCGTCCACCGCCACAATTCCCTGCCAAGTTAACCGCGAGGGATCGGCTTTCAGCAATCTCAACTGTTCGTAAAACTGAGCGTCCTGGTTGGGAGAGAAAATGGGTACGCGATCGTAGCCGTACTCCTGCAACACGAACTTGTGCAGAGCGCTGTAATGACCGAACCGGCAGGGACCGCCGCCGGAAGGCATAAAGAACGCCGCCCGATCCGGATCGACGTCCTCCCGACGCAGATGCCGGATCATGTCCCCCGCCGTGACGACGCAGGGAACACATTCCTTTCCGGTCGTAAAGCGCCGCCCCAACGCCATGCTGGTCTCGTCGCTGGGAGGCATGACCTCGGCATCCAGGCCGCAGGCGCGGAAGGCCGCCGCCAGCACGTGCGCGTGTTCGCACATGTAGGGCAGGTACATCTTGCGGCGTCCATCGCCATTGCCTCGGAAATGCGTATGCTCGGGGAAAAGACTCTCGCGGTAGCGGTACGTCCTCTCGCCCGAACTGTTCAAGCTGTCAATGAACGCCTCGCACCGGGTGATGACTCCCGCATCGGCGCTGTGTTCATCCAGCTCCAGCTGAAGAAAGGGCTTGTTGCCCATGGACTTCTTGAAGAAGGATGTGATGAAGCTGTCCGGCCCACAGCTGAAATTTGTTAAATAGATCGCGGCCAACCGGGGATTTTCTCGAATGATCCGGGTCGCCTTGAGAATCTTCTGCCCGTATTTCCAATACATGTTCGGGAAGTCGTTCGAGATGTCGACCTCGTCCAGAGGGAGCATATCCAAGGGAATCGGACAGACGCCGAGGGCGCGCAATTTCTTCGGCAGATCGAGATTCAACCCGGGATCGCAAGTGTTGTACGATCGGCCGACAACGACAACCAGTCGGCCAAACTTCCCATCCGTCGAGGCAAGAATCTCCTGCCCTCGCTGGCAAAGACTTCCGCGAAACTCATGCAGGGCCTTAAAAGCCAGGTGCGTCGCCCTGCGAATCTCGGTCGGCTTTCGATTGAGCCGCTCAGCGAGAACCTCGAGCTCTTCGGCAACCTTTTTCGCTCCATCGGCAAGATGGAGCACGGGACGCAGAACATTGTGATCGTGAAGATTCAGCGCCGAGTTAAGCACGTAGGGGATCGTTTGAATGTAGGGACAGAGGAAGTTCCTGTTTTGATGCACGTCGTCCCGTTCCAGATTGATAATACTGGGCAGAAAAAAGTAATCCACCTCCCGGTCCATCAGGTCGAGGATATGGCCGTGCGCCACCTTGACCGGAAAGCAGGGCTCGTTAGCCAACCGTTCGATTCCCCGCTGGATCAGCTTCTTGCGGGTCGGCGAGGAAATCTCGGTTCGAATCCCCAACGCCTTGAAGAAGGTTCTCCAAAACGGCATCAAATCGAAGAAGACCAAGAAGCGCGGAATGCCCAGCGTGGGGCCGGGACGGTCGGTGAGCACCTGCTCGTCCCCAATCCAGTCCTGCATCAACAGCCGGGCCCGTTCTTGAAACAGATCGGGGCCTTGCGGTTTCACCGCGTCTTTCTTCTTGACGTTGTATCGCTCGCACCGGGAACCGTAGTAAAGCGGTTTCTCCCCTTCAATCGTGACGGACTTGATTTCGCAGGCGTTACTGCACGCCGTACACTCGAACGTCTCAATAGTATACTTGCGGTGACTGAGATCGAATCCCCGGAACGTGCTCGGGCCGGGATGCTCCCGCATGTAATCCCGGACAATGAGCCCCATTCCGATGGCGCCCGTGACGTCATGGTGGCGCGGAACGATCATCGGAAGACCGATAACCTTTTCAAAAGCGGCGACCACCCCTTGGTTGGCCATCGTGCCGCCTTGGAGAAAAATCCGCCGGCCGATCTTCCGGTCGCCCACGACCCGGTTCAGGTAATTATGGACAATCGAGTAGCAGAGTCCCGCCACCAGCTCCTCAGTCTTCGCGCCCCGGGATTGATGGTGGATGACGTCCGATTCCATGAACACGGTGCACCGTTCGCCGAGCCGCGCCGGCTTCGGGCATCCCAGCGCAATGCGGCCGAACTCGCCCTTGATGTTGATGCCCAGGCGTTCGGCCTGCTCTTCGAGAAACGATCCGGTGCCCGCCGCGCAGGCCTGGTTCATCTCGAAATCGACCACCACGCCGTTCTCCAGGCTGATATACTTTGAATCCTGGCCCCCGATTTCAAAGATCGTGTCAACGCTTGAATCAATCGCCGCCGCGGCCGTGGCCTGGGCAGTGATCTCGTTGCGCACCGTGTCCGCGCCGACAAAGTCCGCGGTGAGATACCGCCCGGAACCGGTCGTCCCGCACCCTTTGACTTCGATGCGGTCGCCGATTTCATCCCCAATCTCTTCCAGCCCCTGCCGCACCGCTTCAATCGGGCGCCCGGCGGTCATCAGGTAGCGCTTGGCCAAAACGTTTCCTTCTTCGTCAATCGCCACAACGTTCGTGCTGATGGAGCCGACGTCAATGCCGAGGTAAGCGGGGATTTGCTTTCCCGGGGCAGGAGGCGATTCGGCCTGGCCGACGTAATGCCTGGACCGGGTATCTCCATCGAAGGCCAGCGGTTGAATTTCGCCCTGTCTCGAAGCGGGTTCCGAAAGGGGTTCCAACAGCGCCTCAGCGCCCGCATAGCGACACGCCTTCTTTCTATCGAGGGCTTCCAAGACCGCTCCCAAAGCGCCGGTCTTGTCGAAATGCTCCGGAAGGATCAGTCCGCCTGACTCCAGCTGCAAAAGTTCTTCAAACGCCCGCACGACGCCCACGTTGTGCGCGACACCGCCTTGAAACGCAATCGGTTTCTGCAACCGCTTGCTGCGCCCCAGGGTGCCGATGAAATTCCGCGCCAGGGCGAAACAAAGACCGGCAATGATGTCGTAATCGGGAGTCGCTTGCTGCTGCAGGTGGATCATGTCGCTCTTGGCGAACACCGAGCAGCGTCCGGCCATGCGGGGCGGCTTCTTCGACTGAAGGGCGAGGCGGCCAAACTCCTCTTCAATGGACACGCCGAGGCGGGAAGCCTGCTGGTCAAGAAATGAACCGGTGCCCGCCGCGCAGGCGCTGTTCATCGAGAAGTCTTCAATGAGCAGCCGGCCCTGCTTCGCGTCGTGCTTCAGCAACACCAGCTTGGAGTCCTGCCCGCCGATCTCGATCAGCGTGCGGACCTCGGGCTGCAGGTGTTCGACGGCACGCGCCTGGGCAATCAGCTCGTTGACGAAAATCGCGCCGAGCCGCTCAGCCAACCGCGAGGTGCCCGTACCCGTAATGGCTACCGTCTGGAGGCTCTCGCGCCTGAACCGGTTTTCGATCGCTTCCAGCTTTTCCCGCAGTATCCCCACCGGGCGGCCCTGGTGACGCCAGTAGCCGCTTTGGACAATCCTGCGGGCTTCATCCAAAAGGACCAGCTTGACGCTGATCGAGCCTACATCGATGCCCAGCGAGTAGACTGCGTTCTTACCCCCCGAAATCATGCTCTTATTCCCTTTAGGGATGCCGCCACTCCGCTATCCGAGAGATTTCACCACGTCATTTACTCTGATGAGAGAGAATCATTTAATAAACGATGCATCCGGCGATCAGCCGATAGACTGTATCTTAAACCCTCACTGCTGAAAACCCACAGCCCCACGCCGGCCGCCTTGCACCGCCAGCGGATTGATGAAACTCTCATCTATGGAAAACCATCATACTCAGAATCATATCGAGATCAATAGACGGAACGTCGCAAAGCCCACCAGCGTAACTCCGGCCAGAATCCGGTAGGCCCGGCTGTCCCGCCCGAAATCGAGAAAAACAGTCCGGCGGCAGAACCGGCCGCGGGGCATTCGCCCCTCCAGGCTCCAATAGGTGGAGAGAATGCGTTGCGAAACCGTCAACGTGTTGAATAAGGCAATCAACCCCAATCCAAGCGGCATGCTGCGAAACAAACCTCCGGCAATGAGGAGAGTGATTCGCTCTGGCCGTTGAGCCAAGCCGACGGTGCAATCGGGCATCAGGTTCTCCGCCCTGGCCTTGGCATAGCTGATCAAAACCGAAGTGACCAGGCCATACAGCGCAACTACAGCGAGGGCCGCACAACCCCGCCCCGCATAGCCCGCCAACAGTCCCCCAAACAGCGCCATGTCGCTGACACGATCCAGAGTCGAATCCAGAAACGCCCCGAAGCGGCTCTCTTTATCCCCGGCGCGGGCCAAGGCCCCGTCCAGAATATCAAATGTCGAAGCTCCGAGAAGCACGAGACCGCCCGTCAGCCAGAGTCCTCGATAGAACAGCCATCCGGCAAAACATTGAAACAAGGTTCCCGCTATCGTGATATGATTCGGATGAACGCCCCAGCGATCCAATGCGTGGAGCAGCCGCCGCTGGATCCGGCTGATTTTCTCGGTTAGCGACAGGAAGCTGAAATCCATGGTTCAAATCGCAAAAAATCGGCTCAATGCACCCCCGCCGGAAACATATTCAAGGCTTCGTAATCGACGTAAGGATATAGCATCTAACCTATTTTTTATCAGTATTTTAACGCATTCCTATTCTGGGATCAAGCGATTTTTTCGATGAGCAAATATCCTACCCTGAGAGCAATCAGTCAAGATCCTTGTAAACCGCGACCCGAGGCTCTGCGTTAAGGGAGATAGAGTGGCCATTCAACCGGTGAGCGAAGCGCGAGAAGACCAACTTGTGTGGTTTGCCCAAAAGGGCGACCCCCGGGCATGGCGGGCGCTTTTCGAGCGTGACCGGGAAATGATCTATCGAGTGGCGTACCGGATTGTCTTAAATCGAGAGGACGCGTTGGACATCGTTCAGGAAACGTTCTGCAAGGCTTTTATCAATCTGCACCGCTACGAGGGCAATGAAGACTGGCGACCGTGGCTTCGAACCATTGCCATCCGGACGGCGCTTTCCCGAACCCGGAGCGTGAGCCGGATTTTCCGCCGATTGGGCCGAAGAATCGGGGAGCGAGAGAGCGAGCAACTTTCCGCGAGTGGAGTCCCGACGGCGTTGGAGCAAATCGAGGCCGACCGGTTGTCTCAATCTCTCCATGCGGCCCTCGGCCGGCTCTCGCCTCGCCAGCGAGCCGTCGCCACCCTGTACTTCGAGGAAGGATTGAACGGTCCACAGATCGCCGCCACGCTGGGACTGCGGCCCGGCACGGTGAAAATTCACCTCGCGCGGGCGCGCCGGCGCCTGCAAAAAGAGCTTCGAGCGTTTCAGCCGGAACCGGAAGGAGTGTAGATTCGCATGAAAGGTCAAGATGAGAAGTTTCTGAAAGAAACGTTTCAGAACAGCGCCCCGCCTGCGGTGTCGCCCGGCGAGTGGGAGGCGGTCTGGAGTGACGTCGCCGCCTCTCACCCGAGAACCCGGAAGCCCCGACTTCGATTGGCCGGGGCCCTGGCTTTTGCCGCGACTTTTTTCTTTGGTGTCGGCTTCGGGCTTTGGGCAAGCGTACAGTTTAAGCCGTCCTCTCCGCCTCCATCGCCCGGTGCATCCGCGCCGGCGGCGGAAAGCGACCGGTCGAGCGACGAGGTTCAGCCCACACTCGCCTCCCAGGAGGATGGCATGGATCTCTTCGGCTTGAAGAATGTTCAGATCGAAACTCTCGGCCCCTCGGTGATGGGCCTTAAGCGTTATCGACTCACGGCACAAACACCGCGAGGCATCCCCGTGGTGTGGAATTACTATGGCGGTCAGCCAACACTAACTTCTGAAGGAGGAAGATCATGATTCGATACTTGGTGGCTCTGGCATTGTTTCTGGCTCCAGTCTTCGCCCCCGCGGCGGCAGTTGACAGACCGGTGCTGCTTGGAGATGAAGAACAAGTCGTCATCTCGAAAAGCGCGTCCGCGGAAAAGCCGATCAGCATGAAGGAAGTCCAGGAACACATCCAGCAGATCCACGAATCCTTCGCAAAAGAGATCGAGGACAACATCGCGCCATTTGTCCAACAGCAAATGGTCATCGCACAGAGTGATTTGAAGGAACAGCAGAAGGAGTTGGATGAGGCCGAAATACAAGTGCAAGAAGCTCGTGAGACGCTCGAGAAAGCACGTAAAGAGTATGAACAGACGATCCAAAAGATTGAACAGGAATTCGGGGAAGGTTTTAAGGACCGGTCGCTTCCCGCGTCTCCCGGCACGGGGATGATGGGAATGCCGGGAATGACGCCGGGGATGATGGCCGGATCTCCCCAGAATGAAGATCCCGAGTTTCTCAGGGCGATGGGTTATTTAAGGAAGATTGGTCCTGAAATCGGACAGATGTTCTCCTTGGCGGACGAAGACTGGGAGGTTCGGTTCTACGACTGCGAGCAAACCTTTGAACCCTTCCTGCCCCTACTGGAAAGCATGTTACCGGCGGGAAGCAAGATCAGCGCCCATCTTGAAAGAAGCCTTGTCGCAGCATTCACCTCACCCGAGGGGCACGAGCGCGCCGGGCGCTTCTTCGAGGAATTGGAGCAAAAGAGCCAAAGCCGGAGCACCCGAACCAGGCTTTCCTCAACGAGAAGGATCTCTTCAAGGCGGGCCCAGTCGGTGGTTCTCGAAATTCTACTCCTCCAAGGCAACAGTGACGACGGCTCGAAGCGAGGCGAAAGGGAATTCAGTCCGGACGCCAGTCAAATGGGTTTGGAACCGGAGGATCTTGCGTTCTTGGGAAAGCGGTCCTGGCAGACTTATGATAAAGCGTATGTGCGCTCCGGGGACAGTCTTCGCTTCCGAACTTCTCTCGGCGACAAGACTCTTGATGGAGAGGTCGAGGTTCTTGACGGGGACCGCGTAAAATTGGAAATGGATCTCCAGGCTTCCGGGAGTCGTTCGGTCTCAAGCACCGCGCTGCTTAATTCGGGACAAACCACGCTGGTCACCAGCTACAGCGCCGAGCAGACTGCGGGTTCGATCGTAGTCGCCGTCAGGGCAACTGTTGAAGAACAACCTCAGGAATTAGGTGAAGGCTTCGACAAGATTATCCCCGCCCTTCACTATTCCAATGTCGACATTCAAAAGGTATTGCCTCTCATCTCGGAGATTAGCGGCGTGAAGATTGTGGCGGATTCCGACGTCACCGGCAAAGTCACGCTTTCCCTTTCCGATGTTCCATTGAGTTTCGCGCTCAACGCCCTTTGTTCGAAACACAATCTGAGCTACTATGTTTCGTCGGATGGAACCGTCCACATCTCGAAAGAGTAGCGCGTTCCACCCTTAGCGCCAGTATGGATAAGGCGGCTTGCCATAAGCCGCCTTATCCTTTTTCTCCCAGAGGCCACCTTGACGATCCTCGCGTGCCGTGTTTAGATTCCGCCCACACGCGCATTCAACTCCAGGAGGGTGCATTCGTGTCCGAGAAGGTTTTTCCGCCGTATCCCGTCTGGGTGGAAGTCGATCTCGATCGGTTTCGAGGGAATCTTCGCGCCATCCGGCGGCATTTACCCGCGTCGTGCGAACTCATTTGTGTGCTCAAATCAGACGCCTACGGCCATGGAACGGTCGAGCTGGCTCGGGCAGCGCAAAAGGAAGGTTTGCTGGGACGCATCGGGATCGCCACCAATGAGGAAGCCCGCCGGCTGCGCGAGGCGGGATTCGACCAGCCGATCATCAAGCTGGTCCCCAGCCTGCCGGATGAATTTGAAGAGAGCATCGCACTCGGAATCGAGGAAATCGTCTCGGACGCCGCCACCGTGAAACGGTTGGCCGCCTTGGCCACCGCTCAGGGCAAAACCGCCAAGGTGCACCTCGGCCTGGACACGGGCATGGGGCGAAAAGGCGTGCTCGATACGGCTGGAATCGATCCTCTCATCGAGATCGCTTCCGTGCCGGGCGCTGAGGTTGTGGGGATGATGACCCACTTCCCGATCGCGGACGACGAGAACAAAACCTTCACCCAGGAACAAATTGCGGCTTATCAAAAAATTCGAAGTCAATTGGCCGAACGGGGAGTGAACCTGAAGCTTTGCCACGTGGCAAACAGCGCCGCCCTGCTCGACCTGCCCGAGTCGCATCTGGACGCGGCCCGGGCGGGATTGATTCTTTATGGAATGTATCCTTCCGAGCACGTGAAGCGGTTGGAAGGCATTCAGCCGGTCATGTCCTTTCACACCCGCGTGGCGCTCGTGCGCCGCCTGCCAAAGGGCCGCTCGATTGGGTACACGCGGTCCTACATCACTCCTTCCGAGCGGCTGATCGCGACTCTGCCCCTGGGGTACAACGATGGCTACTTTCGCTCGGTTTCGAATCAAGCCCAAGTGCTGATTCGAGGCCGGCGCGCGCCGGTCGTCGGCGTTGTTTCCATGAATCTGGTGACCGTGGACGTCACCGAGACGCCCGGCGTCGAAGTCGGAGACGAGGTCGTGCTATTCGGCCGTCAGGGATCTGAGATCCTCCTCGCCGACGAGCTGGGGCAGTGGGCCGGCACGATCAACTACGAGATCACCACCCGGGCCGGAACCCGAAACCACCGGGTCTATCGAGGGGCCTAACCCGTCCGCAAGGGCTTTCGAGAGCGCGGGGTCGGCTCCACAGGCCGAAGAATCCCCTATTTTGCCTCCCAAAATCCCGTATATTTCGGCCGACCGGCGAAAAATTCATTTGCCAGCTGACCCGGATCGTGGTATATACTGCCGCTCTGTTGAACAGCGAAGGCTCGTTCGACCGGAGGTCTGTAGCGCCGGGGGGATGCCCGAGCGGCCAAAGGGAGCAGGCTGTAAACCTGCCGGCTTCGTGCCTACGAAGGTTCGAATCCTTCTCCCCCCACTTCATCGCTCCCTGACAAGGGATAGCGAATTGTCTCCCGCAAGGCCAATCGCCTCTTGCGGGATTCTGTTTTTCGACTCCAGAGGCGAGAAGCCAATCCCCGCCGATTCTTGACTTTCCCCGATTCGTGGTTAAACTTTAAAGCCGGGAAGCCAACTTCCTCGATACTTTTGACTTATAGACGTTCTGTGAGTTTCCTTTTCCGAGCCGGAATCGACATGAATGAATTTCGATCCACAATAACCGAGCCCTTGGAAAGGGCCAGAAAACGCAGCCGGTTTGTGCAGCTGCCGATGATTGTCTCGATCCCCCTGCTGATCGGCCTCCTGGTCCTCATATCGGGCATTGTCAGCAAAAACATCCTGCTGACCACGATGTTCGACGTTGCTCCCGATACCAGCCCGGGCCAATTGGAACAATCCGGCCGGCTGATGGATAACTTGACCTATGTCTCCGCCGCCCTCTCGGCGCTGGCCGGGCTGATTCTGGCGCTCATTATTGTGCGGCCGATCCGGCAGTTGTCGTCGGCGATGTCCGATCTGGCCGACCGGGGGATCACCAAGCAAGTGGACTTTACCCGCACCGGAGCGGAAATCGGCCAGCTGGGCGACTCGTTCAACCGCTTGATGGGCCTGCTGTCCAGCACGATGCCGGAGCGCGCCCGCTTTTTGTTCCACAATATTGCCAGCGGCCTCATCGGCGTGGACGGCGAGGGATTCTTCACGACGATCAACTCGGCAGCGGACAAAATGCTCGAACTTCACGGCGTCGGAATTCGAGACCGCCGCGTACGGGAGTTTCTCAGTCGCTTCGGCGAGATGCAGGAGCTGATCGACCTGTTGGAGGAAGCCCGCGCGACGGGCCGAGACTACTCGGCCAAGCGCGTTCGCGTCAAAACGCTGTCCGGCCGCGAGGTCAACATCATCGTCACTACGACCACCATGTCCGATCCCCATAGCGGAAGAACCGAGACGCTGGCCACGCTGATGGACCTGTATCGCATCCAAAGGATCAACGAGCAAATTCAGCAGGGCGACAAGCTGTCCTCGTTGGGAACCCTGGCGGCGGGCGTGGCGCATGAGATTCGCAATCCCCTGGCTTCCCTTCGGGGGCTGACTCAGCTGCTGGGCGAAGACCTCGTGGAGAAAGATCCAAAGAACCGGTACGTGGGGGTGATCCTGGAAGAGGTGGACCGCCTGGACGGTGTGGTTCAGCAGCTGCTGGACTTTTCCGCCGTATCGAAAGAAGAAAAACACCGGACCGACATCAATGAATTGCTCCAGCGGGCCTTGAACCTGGCCCAACCGGCGCTGAAGAAGAAGCGGGATGCCCACGTCGCGCTCGATCTCGCCGAATCCCTGCCGCC
>Ga0272444_10001753_pt1 | contig 20544 bp, 13 predicted proteins | sample SSMForm13_FD_201033 | JGI IMG/M metagenome (GOLD analysis project Ga0272444, IMG submission 201033) | Marine sediment archaeal communities from Little Sippewissett salt marsh, Falmouth, MA, United States - SSM-Form-13 | ecosystem: Environmental > Aquatic > Marine > Wetlands > Sediment ... | reverse complement strand
GGCCTGGGCCTGTCCGCTGATCCGCAGTTCGATCCATTTATACCAGACCTTCTTATCGTTCTTCTGGTTGAGAAAGCGGCCCTGTTTGTCTTTCAAAAAGTAATTCACCGAAAAGATCCGCGGCGGATCCTTCAGACGGCTGCCGATATCCAGATTGTCCTGGATGTATCTCCCGATGGGGATGGACAGAAAGTCCAGATTGGACATGGGATTGAACACCCGCACCCCCTCCCGGCCCAGGGTGGCGGCGGTGGTCTCCGATTCCAGGGAGGCTCCCTTGGTGATGATGCCGTGGACCCAATCGAAGGCTTCTTCCACCGGCACCCAGGTGTCCGAGTCGCGGCCGCCGTATACGATGCCGCCGACCTCCACCCCCTCGGAAGCATCCAGCCGAGGGTCGAGATTATTCAGGGCCTCCAGCTTGATGGTGAATCGGGCGTTGGGATGTGAGGGCGGAATCTCCCTGCCCTCGTCGTCCTTTTTCCCCGGATGCCAGTCGCCGGAGTGGTTCTGTCCCCCGGGGGGCATCTCCCGGTCGCGCCCGATCCAGTGGGTTCCGCCCTCCGGCGTCACCAGGACGTTGGAGAAGATGATCTCGTTGGGCTCGTGCAGGGCCTTCCACTGCAGAGGATCATCCTTGGAATTGATCCCCTGGATGATGCCGAAGATGCCCTTCTCCACGTTGACCGCCCGCAGCTCTCCGTCGACCGCCCGCAGGTAGGCGATATCATCGCCCACGATGGTCTCCCCGTCCAGCATGGCCGTCGAGGTCTTGCCGCACAGCGAAGGGAAGGCGCCGGTCAGATAGGTGACCCGACCCCCGGGGCCGTGAATGCCCATCACCAGCATGTGCTCGCACAGCCAGCCCTCTTTGGAAGCCCGGTAAATGGCCAGCCGCATGGCCAGTTTTTTCAGGCCGATGGTGTTGCCGCCATATTGCGTATTGGCGCTGTAAACGATATCATCGGCCAGGTCGATGTAGATACGTCGCTTATCCAAGTTTTTGGAGGTATGGCGTTCATCCAATGCTCCGGCCGAATGGACGAACTTGAAAAAAGTGCCCTGGGAATCCTGGCGAAGGAATTCCTGGTAACCCCAGCGGTACAGGAGGTCCTCGCTGTGGGCCACATAGGCCGAGTCGGTCAGCTGAACGGCCGGCATGGAGAAGACCGAACGGGTCGGGCCCAGACAGAAGAAACGGACGAACAGCTCCTTGCCCTGCATGATGTTTTTCATGATCTCCCGGATCTCAGCCAGGCTGGTCTCCCGATCGGCGGTGTGAATAGACGATCCTAGCTTCTGCCCCCGGTCCGTCAGAATGCAGGTATGTTCCTTGTCCCGGGCCTGATCTCGGTAGCTATCATAGTGACAGGTGTGACCCTCTAAGGCCAGAGTGATTTCCTCTCCTAAGCGAACAGCACTCTGACGGACATAGTCGATATCCGCAGGATCGTCGGTGCAGACGAACACCTTCTCCGGCCGGCAATGGTCCACCCATGTGGCCACGAACTCATGCACCCCGGGATGGTCGATGCGGAGAAGCTTACTCAGCTGGCTTTCCTCCAGCCGGTCTTTCAAAACGGCCATGATCTCAGACTTCACTGCCATTGACAACCTCGTTTCCCGATTCGGTGACAGGTTTGCAATACCCTGATGCCTGTTCTCCTTACTGGGGGGCGCGCCGAGGAACGGAGGCCCGGCGGACCAAGAAAACCCCGGCCCCCAGAAGAATCAGCCCCTCCAGAAATCCGAACGGCCCGGCGGAGGAAAAACCGCCCAGAACCTCATCCAGAGTCAGGATGACGGCCGCCAGCCCCAGAAATATCAGCAGGATTCCGAGGCCATAGGACCAGCTGATCAGCCGCCCCAGGGCGGCCAGTCGGAAGAGCCAGACGCCGCTCAGGATGAACAGCACCGGCACGATGACATCGAACAGGGGATGGGATGAGGCGCCATCGCCTGAACCGGTGATGGCCATGATCAGCCCGGCCAGGCCGGTAAAGACCAGCAGGGCGCCGAAGATCCGGGTCAGCCAGAGATCCGCTGTATCCATCAGAGCACTTCCCTTCTTCTGGGTGCGGTTCTATTCTCTTTTTTTTCGTTTTCGTTCCTGCCGGTCCGGTTCACTGCAGAGGACCCCGGAGGAGATGGATATCGTCGATCCAAACCGTTCCGCTGCCCTCGAAGACCAGATTCAGCTTGATCTGATCTGGATTCTCGCCGGCCTTGAGGAAGAACGGCGTCTCCACGGCGATCCAGTCGTTGGAACCGGACAGGGCTGCAGCCAGGCCGCGGGAGAAAAACTCACCGGCCTCGGGGAAATGGCACCACATCTCCAGATAGACTTTCTCGGTGACATTCTCCGTGCGCAGCTTGGCCCGATAGATCAGGCGGGCGTCCTCCACATCCAGGTCCCCGGCCTCGTAGAGACGTACCGTGACCGGATCGGCGGCGGTGATGCGCAGAGAGCCGTTTCCGTCGGCGCTGATCTGAGGATCGATCTCCAGGGCCAGCTGATCATCGGCCTGAGAGATGACCCCGGCCACGCTGTCCAGAGGGTAGATCTTGATGGTGGCGGTTTCCGGAGAGGACTCCGCCTGCTGCTCCTGCTGCTCCTTTTGACCACAGCCGGTGAAGACTATGAGCAGGATCAGGCAGAGCAGGAACACGTTATATCGTTGGCGCATCAGCGGCCTCCTGAGAGTGTGGTGTTTGTGTTCTGTCACCGTTTTCGCTGATCCTTGATCCATATGTCATCTCGTGGGGATCCTTCTTCCTGTTAAAATCATGCGGGTCGTGAAATATATACGGCAATGACCGGATGCGGTCGGAAAGATCCACAGCGGCCGTTTCCCGGTGGACGAACTGACAATCGGCCTTTCCCCGGGCATCCTGACCGGACAGCTTGAGCTTCTCTTTCATCACGGGGACGAACCGAGCGTTTATCTCGTAGCCGACTGAGTTTCTCTCCAGGTTCCCGGCCGCCAGAGTGGTCGTTCCGCTGCCCAGGAACGGATCGAGGACCGTATCGCCGACGAATGAGAACATGCGGATCAACCGCCGGGGAAGCTCTTCCGGAAACATGGCCAGATGCTCGTCCTGCTTCTCGCCAGGAAAACTCCAGTGTCCGGCGAAGTAGGTATTCCACTGCTCGGTTGTCAGCCGGGAGAGCTCCTTGATTTCTTTGCTCGCCTTCGGCTGCGGCCCCAATTTTTTAAAGAGCAAAATGAACTCGTAGTCGATCTTTAAAATACCGTTTCGCGGGTAGGGAAAGGATCCCATAATCGTCGCGCCACCGGTGGTGTTGGTGGTGGTCACCTTGCGCCAGATGATGGCCCCCATGTAGTCCATTCCCAGAGATTCACAGAACTTGATGATCTCCGTCCGTATGGGAATGACCTTGTAGCGCCCGTAATACGCGGCCCGGGCGAACTGATCGCCGATGTTGATGCACAGCCGGCATCCGGCATGCAGCACTCTGAAACACTCGCTCCACACCAGGTTTAAATTATTGATATACTCTTCATAGGAACTGTGAAAGCCTATCTGTTTCACATCCCCATAGTCTTTGAGCTGCCAGTAGGGAGGCGAGGTGACCACCAGGTCAATAGACTCATCGGCAAGCTCGGTCATGGCCCGGGAATCGCCGATGATGATGGTGTGTGTGCTCATCCTATCAGGATCCGATGTCTCGTTCGCGCCGCCTCATCCCCTCACCCCGCCCACCACCGCAGCACCCGGAGCGCCCGCAGGGTGTTCCACCGGCTGGGCCGGCCGGGCTTCTCCATCTCGAAGAAGGTCTTTCCCGGATGGCGATTCTGCAGCAGCCAGCGGCCGTCGTCGCAGCGTTTTTTATAGACCAGGCCGATGGCATCCTGCAGCCGCTCGTCCCGCTCGGCGCCGGCCGTCTGAAAATGATCCAGCCCGCGGAGGACATCGTAATGCCACCGCGGCGGGAAGGAGAACCGGGTCATGGCCGGCTTGACCACCGCCCCGGTGGTCGAGGAGTGGAACAGGCGGTGCTGGAGAAGGAACTCCCTGCCCCCGGCCTGGGCCTGGTCGGCCCGGGGAAACCGCCGGGGGTAGAGCCGCCGATATTCCAGCAGCCCCTCCAGAACGCTGATGGTGGTGTGAAAAGAGCTGTGCCGGGCCCCGCGATAGGACTGGCAGTTCCAGCCGCCGTCGGCCATCTGCTGGCCCAGGAGATGCTCCGCCAGGCGGTCCACTCGCTCATCAGGATAACGGAAGTAGGCCAGCACCGACAGGATCAGACCGGTCTCGCAGGTCTCGCTGTGACCCCGGGCGGGGGAGAAATCGATCCCTCCGTCCGAGCGCAGGCCCTTCTCCAGCAGCAGCCGGCAGGCCGTCCTGGCCTGGGGATGGGTCGGGGACAGGCCCAGCCGGCGTAGCAGGAGCATGGTATAGGTGGTGGAGATCCATTTGGGGGTATACATCCCCCCACCCCACATCCCGGAAGGCTCCTGACGGGCCAGCAGCCGCTTCCCCCATCCCTCCCGGCAGACGCGCTGGCGCTCCCGGGTCCATTTCTCTCGCCTGGCGCCGGCCAGATCCCGCAGGGTCTGCCAGCGAACGGACGGATCGCCCCGCAGAAGCCAGTCGACCGTTTTCTTCCCTGTCTTCGCCGCCGTCTCCTCAGTCATCACCGTAGGCCAGCTTGTGAAAATAATCCCGCCACGATCTCCGCCACCGACTCCAAGAACTTTTTATCCTGCTCGCCGAAAGCATCCAGAGTGTGTGAATCGATATCCAGCTCGGCCGCCATCTTCCCTTCCAGGAACACGGGCACGACGAACTCGGACTGCACCCGGGGGCTGCAGGACAGATAGTTGACCACCTTGGCGACGTCGGGCACCATCAGGGCCCGCCGTTTCTCGGCCGCCAGCCCGCAGACGCCCTGGCCGAAGGGGATCTCCACATGACGGGTGGGGGCGCCGTCGTAAGGTCCCAGGTGAAGCATCCTCCGGGAATCATCCACCAGGTAGAAGCCCACCCAGTCGTAGTGATCGACCTGGTCTCTCAACAGACGGCAGATGGACAGCAGGATCTCATCCCGGGCGTCGTCCCGGCCGGTCATCCCACGGATCTGTTCGAGTATCGCCCCCCGGGGCGAGCAAGCCTCATCGACCTTCGGCTCCACCGGCCTCCTCTTTCTCCAGCTCGGACCACAGATCCCAGGCCCGTTCCGGCCACTCTGCGGATCATCAGACCGGTATCCGGTCAGGCCCGCGGCCGGCCGGACCGGGGAACATTCAGATCACCGCGAACAACAACCGCTGGGCGATGCGGACGATGACCCAGCCGATCACCACCACGGCCACGGCCTGCCACACCCCGGTGTATTGAAAGACGGCTTTTACCGCTGCCACGGCGGCCATCAGCATCCACACCAGGGCCACAAAAAAAAAGATCACGTCGATCCTGGGTATCAGGCCCAGGATGCGCAACAGCCCGGGGGCGCTGGAGAAACCGACCACGCCCAAAAAGGTGCCGATATCGGTCGCCATTCCCGGCCGAGGCAGCAGCTTCGTCCCGATCAGAAACATCAGCGCGGCCCAGACAAACCAGCCGCCCAGCTCGATCAGGGTGAACCAGACCATGCGGACCGGCCCCAGATGCCCCCACATGCCTAGGCCGGCAGCCAGGCCGGAGAGCGCGACCACCAGCATGGACCGCCGCAGGACGACCGCCCGGGCGGCGGCGGCCCGATCGGCGAGATCGGTATAGAATCCCTCATCCAGCACGGCGGCTCGAACGACTTGTCGGAGAAAACAAACCACCTCAGCTCCTCTGTTTCTCTCCCCCGGAAGACCCGGACACGATCCCTGATGCCGGTTCACGATCCGCTGAGACCTCCTCCCCCGAGCTCCTCCCCCCGGGGAGCCGGAGATGACATCGGAGATACCTCTCCAAAGGTCCGATGGAACCTTTACGGAAAAATCCCCGGACGTCAGCAGCGAACTTTTCGCGGTAGTCCACTCCGATTATGGACGGATGGTTCCTCGTTGGAATGATCGTGAGGAGATATGCCAACGGCCAGAGCCCGTCGAGTGCGAGGAAGAAGTGCCCCCGACGGCAACCTCTTGCCGAGTAGAATAGCGCCTAGACGCTTCTGAAATAAGCGAATCTAAATTATACTGCCGAGTGTCACATGTCAAGAAAAAAACGCAATATCTGGTGTGTTTTTGGAAAAAATCTACATTGAATTGTGTGAGAGAAGGTTACAGAAATCCACCCCTCGCCGTAAAAACAGCTTGACTCCGCAGAGCAGAAAGATTACTATAAACTCTTGCTTTTATCCGGAAATGACAACGACACTATGGCTATCACGAAGGGTCATGGCAACATGAACAAAACCAAGAAGCAGGACCAAGAGGAAAAGTCCTTCCTGGGCATCGATGTGGGATCGGTCAGCGTGAAGACGGTCCTGCTGGACGGTCAGGAACGGATCGTGGAACACCGTTATGTCCGTCATCACGGTCAGCCTCTGGAGACGGTGAGAAGCATCCTCAAAGAGATGAACGGCCGCCACGCCCTCCGGCACCTGGCCGGATTAACCGTCACCGGAACCGGCGGCCAGCGGGTGGCCGGGCTGCTGGGCGGCACCTTCGTCAACGAGATCATCGCCCAGACCAAGGCGGTCGGCCGGTTCTACCCGCAGGCCCGGACCGTCATCGAGATCGGCGGCGAGGACTCCAAGCTGCTTATGGTCCGCCGGGATCCCCGTCGCGGCGTGACCATCCTGGAGGACTTCTCCATGAACACCATGTGCGCCGCCGGCACCGGCTCCTTTCTCGATCAGCAGGCCAGCCGGCTGGGACTGACCATCGAGGAGTTCGCCCGCCTGTCGTTGAAATCGGAGAATCCTCCTCGCATGGCCGGCCGTTGCAGCGTGTTCGCCAAATCGGACATGATCCACCTGCAGCAGATCGGCACCCCGGACTACGATATCGCCGCCGGGCTGTGCTTCGCCATGGCCCGCAGCTTCAAGAGCAACATCGGCCGCGGAAAAACCTTTACCCCGCCGGTTCTCTTCCAGGGCGGGGTGGCCGCCAATCCGGGGCTGGTACGGGCCTTCGAGGAGATCCTGGGACTCGACTCCGGACAGCTGGTCATCCCCGAGCACCACGCTCACATGGGCGCCCTGGGAACCGTCCTGCTGGCCATGGACGGCGAGATCGAGGCCGGAGAATTCATCGGTCTTCAGAACCTGGAGACCGACATGAAGGGCACCGCCACTCCGGCCGGGGAGATGACCGCTCTGGAACTGGATTACGAGGTGGAGAACGAACAGCGCATCGCCTTCCAGCCGGCGCAGCTGGACGACGCCGAGAAGCCGGTGGACGTCTACGTGGGCATCGATGTCGGCTCGCTGTCCACCAACGTGGTGGCCATCGACCGCCAGCATCGGGTCCTGGCCCGGCGATATCTGCGCACGGCCGGACGCCCCATCGAGGCCGTCCGCCGAGGGCTGCTGGAGATCGGCCGGGAGATCGGCGACAGCGTCACGGTCCGCGGGGTGGGAACGACCGGTTCGGGCCGCTACCTGACCGGGGAGTTTTCCGGAGCCGACGTGGTCCGCAACGAGATCACCGCCCAGGCCACCGCCGCCATCGATATCGATCCCACCGTGGATACCATCTTCGAGATCGGCGGCCAGGATTCCAAGTACATCAGCATCGACAACGGTACCGTTGTGGACTTCGAGATGAACAAGGTCTGCGCCGCCGGGACGGGATCCTTTCTGGAAGAGCAGGCCGAGAAGCTAGGTATCAACATCGTCGAGGAGTTCGGCAACCTGGCCCTGTCTTCCAAAAGTCCCGGAAAGTTCGGCGACCGCTGCACGGTGTTCATGGAGTCCGATCTGGTCTCTCATCAGCAGCAGGGCATGGACAAGGAAGATCTGGTGGCCGGCCTGGCCTATTCGATCGTCTATAATTATCTCAACAAAGTGGTCGAGGACCGCCGGGTGGGCGACAATATCTTCTTTCAGGGGGGAACGGCCTGGAATCAGGGTGTGGTGGCGGCCTTCGAGAAGGTCACCGGAAAGAAGATCACCGTCCCTCCCCATCACGATGTCACCGGCGCCATCGGCGCCGCCATCCTGGCCATGGAGAACGACAACGGCCAGCCCACCCGCTTCCATGGCTTCGACCTCAGCCATCGCGAGCACACCTCGACCTCCTTCATCTGCAAGGGCTGCGCCAACCAGTGTGAGATACGCAAGATCACCTTCGGAGAGGAAAAACCGCTGTTTTATGGCGCCCGCTGCGAGAAGTGGGAGAAGGACGATTCCGCCAAACACCGCGGCGCCGATCTGCCGGAGCTGTTCAAGGAGCGGGAGGCCTTTCTGCTGGAGGAGTTCGAACGGCGCGGGCTGGAAGAGAAAACCGCCCGTCTGGATCCGGACCATATCATCGGCATCCCCCGGGTGCTTCATTTCCACGAGCTGCTGCCCTTCTGGACGGCCTTCTTCGATGAGCTCGGATTCGGGGTGGTTCTCTCGGAGACGACCAATCCGCGGCTGATCTACCGATCGGTCGAGAATGTGGTGGCAGAGACCTGCTTTCCGGTCAAGGTGGTTCACGGCCATATCCTCGATCTGATGGACAAGGGCGTCCGGCAGATCTTTCTGCCCAGCATCATCAACATGCCCCGCCAGCATCCCGATCACGGGGAGAACTATTACTGTCCTCTGTCGCAGGGACTGCCCTACATCGCCCGTTCGGCCATCTCCATCGATCCGGAGCAGGTTCGATTTCTGGAGCCGTACTTCCATTTCCAGCACGAGCCCCGGCATCTGCTGCGGGAGATGATCCGCTTCGGCAAAGAGCTGGGCGCCAAGCCCGCGGAGGTCGAAAAGGCCCTGGCGGCCGCCTGGACCGCGCAGCAGGCCTTCGAGCGGCGATGCCGGCAGCGGGGCCGGGAGATCCTGCCCGCGCTGACTGGAGATCCGCGAGCGGTGGTCATCCTCAGTCGGCCCTATAACGGCTGCGATCCGGGCCTGAATTTAGGTCTGCCCAGAAAACTGCGCGACATGGGCGTGCTGGCCATCCCCCAGGATTTTCTCGATGTGGAGCAGAGCCCGGCCATGCCGGAGTTGACCGGCATGTACTGGAAGAGCGGCCAGCGCATCCTGGCCGCCGCCGAGCTGATCAAAAAATACGATCATCTGCATGCCATCTTCATCACCAACTTTAAATGCGGCCCCGATTCCTTCATCGCTCATTTCCTGCGCCATCGTATGGAGGCCAAGCCCTACCTGCAGCTCGAGGTGGACGAGCACAGCGCCGATGCCGGAGTGATCACCCGCTGCGAGGCCTTCTTCGACAGCCTGGAGCGCAAGCCGACCGTCCGACACGAGGAGGCGGAGGAGAACGCCACAGGGCAACGCTACGATGATAGCGATCTTATTTCGGAAGGACAGGAACTCCATGCCAGCTGAAACTGAACCCCGTCGCAAAAAGACGATCTTCATCCCGCGCATGGCCGACCATGCCTTCGCCATGCGGTCGGCTTTCCGGGCCAGCGGCTTCGATGCCGAGGTGCTGCCGGAGTCGGACGAGGAGACCCTCTTTTGGGGGAAGAAGTTCTCCTCGGGAAAAGAGTGCTTTCCCTTCATCGCCACCACCGGCGACATCGTCAAGATGACCAAACAGCCCAGCTTCAACCCCGAGACCAGTGCTTTCTTCATGCCCACCGCCCAGGGGCCCTGCCGGTTCGGCCAGTACCGCCAGCTGCAGCGGGTTATCCTGGATCGCCTGGACCTTCCCGAGACCGAGATCCTGTCGCTGGATTCGCAGAACTCCTACGCCAACATCGAAGGACTGGGATGGGATTTCCAGCTGCGCGCCTGGCTGGGCCTGGTGGCCGTGGACCTTCTGGAAAAGCTCACCCGGGAGACCCGGCCCTACGAGCTCCAGGCCGGGCAAACGGACCAGGCCTACGAGGAGGGCCTGGAGATGATCGCCCGGGCCCTGGAGGGGAAAAAAGGTCAGATTTTCAAGACCATCAAGGAGGTCCGCGACCGGATCACTGCCATTCCCATCGATCGCTCCCAGCGAAAACCCATCATCGGCATGGTCGGAGAGATCTACATCCGGTCGAACCGCTTCTGCAACAATAACGTGGTCCGCCAGGTGGAGAGCCTGGGCGGCGAGGTCTGGGTGGCGCCCATCTCCGAATGGGTCTTCTATGTCAACTTCATGGACCGTTACCACAGCCTCGAACGCGGAGAGCGGGGCAAGGCCCTCAAGGTGAAGATGAAGAACTGGTTCCAGAAGAAACTGGAGCACCGCCTGGCCCATCCGCTGCACCGGGCGCTGCTCAATGCCGAGGAGCCGGACACCGAGACCGTGCTGGGGTATGCTTCCCCCTACCTGCATCATTCCTTCGGCGGAGAGGCCATCCTGAGCATCGGCAAAGCCGTCGATTACATCAAGCGGGGCGCTTCGGGAATCATCAACGCCATGCCCTTCACCTGCATGCCCGGCATGATGGTCACCGCCGTCTCCAAGAGGTTCCGGGAGGATTATCATAACATCCCCTGGCTGAACATCGCCTATGACGGTCAGGAGGAGAACACCTCGATGACTCGTCTGCAGGCCTTCATGCATCAGGCCCGGGAGTATCATCTATCCCGTTAAGGCCGATGGCGGCCCCATCGCCGACCGGAATCCTCTCCCATGATCCAACCGAGAACTCGAAGAAAAACCCCGATGGTCTTCCCTGCAGCCGTCATCATCGTGGTGGCGGCCGCTGCGTTCCTCTTCCAGTTCGCATTGAATCCCCCCCAGATCCCAACCAGCAACCCAATGTCTTGCGGATCACATCAGAATCCGATTGCGGGCTGAAAAGACCTTGCTCTCAGGAATACTCCTGTTTACATTGATACAATAGGGATTGGAAGGTATAACGATAGATGCCGATCAAAAAAAGATCACCGGAGGGTCCTCGATGTCCATAGAGGATAAAAAAGCGGTCTACTGGATTGTTCCCTTACTGATGCTGGCCGCCGTGGTGGTTCTGTTTTTTCTGATGCGCCTGCCCGGCACCACCACAGCCCAGCCCAATGTCATCCTGATCACCATGGATTCCCTGCGGCATGACCATCTGGGGTGCACCGGAAACGACCGGGCCCACACCCCCAATATCGACGCTCTGGCCCGGGACGGGGTGGCCTTTCGGGAATGCATCGCCCAGGGAACCTTCACCCGGATCTCGGTGCCCAGCATGATCACCGGGATGTATCCGCTGTTCACCCAGATTCGGACCTTCAGCGGGCACCTGGACTCGGTCCACATCACCGTGGCCGAGGTTCTGGAGGCGAACGGCTATCTCAATCTGGCCACCAACCAGATGTGGTCGAAGAGCTTCTATCAGGGATTCCAGGAGACCGGCGGGTCCAGCGAGAAGACTCCCCAGCGGACGGCCCGGGCCATCCGGGGTGTGGAGGACCGCCGTGAGGGCAAGTTTTTCATCTGGCTGTATTACTGGGACCCCCATGCTCCCTACCTGCCCCCCGAGGAGTTCATGCGGCGTTATGAGCCGGATTATGTTCACCGGTTGTCGGAGAAGAAGGCCAGCTCCCGGGATGAGCTCCTGCGGGACGCCACCGGACACTACGGGGGACACATCGGAACCCTCTTAGCCCTGAACAAGAAAGATATCCGGCTGACCGCGCTGGACCGGAGACATCTCAACGATCTCTATCTGGCCGAGATCGCCTATGTGGACCAGGGTATCGGAGAGCTGGTCGCCACACTCAAGGAGCTGAATCTGTATGACGAAACCCTGATCATTCTGAACGCCGATCATGGCGAAGGATTCGGAGAACATGGTTATTGGTATCACGGGGCCACGGTGTTCGATGAGATGTGCCGTGTGCCGCTGATCATCAAACCACCCCGGTCCAGCCAACGCAGCAAGGAGATCTGGGGCGTTGTCCGCAACATCGATGTGGTCCCCACCATCCTGGACTATTGCGGTCTGGACGCGCCGGCCACCTGGAATGGTCAGAGCCTGAGACCCTATATCGAGACCGACCGGACTCCGGATCTGCCCGGCATCACCGAGACACAAGTGGGCAAGGAATCGCACCTCGTGGCCCTGCGCCAGGGAGGGCACAAGCTGATCTACGACGTGCAGCAGGATAAGGTCTGGCTGTATGACCTGAAGGCCGATCCCGGTGAGACGAACAGCATTCTGCCGGACTCCACCCTGGCGGGACTGGACACCACAGAGGTCCGGCCGGAAACCCGGGCGCTGGAACAAGAACTCCGGGAGATTCTCCTGAAGACGCTGCAGGCAGAGGATCTGACCGACCTGCACCTGACCAGAAAAGATCTGGGTCCCATCGGCGACCACACCAAGGAGAGGCTCAAGGCACTGGGATATGTCTACTGATTTTGGCCGAATGATCGGAAGAGAACCACCCGGTTTTCTCCTCCCGGTGGAAGGGGTGACGCAGGGATGAGCAGAGGGAAAATATTCTGGCCGGTGATGCTGGCCGTTCTGTTATTGGCCATCGTGGGAGCCTCCCTGATGATCGAATGGCCCAGACCGGCCCGGCCCAACGTGCTGTGGATAACCATGGACTCCCTGCGGTCCGATCATCTGGGCTGCTACGGGTACGACCGGGCCCATACTCCTCACATCGACGCCCTGGCCGGGGACGGGGTCATCTTCACAGACTGCATCTCCCAGGGCACCTATACGCGCATCTCCCTGCCCAGCATGATCACCGGCAAGTTCCCCTTCTTCACCGGGCTGCGCATGCAGGGCGGTGCCCTGGATTCATCGCACACCACCCTGGCCGAGAAACTTCTGGACGGAGGGTATGTCACCTTTACCTTGACCAACGAGGTGTGGAGCCCGAGCTACGCTCAGGGATTCCAGTCCAGCGCCAAGCGCAGCCTGAGCACCCCGGAGCGAACCGATCTCATCCTTCAGAAACTGAACGATCACCGGGATGAGCGATTCTTTCTGTGGCTGTATTACTGGGATCCGCACGCCCCCTATATCCCTCCGCTGAAATACCTGCAGCTCTATGAGCCCGAGGCCACCACGGTCCCGGAAAGACTGCACCCTCCCGGAATGAATGCCACCCGAATAGACAGCCTGCATCAGGATCCACAGTATCGCCGGCGGATGATCGACCGCTACGACGCCGAGATCGCCTTCGTCGACCAGGGGATCGGCCGGGTGGTGGCCACACTCCAGGAGCTGGGACTGTATGACCGGACCCTGATCATTCTTAATGCCGACCACGGGGAGAGTTTCGGAGAGCACCGGCTGTTCGGCCACGGATCGACCGTCTACGATGAGGAGCTCAAAGTTCCTCTGATCATTAAATTACCCGCTTCCCAGAACGGGGGCCGGACGATCACCGGCCAGGTCCGGAACCTGGATATCATGCCCACGGTTCTGGAGATCTGCGGATTCACGGCCCCTGAGGCATGCAACGGCCTGAGCCTGCAGCCCTTTCTCGACGGAAAGAGCGCCCCCCAGCTGCCCAGCGTGACCGAAACACATTACCACGACGTTCACCTGCTGGCCTATCGGCATCAGGGCGAGAAGGTCATCTACGACCTGGGACGGGATCGCCTCTGGCTGTATGATCTTCAACAGGATCCTGGCGAGAACAACAGCCTGCTGCCGGAGGAGACCGCTATCGAGCCTGCCGGCGACGAAAGGGATCTGCCGGCGCGCCTGAGAGAATACCGGATGCGCGGTGATCTGCTGGCGCTGCTCGAGGTCTCGTCGATGGCCGGCCTGTTCCTGACCGACCAGGATATCAAGGAGATCGACCCCGACACCAAACAACGGCTGAGGGCCCTCGGATATGTCTATTGAACCTGACCGCCGTCATCACGGCCGCCATCGAAAAACTCTTCTGACCGCTCTTGCTACGGCCCTGGGGATCTTCCTGCTGGGCGGATGCTCCCGGCCCTCGCGACCCAACGTTCTGTGGATCACCATGGATTCTCTGCGGTCCGATCATCTGGGCTGCTACGGGTATGGCCGGGCGCATACCCCCCATATCGACGCCCTGGCCGGGGAAGGCGTTCGATTCCAGCAATGTGTCTCCCAGGCCAGCTACACCCGCATCTCGGTGCCCAGCATGATCACCGGAAAATATCCTTTCTTTCTGAACCTGCGAGTGCTGCATGGCGATCTGGATACGGCGCATGTGACCGTGGCCGAGGCCCTGGCCGAGGCGGGGTATTTCACCTGTGCCATCGCCGAGCTGTGGCCGTCGGGTTTCTTCCAGGGGGTCGAGGTGGTGGATATGCAGAGCCGGGAGACGACCAAGAAGACTCTCCGCTGCCTTCAAATTCTTGACGAACTCGACGAGCGGCCTTTCTTCATCTGGCTGTATTACTGGGACCCCCATGCCCCCTACCAGCCGCCGGAAGATTATCTGTCGATCATCGACAGGAAGGCCGCCGGTATGGCGGAGCCCTCTCCCCGGGAGCACCAACTGCCGGCTGTTCGAGGCAGCCATCTCATGCTGCTGACTCAACTGAACCAAGGGGCGGTCACCCTGACCGAGGCGCAGCGCGACAAGCTGATACGGCTCTATGATGCCGAGATCGCTGCCGTGGACGCCGGCATCGGCCAGGTGGTGGAAGTCCTGAAACAGCGGGGGTTATGGGACAACACCCTGGTTATTCTCAGCGCCGATCATGGTGAGGCTTTCGGGGAACACGGTCTTTTCTATCATAGCCACAGCCTCTACGAGGAGGAGGTCCGGGTGCCCTGCATCATCAAGCCGCCCCGTTCCCGGCCGCCGGTCGGGGAGATTCCCGGAACGGTCCGCAACATGGACATCCCGATGACCATTTTGGATTACTGTGGCACGACCGCCCCGGAGGACGTTCAGGGCCAGAGCCTGCAGCCGTTCATCGATTCCGGCCGGACCCCCCGGCTGCCTGCCTGTCTGGAGACACACAGCACCAGGAAAAGCAGACACCTGATGGCCTACCGCACGGCGGAATACAAGCTGATCTATCAACTCTCCCCGGTGGCCAGCGAGCTGTACGATCTGAAGACCGATCCGGAAGAGCTGACCAATCTGCTCAACGACGAGCCGGCCGGCAAACAGGGGGCAGGCCGTCAGAGGGATGAGAGAGCACCCCACGGTGAGGAACAGACCACCCAGGAGCTGGAAAGGTCTCTCCGGGCGGAGATGCTCGCAGCTCTGAGAGTGAAGTCGCTGGACGAGCTGGAGCTGGAACCGACCACCCCGATGGACCTTCAAACTCGCGAACAGCTGAAGGCCCTGGGATATATCGATTGACCGAACAGCCGGTGCCGGCTTCATGCCAGCGCCATGCGAGAACAGAGAAAGCCCTTGATTTCATTTACCGATTTTGATACATTGATTTTTTAGGCCTTTCGTTGCATCTTACCGCTATTCTGTGAGAAACAGCCCATCAGAGAGGAACGATCGTGTCCCCACGAAAGAAAAACGGCATGAAACGCCGCGATTTTCTTAAGACCTCAGGGCGCATCGCCCTGGGAGCCGCAGCCGCCGGGCAGTTGCCCTTTCTGGTCAGCTGCGGCGGTTCAGGCGGCCGGCGAACCGGCGGTCGCCTGATCATCATAGGATTCGACGGGGTGGAACCAAGCCTGTTCGAGAGCTGGGCCTCTCAAGGGCATCTGCCAAACATGCAACAGCTCGCCGATGACGGCAGTTATGCCCGTATGGGATCGACCAACCCCCCGAATTCGCCGGTGGCCTGGTCGACCTTCGCCACCGGACTGAATCCCGGAGACCACAACATCTTCGATCTCATCAAGCGAGAGCCGGATTACTACCTGCCCGATCTGGCCACCGGCCGGACCGAGGATCCTCAGTTCGATGACGACGGACGTCTGACCGCTCCCCCGAAAGGGGTCACCTTTCGAGACGGCCTCCCCTTCTGGGTTCTGGCCGGACAATCGGGCGTGCGCAGCGCCGTTCTCAATCTGCCCTATGCGTTTCCCCCGGATCACATCGAGGGGGGACGAATGCTCTCATCGCTGGGAACACCCGATCTGAGGGGCACCAACAGCACTTTTTATTATCTGGCGACCGATCTGGCCCGGCGAGAAGACGGCACCGGCATCGCCGGCGGCCAGCTGCTCCGGTTGAAACCCTCCGGGCCCCATCTGCAGGCCTCGGTCGAGGGGCCGGTGGACTTCGCCGGCAATCGACGCCAGCGCCTGGGCATTCCCGTAACCTGCACCTCCGATCCCTCCGCCCGATCAGTACACATCCAGTTCGGCGAGGAGAAGCACACCGTCGGCGAACGGCAATGGAGCCCCTGGTACGCGGTCCGCTATCAGATCACGCCGAAGTATCAGGCCCGGGCCATCTGCCGGTTCTTTGTCCTGCAGGCCTCTCCGGAGGTTCAGCTGTATCTTTCCCCGCTGTGCTACGACCCCCGGGATCCCTACATCCCCATCTCCACCCCGACCGGTTTCTCCGGCCGATTGGCCGAAGATCACGGGCTGTTCAAGACGGTCGGCTGGGTTCACGACACCTCGGCACTCAACTCCGAGCGGATCGACGAGGAGGTCTTCCTGGAGGAGCTGTTCGCCATCATGGACTGGCGGGAGAAGATGACCCTGGCCCAGCTGGGGCAGGGCAACGATGATCTGTTCATCTCGGTCTTCACCGCCACCGACCGGGCCGCACATATGTTCTTCCGTCTGCTCGATTCAGCTCATCCCCGTTACGATGCGGCCCTGGCCGGGACATACGGCGACGCTCTGCTGAGGGTCTATAAAAAGATGGATCAGGTGGTCGGCCGGGTGATGGCCGCCCTCAACGAAAAGGACACCCTGGTGGTGCTCTCGGACCATGGTTTTCACAGCTTCCGCAGAGGCCTGAACGTCAACTCCTGGCTGGCCCGCAACGGCTTTATGACCCTCAAGAACGGCCGGAATTACAGTACCAAGGAGTTCCTCCAGGAAGTCGACTGGCAACGGACTCAGGCGTATTCGCTCGGCACCGGGCAGGTCTATATCAACCTGCAGAGTCGCGAGAGCCAGGGCGTCGTGGCACCGGGCAGCGAGTATGAGCAGCTGGTCGAACGCATCGCTCGTGGACTGGAGGCGGTCCGGGATCCACAGACCGGCGATCCGGTCATCATCAAAGCCTATGCTGGACGATCCATCTACCACGGCAAGCATCTCGACGAGGCCCCCGATATCCGCCTGGGATTCCGGGACGGCTACCGGACCTCCTGGGAGACCACCCTGGGCGGCATCCCCAGAGAGCTGATGGTGGACAACACCAGGAAATGGAGCGGCGACCATGCCGCCTCGGACACCGGGGACACCCCCGGGATCCTGCTGAGCAACAAAAAGATCGGAAGCCAGCATCCCGATATCATGGATATGGCCCCCACCGCCCTGGCGCACTGCGCCGTCGAGCAGCCGGAATACATGGAAGGCCAACCTCTGTTGGACGCCGGATAACAGCATCCCGGAGCTCTGCCGGAGGGATCGAGCAGCGTCCGGCAACACCAGGAGTACGTCAGAGAGATGGATACGAACACCTCCAAGAAACACGATACGGCCAGACGGGTCATCCTGCTGGGGCTTGACGGCGGGACTTTTTACCTCCTCAAACCCTGGGTCGAGGAAGGCCTGATGCCCAATCTGGGCCGCCTGATGGAGCGGAGCGTCTGGGGAGACCTGGAATCGACCATCCCGGCCACCACCCCTCCGGCCTGGTCAACCTGCCTGACCGGAAAGCACCCCGGCAAGCACGGCATCTACGATTTCCGTGAGTCTTTTCTGCGCCATCAGCTGCGCCCCCTGATCAACTCCAGGTCCATTCGGGCCAGAAAGCTGTGGGAGATCCTGGCCGATCACGGCAAGCGTTCCGGGCTGGTCAGCGTCCCCATCACCTATCCCCCGGAATCGATCAACGGGTTCGTCATCTCCGGGCTGCTGACCCCTGACGGGGAATCCCGCTACACCACCCCTCCCGGGCTCAAGGACGACCTGCTCAAGGGCATCGGCGACTTCGTGGTCAACATCGACATCCCCAAATACGATACCGATGCGCTGGACGATGCCCTGGCCTTTCTCGACGAGGTCCTTTACTCTCTCCAGAAACGGCGGGACGCCTTTTTTTATCTGATGAAGCATCAACCCTGGGATTTCTTCATGATCGTGTTCATCTTCGCCGATCGCATCCAGCATCTGTTCTGGAAATACATCGATCCTCAGACCAAGCTGTACCGCTCCAAACGGGCCGGCCAGCTGCGTGACAGGATCCTGCAATGCTACCGGACCTTCGACGAGATGCTGGCACCGCTGGTCAAGGACCTGAACGATGACACCCAGTTGTTCATCATGTCCGACCATGGTTTCGGCGCCACCCGGGCCTGGATCAACGTCAATACCTATCTGGCCCGGCTGGGCTGGCTGAAGTTGAAGAAGGGCCAGTCGCTGCACAAATCGCTGTTCACCACGGTGATGAACGTGGGCGAGCATCCCCTGACCAAGAAGCTGCTTCCAGAAGCCCTGCAGAGAAAGGTCCGCGGACGAGTCCGGGCCTCGCGGTCCAGTTTCAAGTCCGATGTGGAAGCCGCTGTGGACTGGTCAAAGACCAAAGCCTTCTTCGCCAGCATTCCCACCCAGGGTGTGTACATCAACATCAAGCGCGACGGATTCGGAGTGGTCGAGCCGGGGGCCGAGTATGAGCAGCTGCGCAACGAGATCAAATCAAAGCTGCTGGAACTGCGAGATCCCTGGACCCGCGATACGGTTATCGACAAGATCTGGTTCAAAGAACAGATCTATCAGGGCCCGCAGGCCCGCTACGCCCCGGACCTGGTCTTCGTGGCCAGAGAATACGCCTATCTGGGACGCCAGCTGTTCGGCGACCGCAAGATCATCCGGTCGGCCGAGGATCTGCCGGTCGGCTTTCACCGCTCCAACGGCATCTTTCTGGCCCACGGCAGCATGATCCGGGAGGGCTTGAACATCGAGGGGGCCAGTATCGCCGACATCGCCCCCACCATTCTGTACACCCTGGGCCTGCCGGTTCCCGATGACATGGACGGCGCCGTGCGCGGGGAGATCTTCCGCGATGGCATCATCGAAAACAGGCCCATCGCTTTCGCCGAAGCCACTCAATACCAGGAGACCGAGGAGCAGGAAACCTACTCCGAGGAAGAGACCGAGAAGATCAAGAACCGACTGCGGTCGCTGGGCTACATCGAGTAACGGCCCGTGAGCGCCGGCCCATCGGAGGAAAAAGGAGGATCATGGCCTTCCCATCCGGTCACCCGCTGGCCCGTCTGAAGGGCGGCTGGAAACGACTGCCGCCCCGGCGGCGGAGCATCATCACCAGCGTCATCAAGGGTGTCATCACCATCGGGGCGTTCTACCTGCTGTTCACCCATCAGATCACCGTCAAGGACCAGATCGAGGTCCATCTCGCCGACGGCTCCCGGGTCCCGATCACAGCCGGTCAGCCTCTGATGACGGCCGATGGCAGGGCGGGCACGCTGGAAGTCGGGCCGCACATTCTTCTAGATTCCGGCCAGAAGGTCCGCCTGGCGCCCGGCCTGAAGGACAGATTGACCCTCCTGGCGGGGAAGATCCTGCCCCTCGTGGACACCTCCGGGATTCAGCGCCAGACCCTCGTCAGGCTGCCGGACGGCCGCCAGGGACCCGCCGGGCTGGTGCATATGAGCACCATCTCCGCCATCCGGGCCTATCTGCCTAACATCGTTCTGTCCACCTTCCTGCTGTTCGCCGTAATGGCCACCTGCGTGAAATTCATGGGCGTCTTCGGCAATATGTACCGCTGGCATCTGCTGCTGGTCGGCCAGGGTATCCGGTTTCCGGCCGGGCACATCATCGGCACCTTCCTCATCGGACGCTTCCTGGGCACCTTCATGCCCTCGACCATCGGACTGGACGGTTACCGGCTGTGGGACGCCACCCATTACAGCAAGCGGGGCATCGAGAGCGCCGCCGCCCTGGTGATCGACAAGGTGCTTGGATTTGTGGGCATCTTTCTGACCTTTCTGGTGGCCCTGCCCTTCGGGTACCGCCTGCTGGGCGACTACGCCGGCATCACCGTGGCCATCACCGTGCCGGTGGCTTCGGCCATCATCCTGGCTTTCTTCCTGGCCCTGTTCTATCCCGGTATCATTCAGTTCTTCATCGGTCTGCTGCCCCTGCCGGCCAAAGGCAAAATCCGCAACTATATCGAGCGGGTCAACCACTCCGCCGCAGCCTATAAGCACAAGAAGAGCCTGCTGCTGACCTGCGCCTTCTTCGCCTTCTTCGGGCACTTCACCACCGCGGCCATGTACTTCTTCACCGCTCTGGCGGTGGGCGTGGTGGGCGCCTCCTTCTGGATGGTCACCTTCGGCTCCTCGATTCAGATCTTCGCCACCCTGATCTCCCCGACCATGGCCGGAGAGGGCGCCCGGGAGATCGTCCAGGCCCTGGTCCTGGGCCGCCATCTGGGCCACTCCCAGGCCATTCTCTCGGCCGCCTTGGGATTCT
>Ga0272444_10001752_pt1 | contig 20545 bp, 17 predicted proteins | sample SSMForm13_FD_201033 | JGI IMG/M metagenome (GOLD analysis project Ga0272444, IMG submission 201033) | Marine sediment archaeal communities from Little Sippewissett salt marsh, Falmouth, MA, United States - SSM-Form-13 | ecosystem: Environmental > Aquatic > Marine > Wetlands > Sediment ... | reverse complement strand
ATACAGCTTTGATGCCCAGAGCCTTTGCCGCCTCGGCATCGGAATCCATACGGTTGAGTACCCCGGTAGTCACATGGCATCCGTAGAGCCCGAAACGCCGGTAGAGTTCGATGCCGGTTCCCCCTCCGGCAATCACATGAACCGTTCTCATCCGCTCCGAACCCTTGTTGACACCATCAAGGACTCCGGTGACATGTACTGCTCCAGTCAGAGGATCCTGCTGAACCTGAAGTTCACAATCATAGACGCGACTGAGAATTTCTGCCTGCAGCACCTCTTCAGAGCTCCCTGAGACAATAACCTTGCCCGCGTTCATGAGAATCAGTCGATCTGCGATTTCAGAAGAGAGGCTGAGGTCATGACTGACAAGGACAACCGTCATCCCGTGCTCGTGATTTAAACGTCTGAGAATTCGGAGTACTTCGTATCGATGATTGATATCGAGATGTGCGATCGACTCGTCAAGCATGATGATCTGCGGCTCCTGAGCAAGAACCATGGCAAGGATGACCCGCTGCTGCTCTCCTCCGCTCAGTTCCATGAAGTAGCGGTCTCTCAGATCGAGAACATCGGTATAGATCATGGAACGTTCAATGATACCATGATCCTCCTCTGACAGGGATATCCAGGGTAAAGACGATCCTGTCCTGCCATTCATGACGATCTGATGTACCGTAAAGGCCATGGGTGATTCCACTTTCTGGGGAACGACACCGAGAATCCTTGCGCGCACAGAAGGCCTGAGTTTCCGGACATCTTCACCGAAAAGTTTGACCGTACCGGAGCTCGGCCTGATCAGCGCTGCGACCGTCTTGAGCAACGTGCTTTTCCCACAACCGTTCGGCCCGATAAGCACGACAAACTCACCTTTCGTGATCTGCACGGAAAGAGAGTCAAGCACAAGGTGATCGCCGTAACCTGCGCTGACAGAATCAATGGAAAGAGCCGGAACGGACATAATGCTAAGTGCTTCCCATTTTTAAATTTTGACTTCTACCTTTTGACGTTATTAAGCTATCCACGCGTTTTTCATCTTCCGTTGAAGGATCATCAGAAAAAACGGCCCTCCGGCAAGCGCAGTAATCACGCCGACGGGCATCTCGACCGGAGCAAGTACGGTTCGGGCAACAGCGTCACAGAGAACAAGAAACGTTCCCCCGGAAACCGCGGAGAGAGGAATCAGCCATCGGTGGTCAGGACCGAACATTGCCCGGGTAACATGGGGGACAATCAAGCCGACAAAACCTATCATGCCCCCGATAGAAACCGCCGTTGCGGCCATCAGGGTTGCCGCAAGAAGTCCTCCGAGAATGATCAGGTCGGCATTCATCCCCTGATAGTGGGCCATCTCGCGCCCAAGCGTGAGCGCGTTAAACCGTGAGCCGAGGAGCCATGTCACGATAAACCCCGCTCCAATAAGCACCGTTGAAAGTATCCTCTGATCCAGCGGGGCTGGCTGAAGATTGCCGAGCATCCACCAGATAACGCTATGCAACCCGTCAGCGCTTGCCGTTGAAACCAGAAACATAATGAGACTCGAGCATATGGAACTGATGATGACCCCGCTGAGAATAAGACTGTACACAGAGGGGGATCCTCCACTTCCCCTGCTCGCGATCCCATAGACAAGAAAAAGAGTAAGAACCGCAGCAACGAACGCTGCGACAGGAAGGCTCAGGGGAATAAAGGCGACTGCTCCGAACAGAATAGCCAGCGTCGCGCCCAGACCCGCTCCCCCGCTCACGCCGAGGACATAAGGTTCGGCAAGAGGATTGCGAAGAATTGCCTGAAAAACGACTCCGGAAACGGAAAGCGCCGAGCCTACAAGCAGACCCATCACCAGACGGTTAATGCGCAGATTGAGGATCGCTTTGCCGACAGGAGAATTCACATCCGGGAAGCCCTGTCCACTGGCGCCCAGCAGAAGAGAGAGAAAAAGCAGAAGAGGGACAGCCAGGCAAAACAGTGCTATACGTACACTGGGCACTCCCTCTATGCCGGGCGTATACGGAATATTCTCTCTGTTTCTTTTCATGACACACCTGTTGTTGAGAGTACCTTCAGGATCATACGCAACCCTGTTCCTGTTCCGAGAAACAGTACGGAAACCAGTAGCATAAGGCTAATCGCCTGCTTGATGGTATCTGTCGAGCAACGGCCCTGACAGGTACCAAGATACGGAAGGTTATGCTTTTCGCCTCCATAACTTCTCGGGCCGCCAAACCTGACACCGAGAGCACCGGCAAATGCCGCTTCAGGATATCCAGCATTCGGACTGGCGTGTTTTTTTGCCGTAGTGCGTACCGAGGGGAAAACATCTTTATACCGCATGCCAAGCAAAACTGAAGCAACTGCGACACAGGGCACTGTAAGGCGTGAAGGCAGGTAGTTGACAAGATCATCAAAACGTGCCGAGGCCCATCCGAATTCTCTGTAGCGCTCATTTTTATAACCGAAACTCGAGTCGAGTGTATTCACAGCCTTGTAGGCAAGTGCGCCAGCAGGACCGAATAGCAGCGCGTAAAACAGTGGCGCTGTGACACCGTCAACGGTATTTTCTGCAACGCTTTCCACAGCGGCAAGAGCGATATCGCTCTCCTGCATCGATGCGGTATCCCTCCCGACGATCATACCAACCCTCTCCCTTGCAAGAGCCAGCCTGCCGATCTCGAGTGGTTTTCTGACCGCATCTGCGTGAACAGCAAGATCACGCGCCGCTATCGTGAAATAGAGCAGAAGAACTGCGGCCGCATTCTCAAGAGCAGGGTGAAACAAACCGCACAGTTTCAGCACCGCATATCCGGCAAACGCGCTCCCGCCAACAACAAGGATAACAGCAATGACACCCGCAACCCTCAAAGAAACCATGTGAACACCTCGAAGAAAAGCTTCGGTTTTCAATGCAAACCAACCGATAATCCTGACAGGATGAGGGTAATTCTGAGGATCGCCGAGAGCAAGATCAAGAAGAAATGCCAAAACCGGCAGAATTTCCTGAGTATACATCATGGAGCAAGCGTCTCTTTGAGTGCTGCGAAACGTTGCAGATGCTTCAGCAGATACTCATTCTCTTCAGGTTTGCGAATGGCAAAGCGGAAATACTTATCCTCCAGGCCGGGAAAATTCCTGCAATCACGAACAAAGATATTGTTTTCCATAAGATACGTGAGCAGTTCGTCGAGGTTGGAATCACATTTCCAGCGGGCAAGAAAAAAATTCGCCGCGTAGCCCCGAATTGAAACATAAGGGATTTGCTTCATCCGCTTGAATATTTTCGCTCGTTCATGAGTGATCAGGCGCCTGACCTCCTTTTCGAAATCACCGGCATTCAGGAGCTCCAGGGCGACGGCATCGGCAACAGCATTCACTGACCAGGGTGTCTTGAAACGAAGTAAACGCGCAATGGCGTCAGGATGCGCAATCGCCGCGCCAAGTCTCAGCCCGGGCAAAGCATAGAATTTCGTCAATGAACTGACAACGATGATATTTTTAAACGCTCTCAGCTCATTCATCAGCGATGCTCCCGGGAAGTCATCGACAAACTGAATGAATGCTTCATCAATAATGAACCACTTGTCGGGAAAGCGGCTTGCGAGAGCCAGAACAACCTCTTTTGGAAATCTGCTCCCGGTTGGATTATTGGGATTAGCCGCAAACATCGCGTCAACATCCTTCATTTTTTCCGAAATCTCCTCGATTCCGGGAAACACAAACTTCTCCTGATCTTTCAGCATCAGATAACGCACCTTCGCTCCCGCCGTGCTGCAAGCCCTCTCGTAATCATAAAAAGAAGGGGCCGGCACAAGTGCGCTATCGAGGCCAAGCGCTGCCGGGATGAGATAAATCCCCTCAATTGCCCCATTGAGGGGAAGAACACAGTCATGGGCAACATCAAAACGCCGACAGTAAAAATCCCTGACCCCGCGGCCGTCTATGGATGGATACCGGTGCAGCGCGAACGAATCGAGAGATACATCAGGAAGCGGCGGAGAAATCGGGCTTATGTTAACGCTGAAATCGATCAACGCCTCTTTATCGGAAGATGCTCGCCGCGTTGGCGCCCCTCCATGTTTATAGGAATACAGGTTCACGTAGTTCTTAGTTCTTAGTTCTTAGTTCTTAGTTCTTAGTTCTTAGTTCTTAGTTCTTAGTTCTTAGGAGAAGATAGTCATGCCCCCTGTGAAATAGATGCTCAGATTTCACGGGGTTGACCCGGCATCCATAGACTAAAAAAGTCAACAAAGGTCATACCAGATAAAAAACGCTACGGATTCCCGGATCAAGTCCGGGAATGACAAAAGGAGAAACAACTTCCTACTTCCTCGATTCTGACTTCTAACTTCTGACTTTTGACTTTTAACTTTTGACTTCTCACGTTCCACTTCATCCTTCTCCCCTCTGCCTGCCTATAATCTCGTACACTTTTTCCATATCGAGATACCGCATAAAGTGATCTGCAAGCCGGTTGTACTCAGCATCCTTATCCTTAATGGTATCGCTCACAGTATAATCCGGCCTCAGCTTGCCGAGAAACCAGCGTCTGAACGCACTCCCGTCAAAAATGCCGTGAAAGTAGGTACCAAAAACCTTTTCATCATGGCTTATGACTCCGTCAGTATCAGAGCAATGCCTGTTGTTTCTTGCCGTCAACTGCAGCAGGGGCGACGCCTTACCTGTAAGCCGGGTTTCCCCCATATGGATTTCATAACCCTCGACAGGTATCGTGTCATCGAACAGACAGCCTTTAGCGTTGAACAGCTGTTTTTCTTTCTTGAGGACCGTATGCACCGGAAGCAGACCGAGACCCGATGTTTCTCCGGGCTCTCCTTCAAGGCCATGTGGATCGGCAACGGATATTCCGAGCATCTGGTAGCCTCCGCAAATACCCGCGATAATCCCTCCCCTCTTCCGGTATTCAGCGAGCCGTTCTTTCCAGCCCATAGAAATCATCCAGTCGAGATCTCCCCTGACATTTTTCGATCCGGGCAGAATGACCGCCTCATAATCAGCAAGATCTTTGGGGTGATGCAGGTAATGAACTTCTGCATCATCGAGCAGGTCAAATACAGCGAAATCAGTAAAGTTCGATATATGAGGAAAGTACACGATTGCTATACTGATCTTCCCGGTATCAGGAGATGCCGCAGGATCGACAACCGCCTGAAGCGGCACTGCGTCTTCAGCCTCGATGTGGATCCCTCTGAAATATGGTATAACACCAAGCACCGGCACTCCGGACAGTTCCTCGAGAATACGGATTCCATCATCGAAAAGGGCCGAGTCTCCGCGGAAGCGGTTGATAATAACGCCCTTTACCCGCGCCCTGTCTTCGGGAGGAATGACAGAAAGCGTCCCTGCAACCTGCGCGAATACGCCGCCCCTGTCAATATCTGCGACAAGAATGACCGGCGCGTCGGCTTCTTTTGCTGTCCTGAAATTCACGAAATCCCGATCATAAAGATTCATCTCCGCACAGGAACCTGCGCCCTCGATAACGACAAGATCATGCCTGCCTTTCAGGCGCTCAAGACTTTCAAATGCAGCCTCTGCCCAGACTTCGGTGTTCCCGAAATAATCACGGGCAGAGCGGTTGGCGACAGCCTTGCCCTGTAAAACCACCTGCGCGCCGGTATCGGTGTTGGGTTTAAGCAGTACCGGGTTCATATCCGCCGTCGGAACAGCTCTGGCGGCTTCTGCCTGCACAATCTGTGCTCGTCCGATTTCAAGACCATCCGGTGTAACGCCGGAGTTGTTGGACATGTTCTGCGCCTTGAAAGGCGCTACATCGAGCCCGGCATTGCTGAAAATACGGCATAGGGCCGTAGCTACAACGCTTTTTCCAACATCCGACGCTGTCCCGAAAACCGCGAGATTCCTCATACTGCTTTCTTCCCCCACCGCTCCTCGTGAATCAGGTCATCAAGCCCGAGCCGCGGCAGCCATCCGGCCTGCTCCAGTTCGGGAGTTTCATGGAAAAATGAGACATAGCCCACACAAAGCCATGCCACGGGCACAATATCTTCAGGAATCCCCAGCACCTCGCGCACATGGTCATGGTGAATGATGCTTACCCAGCCCACTCCGAGGTTCTCCGCTCTGGCTGCAAGCCAGAGGTTCTGCACCGCACAGACGGTACTGTAAAGATCCATCTCCGGATTTGCCGTTCTGCCGATAACCACATCTCCCGAGCGCTTTCGATCGCAGGTAACACAGATCCCGAGCGGGGCCTCTGTGATCCCCTCAAGCTTGAACGAACAGTACTGTTCCCGTTTCTCCTCGGGAAACATCCCGGCCGCTTCCCGATGAGCAACGTCAAAACCGTTTTTCAGCTGTTTTCTTACAGCTGCGTCACGGACAACAATAAAATCCCAGGGCTGCATGAAACCCACACTCGGCGCATGATGCGCCGCATGAAGCACACGCTGCAGCACCTCGTCTGGCACCGGATCGGCAACAAACTGGCCGCGTACATCACGACGGCTGTATATCACTTTATAGAGCGCCTCCCGTTCAGCTTCAGAAATAGTCATTATCAACGCTTAGTTATCGTTATTGGAAACAGGAAAAAGAACCTTCAGATCCGCAATCCCGTCCAGCAGCACCGGCGCGGGATAGACAAAATGCTCTCCGTTCAGCAGCACAACCCTGAAATCCCCTTCGGACAAATCGACGGAACAGCCGTGATCATCATCCTGAAGCACAAAAATAACTTCAGGTTCGGTTGCGCGCAGCAGTTCTTCAACGCTTTTAATCTCTCCGGAAGCGTTCACATGGCGTATCGACGAATGTGTCTCGACGACATGAAACCCCGCTACAGTAAACAAATCATAAAGGTAGGTATTCCTGCCGAATGAAAAGGGTTCGCCTTTGCAGCTTGAAAGAATCAACGCCCTTCTTCCTCTGCCGTCAACTTCTTCAGCCGCCATTCTCCAGGCAGATGAGAATTCTGCCGCCATTTCAGCCCCGTTCTTCAGACCAAGAGATTTTGAAAGAACACGCAGGTTCTGCTCAATTTCATCCATCCTGTGAAATCCCTGGAGCACAATCGCTTCTGTTCCATCCGGTGTAACCTCGCGAAGAACATCAGGGGCTGTCCAGTCGGAAGTAAAAATGAAATCAGGAGCAAGCGCGGCAATCGCCTTCTTATCAGGATCGATGATCCCGCCGGTCTTCGGAAGGTCCAGATCGTCGTAGCGGCTGACGCCGACAATACGATCCTCAAGACCGAGGTATTGTAACGTATGGGTGATATATGGAGACTGACTGACGATCGAGGGCTTCCCCGCACAGCCGGAAAACAGCAGTGCGAGGAGCATCAGAAAAATATTTTTCATCATATATCCACCCTCAGTCCAAGGTTGAAGCTCCTTCCCGGCATCGGGTAACCGTTTACGTATTCATAATCACGGTCAAACAGGTTTTCAATTTCACCTCTAATGGTAAAACCGCGTCCGTACTCCCGATCAAGAGTGAATTTTTTTAAGAGCACGAGATTTGCCACCGTAAAACCTTCCTTGACGATCACATCCCCTGCCCAACTTGTCACATAGTCCTGAACATGATTTTTTCCGTAATGTGCAAGCTTAAAAACTCCTTTGAAACCGCTCTCATGATTGACGCGAATGCCTCCTGACGCGTTCCATTCTGGTGTATATAACAGATAGTCACCGGTATCGTCCTCGTTATACTCACTCAGCCAGGTAAACGAAACAAAGGGAGTGATTGATAGACTTGATCCTGCAAAAGGGTACATGCCTGCATAAGCAAATTCGCCTTCGATACCGGCAATTGTCGCCCCTCCCAGATTTACCCAGGTTCTATTGCCTGAATCAAGCCCGGATTCCTGGATTTTGTCCCTGAAATCCGAATGGAACCAGGTCAACGATGTCGTTACCCCTCCCGATTGATAATCCGCGCCAAACTCTATGGTAGAGCTTTTTTCCGGCTTGAGATCAGGGTTTCCTTCATAAAAACCTCCCCCCCAATAGGGATAATATCCGGTAAGTTCACCTGCAGAAGGCATTCTGAAACCATCAGCGTAATTCACCCTGAGCTTCAAACCATCGGCAGGATTATACGCAAGGCCGACACTGCCATTGAGATTATCAGTGGTTTCATCATTGCCTTCACCATTATCTATTCTTACATCATAGCTGTCATATCTAACTCCTCCGGAAACGACAAGCATATCATCGAGAAAACCTTTTTTCAGAAGCAGAAAAGCAGCAGGGTTTTCATATTCCGATTCGCGGGGGGCCATGGTTGATTCAACAACATAGTCCAGCCAATCAAATCCGGCAGTGACACTGAGCCATTCCGGGTTGAACGTCACCTGCCCCTGAGCGCCTTTCTGATCGACACTGCGATCAGATGAATACGCTATCGAAGGACTCCTGTAGCCGTAAAAGTCATCTCCGACAAAATACCTTGCCATCCAGCTCCAATAGCCTTCAGAAGGCTTTCCGGTATATATGATATCAACGGAACGGTTCTGCTGCTCGATGTAACTTGTCAGGTCATTCCTGACAAGGTAAGAGGGAGATCCTGTTCTGTCTATTTCAAAATGATTGACAACAACGCCGATCCGGTGCCCGTCAAGGAACTCATAGCCAGCATTCAGGGATGCGACAACCTTGTCGTTATAGGCCGTATTGTAATAAGTTTCACCGGAAGCTGTGGTGTAATCCCCCCTGTCAGAAAAACTGAGAGAACCTGAATAGTCGAACCTGCCCAATGTCCCTGACATTCCGGCAGATGTCTCCTGAAAATCATCGGAACCCTGCATGTGTTGAGCAAATAGAGAAGGAACTCCTTTGCCTTTTGCGGTAATCACATTGACAACCCCGCCCATCGCTGCCGAACCATACTGTACAGCGGCAGGGCCCCTGATAATTTCAATCCTTTCGACGTTTGACGTCGATAATTTAGCCAGATTGCCGGTACCTGCCCTTCGACCATTAAGCAGAATCAGAATCTTTCCCTTAAGATCGTTGCCATGGGCGTCTGAACGGAAACCACGAATACCGACGGTCGTGTTCGCACCTGGATATTTCTGAATATTTCCGATGCTTTTTTCGGCAAGCAGTTCACCGAGATCACTCGCCGGAGATTCCTCGATTTCTTCTCTTGAAATAATCGTCACACTTGAAGTGACCTCTTTTTTCAATTCTTCAACCCTTCCCGCAGTAACAACTATTTCTCCGCTTGAATAGTGTGGCGATTTTTCTTCGCCGGACAGTGTTTCTGCCCTCGTAACACCTGTTGTGAGAAGCCCTGCCGCTGCAAGGAGAACAAGAATTTTTTTCATGCTTCCATCATGTTTAAAACATTATAAAAATCAACATGACTGGAGTTATAAACAGAAAGGAGCTATGCGGAAGGAGATCCATCTTGCAGAAACCATCAAAAAAAAACAGGGGAGTGCCGGGAAGAATCGCACACGAATGACATGGCAACAATGCAAAAAGAGAAAATTTATTCAATGGATCGCGCACCGCATTGCCTGACTATAACCCGTAGTCGTAACAAACAAGCAATGAATAACTGGCAGGTCTCCTGACTTTCGCGGTATACTTATGCTGTTGACCTTCCCACGCTTTTCCGGGAGGAAACATCGCAGTGATCAATAGCGCCTGTTATTTCCTGGCATGAGGCCATGCAAAAAAACAACAGTTGACCGCGTCTACAGTTGCGGGTACAGTGTACGAATCTCACGTACTTCCCTATTCTCCGGCTTTCAAACCGGCACCAGATATAAAAGAACAGTTACATATGGAAGATTATATAGCAAAAAAAGCTGGAAACGTCAACGATTAAGATGCGACGCGCTGAGCCAACCCGAAAATCTCCTCAATTTTCTTCCGGCGGTAGCTAAAAACGTACTCAAGTCGGCTGTGGATAAGCAGCTTATCCAGCATCTCGCCAAAGAAACCGAAAGGAATTTTATACTCGATGATATCAGTCATTTCAACTCCATCCGGAAGCTCACTGAAAAGGTGCCTGTGTCGCCAGAACTCATACGGCCCACTCTTCTGCTCATCGGAAAATTCATGAGGCCTGTCAACAGTTTGTATTTCCGTTGACCATCTGACAGGAAAATCAAAAAAAGGATACAGCTTGTAACTGATTGTCATTCCGGGATATAAAAAGCCAACATCTTCCTTGTTCAGTATTCTCATATGCATTTCCTCAGGAGTTATTCTTACAAGATTCTCAGGATTTGTAAAAAAATCCCATACTTCATCTCTCCCCGCAGGAATTTTCTGTGTATATATCAATCTCTGTTCAGTCATGACTTCAAACTGATTTGTACGTTACGTTTTGTTATATATATCATTAGCTTTCGAAAAAATCACCGTATCACTTATAACTGCATAACGATATAAAACTATCCCGCTTTGCCGTCAAACAGCTCCTGTTTATATGGGCGTATCCGTTCAACTATGGTTAAGACCACCGTCACAGCTGTACTCTCGCCGTCTGCGGAAAAGAGAGACACCGTTCTTCTGACCCTAAGAGCCGTCGAGCCATTCAAGGATTGCTGGTGCTTTCCGGGTGGTCATATCGACCGTGAAGAAACAGCAAAAAATGCAGTTATCAGGGAAACAGCGGAAGAAACAGGTCTTGAACTGCAATCACCCGTCTTCCTGGGCTATTGTGACGAGATCTTCCCTGAGTTCGGGTTTCATGCCGTTGTCCTCATATTTTATGGAACAGCGCACGGAGTTATAGTCCCTCAACCCCGTGAAGTGTCGGATATCGGCTGGTTTTCCATCAGGGAAGCCAGTAGCATTAATCTCGCATTCAATCATCAGGAAGTACTGACCCGATATGAAAAACACCTCGACTGCTTATAGCGGCATTTCCCTTCTGTTCATCCTCTTGTTCGTCTCTCTTTTCGGATGCACTGAAACTGAAAACAAACAGATAGCACAACCCAAATCTGATAAACCGAAAATTATCAGCCTGGCTCCAAGCATTACAGAAATGATCTATGCGATTGGAGCGGAAAAGCAGCTCATCGGCAGAACAAGCGCATGCGACTGGCCGAAAGGAGTAGAAAAAATTCAGGTTGTCGGCGCATTCGGGAAACCGTCCCTTGAAGTACTCGCCAGTCTTTCACCTGACCTTGTAATCGATACCGATCTTGCAGATGAAAACATGGGCTCAAAAATAATTGAACTTGGCTTTCAACGTGAAAGACTGGCTATCAGTGTTCCCGGAGACATTCCTCCCGCACTGAGAAGACTGGGAAAGCTGACCGGGAACCCGGAAAAAGCTGACAGCCTGGCTCTGGTTATTGAAGATAGCCTGAAACAGTTTCTGAACCTGGCGGACAGCCTGACATCTTCCCCGAACGTGTATCTGGAGATCTGGGATGACCCTCTCTGGACAGGAGGCAGAAACAGCTATGTTTCCGCTCTTATTGCCTATGCAGGCGGAAAAAATATAGGCGACAGCGTTCAGAAGGAATACTTTGAAGTCTCCCCCGAATGGGTCATACAACAGAACCCTGACATCATCCTCTGTATGTACATGTCAAGGCAAGAGGATGTAATTGAAAAAGTAGTATCAAGACCTGGATGGGAGCATATCAATGCGATAACGCTCGGGAACATCCACGATAATTTTGACAACAGTATTTTTCTCCGTCCAGGCCCCAGAGTTCTTGAAGGGGTAGAACAGCTCAGACATATTCTCGATGCGGTAAGTAATGAACAGAGGAAATAAGGCAGGATAACGGAAGAACGAGGGGGAGAATGGGCGAAGGGGCCGAATCGAGAGAAAAGAAACAAGAGTCGAGAAATGAGAATTGTAGGGGCAGACCTGTGTGTCATATCCCCCTCCTGTCATTCTCGTGCTTGACACGAGAATCCATACTTCCCCTCTCCGGTCATTCCCGTGCCTGACCCGTGAAATTTGAGCATCTATTTCACAGGGGTGTAATAGTCGGCGTTATTACACTAGGGGCATGACTTTTATCCACAGGATGTGGTAATCGGAATAACATTACGTGAAATTTTCGCCGAAACACCTGAATCTGAAAGAGGAAAAACGTGCCCGATTTCTTATCTTTCGGGCTTTATCAGCATTAAAGCCGTCCTGAATGAAGAAATCACCTTTGGCAATATTGTTTTTGACAGTACTGCTTGACCTTATCGGGTTCGGTATTGTCCTGCCTCTTCTTCCTACCTACGCCAAAGATCTCGGAGCGAGCCCTTTGATGATCGGCTTTATCGCTGCCACCTATTCCGGAATGCAGTTCCTTTTTTCACCCATCTGGGGCAGGCTGAGCGACTTCATCGGACGAAGACCGGTGATGCTGGTCAGTATCTTTATGGCTGCCGTTTCCTATCTGTTTTTCGCCTTTGCTGCAACGATACCATTACTGATTATGGCCCGTGCTCTTTCAGGAATCGGGTCAGCGAACATCGCAGCCGCCCAGGCCTACATCACCGACGTTACCGACAGCAAAAGCAGATCTACCGCTATGGGGATGCTCGGAGCCGCTTTTGGAATCGGTTTTATTATCGGACCGTTAATCGGCGGTTTTCTGAAGCACAATTTCGGCATTGAAATGGTCGGCTTCGTCGCTTCGGCTCTGATAGGTCTGGATTTTATCCTTGCTGTTTTTTTCCTTACTGAATCAAACAGGGATGCGCAGAAAATCTCTGCGTTTCTCAAGGTTTCACTGGCACGTACAGGCAAGCCGATACTGACCTCGATTCAAGAGAAATCAGCAGCCTATTTTAATGGTATCAGTAACGCCCTAAGCTACAAGCCCATAGCGTTGCTCATGACCGCAAATTTTATTTTTACTTTTGGCATCGTCAACATGCAGATAGCGGCCATTCTTCTGTGGAAAGAGTATTTTATGGCAACCGACCAGCAGATAGGCTACCTGTTCGCTTACGTCGGTTTCATATCGGTAATTGTCCAGGGGGGTCTGATCGGGAAACTGAATAAAAAATTCGGTGAACACAAGCTTTTCCTCTGGGGACATATCATTACCTTTGTCGGTGTTTTTTTCATCCCGTTCATTCCTCCGACGACGCTGTTCACTCTTGGACTGGGAATCCTTCTGTTCTTCTCGATAGGAACCAGCCTGGTAAACCCGATCAACATTTCATTGATCTCCCTCTACAGCTACACCCAGAAACAGGGACAGATCATGGGCTACGGACAGTCCGTCAATTCCCTTGCCCGGATATTCGGCCCATTCAGCGGCAGCATTCTGTATGGCATGATTCCTTCCATGCCGTTCGTCGTGGCTGGGGTGCTCATGCTCGCCGGAACATTAATTTCTCTTGGCTTGTTTAAATACGAAATAGAAGCTTTGGAACCGGAACCCGGATCCTCGACTGATCCGCAAACAGCAGAATAAAGGCTGACAACGGAAAGAAATACTTTTACACCTGACACGTTTATGTTCCGCAAGGAAAAACTGGCACACAAATCGCTTCCCGATATCCTGTACCGGATAGGCGACATCGCTGACCGGACTGAGACTCCATGCTATCTCGTCGGCGGCTATGTAAGGGATGTCCTGATGAATACACCGAGTCAGGATATTGATATCATGATAATCGGAGAACCGATACCGTTTGCGAAACTGGTTGAAAAAGAGCTAAAGGGGAAAAACTTTGTCGTATTCGAACGGTTCCGGACTGCCCGTCTGGAACTGGACAGCTCGCAGGAAGAAACAACAGTGGTTGAAATTGTTGGCGCAAGAAAAGAAAGTTATAATCCTGATTCAAGAAAACCGATCACTGAAATAGGGTCGCTCGAAGATGATCTTTCAAGGCGAGATTTTACAATCAACGCCCTTGCCGTGCAGCTGAATAAGGAACGTCGAAACTCTATCGTAGATCTCTTCAACGGTTACGACGATCTTCAAAAAAAGGTATTGAGGACCCCGCTCGAACCTGAAAAGACCTTTTCAGATGATCCTCTCCGCATGATGCGGGCAGCAAGGTTTGCCTGCCAGCTTGATTTTCAGCTTGACCGGCAGGCATTGAACGCCATGACCGCCATGGCAGAAAGAATTACGATTGTCTCGAGAGAGCGGATAAGTCAAGAGTTTCTGAAAATCATTACCTGCAGAAAGCCTTCGGTCGGCCTCATGATTCTCTATTCAACCGGTATCCTTGGACATATCATGCCGGAACTTAACGCTATGGCCGGCATCGAGCAGGTTGACGGTCTGGGGCACAAGGATACTCTGCTCCACACCTTTCAGGTTGTTGACAAACTGGCGGAAAAAAGCGACAATCTCTGGCTCAGAATCGCCGCACTTTTCCATGACATCGCCAAGCCGGTAACAAAACGGTTCAATAAACATTCAGGATGGACATTTCACGGACATGAAGCCGTAGGGAAAAAATTGTGCGGAAACATTTTTCGATCAATGCGCTGGCCACTCGACCCCCTTCCCTATGTCCAGAAAATGATTCGCCTGCATCATCGTCCGATACCCCTTTCTAAAGGCGAGATAACTGACTCCGCTGTAAGAAGACTGATGTACGACGCAGGCAATGATCTGGATGACCTTATGACGCTTTGCCGGGCTGATGTCACCAGCAAAAACCCGAGAAAAGTCCAGAGAATCATGAACAACTTCACCATTGTGGAAAAGAAAATCACAGAAGTTGCTGAAAAAGATCTGCTTGCAAAATGGAGACCGCCTATCACCGGGAGTGACATCATGGAAGCGCTTGGTCTTTCCGAAGGAAAACTTGTCGGAATCATCAAAAACAAGATGGAGACTGCGGTGATAGAGGGGAAAATCCCTTACGACCGTGAAGCTGCTCTTACGTACATAAAAAAAACATACCATGAAATGCAGGATTCATGATATGGCATTATCCATTGCAGCGGATATATTAAAGTTTTTCGAAAATCAGGATCATACGAGAGAAGTGATCCAACAAAATCAAGAGCACAGTGATACAACGTTATTCACCCAAAGACATGGAAGCCATCTGGACGGACGAAGCAAAGTTCGAACGCTGGCTAAAACTTGAAATTGCGGCTGTCGAAGCACGAGCTGAAGCGGGAATCGTACCCCGGGAAGCTTTGCAGGCGATACAGGAAAAAGCCACATTCAACGTCGATGAGATTCTTGAAATCGAGAAGGAAACAAAGCACGATGTCATAGCATTCCTGACCAATGTCAACCAGTACGTGGGACCGCAATCACGCTATATTCATGAAGGCCTGACCTCGTCAGACGTGGGTGACACCTGTCTTGCCATGCAGATGCGCGACGCAGGCAGGATTCTTCTCAAGGATGTCGAATCACTGATCGAAGTGCTGGCTGAAAGAGCGGTTGAATTCAAGTATACCCTTGAAATGGGAAGAACACACGGCATTCATGCCGAGCCGACAACGTTCGGTCTGAAACTGCTTCTCTGGCATCAGGAAATGCTTCGGAACCTTGACAGATTGAAAAGAGCTGTTGATAATGTATCGTTCGGCAAAATATCCGGCGCCGTTGGGACCTATCAACACCTTTCTCCGGATATAGAAGCCGCTGTCTGCAAAAAGCTCGGCCTTACTCCGGCACCGGTTTCAACGCAGATTCTGCAACGTGACCGTCATGCCGAGTTCCTGACTACCCTAGCCATCATAGCCTCCTCGATAGAAAAATTCTCTGTTGAATTCCGGCACCTGCAGCGCACGGAAGTCCGGGAAACCGAAGAATTTTTCAGCAAGGGACAGAAAGGCAGTTCCGCCATGCCGCACAAACGTAACCCGATCACTTTTGAACGCCTTACCGGTCTTGCCCGTATAGTTCGTTCAAACTCTATAGCGGCAATGGAAAATGTCGCTCTCTGGCATGAACGGGATATCTCTCATTCATCGGTCGAGAGGGTTATCATGCCTGATTCCACAATGGCCCTCTGCTACATGCTACGCACATTTACGGATACCCTGAAACATCTTCTTGTCTATCCGGAAAGAATGAAGGAAAACTTCAACACATCCTACGGCCTTACGCTTTCTCAAACCCTCCTCCTGGCACTTACAGGAAAAGGGCTTACCCGCGAAGAAGCATACAAACTCGTGCAACGCAATGCCATGAAAAGCTGGGAACACAAAGTTCAGCTGAAAGAACACGTCCTGCAGGACAAGGAAATTCTCGATATTGTTTCCGCTGAAGAAATCGAGCAACTCTTCTCATCGGAAAGCATCCTGAACAAACTCAGAACAAGCGTGGATATCATCTTTACCCGTAACGGGCTATGAGAATGTAAACACGTCTGTCTGCGTTTGTTATTATCCACGATTATTGTTAAATTTCAAGCCGCTTTTTTCCAGAACCCGAACAAAAAAGGGTTCCGGGCGGTTCGGTACATCTCATATTTCACTGTTTCAGCTACCGTTCATACCGCTGTCAATTTCGTTATTATGATGCTGATAATAACACAGGAGAAGATTATGCTCTATGTATGCTAAGGTTTTGAAAACATATAGGGATAAAGCTGAAATCGAAATCATCTGTACAGATGCTTCTAAAGAGAGTGAGCACTGCGGAGCATGTACTATGGGTCAAAAGCCATCATCAAAACCCCGTGCAGTTCTTGCGCACAACCGCGTTAAAGCAAAAACAGGTGATATGGTAGAATTTGAAGAAAAAGAGCATGCTGAAATCAAGGCCGCCCTGGTGCTCCTGATAGGCCCGCTTGTTTTATTCATGCTCTCTCTCGGTATTGCCGGCAGCATGCAGTTTGAGCTGTGGCAATCATTCTTTTTCAGTCTTCTTGTTCTTGCCGTCACCTATACGATTCTGAGGTATTTTCTGAAGGATACGACATATTATCACATCACAGGAATTAAATAACACCGCATGATTAGTGAAGCATTCATACCTGCTGTTGCAAGTCTGGGCTCAGTTGCGCTCACGCTTGGCCTGATTATTTTTTATGTCTCGAAAAAATTCCATGTGGAAGAAGATCCTATGGTGACGATTGTCAATGATATCCTGCCGGGCGTCAACTGCGGAGCATGCGGATACCCAAGTTGCGGGCAGTTTGCCGAAGTGCTGGTGGAGACAAAAGACTCATCGATGACCTGCCCTGTCGGAGGGACAGACCTCGCAGCAAAACTCGGAGATACGCTTGGCATAACCATGTCCGAGCCGAAACCGATAACAGCCGTTGTCCTCTGCCAGGGAGATAACGACACGGCCAGAGAAACCGCCGAATACCTCGGAATCCAGGACTGCTGGGCAGCAACCCAGACCTATGTCGGGCCGAAACAATGCCGTTACTCATGCGTAGGCCTTGGTTCCTGTATAGCCTTCTGTGATTTCGGCGCGATGCGACTGGAGAATGGCCTTATCATCATCGACAAAGACCGTTGCACCGGATGCGGAGCGTGTATTCCTGCATGCCCTACAGGTGTAATCGTCATGCAGGAAAAGAAAGCTGAGCGCTATGTAATAGCCTGCAATTCACATGACAAGGGCGCTGCGACCAAGAAAGCCTGTGACGCAGGATGCATTGCATGCCAGAAGTGCGTAAAGGTCTGCGATGACGATGCGATCGTCATAGAGAACTTCCTTGCAAAAATCATACAGGAGAAATGTACATCCTGCGGGAAGTGCATCGAAGTCTGTCCCACCAAGGTCAACTGCATCCTGCTTGAAGAGGACCTCAAAGAAGCAAAACAAAAAAAAGCCTCTTAAATGAAGACATTCAAAACGGGAGGTATTCATCCTCCTGAAAGCAAGTTCACCGAAAATATTCCTGTTGAGCTCATGCCGGTTCCACAGGAACTGGCGATTTCGATGAACCAGCATCTCGGCAAACCGGCAAAACCCGTGGTGAAAGTCGGCAGTGAAGTAAAAAAAGGCGAACTGATCGGTGAAGCTGACGGATTCATTTCAGCAAACGTGCACGCAAGCACAAGCGGAAAAGTAAAATCTGTCAAACCGCACCCTCATCCAGGCGGACACTATGCCATGACAGTATTCATTACTCCTGACGGTCAGGATGAATGGGCTGAAGGAGTGAATACCGATCCGGTTGACTGGCACAGGTTTTCCAGAGAAGAGATCATCGGAAAAATAAAAGACGCGGGAATCGTCGGTATGGGCGGTGCCGGTTTTCCAACGAATGTCAAGCTTGCTCCTCCTCCGGACAAAAAGATCGACACCATCATTCTGAACGGTGCGGAATGTGAACCTTTTCTGACAGCTGACCACCGGCTTATGCTGGAATCACCGGAAGAAATAGTCGAAGGCCTGAACATTATAACATCACTTTTCGGGGGAGAGGCCAGAGCATACATAGGCATCGAGTCAAATAAAAAAGATGCTATCGAGACACTGACCAGCCAGGCTTCTTCAAAAGGAATCGAGGTTGTTTCGCTGAAAACCAAGTACCCGCAGGGCGCTGAAAAACAGCTGATAAACGCCATCACCGGAAGAACCATTGAACCAGGAGAGTTGCCGTTCGACAAAGGGTGCCTTGTTCAGAATATCGCTACGGCAGTTGCCGTATACGAAGCAGTCTGCAAAAACAAACCTCTTGTTGACCGCATCGTTACGGTCTCCGGTCTGGAAATAGGAAAACCGAAAAACATCAGAGCGTTAGTCGGCACAAGCTTCAGGGATATTTCCCTTTTCTGCGGTAACCTGAAAGAAAGCACCAACCAGATCATCTCCGGGGGACCGATGATGGGCAAGGCGGTTTACACGCTTGATGTACCCATAGTCAAAACCACCTCGGGCATTCTTTTTATCAACAACGCCGGCATCGAAAAAGCCCGGGAACGAGCCTGCATCCGCTGCGGAAAATGTGTTGACGTCTGTCCTCAGGGACTTGCACCCTGGCTTCTTGCCAATATCGCGCAACTCAGGGAATTCGATGAAATCCAGCTGCTGGGCCTGGCCAACTGCACGGAGTGCGGCAGTTGTACCTATGTCTGCCCGTCAAAACGCGAACTTGTTCACTGGATCAAGTATGCAAAGGCGCTCGTCAACAATCGCCAAAAGCGAAAATCAGCTTAACAGATCAGTAAACATTCTATGGAATCAGTTAATCTCAAAGTTTCAAACGCACCATTCGTCCGTTCGAAGGACTCCATCGAATCGGTGATGTACAATGTCGCCCTTGCCCTTGCTCCGGCAACGGTCATGTCGGTCTACCTTTTCGGCATGAGGGCTCTTGTCCTGACCGTGGTGTGTATTCTCAGTTGTATCGCCTTCGAATGGCTCATGGACAAGGCAAGAAACAAACCAAACTCCTGTCTTGACGGCAGCGCACTGGTTACAGGCCTGCTTCTTGCCCTGAACGTACCGGCGAATCTGCCGCTCTGGATGGTTGTGCTCGGAGCCTTTATCGCCATTGTAGCCACAAAACATGCTTTCGGAGGTCTCGGCTACAACGTCTTCAACCCTGCACTTGTAGCAAGGGTGTTTTTGCTCATCTCTTTTCCGGCTGCGATGACAAACTGGCCGTTCCCTGTTCCGTTTTCTTTTGACATGATGATCGATATGGAAACCGGGGCATCGCCTCTCGGCATCCTGAAAACAGACGGTGTGGAAGCTGCGCTCAGTTCACTCTCGCTCATGGACGGCTTTTACGGCAGAATGACCGGCAGCCTTGGGGAAACCTCTACATTGGCCCTGCTTGCAGGTGCCCTATGGTTATGGTACAAGAAGTACATTTCCATGCACATACCTCTCAGCCTTATCGGTTCGGTTTTTCTGTTCACCGGTCTTTTTCACCTGATTGATCCCTCAACCTATGCTTCCCCGACATTCCATATGGTTACAGGCGGACTGATCCTCGGAGCGTTTTTCATGGCGACTGACATGGTTACTTCTCCGCTTTCAATTCGCGGCCAGCTGCTTTTCGGTTTAGGATGCGGACTTCTGACGGCCATAATCCGCCTTTGGGGCGGGTACCCTGAAGGCATTTCATTTGCCATCCTTATCATGAACTCTGTTGTTCCGCTTATTGACCGCTGGGACTTAAACGACAGAAAAGCACTAAATCAAAAGAAGCTGAAAACAACATGAGACCTATAATCATCATTACCCTTGTCGGTATCCTGAGTGCCTCTCTGCTTGCTGTCGTGGATGATTTCACACGAGAACCGATAGCGGTTGCCAAGGAACAGATGAAGCGCAAAGCGATCGAACAGATTTTTCCGTTTGCCATCGACAGTCTGAATACTGTTCAGGCTGAACATACGACATTTTACGAAGCATATGACCAGAACGATGCCCTTCAGGGCATTGCTGTTGAAACTGCCACAGACGAAGGATACAGCGGCAGGATAGAAGTCCTTCTCGGCGTTTCACCCGATAAGAAAATTCTTGATTACAAAGTCCTCTATCACCGTGAAACACCAGGACTTGGCGATAAAATCGACAAACCCAAATTCAAGAAGCAGTTCAAGGGAAGATCCCTTGAAAGCACCAACTGGAAGGTTAAAAAGGACGGTGGTGAAATCGACGAGCTCACTGCGGCCACGATCTCATCACGAGCCATATCCGACGCTGTAGTCAGAGGCCTTGAATACATTAATGAGC
>Ga0272444_10001750_pt1 | contig 20563 bp, 13 predicted proteins | sample SSMForm13_FD_201033 | JGI IMG/M metagenome (GOLD analysis project Ga0272444, IMG submission 201033) | Marine sediment archaeal communities from Little Sippewissett salt marsh, Falmouth, MA, United States - SSM-Form-13 | ecosystem: Environmental > Aquatic > Marine > Wetlands > Sediment ... | reverse complement strand
CCAGGATTCCCAGAAGAGGGGAGAGGGTAATCATTGTATCGAGTACGGGAAGATAGCGCCTCATTCGCGCTATTTCCTCGTCAGCGCTCATCCTGAGCGCGTCCCGTAGCGAAAAATCGCGATGAACTACCCCGCAGACCATAACCCGGATGACACAATCCCGCGTGTTTTTTGTCAGTCTTCGCGCTTCCTCGAGCCTGTTCTTCTCAATCAGTCCCATAAATTCGTCCAAACGCCCTCTGTCGCGGGTCCGTTTTTCCCTGATCCAGAAGATTCCTCTTTCGATAATCAGCGTAAGAGATACAAGAGAACAGAAAAGGAGCGGATACATTACCGGTCCTCCCTGGTAGAAATAATCGAGCATGACAGGTCAATCCTTTCTTTTTATAACTGCACGGGTCTGTAATTTGCCTGTTTAAGCGATTGCCTTCTATTCAGCTTCCGGATGAATAATCCAGACGAGTTCCTCCAGCCCCTCCACAATTCTCGGCGATGAATGATCTATCAGGTCTGAATCTATGATATGAATCCTGTTGTTTTCAACCGCGGGTATGTTTTTCCATTTCATCCATCGCTTTCTTATCCGTGAAAAATTCCCGCCGCGTTTCATGGTCGATACGATGAGTATATCGGGTTTGGCGGCAATGATCTCTTCAACACCGCACCGGGGATATCTAGTCGTTACATCGCCGTAGATATTCACGCCGCCGGCCATCTCTATCAGCCTGTTGTAAAGGGTGTCTTTACCGACGGTGACGACGGGATTGACGCCTACCTGCAGGAAAACCCGTGGTCTTTTCAGTCCTTGAATCAGAGAAGCAACCCTGTCGATCCGTTTTCTCAGTGCGAGAACCACCCCTCTCGCCTCGGTCTCGGTCCCCGTTACAACTCCGATATTCACGATTGTCTCGAGCAGTTCCTCAAGGCTCCCCGGATTAATAACATAGACGGGCAGACCGATCTGTTCCAGTTGATCAACGATCTCCTTCTTGTTTCCATCCGCGGTCGCGATAACCAGGTCCGGATTCAGAGACGCTACCTTTTCCAGAGATACATTGACAAAACTGCCCACCTTTGGTCTGGACGCGGCAGCCTCGGGATAATCGCTGAATGTGGTCACCCCGACCGTTCTGTCACCCAGGCCGAGTGCAAAGAGTATCTCCGTTATACTGGGCGCGAGAGAAACAATTCTTTTTGGATGAAAAGGAATAGTGACGCTCCTTCCCATCTCGTCCGTATAGACCTCCGCGTGAGCCGTGGAGAGCGATATACAGAGCATCGCCAGAAGCACCGGCATTGATATCCCGACAACGCGAATCTTGATATAAGTGGTCATGGCGGTTATTTTTCGATCCCTGTTCGTGCTTCCACGCCTTTTTGATAGTAGTGTTTTATCTCCTTCATTTCCGTAACCAGGTCGGCTTTTTCTATGATACGTGGGTCCGCTTTCCTGCCGGTAATGACCAGCTCGACTCCCTCAGGTTTTACTTTAATAAAGTCGAGCAGGTCATCAACTGAAAAGAGGTTATAATAGGTGGCGATATTGGCCTCATCGAGAATAATCACCTGGTATTCTCCCGAACACATGATCTCTCTGACCTCCCGGAGGCCTTCCTGCGCGGCCCGGATGTCTTCCTTATCCGGCTCGTTGAAAATGAAACAGTCCCTGCCGTACTGTTTAATCGTGATACAGTCCGACAGTTTTTCCATGGCATCGAGCTCGCCGTATTTCATTCCCTTGACAAACTGGGCAATGTACACCCTGAGACCCGCCCCGGCGGCTCGCACGGCAAGCCCGAAGGCCGCTGTTGTTTTACCCTTGCCGTCACCTGTATAGACCTGGATATACCCCTTCATTCCATCCCCTCCTGGTTCGGCGATTTACCGGGTTAGAAAGTGGTCCTGATTCCACCGTAAAAGCCGATACCCGGTTCGCCGTATTCATATATCGACTGATAGTTTTTATCGGTCAGGTTTTCCACTCTTCCGAAAATTGTAAGCCATGTGTTTATATCATAAGAGGCGGCAAGATTCAGAAGTGTATACGCGGGCATCTCTTCACCGTTGTCCGGAGTGCGGTATCGTTTTCCCACATAGTGTGCGTTGAGATTGACATTCAGCTTATCCGTCGGTTTGATATTCAGGTACGCGCCGCCTGTGTGTCTGGGACGATATATCAAGTATTTATCATAATTCGAAGATCCTTCGGTATTATTCTTCGCCTCCGTATAGGTGTAATGAACGTCGAATGTCAGCCATGTAAGCGGCATAATGGACAACCCGGTTTCCCATCCCTGGGTTTCGGCCTTACTTACGTTAAAATATTGTCCGTCATACATGCCGGGACCGGTCCACTGCCAGTCGATCATGTTATCGATATCGTTATGAAACCAGGTCATGGAGAGCAGAACTTTTTCTCCAAACAGTTTCTGGTCTATACCCGCGTCATACCCCTTGCTTTCTTCGGGCTTGAGATCGGTATTGCCGGAGGCTGAATAGAGTTGATAGAGAGAGGGAGCGCGAAACCCGGTGCCGTAACTTGCCCGTATCCTGGTCCCTGTTTTTCTAAAGAGATAGGCCATCGCCGCCTTATAGGTATTCTCGCTTCCGAACGTTTCATGGTCGTCGTGGCGTCCGCCCAGAGTAAGAGAAAGGCCTTCGGACAGGACCAGTTTGTTCTGAATAAAGAAGCTTTTTGTGTCAACCGACTTTTCGCTGATATCTCCCCATGGGTCCTTAATATCGCCGGTTTCTTTCTGATAGTCAAACCCCGCCGTGATCGTGTCGATCTCGCCGATAAAGAAGTTATGTTGCCAGGAGGCGAGCTTTGTGGTTCCGTTGTATGTGCCGTTAAAGGCGCCGTCGTTTGTATATTCCCGCTTCGTGTCCGTAATGCCAAGCTTTATGATATGCTGCCAGCAGTCCAGAATATCCTGATCGAAATGGGTCGAAAGGCTGGTGATATTCATCTCCTGAACCTCGTTGTCGTCAGCGAAAGGATAACCTCCATCTATATCCATAGTTGACTCCGAATGGCGCGCCGAAAAGCCTATTTCAACGGTTTCGCTCGGTCGGACATCGATCCGGGCCGATACATTGGTATCGTGGTAATAATCCTTCTCGGTGTTCCCCAGCTCTTCATCCGCTTTCGAGACGCCCCGTGTGTCCAGTCTCATTACCGATGCGGAATAGCTGACTTTGTCGCTCGAACCACTCAATCCGATCGTTTCCCTGAATGTTTCAAATGACCCCCCTTCGAAGGAGAGATAGCACTCCGGTTTCCCTTTACCCTTTTTAGTGATTATGTTGATAACCCCGCCGATGGCGTCCGATCCGTACAAAACGCTCTGCGCCCCGCGGACGATCTCGATCCGTTCAATATTGTCCGTAGAAAGATCGGTGATACTTAATTTGCTGTCAATAGCCATCGAATCACCGACACGCACACCATCGATCATTATCAATGTGTGCGCGTTCTGTGTGCCTCGAAGGTATATCGAGGCGCTCCCGCCGAATGAACCGGTCTGGGAGACAGACACGCCCGGAACATCTCTGAGCACATCGATAACGGCCTGTCGTCCCTTTTCCCTGATCTCCTTCTCGGTAATAACGGTTACGGAATCGGGCGAATACTTCAGGGGTTCTTCGAGCCTGCTGGCGGTTACCACCGTCTCTTCCATCGTTATCGCGTCGCTCTCTTCCTGCGCGGAGATTGCTGCGGATAAAACAAAAAACATGAATACCAAAACCAGTGACGTACAACATGCTACCTTTTTCATTTGTAATTTTCTCCTTCCCCTCGGTTAGAATTATTGTTTAATCCGCCGGATAAGTCTCCTGGCTTGCGGCAACGCCTACTCTCCACGCCTTCCCGCCCCGATTGTATCGGGGCAGTGACATTTAAGTGGATTTCGTTCCGCCTACAGTTGCGGGGCAGCGCCGGTTTTCGACCGGCTTCCTTGATCCGACAGATGTGGTGCCGTTATTGTGACGCGCGGCAATCCGTTTTGCGGATTGCGGTCTACCAGTACATCTGTTTCATACACCTCCTTTATGGTGGATTCGGTGATTACCTCGTCCGGAGTCCCGATAGAACGGATGGTCCCCTTATCCAGAAGCATCACCCTGTCACAGAATGAAGACGCAAGATTAATATCGTGAGTAACAGTAATTACGGTCAGTTTCTCTGTTTTATTCAAGCTCTTCATTAAGTCAAAAAACGCTATCTGGTGTTTGATATCCAGAAAAGCGGTCGATTCATCAAGCAGTATTATCTGCGGCTGCTGGGCCAGCGCCCTCGCGATAAGAACCCTCTGTCTTTCACCCCCGCTCAGTTCATTGATGCCGCGCGCGGAAAAGGGGAGGGTGTCCGTCAGTTCCATTGCCTTGTGGACAATCTCAAAATCCCGCTGCTCCTCAAAGCTCAGCCTGCCCAGGTGCGGGGCCCTTCCCATCAGGATAACTTCCCGAACGGTAAAGGAAAAGATCACGGGAGAATCCTGCGGGACAACCGCTACAATCTTTGCTATGTCGCGGCGATTGATCTTTCTGATATCCGTTCCGTTTATCGTAAGGAACCCCTCCCGCACGGTGAGTATTCCGTCAATGATTTTCAAGAGAGTCGTTTTGCCCGAGCCGTTCGGTCCTATGATGCCCAGGAATTCTCCTTCGCGCGTCTCGAAGGAAATATCCTTTAAAACAGGGTCATTCTCATAGCTGAACCCGACACGCTCTGTTTTTACAACGGCCATAATCAGACAGTCCTCTTTCTGAGAAGATACACAAAATAGGGCGCGCCCAGCAGGGCGGTAATCACCCCTACCGGCAGTTCGGAATGAGGTATCAGTGTTCGTGCGACAGTATCCGTGACGATGAGAAATGATGCCCCGAACAGGAGCGACGCCGGCAGCAGAAGCCGGTGGTCAGGCCCCAGCAGCATCCTCATAATATGAGGTATGATAAGCCCCACGAATCCGATAATCCCGCTGAATGCCACAGCCAGTCCGGTAATAAGAGATCCTGCCAGAAACAGGACAATCTTTGTCTGCTCAACATTTACACCAAGCTGCATGGCGACATCTTCTCCCATCACAATAAGGTTCAGCGGGCGGGCATGGACATAGAGGACGGCAAAGCCGAAAAGCAGCAGGAGGCCTTCCAGCGCGATGGTGCTCCAGTTAACGACACTCAGGTTTCCCATCAGCCAGAATGAAATATTATGCAGATCCGCGTTGCTGCTGATAGAGATCAGAAACATGATAGCCGCTGAAAAAAAGGCATTTACGATAACGCCCGCAAGGAGGAGGGTAGTCGAATTCAGTTCCCTGTCGGATTTTCCTATTAAAAAGACCAGAATTACTGTGAAGACAGCCCCCAGAAAGGACAGACCCGGTACGCCGAAGGGAACGGAACTCAGTCCCAGTATAATGCCGATAATGGCGCCGACAGCCGATCCGCCGGAAATACCGAGAATAAAGGGATCAGCCAGGGGGTTGCGAAGAATAGCCTGGAATATAACGCCCGCGCATGAGAGAGAAGCGCCGACAATCCCGGCAAAGACAACCCGTGGCAGGCGAATGGAGAAAAGGATGGTTTTTTCAGAGGGCGACAGAGAGGTGTACCCGTCCCGCCATCCGAGAAAGAGTCCCTTTAAGCCCGGCAGTATCCCGATTTCGGCAGGCCCGATCAATACTGAGGCAATTGCCGCGGCAATGAAAACCAGGGTCAATATGCCGCAGACATTAACCACCCTGGCAGGGGTTGTCATTTTACGCGACATCTTTTTGCCCCCGATGTTTTTGATGTATATCTGATAAAAAATGGATTGCAGCAACGGCCCGGCAGCGAAAGCGAAGGGCATTTTTCATGGCATACCTCCCTCGAGGAATTTCAGACGGACAGGTATTCCGGCTCAGGGCCACCTACTTACCCGCCTTCCCATCCCGCTTTGTGCGAAACAGTGGCATCTTGGGTTTTCGTTCCCTTTACGGCTGCGGGGCAGCGGGGGGATTGCACCCCTCTTCCTCACATCCATCTGTATCTGTTTGCTGGTAAAATTTCTTGATTCGAGTTTATAGGAGAGTAGTCGATGTGTGTCAAGAAATTACTGCCTGCACCGGAAACAATCACGATCCGGGACGTTTCATCTGAAACCTATATCAACGCCATGCTGTCCGCCATGGCGAGGCCTCTGCGCGTCGGGCGGATATGGGTATTGTCTATGGTTATCAGGCCTTCATCCCGCATCGCGGCAAGGATATCGCGTTTCTCTTCGAGCAGGTTGAGGGAGTGCCGCTCCGCGAAATTCCGAAGGTCGATTCCCGCTGCCGTGCGAAGACCCAGGTAGAGCGCTTCCAGGCGGAGCTGCGTGCGTGTCAGGAGTTCGGACTTCTCGATCGGAGGGATGCGCCTGTCGACCTCTTCTATATACCGGTCAACAGAGCGGTGATTCCACCACCTTCTGTTGCCCGCGAAGGAGTGCGCCGCCGGACCAAGCCCGAGGTAGGGTGTGTGATCCCAGTATTTGCGGTTATGCCGGGACATGTATTCAGGGCCCTTCGCGAAATTCGACACCTCGTAGTGTGTGTATCCCGACTCTTCAAGCAGCAGGGATGTTTTCATGAAGAACTCGCAGAGTATATTGTCATCCGGAGTTTCAACCTCTCCGGCCCTGTATTTCGCCCCCAGAGGCGTCGAAGGTTCTATGGTAAGCTGGTAGCAGGAAAGGTGCTCCGGATCAAAGGAGAGGGCCGTGTGGAGCGTTTTCAGCCATGATTCGAGGTTTTGTCCGGGTACTCCGTAGATAAGATCGAGGCCGATGTTGTCGAAACCTGCCTTACGGACATTGTCTATCGCGGATATCGCGCCGGTCGAAGAATGTCTGCGCCCGAGAAATGAGAGGGTGCTATCGTCGAATGACTGTATGCCGATACTGATCCTGTTGATCCCCGCTTCAAAAAAAGATTCGGCCTTCTCCCGTGTAATATCCCCGGGATTTGCCTCGATAGTGATCTCCGCGTCGGCAGATACGGTAAAATGCTCGTGGATGTTTTTAACAACATCCGCCAGTTGATTCGAGTCGAGCAGGGAAGGGGTGCCGCCCCCGAGATAGAGAGTGTCAACGCTCTCGAAGCGGCCGCGATACATCTTCATCTCTTTCAGGAGAGCATCGATATATCGGGGGATCTTTTCGGTTGAGGTAACGGAGTAAAAATCGCAGTAGCCGCATTTGGAGAGGCAGAAGGGGATATGTATGTAGATTCCGGGGACCATGGGGATATAACTGCTCCGGTTTGTCAGGTTCAGGGGTCACAAGGGGTTGGTGAGAACCTTCTGAAACCGTGAACCGCTATGTGTTATCTGCTTTCAGTATCGCCACGAACGCGCTCTGCGGGATTGCCACGGAGCCGACCATCTTCATCCGCTTTTTACCCTTTTTCTGCTTTTCCAGCAGCTTTCTTTTACGGGTGATATCACCGCCGTAGCACTTCGCGGTTACGTCCTTTCGGTACGCGGAGATGGTGGTTCGTGAAATGATCTCGCCCCCGATAGCCCCCTGAATGGCTATCTTGAACATCTGTCTGGGGATTTCTTCTTTCAGCCGTTCGCACGCGCGCAGGCCGCGCGCGCGGGCCGAGCCGCGGTGCACAATCTGCGACAGCGCGTCCACCCTGTCCCCGTTGACCAGTATATCGAGGAGTACGAGGCTGCTCTCCCGGTAGTCGAGTATGTCGTAATCGAAGGAGCCGTATCCCTGTGTGATTGATTTCAGGCGGTCGTAGAAATCGTATATGACATCGGCAAGGGGCATCTCTATCGTCAGTTCGATACGTCCGGGACTGGGATAGCTAAGGGTCGAATTCTCGCCGCGCTTTTCCTTGCACAGTTTCATTACGGCTCCCATATACTGTTCGGGGAACATCATGGTTGCGCGTATATACGGCTCTTCGCTCTTCGCTATCGAGGTGGTATCGGGATAATACACCGGGTTGTCTATATGCACGATTTCTCCGTCGTTCAGTGTGAAGCGGTACCTGACACTGGGGACGGACAGGATGATGGACAGGCCGTATTCTCTTTCCAGCCGTTCCTGGACGATTTCGAGGTGGAGGAGGCCGAGAAACCCGCAGCGAAAGCCCTGCCCGAGCGCTATGGAGGAATCCTTCTGATAGACAAACGATGCGTCATTCAACTTGTATTTTTCGAGCGCCACCGCCAGTTCTTCATAGTCGTCCGACGCGATGGGATAAATCGACGCGAAAACGACGGGTTTTGATTCCCGGAATCCCGGAAGAGGTTTGCTGCGGGGTTTTTTATCCAGGGTAATCGTGTCCCCTATCTGTACGTCGGACACGGTCTTTATCCCGGCAATGATATACCCCACGTCGCCCGCTGAAAGGCTGTTCTTTTTCTGACGCGGAAGGAGAAAGGAACCTACTTCTTCCACCTTGTGAACGGTCTTTTCGTGCATGAGGCGTATTACATCACCGCCCTTTAGAGTACCGTCGAAGACGCGGCAGTGTATGATCGTGCCCCGGAAGGGATCGTACTGCGCGTCGAAAATAGTGGCGGCCAGTTCGCTCTTTGGATCTCCTTTGGGAGCCGGTATGTTATGTACGATTGCCTCAAGTATTTCTTCAACACCGGTCCCCTCCTTTGCAGAGCATGGAAGGCTGGAATAGGGATCGAGCCCGAGCTCCGAATCGATCTGTTCCATGACCTTCTCCACATCGGCCGAGGGAAGGTCGATCTTGTTGATCACGGGGATAATTTCCAGATCGTGCTCCATGGCCATGTAGAGATTCGCGACGGTTTGCGCCTGGACCCCCTGTGCGGCATCGATAAGGAGAAGAACCCCCTCGCAGGACGCGAGCGATCGAGAGACCTCGTACGAAAAATCCACGTGACCCGGGGTGTCGATCAGGTTCAGTATATAATCCTTACCATCCCTGCTTCGATAGGGGAGGGTGATCGCCTGGCTCTTTATGGTTATCCCGCGCTCGCGTTCGATATCCATATTATCCAGGATCTGATCCTTGAAATTGCGCTCGTCGACCACGCCGCTGTATTGAATCATCCGGTCGGCCAGGGTGGACTTGCCGTGATCTATATGTGCTATTATGCTGAAATTGCGTATATTATTCATAATAAGAGAAAAGCCTTCCCCCTGTCTGCAGGGAAGGCTCTTATACAATTTTATTGGAATTTTTACTATCCTAATTTTGCGAGGAGCTCTTCGCTGACCTCGGTAACGCCGGGCAGACCGTCGACTCCGATCACCGATACCCGCTCTTTGAAATAATTGATAGCGGCAGTGGTTCCTGTCTCGGTGTCGTAATAGATATTGTGTCGTTTGTCGATAGCCCCCTCATCCTGGTCATCGGCACGGGCGCTCAGTTCTCCGCCGCAGACACGGCACACGAAATCCCCGTCCTTCTCGGCCGGCTTGATGGCGTCGATATAAATATTGTTGGGGTGATTGTTATCATTCTCGCAGAGCCTTCGGCCCATAATCCTGTTTTTGGAGGTCTGTCTGTCAAGTATGATCTCGATCACGTAATCAAGCTTTATTCCCTCTTCGCCCAGCGCGTTATAGAGGGCCTCGGCCTGGGCCAGGTTTCTCGGAAAGCCGTCCAGAAGCCAGCCGTCCTTGCAGTCGTCTTCCTTCAGTCGGTTCAATATCATCGGAACCGTGATTTCATCCGGAACCAGCTCGCCCCTGTCAATATATCCCTTTGCCTCTTTCCCGAGATCGGTTCCCCTGGAGATGTTTTCTCTGAAGATAACACCCGTCTCGATGTGAGGGACGCCGTACTTTTTCTGAACGATCGCGCCCTGTGTTCCCTTACCGCTTCCATTAGGTCCAAAAATCAAAATATTCACTATACTAATCTCCTTTCCCTTCAATGAGACTCAATTTTTAGCAAGCGCCTCCGGCGCAATACAAATTGCAAGTCGAATTAATCCCGATACGCTGTGCTGTCGGGACGAATATTCCGAAGCAGGAACCTTATAAGGGATTATCCCTGTTTTAGCAAGGGTAAATGTTATTTCCCCTCGGCCACTACTTTGACCTGCGCCCGCAGGTTCAGCAGGAAAGATCTCTTGTCCTGCTGCATCAGCACTGTCTCGTCGTAATTCTCCCTCAATATCGCCTCCACGACCTTTTCCCTCTCGCCGTTGAACAGGTCGAGGTAGTCGTCTATCTTCTTCTTGAATGAAACGGTTGTTTCGATAGAATCCTTCAGGAATCTGCCGATATCATCCCCGGTCAATATATGCCCGTGGCCAAGCGCCAGCACATCAATATCCAGGGCGGCCAGTTTTTCGAGAGAGGACAGATAATCGCGATAGCTTGAGGAAAACTGAGGATTTATGCCGTCATTGTGGAAAACCCCCGCTGCCTCTCCGGCGATAACGGTCTTGATCTTCGGTATATGAAACGACAGAGAATCCTGAGTGTGGCCGGGTGTCTCGATAACCCGCACCGACCATCCTTCTCCGAAATCCAGCTCGTCGCCACCCTTTAAAAGAAAATCGATTTTTACCGCGTTGAAAGGAATATCCTCATCCCCGATCACGTCCGCGAAGACCTTCGCGAAATGCCTGTTGAGCGCCCGCATCATTTCCGCGACATCCGGTTTTTCCAGTATCTGTGAAGCGTGGGAGTGTGCTCCCGTCTGTAATTCCGGTATTTTTTCCTTAAGAAAGGGGATAGAACCGCAGTGATCGTAGTGTGAGTGTGTCAGGAGCAGGTATTTCAGGGCATCCGCCCTGCCCAGGTACCTCTTGATGTCTTTCAGGTACCGGGGTCCCATAGCCGCCACACCCGCGTCAAAGAGTACCGGTATCGGCGATGTCAAAAGAAACGCGGGCAGCAGGTGATGTCCCGTGGAATACAACCCCTCACATATTGCTCCTGTTTGTTCCAATATCATTAAAATACCCCTGCTGACTACGAAGAAAAGATCGGGAAAGACGTTCTCTTACCTTTTAAGGAATGCCGTCTCTTATGTCAAGGCTCTCGCGGGCCCTGTTTTTAATTAGTGGCAGCGCCCTGTTAAGACCGAACCTGTACCGGTGTATGTGGAAGTATACAAATCGATGTTGGGAGAATACAGACGCACCTCAGGGGAATCACGGAACTTCCCGGATCTGCATAAAATAGCCAGATCAATAAGTGCCACGTAGAAATCCATCTCGATAAACAACAGAAACAGATTAACTTACCGGAACAAAAGCGCTTTTTCTCATGTACATATACGATTTTAATCATCCTGCACGTAAAATCAAATCTTTACAATTTATTTAGTTGTTGATATGTTTCAACTTAAATAACATCTGACTATAAATTTTTACAGGAGCTCAAATGAAATATCGCGTTTTAATTGAGCAGGATGAAGACGGTATGTTTGTTGCCGAAGTACCGGCATTGCCTGGATGTATCTCACAAGGCAGTAATCGTGAAGAAACCTTGCAGAATATCCAGGAAGCGATTGCCGCCTATCTGGAAAGCCTGGAATCTCATGGCGAACCAATACCTCCACCAGTTAATGAAGAGATTATAGAGGTAGCCGTGTGAGTATTCTGCCTCAAGTTTCCGGTCGTAAGGTCGTAAAGGCGTTACAGAAAATCGGCTACGAAAAAAATAGACAAAAAGGCAGCCATATTGTGTTGCGCCATAAATCACCCCCGCATCGCCGAATAACAATCCCTGACCATAAAAACATATCTTCAGGAACATTGCGCGCTATCATTCGCCACACAGGCTTAACTGTCGAAGGTTTTATCAAACTTCTCTAGAATACTATACTTTTTTTATCTTCCTGTTACCCCCACATCACAGCAATATCACCCACAATCACCCCCCCGAAAACCATACTGGTATTAAATGGAATCAGGCAAAACCGAGCACTATCTCTTGCATTGCGTGAGAGCCGTGATATAACATATCAAACGGCAACGACGAAAAGGGAAGTTTGCGCACCAGATACATAGTCGTTTTCATTTCATATAATTCCGGAGCTTTTGGATTTACAAAAAGTGACGAGTCGTTATGAATATCTGCATGTTCACCAATACCTATCTTCCCCAGATCGGAGGCGTGGCCCGTTCCATCGCTTCGTATGCCGAGGATCTACGAAAGATGGGACACCGGGTCCTGATTGTTGCCCCTACCTATGCCGCAGAAGTGCCGGGTGAAAATGAAGAGGAGGTTCTGAGAGTACCCGCGATACAGAACTTTAACGGCAGCGACTTTTCCATGCGCATCGCCGTTCCCTTTCTGATCGCCAACACAATCGATGAATTTCAGCCCGACATTATCCACAGCCACCATCCCTATCTGCTTGGGGACGCCGCCATGAGGGCGGCACGGCGAAGAAATCTCCCCCTCGTATTCACCCATCATACGCTCTATGAACAATATACGCATTACGTGCCGGTAAAATCGGATGTCATGCAGCAGTTCGTAATCAACCTTTCGACCAAATATGCCAACCTCTGCTGGCTGGTCGTGGCCCCCAGCGAGAGTATCGCGCGCCTGCTGCGATCGCGCGGGGTAACCGTCCCGATCGAAGAAATCCCCACGGGAGTGGACCTGGAATTCTTCGGGAGCGGCGATGGCGAGAGATTCCGGCGGACCCACGCCATCGATCCGGATGAACGGGTTATCGGGCATGTCGGCCGCCTGGCGCCTGAAAAGAACCTGTGCTATCTGGCCGAGGCGGTTGCCTCTTTTATGGATCAGCACAAAGGCGTCTTCCTGATCGTCGGCGGGGGACCCAGCGAAGAGCAGATCCGCCGTATTTTTCACCGGCACCAGCTCGAAAACCGCCTGATCATGGCGGGAGAACATTCAGGCACCTACCTTGCCGACGCGTACAGCGCGATGGATCTCTTCGTATTCGCGTCCAAGAGCGAGACACAGGGCATGGTTCTGACCGAAGCAATGGCGGCGGGCCAGTCGGTTGTCGCCCTGGACGCGTCAGGAGTGCGCGAAGTTGTCACGGACGGCATCAACGGACGCCTCCTGGACGCCGACGCGCCGAGCAAGCTCTTCGCCGAAGCGATATACGATTTCTTTCAGGACCCTGAACAAGCCCGACTCTTCCGCCGGGAAGCCCTCAAAACGGCGAAAACCTTCTCGCGCGAATCATGTGCCGCCCGGATGGCAAAGGTATACGAACTGATGCTCAGGAAGAAATACAAGCGCGCCTCGGGAACACCCCAGGACTTCCTCGACCTGGATAAGGTCGTCAGATCGATCAACATCGAATGGAAACTCATCTCGGAAAAAGTCGCCGCAACAGTCAACGCCCTAATTGAAACCACGGTAAAGTAGCAAAATCCGTACGGTATTCTGATGTCGAGAAGGTATCAATTATTTATTGAAGTCAGCGAGTAAGGTCGACGGAATTTTATGGAAGATTTCAACCTGTACTGATCAAGAACGATCGAAGAAGAATTAAAAACGTCTGATGTCCAAAGCTAGTAATACAAATTAAGATCCTATGCATTTCCCTTCATTCACGTAAAAATCATCCTTTAATATTCTAAATGTCCTTGACATTCTAAGCTTTTTTGTTAACTATACAAACGTTTTGGGAAGAGAACAAAAGGTATCATGTTCTACACAACAAATGATCTTTTCTTTCTAACACAAGAAAGGTTCTCATGTGGCAGGCAATCACACAAAACCCCGTTACTCATAAATAGAGGCGGGGTTTTTATTTGTTGGATTGACAGGCTGGATAGATGGCAAAAAACAAGAATCTGACCGCGAATTTCTGCCTTGTTACTAGCACGCTTTGAATAAGGAAAGAATGTATGCTCTTAGATAATGAAAATGAGAATTTAAAAGTTCATGAATGGATTGCAAAATATACCGAAGAAGGCAAGTTGAATATTGTAACCGGATATTTTACTGTCGGTGCGCTGGCCTACTTATCAAAAACAGTCAATGAAAAAATACATAATTATCGTTTTGTTCTCGGTGATATAGTAAACTTAGATGCCGCCAAAGACAGGACCCTTGATTTAATCAATGAAAACATAACCGTTGAAGCAGCCTTGAGGCTCGACAAATTAGCTCAAGAAGCTGTGGAGTTTCTCAAACAGGATAATGTTAATGCCAAGACCCTAGAGCCAAACTTTTGCCACGCAAAAGCGTACCTATTTAAACCCTCCGCTAATGATGACAGAAACAATTATTTTATCTCCGGCAGTTCAAACCTCACTGAAGCCGGATTTGGGCTAAAGAAGACAAGTAATATTGAATTGAACATTGCTGAGACAGGCAATAACAACCAGTATAAAGAACTAGCTGAATGGTTTGAGGGTTTGTGGGCAAGCAAGCAGGCTCACAAAGACAAAACGCTAATAGATGAAAACGGCAAAAGATATACAAAGCCATTCAAAGAATACTTAATAGAAGAGATTGAAAAAATATTTATTAAATACACGCCCAAAGAGATCTATTACAAAGTCCTTTTTGAATTATTTGGCAGTCAGTTAGATAGTATCCATGATAATCCAGATTTTAACCGTCAGATTGGAAGGCTTGAGAATACAGTTGTATATAATACTCTGTATGACTTTCAGCAAAAAGGAGTTTTAAGTTTAATAAAGATGCTCCAGAAATATAATGGAGCTATCCTAGCTGATGCGGTTGGTCTTGGAAAGACATGGAGCGCTCTTGCTGTCATGAAGTTTTTCCAGCTCCAGGGGAGAGAGATTCTTTTAATCTGTCCCAAGAAACTGCAATATAACTGGCACCGTTATCTTCGCTATCAAAATTCCAAATTTGAAAAAGATCAGTTTGAATATTTTATCAGATTTCACACAGACATGCAGATGGAACGGATGGAACGATACACCGACCGAGCGGATAAACTTTTTACTGATGATAAACCAAAACTGATTGTTATTGACGAAAGTCATAATCTGAGAAATGACAAATCGCAACGGTATAAATTCTTTGTCGATGAAATCTTAAAGCGAAATGAAGACATCAAGGTCTTAATGCTCTCTGCTACTCCAATAAACAATTCATTAATCGACATCCGGAATCAATTTAAACTAATAGTACAAGGTAATGTAAGGGGATTTAATGAATCTTTAGGCGTGCGAAACATTGATTACACATTTCGTGTAGCACAGAACATCTTTAATGAATGGCGTGAAGAAGAACATCCTAAAATTGGAGACTTCATTAAGAAATTACCTGCAAACTTTTTCAATCTTACGGATTCCTTAACGGTTGCGCGGACTCGAAAGATGATTCAAGGGCAACAAGCCGGGCTTGATTTTCCCATCAAGGAAAAACCGGATAATATTTTCGTCACTCCTCGCCAAATCGGGAACTTCGAGAGTTTCGAGGAATTGTTTGATCATTTTCCACCAATGCTTTCCGGCTATCAGCCTGCATTTTACATTGAAGCTGATGAATCAGAAAATAAAGATGCTATTCATGATGAGAGGCAAAGAGACCATTTCCTCGCAAAGATGATGTATATCTTGATGGTCAAACGATTGGAGTCTTCCTGGTTCTCATTCTATTCTACTGTTGAAAAAATAATGAACCATCACCAGAACGCACTGGAAAAAATCAAATATTATCAGGAAGCAAAAGAAGAAAATACCGTAGAAAATGGTTCGGAGTTCTCATTATTTGAGGAAGATGATTTAGAAGATGAGATAAACGAATTAACGCTCGGCAAGAAGCGAAAAATAAATATTTCAGAGATCGATGCCGCTGGCAAATTAAACAAATATAAAAAAGACCTAAAAAAAGATATCGATGCGCTTAATGATCTTTTTACAAACATGCATCGATTTGAAAGGGAATTGGAAAAAGAAACCATAAAACCGAATAATCTTAAAAGCGCTGATGATAAACTGGAAGTACTCATCGATAAGATAAACGAAAAGCGAAGATCGGGTGCCAACGGAAACAATGAAAAAGTCGTGATTTTTACCGTCTACAAAGATACAGCGCAATATCTTTTCGATCAGCTCAAGGCAAGAGGGTTCAGCAGAATAGCTCTTGTGAGCGGATCCGGTTCAAAAACTGACGATTCGGATATTGAAACAAAGAATTTTGAGCCAATTCTGGAGCGATTTGCTCCTTTTACCAAGTTATTTAGAGAAAAAGAGTGGGGCTTTGAGCCGAGCTCGAAAGGTATTTCCGAGAAAGAAGCTTTTGAAGAGTGGATAAACTGGATTTACCAAAATGATAAGAAAACATATAAGCAGATTCAGAAACCTATCGATATTTTGATTGCTACTGACGTTTTAAGTGAAGGTCAAAACTTGCAGGATGCCGATATGGTTATTAACTACGATATACACTGGAATCCAGTAAGAGTAATTCAGAGAATGGGGCGTATCGACAGGCTTGGTTCTCCAAACGACAAAATATTCGGGATCAATTTCTGGCCTTCAAATAACATAAACACTTATTTAAATTTGCAGGGAAGAATTGAACATCGTATGGCAGCTATGAAACTGGCGGGTTCGGAAGTCAATCTTGAATTTTCTGATACGTTTACCGAAATGGCAAAGGACGAAAATCTTGAAAACAAGATGAAAGCAAGAATGATGGAGCAGATGCAGACATCATGGGAAGACATTGAAATAAGTGAACAAGGTTTGGGATTTGATGATCTTTCGCTGGAACGGTACAGACAGGATTTACTGGCGGAGCTGAACGAGGATCACAAAAAATATGAACAAATGCCAAAGGGCGTTTATACAGGATTCAAAGCTGAAAAGGACGTCTGTCCTGATGAAGGAATAATCGCATTGTTGGGCTATCCTGCAAGACCGACCAAAACAATAGAACATCAGTACCAGACGTATGACCTGATATATATCGATATGAATGGGGATCCTGTTTTGCTGAATCAAAAGGAAGTTCTGGATGCCCTGACCGTTCATAAAGAAAAAAACAGATACGTCCCCAAGGAAGTAGAAAAGGGTGAAGAACAAGCTATTGAAGAGCTTGTCAGTTCGATAAATAACTGGTTGCACAGTCAAGCCGTTGAAGATGAACAGCAGGAAGACGGCACGGTAAAAACCCGAATGGGCAGCAAAGCAAAGGACCTGCTCTCAAAAATTAAAAACGGAGACAATGCAGCGATAAAAAGGGTAAAACAAAATATAAAGATAGATGATAAGTACAAACCGGATAATTTTGACCTGATAACATGGTTTCTGGTGAGTGAAAGCGAGGGCTGATATGCACCTAGACTATTTTGAAAATATCGATAATTTCTATCCAGCCTTACAAATACTATTCAAAGATCTTAATATTCCTGTAAATTATATAACCGAAGAACCCGCGAGACCGAGGGACATTCTCACAAATAATACATTTAAAGAAGACAATCCGGCATTTAAGCTGATGGCCGATGTTTACTCCCTCGGGATGGTTGATGATGCCGCTTTTGAAGGAAACGAAAGTCCTGATACTTCAGAAATAAAATCGGATTACGACGGTCTTTTACTATTTGGCGTCACGCTAAAAGAGAGGGGAAACGGCTTGCTCCCCACCAGATCACAACTTGCCGAAATTGCCCGCGCGTTCAACAGGGAATTTCACTACACGCCTGTTGTGGTTGTGTTTCGATATAATCAATATATTGCTTTTGCAAACGCGGAAAGACAGAAATACAAACAGGGGTGGCGCGAAGGCGAAAAGCCGGGGAAAGTATCCCTGCTCCGGGATGTAAAAGTAAATAATCCTCACACCGGTCACCTGAAAATCCTGCAAGAATTGGCGATTACCCGAACAGGCAAAAATGCGGTTAATTCTTTTGATGGGCTTTATAAATACTGGCAGGAAGTATTTAGTGTCTCCTTACTAAACAAAAGATTCTATGATGAACTCTCTAAATGGTATTTCTGGGCAGTGAAAGAAGTTACTTTCCCCTCAGAGCCAACTGTAATTGATGAACACTTGAAGAAGATTGATCTTGCCACGCTCAGACAAGAACATAATGCCAAAAATGTGATTCGTCTGCTTACACGATTTTTGTTTGTATGGTTTGTAAAAGAAAAAAATCTGATTCCCGAAGAGCTTTTTGATATTGACTATTTAAAAGGAGAATTACTGAAAGATTTAAGTCCTGTGCGCCATGAAGGGCTGTTTAAGGAAGCAAATATTGAGAGTGTTTATTACAAAGCCATACTGCAAAATCTTTTCTTTGCATCCCTGAATTTCCCAATAGTGCCTTTGGAGAAAGAAGATAACCGGGAAAGAGGATTTCGTTTAAGAGACAATTTTGGTCAGCACAGAGATGCAAATTATTTAATGCGCTACAAAGATCAGTTTAAAAACCCTGAAAAGTTTTTAAAATTGATCAATGGTGTTGTGCCATTTCTTAATGGCGGTCTGTTCGAATGCCTGGATAATAAAACAGATACAATCTATATTGACGGGTTTTCGGATAATCTGGTGAAACCACATCGACTGATTGTGCCGGATTATCTATTTTTCGGATTTGATCAAGAGGTTGATTTAAGTGGAGTTATTGGAATCAAGACCAAAGAATATGAAAAAGCACATGTTAAAGGTCTAATATCCATTCTTGAATCCTACAAATTCACCATTGCCGAAAATACCCCCATTGAAGAAGACGTCGCTCTTGACCCGGAGCTATTGGGCAGAGTATTCGAAAATCTGCTCGCGAGTTACAACCCGGAGACAAAAACCACGGCCAGAAAACAGACCGGTTCATTTTATACACCGAGAGAAATTGTAAACTACATGGTGGATGAAAGCCTGATTGCTTATCTTAAAAACAGCGCGAAAAATTGGGAGATTGAAGCGGATGAATTGGACAAACACCTTCATGACCTGCTTTCTTATGATAATATTAATCCGTTTGCCGAAAATGATGACTTGCAGAATCAGATTATCCATTCCCTGGACAATTGCAAAATTCTTGACCCCGCCTGCGGCTCAGGCGCTTTTCCCATGGGGATATTGCAGAAAATGGTACATGTTCTGCAGAAAGTTGACCCTGAAAATAAATACTGGCAGGAACTGCAATTAAACAAGGCGGTAAAAGAAACTGAAGGCACTTTTACCATCATGGATAAGAAAGAGCGGGAACGTAAATTAATCGAAATCAATGATGCCTTCGATGAAAAAATTAACGACCCCGATTATGCCAGAAAGCTGTTTTTAGTCGAAAACTGCATTTATGGTGTGGATATCCAGGAGATTGCCGCACAAATTTCCAAACTGAGGTTTTTCATTTCACTGATAGTTGACCAGAAAGTGGAGAAAGACAAACCGAACTTTGGCATCAGAGCTCTGCCCAATCTGGAAACCAAATTTGTGGCCGCCAATACATTGATCGGCATTGATAAACCAGAGGCACAGGGCAACTTGTTTGAATCTACGGAGGTAAAAGATTTAGAACAAGAATTAAAAAATGTAAGACACCGGCTATTTTCGGCAAAATCTCCCGCTACAAAAAGAAGACTGAGAGATAAAGATAAAGAAATACGTGAAAAAATGGGAGAATTGCTTGTCGAAAATGGCTGGGCTAATGAAACAGCAAAACAGCTTGCCAGTTGGGATCCCTATGACCAGAATGCTTCGTCTCCTTTCTTTGACCCGGAGTGGATGTTTGGCGTAAAGGATGGGTTTGATGTGGTGATTGGGAACCCGCCGTATGGGTTTCATCATATTCATTCAAAAGAATTAAAAGCATACTTTAAAAAGAACTACTACGCTGCTGTCGGGTCTTTCGAAAATTATTTCTTGTTTTATGAAAAAAGTTTAAATCTATTGAAAAGGAATGGGGCTCATAGCTTTATTGTACCAGTTACCTGGCTTACCATTCCGTCAGCTTATTCACTTCGTAAGTATATTTTAAGTAACTTTCATGTTGCGCATATATCATGGCTTAATGATGTTGTCTTTGAAAATGCTCAAGTCAATAATTTAGTTTCGCTTATCAAACGATTTAAAGATGATAATGTGCTCATATCAAAATTTAGCGATGCTTTTAATCTAGAAAATCGTGTTGATGAGTTGATAATTTCACAAAAAAGTTCATCGAAGAAGACTATTATATGAGTATTTTCGAGAACAAAACAGATACTCGAATACTTAATATGGTTTTAAAAAATTCCACCCCTCTAGGAGAATTGTGTAAGCCATGCTCAGGATATAACCCTTATGAAGTTGGTAAGGGAACAGCCCCAAACGGGAAACCTCACTCCAAACAAACGGTGAAAGAAAAACCATATCACTCGAAAACAAAAAATGGTGATGATTGGAAGCCAGAAATAATTGGACGAAATCTTTCCCGGTACAAGGTAAAGATATCCGGTGAGAGGTGGGTAAAGTATGGTCCTTGGCTGGCGGCTGAACGTAATCCTGAGAATTTTCTCGGTAAAAGAATTTTAGTTCAAGAAATAGTCGGGGGAAATGATAAACGTATCATTTCAGCATTTTATGATGGCGAATTATATCATTCAAGGGATGTTATCCCAATCAAAATGGATTCCAATTCTCCTCACCCATATTTTTTATTAGCAATAATAA
>Ga0272444_10001749_pt1 | contig 20576 bp, 20 predicted proteins | sample SSMForm13_FD_201033 | JGI IMG/M metagenome (GOLD analysis project Ga0272444, IMG submission 201033) | Marine sediment archaeal communities from Little Sippewissett salt marsh, Falmouth, MA, United States - SSM-Form-13 | ecosystem: Environmental > Aquatic > Marine > Wetlands > Sediment ... | reverse complement strand
TCGATACATTGCGCCATCCACGTGCACGGTTTTTGGCTCCTCACAACCATTTTTCGGACGCCAATTGACCCCCAATATACACTCAAACTACTGTTATGTCAAGGTATTTTACTTTTTCAGGAGACCCGAAATAGGCTTCGCATTTCACGGGGTAAATCTGTGTGGTCTGTGGGAAAAACCCTCCCCTCCCCTGGTGGGAGGGGATTAAGGGGAGGGGGATTTTCGGCTTTTGTTGTTTTTGAAAAGAAATGTCTCTCTGTGCATGTCGCAGGTGTGCGGCGTGGCGGTTATTTTTTCGATCCTCGTTTTGACGCCTTCAGTGGGTTTATCTTCTGCACGCTGGTTGCCTGAGCGCGCTTAACGTGCGTTGCCGAGGAACACCCACCAACGGCCCATTTGCTCGCCGGATCTGGATATATCGCGCAGTATCTGCCTCCGTCAACTTCCATAATTTTTCCGCATCCTTCACACTTCTCCACTACCGGGTGGCACTTTCCGCCATTGAAGGAGCATCCTTTCTTTGTCATAAAGACACATTCTGATCCTGCTTTAATGGTATCACAAACCATGGGTATCACCCCCTTTTTTATTATTTGGTCGTATCGGGCAAAAAAAAACGGGCAACCATAGGCACTTTTTAAGTGGCACCCGATGTGTGTTCGCCTTGTGAGCCAAACGCGGCGTACCTAACAGATATTACGACGCATGTCAATTAAAAAATGGTCCGGGTTTCATGGGGATTGACTTCATTGGGCAATAATGCTAGGTGAGATTTGGTCTGTTCGGTCTGTTCGGTCTGGCCCCGGTGAAAGAGGCTTCGCATTTCACGGGGTAAATCGGCGAGAGGAAACGTAGGAAGGATTGAAAAGTAGGGAAAGTAGGCCCCTTTGAGACCGTTGCATAATTCCCTTTTCTGTTATTCCGGGCTTGGCCCGGAATCCGGAAAGTGCGTGAATAAACTGGATACCTCCCGGACTTGATCCGGGATCTGACGGTATGACGAAATGATGATTTTATAAGGTTCTGCAGGTCTTGAATGATAACCCGCGCAGGGGCGCAGGGATACTGAGAGCTTAAGAAATATAAAAAAAGCGTTTCTCGGCGGGCTCAGCGACTCTGCGGGAGAACAAAAAACATGCTCGTGCAGGGGCACAGAGAAGGCAGGGGATTTATCATATATAAAAAGGCTTTCTCTGCGACTCTGCGGGAGACAAAAAAAAGAAAAGCATTTCGCGCAGAGTCGCCGAGGCGCAGAGGAAAAGAGAAAAAAATGGATAGGCATTCTCAGCGGTCCCTGCGCCTTGCGGGAGAAAATGTAACACTGTTTTTTTACATTTCAGCGTACTTGCGGGAGAAGAAAGTAGCTTTGTTATGACGGAACAGGGATTACCACATATGAGCCCGGGAACGGGCGCGCGGATATTTTTGAGATCTCTCTTGATCAATGCCGCCTGGAATTTTCCGAAGATGCAGAATATAGGTTTTTTGTATGCACTGACGCCTCTTGCCGATGCCCTGGGTGAGCGGGGTAAAGTGCTTTTGTCGCGCCATACGGACGCATTCAGCACTCATCCCTATATGGCATCGCTGATCATCGGTTCCGTTGCCCGTCTTGAGGCGCAGGAGGATGGAGACGGTGCCGACGCGATTCATCAGAAGCAGGCGCTTATGGGGCCCTATGCTGCCATGGGAGATCCTTTTTTCTGGGGCGCCCTCCTGCCGGTTTCGTCAGTAGTCGCGGTGATTGTGGCTCTTTGGGGATCGATCGCCGCCCCGATTGTCTTTATTATACTTTATAATTCTGTACATTTGTGGATCAGGACAAGGGGATTTATCGACGGATGGCGCAATGGGGCCGGTGCGCTGGAATTTCTGAAGTGCCTTGCGCTTCCCGACAAGACGCGAAAGTTGAAGTGGTGTTCCCTGGTGATGCTGGCCTTTCTTGCCGGATCTCTTTTTATATGCTATCAATCAGTTGATTTTATATTTTCTGATATCGTACGGGGGCTTCTGGTGCTTGCCGCTATTTTTCTCGTTCTTTTTCTCCGATCCCGAAGGATATCTTCTCTTGCGATTCTGTATGCGGCATCAATACTGTTTTTTGTGGTAGCGTTCTGATCTATGAAAGTGGTAAAAACGTTTACACTTAAAAATGAGTTGGGGCTTCACGCGCGAGTGGCGATGCATATGGTGAAAGTCTCGAATAACTATACGGCAAAGATTCTCTTTGAAAAGGACGGGAGGGTTGCCGAAGGGAAGAGCATCCTGGGAATACTCACGCTGGCCTGCCCCAAGGGGAGTCAGCTTACCATTACGGCGGAAGGTGATGATGCGGTGCAGGCAATGGATGCCTTTGAAGAATTGATAGAAAATAAATTCGGGGAGAATTAGTTGAAGGCAATCGCTACAAGAAAAACAGTGGTGTTAAAGGGGGTAGGGGTTTCACCCGGTATTGCCAGCGGCAGGATTTATGTGCTCAATCATCGGATGCTGAAGGCTTCCCATCACTCGTTTACCGACAAGACGCTCATCGAGGATGAGGTGAATAAGTTCAATGGTGCCCTGGAAAGCTCGGCCAGGGAACTTCTTGAAGTGAAGGAGAAGCTCGATGATCCGGAAGGCATCGGTCCACTCATTATCGATGCCCATATCATGATTCTCAGGGACGAGAGTTTTGTCCGTACTACCATCGCCCATATCAGGAAAGAGGGGATCAACGCCGAATGGGCCCTCGAAAAGACCGTGTTCAAATATCAGGAAATCTTCAAGAAGATGGAGGATGAGTACCTGAAGGGGCGGATTCGGGATATCGAGGATGTGGTGCAGCGCATTCTCAGAAATCTTTCGGGGGTCAAGTACGACAAGGTATCCGATATCGAGGAAGAGACCATTATCGTTGCCAGGGATCTTTCTCCCGCTGATACGGTGCAGATGAAGGTGGAGAAAATTCTCGGATTTGCTACCGACATTGGAGGGAAAACGTCCCATACGACTATTGTCGCCCGGTCGCTGGGTATTCCTGCCGTGGTAGGTCTGGAAGTGATTTCCAGTGAAGTCAGGACACACGATATAATAGTTCTGGACGGCACCACGGGCGTGGTCATTGTGAATCCTGATCAGGAGACCCTGAAACGGTACGAGGACAAAAAACGCCACCAGCGGGCCATGGAAGAGGATCTTCTGAAAGACGCCCATCTTCCCGCTGTGACACGAGACAATCGCAGTGTCGGTGTGGGAGCCAATATAGAATTTATCGAGGAGATCCCCTCGGCGGTGCTGCACGGCGCCAATGGGGTCGGGCTTTTTCGCACTGAATTTCTCTATGTGAATAAGGAAGAGCTTCCCACGGAGGAAGAACATTTTCAAAATTATAAGGCTGTGGTGGAAGGGGACCAGATTAAATGGGCCACCATTCGGACCTTTGATCTTGGAGGAGACAAGTTTATTTCCGATCCCCGGCTTGCCGAGGAGATGAATCCCGCCATGGGACTGCGGGCAGTGAGGTACTGCCTGCGCGAGCGGGAGCTCTTCACCATTCAGATCAGGGCGATTCTGCGTGTCAGCGCATACGGAAACACGGGTATTATGATTCCCATGATTTCGGGTGTCGAAGAGATCAGGGAGGTCAAGGGGATTATCAATGAAGTGAAGCAGCAGCTTATTGCGGAGGGTGTGCCGATGAACAGGCAGCTGAAGCTCGGCATCATGATAGAGGTGCCCTCCGCCGTGATGATGGCCGATGCGCTCGCTCAGGAGGTTGATTTTTTCAGCATCGGAACCAATGATCTGATTCAATACGCTCTGGCCATCGACAGGGTCAACGAACATGTGGGCTATCTTTACCGGCCCTGCCATCCCGCGGTGCTGCGGCTTATCAAGCATGTTGTGGATACGGGGCACCGCGCGGGAATAAAGGTGGCCATGTGCGGTGAAATGGCCGGTGATCCCTGCTGCACGATGCTCCTGCTTGGCCTTGAACTGGACGGGTTGAGCATGACCCCGCTGGCAATCCCGAGGGTGAAGCGAATTATCAGGGAGTCAAAATTTGAAGAGGCCAAAGAATTGGTCGGTACAGTGATGAAATTTACCAGAGCCGATGAAGTAGAGCCGTACGTCAAAAACTATATGATGCGACGGTTTCCTGAATACTGCATGCCGAGTCACGAGTGATATTATGTCGTTGCGATCCATAATTTCTTCATGGGCCGAGAAGACGGGGGAGTATTATGAAGGCATGCTTTACGAAAAAAAGCAGGTTCCTTTTTTTCGTGTCCTTCAGCATTTTCTGGCGCGGGTCGATATGGCCGACGAAGATGTGGAGCGCCTGCGAACACTGACCGAACAGGGAACGGTAGTCTATACCCTCAAGAACAAAAGCCAGCTCAACTGTTTGATTATACAGAATCTTACGGAACGGAAAGATCTCACAGGACCTGTCTACTGCCATGGTATCAACATGCTGTTGTGGCAGCCCTTCCGCAAAGCAATCCGGACGGTGGTCTCGCGTCTTTTTTTTAATCCCGATACGTCGGAATACCTCAAGCGGCTTACACTGCAGAATCAGAACAGTATTATCTACGCCCGCGGTTCGGCCCATCTCGGCAGCCGTTATCCGAAAGATCCACTGGTTCAGCTGGTTGATGCGCAGCGTGAAATGGATCGTCCCCTCTTCCTCGTGCCGCAGCTTGTTTCCTACGGGAGGCGCCGCGAAAAAAAAGAGAAAAGTATTATGGAGCTGCTTTTCGGAGAAGTCGAAAATCCGGGAACGATCCGCCGTATTGTGTCGTTTTTCCGCTATTCGAAAAAAGCCTTTATGCTTTCCTCCGAACCGATCAATCTTATAGAGTTTCTCGCCCAACACCCCAATACCGCCACCGGTACGATCGCCTACCTCTTAAGGAGGGAGATTATCGTCCGCATTGATAAAGAAAAGCGGTCGATTGTCGGTCCCATCTTGAAGTCGCGAGAGGAAATCATGGGTACGGTCCTCAAGGACGCCGGTCTCGTTGAGTTTATGACCAACTTTGCGGTTCGAGAGGGGAAAAAGTATCAGGAGGTGACCCGGGAAGCGAGCAAGTATCTCTATGAGATTGCCGCAGACTACCGGGACAGCTATATCGCCGTACTTGACCGGATTCTTACCTGGGTGTGGCATAATATCTATGACGGTATTATCATTGACCGCGAAGGACTGGCGAAGGTGCGAGAGCTTTCGAAACGCATGCCCTTCGTCGTGGTTCCCTGCCACCGCAGCCACATCGATTATCTGCTGATCCACTACATTTTTTTTTATAATAATATTCAGCTTCCCTTTATCGCCGCCGGCACCAATCTGCTGATCTGGCCTCTGGGTCACATTTTCAGAAGGGCAGGTGCCTTTTTTTTGAGAAGAAGTTTCAGCGGAAATGCCCTGTACGGCACGGTGTTCGCCAAGTATATAGAGGTGCTCATACGGGAGGGATTGCCCATTGAATTTTTTATCGAAGGGGGAAGAAGCCGCACGGGCAAGATGGTAATGCCCCGGTACGGACTGCTTTCCATGGTAATCCAGGCATACCGGGAAGGCGCCTGTAAGGATCTGGCCATCATTCCTGTCTACATCGGCTATGATCGGGTCATTGAAGAAAAGTCCTATTTGAAAGAGCTGGGAGGCGGAGAAAAAGAAGAGGAAAAAACAACCGCCCTGGTGAAAACGGGGAGTGTGCTCAAGAGGCGGTATGGGCATGTGTATATGAATATCGGAGAGCCGATAGAGGTGGAGAATTATCTTACGAACTGCGGAACGCCTATTGAAGAGAGAACCACCTCGGAACGGCAGAGTCTTTACCGGAAAATGGGCTATGAAATCGCCCGCAGGATAAACGATGTATCGGTGGTAACGCCCTTTTCGCTCGTGGCGTCGGGATTGCTCAGTCACTATCGCCGGGGGATTTCCCATGATGATCTCATGACAATCCTTGATGAACTTACTGCCTATCTTTCTCGTAAAAACGTACGCTTAGCATCAACTCTTGCACAGACAGACCGGGCCGTTGCCGAAGCGTTAGCGCTCTTCGAGTCGTCGGGCTATGTATCGAAGATGGGGGTTGATGAGGAAGAGGAAGAGGAATTCGCCGAGGTCATATATTCGGTGTACGAAGACAAACGGCTCAATCTGGAATATTATAAAAATAATATTCTTCATTACTTTCTTCCGATTTCCTTTGTGGCGACATCCATTCTTTCAAGTGATGAGGATGCCGTTCCCCTTTCCAAGATCATCAGCGACTACCGGTTTTTTAAGACCCTGTTCTGGAATGAATTTATCTTCGACGATGATATGGACGACGCTGAAGAAATTCAGGGAACCCTTTCATATATCAGGGACAGGGGTATGATCGCCCATCATCAGCCGGATGATCAATACACCCGGCTGGAAATAAAGGGGAGAGGCAGGCTGAATCTGGTTCCCTATGCGGGCCTTATCCAGAATTATATCGAGTCCTACTGGATTGCGACGCGGGGGAGCAGCTATCTGAAAAATAAATCGCGTACCGAACGCGATCTCGTGCGAAGAATTCACAAGCTGGGGGTCAAGATGTACAAAAAGGGAGAGATATCCCGCAGTGAAGCCCTCTCCGAACCAAATTACCGCGGGGCCCTTCGATACCTTCAGGATACAGGAATAGTCCGTGTGACCGTGGTAAAAGAAGAGCGTGAACGGAAAAAAGAGGAGAAAATGCTCTCACTTACGGAAGATCGGAATCAGATGGACGAACTCCGACACAGACTTTTCAAATTCGTGGCAACACGCTGATCCCGGAATCACGGTAATACTATCGGCGATTCTGCGCGAGGCATTTTTTTAATTTATTCCCGCAGGGGCGCAGAGAGAACCTTCTATAGTAGGGTATAAGGTACGAGGTTTGGGGTAAAAAATCCCCTCGCACCCCACACCTTATACCTTGTACCCTGCACCTACAGACCAAAAATTTTCTCACTTTACGCTATAGAGCGCCTTTCTTCCCCTGAAGACGCCGGCCTTGCCCAGTTCTTCTTCGATGCGCAGCAGCTGGTTGTATTTGGCGAGCCGTTCGCTTCGCGACAGGGAGCCGCTCTTGATCTGGCCGCAGTTCATTGCCACGGCCACATCGGCCATGAAGGTATCTTCCGTTTCACCCGAACGGTGCGAGACGACCGTGGTATAACCCGCTTCTTTTGCGCATTCTATGGTTTCGAGTGTTTCCGTCAGTGTGCCGATCTGGTTGAGCTTGATGAGGATCGAGTTGGCGATGCCCTCTGCAATGCCTCGCTCAAGTCTCGTTTTGTTGGTTACAAAGAGATCGTCCCCGACAATCTGGATTTTCGATCCCAGCACGTCGGTCATGTGCTTCCATCCTTCCCAGTCGTCTTCGGCAAGGCCGTCCTCGATCGAAATGATGGGATATTTGTCCACAAGGCCGCTATAGAAGGCCACCATGTCTTCAGCCGTTCTTTCGGGCTTCGCTTCCGCCGATACTATGTAATTGCCGTCACGGTAGAAAGCACTCGCCGCCGCGTCAAGGGCGATGCAGATGTCAACGCCCGGTTTGTAGCCGCCGCGCTTAATGGCCTCTATGATAAGGATCAGCGCTTCCTCATTCGATTGTAAATTCGGTGCAAAGCCGCCTTCGTCGCCTACGGATGTATTGTATCCTTTGTCTTTCAGCACCGCCTTCAGGTGGTGAAAGGTCTCACTGGACATGCGAAGCCCTTCCCTGAATGATGATGCGCCCACCGGCATGATCATAAATTCCTGTATATCCACGTTATTGTCGGCATGCTGCCCGCCGTTCAGTATGTTCATCATCGGTACGGGGATGTCGCTGGCGGAAACCCCTCCGAGGTATCGATAGAGCGGAAGTCCGACAACATCTGCGGCAGCCCGTGCGCAGGCAAGCGACACGCCCAGCATGGCGTTGGCGCCCAGGTTGCTTTTGTTGGCGGTGCCGTCCAGTTCTATCATGGTATAATCAATTTCCCTCTGCTGCAGGGCATCCATCTCGATAATGGCCGGTCCGATCTTTTCCATGACGTTTTCAATGGCTTTCTGAACGCCTTTTCCCAGATAACGTGCCGGGTCTCCGTCCCTCAACTCCAGCATTTCGTGCTCTCCCGTGGAAGCGCCCGAGGGGACCGATGCCCGTCCCGTGACTTCCGAGCTGAGAGTGACTTCAACCTCGACCGTGGGATTCCCCCGGGAATCAAGAATTTCTCGTGCATATACATCAATAATCTCAGTCATAGTATTACTCCCCTTTATCGTAATCCTCCATTAACGCTCACATATAATGATTTGCCTTTTATTTCAAGACGCCGGTTGCCTGTTTTTTCTTTCCCGACAGTTGCAGAGATGAGATTACCGCGTTTCCTGCGGTCGCTCGCAAAGACAAACGCCCCCAACAGTCCCCCAATTTTTAACCAAATAGACCAAACAGATTTACCCCGTGAAATGCGAAGCCTATTTCACAGGGGCCAGACAGACCAGACAGACCCTTTCCCAACTTCCACATGAAAACGGCAGAAGCTCTGTCTTCGAGTCTTCTGCCGTGCAGGCGCGCTGGAATGTGCGGTCGCCGTAATAAATAGGGAAGTATCCCCCTTTAGTGGATGCCGCTGGTCTGGGCGACGATACGATCAATCACTTCGCCAACTTTTTCAGCGGAAGATTTTTTCAGTCTGGCGGCCCTTCTCATGGCATCTTCGTGTTTCTTTTTTGATTCCTCTTCCGCCTCCGCAATAATCTTTTTGCCTGAATTGGTGACTTCATCCATCGGAAGTTCCGCCGAGAGGATTTCTTTTGATTTGACGCGTCCTTCTTCCAGACTTTTTTTCGCTTTGACATTCGCCTCTTCGATAATTTTTTGCGCTTCCGCTTCGATATCTTTTATACTTGTGTACATATCGCCGGACATGATGATTCTCCTTTACTGTTTTTTGCTCAGTTCATTGTACTTCTGAATGACCAGATAGATGCCATGGTCAAAAATGCGTATGGTTTTATTAATTGTTTCCACTGCCTGCTGGTGATCGATGGCCGTGAGAAAGGGTACCTGAAAATCGGCATAAAGCCACATATGGCGTCGCATCATGATCATCGAATAAATTGTCTCATGAAGGGGAATTCCATCTCGATAATTTTCCTCGGCATAACGGGCGAAGAATTGGCGTACTTCGGTGTACGGCTTGGGGCTGTAGTAAATCTTCCTTAAATTGGTATAGAAGTTCAACGCATGGGTAAGGCACTCCTCAGGAAGCAATTTGTGAAAGGTCGGCGTCCGAGGGTTCGTACGTACGGCTTTGCACCACTCTTTTGCAATCGAATCCTTGTGACGTTCGGTAATGTCGATGAGTTTATCTGCGAATACTTTCATGCGATTGCTCCTCGCGATTCGTCTTGCTTCTCCCTACGGAGTAAAGACATATTGGGTCGATGTTTTCAATGTTGTCCTGATAATATCGAGCTGCCGTTTGTAGAGAGTTATGCGGTTCTCCCGGCACGCAATATCCATATTCAACACCTTCGATAAAAGCCTGGCCTCGACCCCTGTGGGGGATCGGACAATAAATTCACTGCCTCCCGGCGATACTTCCAGAAGTATAGGGAGGAGCAGTAAATCAGGCTCTTTTTCGTCGAGCATTTCAGCTATTTTTTCCAGCTCTTTCCTTCTGAAGGAATGGGTACTGCCATCACTCAAGCCTATTTGCGGGTGTGCTTCCTTCAGAAGCTCCGAGAGCGGTCTCCTCCGACGCGGGATATGTGCATTGAGCGCTTTAAATTCGTCCTGAAGGTATGTGCCGATCGGCCTGTCCACAAGCCGATCATCATTAATAGGCATGGGCCTCCTTTTGTTCAAGCAGTCGCTTGACATATTTGAGGCGCGCCGTTTCTTCGCGATCCCGTTCTTCAAACTTCATGTTCAGATAGCGGATCGTGACGTCGAGAGAGGGGATCACAATATATTCAAGGGCGTTATTTGTGCGTTTCACCTTGTTGATTTCTGTCCCCAGCAGGTCCAGCGACGTCTGGAGCTCCGTAAGCTGTATGATCGTTTCGAGACATTTTTGAGAACGGGCGATACTGTGGTCCATAATTGACGATCCGTCCACGAGGTTTTTGACCTTCGAGGTCTGAGAATCGGTTTTTTCGATCTCAAAAATCGGCAATCGCACCCCCGCGACGTTTCTGGTGCCGGCTGTCACCTGCAGGGACATCTCCGACAGCAGCATTTCCTTTTCGAGTGCCACTTCGCCATGGTACCCCGATGCAAACGAAAAGGCCTTGTATGCTTCAGCAAACTCGGAAAGCAGTCGTTCACGAACCGCCGCGCATTCTCGCACCGTCTGCAGAAATTCCATTATGAGAAGTGACAGGCGATCCTTTACGATTTTCTGGATTCTCTGCGCCAACTTCAACCTTCGTTTGAGGCGGGCCAGCTCCATTTTCGTCGGCCGGGTGACCTGAATTTTTGTCGCCATGTGAAATCTAACCGCCTTTCAGCATATGGATGTTTGATCACCAGTTACTTCGGCAGATACTTGTTGATGTACTCCTGCTGTATCAACTTCAGATCCTCAACGGGGAGCATGGAGAACAAGTTCCAGGCGATGCCCAGTGTTTCTTCCACGCTGCGTCGCTCCTGTTCGTTCTGCGAAATGAATTCCAATTCAAATCGATTTGCCGCATCGAGATATATTTTGTCACGGTCGCTCAGGGCTTCAGATCCGATAACGGTGGATATTTCACGCAGATAGTTGCCTTCCGCATACATCGCATAGGACTGCATGAAGGCGTTGTTATGATCTTCCCGTGTGTTTCCTTCCCCAATGCCTTCCTTCATCATTCGAGAGAGTGAGAGAAACACGTCGATGGGGGGGTAGATCCGTTTCCGTTCCAGGGCACGGGACAGAACTATCTGGCCTTCCGTGATGTAGCCGGTAAGGTCCGGGATGGGATGGGTGATATCATCGTCGGGCATGGTCAGAATCGGGAGAATCGTCACCGATCCCTCTCTGCCGGAGATTCTTCCCGCCCGTTCGTAGAGCGATGCCAAGTCGGTGTACATATAGCCCGGATAGCCTCTCCTGCTGGGGATTTCACCACGCATTGCCGCAAGTTCCCGGAGGGCGTCACAGTAGTTGGTGATATCGGTCAGAATTACCAGCACGTGCATGTTCAGTTCCCAGGCAAGGTATTCCGCGGCGGTGAGGGCGAGCCGCGGAGTGGAGAGTCGTTCGATGACCGGCGACGAGGCCGTGTTGATGAAGGCCACGGCCCTGCTGAGGGCACCCGTTTCTTCCAGGTTGGAAATAAAATAGGATGCGTCATCATAGCTGACGCCGACGGCGCCGAAGACGATGGCAAACTCCTCGGACTTTCCCTTCAGTGAGGCCTGTCGCAGAATCTGGGCGGCAATTTTGTTGTGAGGGAGACCAGAACCGCTGAAAATGGGCAGTTTCTGCCCCCGTACAAGCACGTTGAGGCCGTCGATCGCCGAGATGCCCGTTTCGATAAATTCCGCGGGCGGCATACGCGAGGCGGGGTTGGCCGGGACACCGTTAATGTCGAGATAATCATCGGATATGATGGGAGGTCCACCGTCGATGGGGGCTCCGCTTCCGTCGAAAATCCTTCCGAGGATGTCGGGAGAAACGGGAAGCTTCAATGTTTCCCCTTTATATCGGACCTTGCTGTTTAAAAGGTCCACTTCGCTTACGCCGCCGAAGACCTGCACGACGGTGGTCACTTTACCGACCTCGATGACCTGGCCCGTCCTGAACTCGCCGGTACCCAGTTCAACGTCGACGATTTCATTGTAGCGGATGCCGGGAATGCTCTCGATTACAAGGAGTGACCTGCGTGCGACAGCGATGGCCTTTGTCTGACGTGTAAAGAGTTGTAGGGCCTCCATTACATCTCTCCTTCCTGATACAGGGTGCTTTTCTCCATATCCGACCAAAGCTCATTTATGTACTGCTCGAAATCTTCATCCGGTACGTCTTTCATTCTGGAAATCCTCTGAAGTATTTTTAGCGCGGTTATCTCGCTTACCAACATTCCCGACTCGGACAGTTCCTTGCCCAGGTGATAAAATTTCATGATCGTGCTGATCATTTTGTGATTTCTTTCGGGAGCAGTGTAGGTGTCGATGGGGTGGTAGGCGCTCTGCATGAGAAAGTCCTCTCTGATAACCCTGGTTGCAAGCAGAAGCAGCTTGTCAGCCTCGGGCAGCGCCTCGGGACCGACCAGACGAACGATTTCTTCCAGTTCCGCCTCCTTTTGCAGGAGCGTCAGTGCCTCGTTTCGGACCCCCGTATAGTCTTCGCTTATCTTGTTCCACCACTTGTCCACCGAATCGGCATACTGGCTGTAGCTTTGCAGCCAATTGATTGTGGGGAAATGCCGCTTGTTGGCCAGCGCCACGTCGAGCGAGTAGAGTGCATCAATGATTCTGAGCGTGGCCTGCGTGACGGGTTCGCTGAAGTCCGCTCCGGGAGGGCTGACAGACCCGATAACCGTTGCTGATCCCATTCTGGATGGACTGCCGACGCATTCGACCCTTCCGGAACGCTCGTAAAATGTGGAAAGCCGTGAACCGAGATAGGTGGGAAATCCCTCTTCGCCGGGAGTTTCTTCGAGCCGGGCACCGATTTCTCTCATGGCCTCCGCCCATCGCGAGGTGGAGTCGGCCACAAGAAGCACATCATAGCCCATATCCCGGAAGTATTCTGCCATGGTAATGCCGATAAAAATGCTGATTTCTCTTGCCACCACGGGCATGTTCGAAGTGTTGGCGATGAAGATTTCTTTTTCCTGAAGGAGTCTTCCCGTGGCGGGGTCCTTGAGCTGTTTGAAGCTGTGAAGCACGTCGGCCATTTCGTTTCCACGCTCTCCGCAACCCACATAGATATTGAGATGGGTCTGGGACCACCGGGCCATCTGCTGAAGATTGACTGTTTTTCCGGTGCCGAATCCGCCGGGGATCGCCGCTTTTCCTCCCAGTGCCAGGGGGAAGAGATAGTCTATGATCCGTGTGCCCGTAACCAGCAGGTCCACCGGATCGAATCGCCGCTTGTATATCCGGGGTTTCCGTGCCGGCCATCGCTGCATCATGGGCAGTTCGATACGTTCTCCGTCGTGGTCAAGAACGGCAATCGTCTCCTCGACGGTAAACTCCCCTTCATAAATTTCCTTGACGGTGCCTTCGATGCCTATGGGAACCATGACTTTGTGGTCGATGAGGCCCGTTTCGGGAACGCTTCCGAGAATGTCACCTTCACTGACCTCGTCTCCGGCTTTCACCGAGGGGGTGAAAGGCCATTTTTTTTCTTTGTCAAGGGCGGCGGTACGAGTTCCCCTGATTAGAAAATCTCCGATGTCCTCTTTCATGGTGACCAGGGATCTCTGAACGCCGTCATAGATGTTGCCCACCATGCCCGGTCCCAGTTCAACCATCAGGATTTCGCCTGTGCCGGTAACAGGTTCGCCGACTCGCAGTCCCCCGGTATCCTCATACACCTGAATGACTGCCTTGTCCCCTTCGAGACCGATGATCTCACCGGAGAGTTGCACATCTCCTACGTCAACCACCTCGTACACCTGGGAACCACGCATGTCTTCAGCGATAACGACAGGTCCTGAAATTCTCCAGATTTTCCCCATAGGTAGAGCCTCACTTTATATGGTTTCTTTCTTGAGTTTACAATGTTCCAGGCACGACTTTACTTTCACCTATGCCCGGCATCCAATGGACGGTGTCCGCTATATTTCCACATTAAATCCAATTAATCTTTTCGTGTATGCCTTATAGTATGCCTTGACATCGAGCGGTTCCGCCTTGAAATCAGGGGGAATCTCAACGATGACTGTGGAAATCCGTTTGTTTTTTCGTATTCTTTCGAGTATGTCGGCCACATGGATGGCCCAAGGCTGCGGGATCATTATTATGCCGACGGATGTGTCGTTCAAAAAATCATTGAGTGCCTTTCTGATTTTATCCGCTATGTCCGCATCGCTGTCAATGGTGCGATACTTATTGACACCTGCCATGCGCATAAGCGATGTCTGATCTTTATTTCCTATGATGGCAACATCCAGACCGTGCATGTGTGTCATGATAAAATCACCAGATATTCCCGTATTTCCGACGGCGAAATACCGTCCATTAATGTTTTAAGTAGTAAGCGCACGTTCCGTACTTCCAATTCCTTCAGCAGGAGGTACCACAAGAGGTTGCACGGGGACAGAACCCTTGGAGAGAGAAGGTCCCTGAGAAACCGGTATTTGTGCCTGTCGATTGTCCGGTCGACGGTGGTAATGACGCCCTCCTTTTCATGGGCCTTCACCATATCCTGCGCCATCAGATGGTATTCAGTCGATTCCAGCCTGGCCACGATGTCCGACGGCTTGAGCGAAAGAAATTCTCGCAGCATATTCTCGGAGAGCATGTGCCCCCCGCTCAGGAACAGGTCACCGAGGGTGGCGGTCCTCTGGCCAAGGACGGCACGGAAAAGGATCTGCAGGTTCGTTGTGTCGATTATGATCCCCAGCGCCTTTGTCATTATCTCGCCGTCATCCATTGAGGAGAGGCTTTCCATGAGGAAGTGGTTGTAACGGTTGTCGAGCCCCACCTCCCCTTCGATGAGCGATCGTTGGTCCATATCCTTGATGGCTTCCAGGATGACGATGTATTCGCTCAATGATGACTTGACAAGGGTATCACAGATCTCCTGAATTGATTCGGCCCGCGAAAGTTCATCAAGCCGGCCCTGCCGATATATCGTACCCAGCGGCGCCATAGCAGTTGTTTCATCGGTGATGGCGCCCCTCAGGGCAATCTTGGTATTCAGGATATCGTGTTTTTTGATGTAGATATCCATCAGATTGACAATATCTCGGGGAAGGCTGAATTTGTCAAGGCGGTCAAGGCAGGTTTCCTGATAGCGCCAGAGGGCTGCGTCAACATCTTTGACTTCGTGTATCGGTTGTTCCCAGAGATACTCACCGATATCGGTATTTTTCATTGCCTCCAGTGCATCTTTCAGTGAAGCCGATCTCTGAAGCATGCTATCGATATGGTCCCAGGCGACACCTCGAGACTCTTCTCCCTTAAGATATGCACATGTAAAGGAATAACGAGTACTTGTAAGATTCAATGGTCATCAGCTCCCAAAAAGCGTTTTCCCGATTTCGGGCAATATCTTGGGAATAAGCATGTCGAGCCTCATGGTGTAGGTGTTGTCAATGCTGATCATGCCGTCCAATGTTTCCGCCATCACGCCACCCAGGAGTTCCTTCTCCTTGACCTCGGCGATCTGTTCCTTGAGTGCGTCATGCCCCTCGACAAAGGCCTGTACGGAGGCAACGTCCTTGGGCGCCACGAGCAGACGGATTTTATCCGTTGTCTCTAAGGCGTCCAGCGCTTCTTTCAGTAATGTGCCGATAGTTTCCGTTTCCATGGCACTTCCCACGAGCTTTTCTTTCACCTGGGCAAGGATGTCCTTGATTACGGCATCTTTCTCGATAAGAATGGTCTGCCGCTCCTTTAGAGACGCCTGGGCGAGGATTTTTGCCGATTCACGCTGGGCGTTGATGATGATTTTCTTTTTTTCATCCTCGAAAAGCTGTTTTTTCTGTTCGTTGGACTGGGCGATCATGTCCTGAACCTTGCGTTCGGCATCGGCAAGGATCTGATCGGCCTCTCCCTTTGCTTTTTTGAGGATGGCTTCCCGAATGTTATTGGTTTCCATGCGATTCACCTTTGCTCTGTGTCCTTACATAAGCTTGAGGATGCTCAGTGCCATAATAGTAAACACGAGTCCTAACACGCCGATAAGTTCCACAAACACCGCCAGCATCATTGACGCAGTGAGGATTCTTCCCTTTGTTTTGGGGAGCATCGAGATACCGGATGAACAGACGGCGCCCTGGAAGATTGCCGAAGCCAGTTCGGCGAATCCTGCCATAATGCCCACGCCCAAAACGGCAACGCCGGCGCCGATCCCCACCGCGGCAAGCTTCGGAAGGACAACGGTCAGAATGATGATGAGAATGATGAGTCCATAGAAACTCTGTGTCATGGGAAGCGATGCAAGGACGATCACGTTTCTCAACTGACCGGAATCCTCAGACAAGGTCGCTACTCCTGACGACGCTGCATTGGCAATTCCGATAGCCGATCCTGCGAGGCCCCCCGCCAGTGCCATAGCACCACCAAATGTAGCCAAAGCTTGAATCGAAGTCATGTTTTCTCCTCTCCTTTACAATTTTTTACCTACTACCACTTCTTTGCGGAATTTCACATGGAACGGCGAATATTCCCTTCCGCCGCCCTCGTAAAACTTCAACAGAAATTCCACGAAGCAGAGTCTTAACGAATGAATAAAAGCAGCCAGGCTGCTGAGGAACAGATTGAATACGTGGAAGATTACAAGCAGGAGTGTGCCGATAATGAATGCCAGTATGGCGCCGGGAATTCCCGGAATTATCGTGCTGACCGTAGTGGAGACCCAGTCAGACAGCAGATTGAACGATGATGCGAGATAATAGGTGGCAAGCCCCACACCGGCCAGACGGGAATAGGACATCACGTCGCCCAGTATGCCGGTCAGGTCAAATATCCAGAAGACAGAGCCAAGCGCCCCCATCTGCATGAACGCGCCGACAATAATAAGCACGAGGCCGACCAGCATGGGGTACAGGAATGATGCGTACAGCGCATCGGAGAAGGAAAAAATTGCGATTCCGAGCATGGACTTAAAAATATAAGGAATTCCGAATATTTGAAACAGAAACAATCCTATTTTGCTGACCACCATTCCCCCGTCGTGCTCTTTGAATCCCTTCACCATGCCCAGCACATGGGCGATATTGAGGTGAATGAGACCTATGATGAGCGCAAGAACAATGAACGAGATCGGATCGGCCAGCTGGCGCTGAATCACACCGACAAGGGCCAGGGATTCTAATTCGATGCCGAAATACATATTGAAAAAATCGCCGAGATAGGTACCCGAGACAATGCCCATGACGAGCGCGACGGTACCGCTGATGTACAACACCTTCCTGAAAAGGGCCGTTCCTTCCGAATCGGGATCATCCACCAGCTTGTCGAGAAGAAATCTGGCGGCTAAGAGGAGACCCACAGCGTAGATCGTGTCGTTGAGCATAAGTCCGAAAAAGAAGGCAAAAAAGTATGCCACGCTCGGGGTGGGGTCCCAGTCGCCGTATTTGGGAAGACTGAAGAGGCTGACAATTACCTCGAACGGCTTTATGCCGCGGGGGTTTCTGAGCTTGGTAGGCGGTTCATCAGTGGGGACGGGTTTTGTGCTTTCCACAAACGCGTAGGCAATCGCATCCTTCAATCCCGCATCAACGATGGACATGTCACTTTCGGGCACCCATCCTTCGATCAGTGTCACATACCGTGCCTCACTCGCCTGCTGGAGAACGGACAACCGCTCGAACTCCATCGAGAGAACTTCCTTGAAAAGAGCGATAGACTCCAGTTCATTTGTGATCTTGTCCTGGACTTCGTGTTCGAGCTTCTCCATCGCTTCGAAATGCTGACGCATGAACTGGTCGTTTTGTGCAATAAAATCTACCAGCGAAAGATCGCTCTGGGGAACTTTCAGAATCGTGAGCCCCAGATCCCTTATCAACGTCTCGATTTCTTTCCGGTTTTCTGATCCTGCGATAAAAAAGGCGGTGACTATGCCTTCACCGGCGGGAACGGCGATATTTTCCAGAAGAAGGTGACCTACTCTCTCACCGAAAATTCTGTAACTTTCATCCGAGGCAACCACCACATTGGTGAAAAGGTAGTTGCCTGAATATTGAAGGTCTTTGAGGGGGGGATTTATTTCTTTTCCAAGGACACCCAAAAAGGAACTCATCCTCTTGAGATTATCGTATTCTTCTTTTGTGCGGTCGTATTTATCGGCACTTACTGATAGCGCCTGATAGATTTTTTCACTTTCGGTGATAACGGTATCAAGGGGCTTTCCTTCGCCGTATTCCACGATGGAGACCGTGTGCGGTTCCGAAAGCTTTGCAATAATTTCCTCGATATTATTCAGGGCTTTGCGCACCCTGTTTTTTTGCCCCTCGATTTTTTCCCGGTCGACAGGGCTTAATTCCGACGCTTCTTCTACATGCAGAACGCCCAAACCTTGTAATTTCTTCAGAATTGATTCGGATTGATCCTTGACAGTAACCACCCTGACCTTGAACATGGGTTCAGAGGTGTTTAATAAAATTGGTGTCATATGATGAGACTCCCCGTGCGGTTAACAGGATACATTGTGGCGACCATTCAGCCTCCGTTTCACATTATCTGCCGTCAAACCTTTGGAGGTTCTAGCAACGTTCCACTTCAATATGAGGTTACACTCCAAACGGAACATGAAGAACCCGACTCATTTTTACCAACTTGGAGAGTTGCTGGTTCTTGAACTTTTGCATCGAAAAATCCTTCTATTAACACAGGAAGAACGACCGACGATGCCGAAAAAATGTTGAAAGAACAAATATATCCAATAGACTAGGTATCTCAAAAAAACAAAACGCGATCCTATTTTATTGTAAAAATATTGAATGTCAAGCGGTTTTTTAAAAAAAGAGAGATCATTTTGTTATTTTAGCGTTTTATACTGCTGCAATTATATGGTAACGTACCGCGCTATGCAACAGAAGAACATATTTTTGAACGGGAAAAAAGCAGAGAAGCGGTACCTTCACCTCAAAAAATGGTTGGAGATCGCCGCCCTCGATTATGAAATGATTCAGGAGAATGATAGAGTGCTGGTCGGTGTATCGGGCGGCCTCGACAGTTTCACCCTTTTTGATCTGCTCTTGAGTCCCATGCTCTACCTTCCACCCTTTGAGGTTGTCGCGGTGCATGTTGATCCGGGTTTTGATCCCGAGTACAAGGGGCTTGCCATACTCGAACGATTTCTTGCAGACCGGGGGTGTGAATATTCTTTAAAAAAAACGGACATTGGCCCGCTGGCTCACAGTGAGGTAAACAGAAAAAACCCCTGTTTCCTCTGTTCACGACTCAGGCGCAAGTATATATTCGAAGCCGCCGAAGAGTATGGCTGTAATAAAATTGCCTTTGCGCACCATAAAGATGATATTATAGAGACATTGCTGATAAACATGTTTTACGGTCGGGAGATCAGCACCATGGTACCCAGGCAGCAGGTGTTCGGAGGAAAGTATCATATTATTCGCCCCCTGGCCTATATCAGGGAACCCCTGATAAAAAAATATGCACTCGAAAAAAAATTTCCTGTCATTCAAAGCAAATGTCCCACCGAACCGGTGTCCAGGAGGGCCTACATCAAGAAACTTCTTGATACTCTTGAAAAAGATAACAAGGATATCAGGGAAAATATTTTTAAGTCCATGAGGCATGTAAAACCCGATTATCTGTTCAGTACTGAAAAATCGGGGAATGCCCCCGGATGAGAGAAAATGGCAAAAATGGCGAAGAAAGAAAGTCAGGAAAAACTGATAGGCCGTAATAAGACGGCAGGGCGAAATTATGAAATAGACGACGTCTATGAGGCGGGCATCGTGTTGGTGGGCACCGAGGTGAAGGCGCTTCGCGAAGGGAGAGTGAATCTCAAGGACAGCTATGCCGGTATAAAAGATAACGAGGTATACCTCTTCGACATGCATATCAGTCCTTACTCGCACGGCAACATTTACAACCACGATCCGCTGAGAAGAAGAAAACTGCTCCTGCACAAAAGGGAGATCAGGCGGCTCTATGGGAAGAACCAGGAGAAAGGGCTGACGCTCGTTCCTCTGCGGCTTTATTTTAAAAACGGGAAAGTGAAGGTGGAAATCGGTGTCGGACGGGGCAAAAAGCTCTATGACAAACGGGAAGACATGAAGCGGAAAACAGATAAACGCGAAATGGAGCGTGCCATAAAAGAGCGTTCCCGGTAATCCCGCAGCCCTTGGAAAGACCGTGGAAAGACTTGACGTGGAAGGAAACAGTCATTATACTACAGGCAATATTATAACAAGAGTTGGAAACATCTACATTGTTCTTTCAGGGGGCGTCACGGTTTCGACGGGGATAGTTGAAGCTGTAGCAGCGTGCCGAGGTTCCTACAGGCCTCGTTAAACAGGTAGGAAAACATAATCGCAGACAACTACGATTACGCTGTAGCCGCTTAGACGGCTGCCGGTCTCCCGACCATGTCTGCCGGGTCGGATGAGGGCGTCATACAGGCGGGCTGGCCGATCTCTCTTTCCTGGAGGGAGCGAGGTGAGAACTAAACAGGATAGTGCCTGATCAATCCTGCCTTTGGGAGTTTTCAGGCGCGAATGCAAATCAAAGGATATGCGCGTAGAAACTGCAGTGGAATATTTTCGGACGCGGGTTCGACTCCCGCCGCCTCCACCAAAAAAACATAATAATATCAGTAACTTGCATTAAAGGGGAGCCGCTTGGGGTACTTTTGGGGTACTTTGAGCGGCTCGAGCTGTATACTCTTCCACAAATATCGACCCGTCGTTGTGCGTCATGTTCGGGACGTAGGAA
>Ga0272444_10001748_pt1 | contig 20580 bp, 20 predicted proteins | sample SSMForm13_FD_201033 | JGI IMG/M metagenome (GOLD analysis project Ga0272444, IMG submission 201033) | Marine sediment archaeal communities from Little Sippewissett salt marsh, Falmouth, MA, United States - SSM-Form-13 | ecosystem: Environmental > Aquatic > Marine > Wetlands > Sediment ... | reverse complement strand
CCGGCAGTCGCCGGAGACAACCGCTACCATGCCATTCTGGGAGCGAAAAAGTGCTTTGCCGTGTGCCCGTCCGACACGGCCGTGGCCCTGGTCGCACTGGATGCGCGGGTTCGCATCACCGGGCCGGAAGCCACACGGACCCCGCCTGTGCAGGACCTCTACACCGAGAAAGGGCTTACCCTGGAGCCCGGAGAGGTCCTCACGGAGGTCACCATCCCCGAGCCCCCAAAGGACACCGTCCAGGTTTTTTTGAAGTACACCCTGAGGGCCCCGATCGATTTTGCCGTGGCGAGTGTGGCTGCGATCTTTACCGTGGAGGGGGGGCGTTTTAAGCACGCCCGCATCGCGCTGGGAGGCGTGGCATCGGCCCCCCTGCGCGCAAGAAAGGCGGAAGAGGAGATCTCTGGACGCACCGTGTCCGAAGAGACCGCCCAAAAAGCAGCCGCTGCCGCCGTCTCCGGCGCCAGACCCCTCAAGGGGAACGGCTACAAGGTGGACATTGTAAAGTCCCTGGTGAAACGGGCGCTTCTTCACAACATGCAGGAGACCGGAGAAGGCTGAAACGAACGCCGGCCGGACGAGAAGAACGCCCGGGTGAGCCGTTTTCCCGGAGGCGAAAAAAGGTGTTGACATATTAGACACTGCGTCTATTATATGTACTAATAGTATATATGATGGGTTGAGCGTCTAATGGGAATTGCGGAGAGGAAAACCCGGGAACGGACGGAACGCAGGGACTCCATTCTTCAGGCCGCGGTCCGGGCCTACATGGAGGAAGGGTACCACGCCACCACCATGGACAAGATCGCAGAGGCGTCGGAACTGAGCCGGGCCACCCTTTACCTTTACTTCAAGACCAAAGACGAGATTTTTGTTCAGGCCATTGTGCAGCATTCCGAGCGCTTTGCAGGGCTCCTGGAATCCCTCTACGAGCGGCGGGAGCGCATCGGAAACCGCCTTCTGCCAGAGCTCTGGAACGTTTTTAAGACATTTTACTTTCTGGATCCCCCGCTCATAAACGTGATGCTTTACTTTCACCAGAGCCAGATGCTGCGAAGCCTGGGAGATTCGCTGCGACAGGAACTCGACCGCTCCGGGTCCCTGAACTACGCCTGGCTCTGCAGGATCATGAGGTACGGAATTCGTACAGGCCTCATCCGGAAATGCAATGAGAAGACCCTTGCGGAGTTCGTCTGGACCTCCTTTCTGGGCATCATGCATCTGGAGAACAGCAAATTGGCCATGGGCCGGAAAACACACCTGGAGGAAACATGGGCCCTCGGGCTGGACATCCTGCACCGGGGACTCACGCTCGAAGCCTGACCCAAAGAAGGAGTTGAGACTATGAAACAAACGATTTCGCTTCACGTCAACGGGGACACGTACACCCTGGCCGTGGACCCCTGGAAAACGTTAAACGAGGTGCTCCGGGAAGATCTCGGTCTGACGGGCACCAAGCTGGGCTGCGGATCCGGGGACTGCGGGGCCTGTACGGTCATGATCGATGGAAAGACCGTGAGCTCCTGCCTGACCCTGGCCATGGAAGCGGCAGGGAAAGAAATCCTCACCGTAGAGGGCCTTGCAGAGTCCGGTGAAAAGCTGCATCCCATTCAGGAGGCCTTTATTGAAAAGGGCGCGATCCAATGCGGGTACTGCACGGCCGGGATGGAGATGTCCGCGCTGTTTCTCCTCAAAGAGAACGCCTCTCCCAAAGAGGCGGAGATCCGCCGGGGGCTCTCCGGAAACCTCTGCCGGTGCACGGGATACAACAAGATCGTGGATGCGATCGAGAGCGCTGCACAAAAAATGAAGCGGTAAACCCGCGCTTCACATCTCTTGATAACAGGGGGGAAACCCATGCCTACTTCGAAATTCGATTACCATTCGCCGGGGACCGTTGAGGAGGCCTCCCGGCTTCTCCTGGAATTGGGTGAGGGAGCCTTTGTCCTTGCCGGGGGGACGGATCTGATCGTGAAGTGCAACCACGGCATGATCCAGCCCAAGGCGGTCGTCAGCCTGAAAGCCATCGAGGGCCTGAAGTCCATCACCTTCAAGCGGAAACAGGGCCTGACCATCGGGGCCGGGGCCCGTCTGGCCGACGTGGAAGCCCACCCGGACATTCGGCGCCGATACCCGGCCGTGGCCTACGCCGCGAGCGTGACCGCCAACACCCAGATTCGCAACATGGGCACTGTGGCCGGGAATCTCTGCAATGCCGCTCCATCCGCGGAAAACGCCCCGACCCTCATGGCCATGAACGCCGAGGTCGCCCTGCTCGGAAAGAACGGCGAACGGCGCCTCCCGCTGGAGGACTTTTTCAAAGGACCGGGCAAGACCGCCCTGCAACCCGGGGAGATCCTGACCTCCATTTTCGTTCCCCTGCCCCCGCCCCGTTCCGGGGCCTCGTATCAGCACATCTCCGCCCGAGGCAAGGTAGACATCTCGGCGGTGTGCGTGGGTGCCATGGTGACCCTGAACCCAGGCGGCGCTTGTGAGGATGTTCGAATCGTCCTCGGTGCCGTCGCCCCCGTCCCCATGCGAGCCGTAAAGGCGGAGGGCATTCTCAAAGGGAAGAAGCCGACCCAGGACCGGATCGAACAGGCGGCGGAGCAGGCCATGAAGGAAAGCAAGCCGATTTCCGACCTGAGGGCCAGCGCCTCGTACCGGAAGGCCATGGTCCGGGTGTTGACGAAAAGGGCCCTGCAGGAAGCCTTGCAGCGCGCCCGGAAGACGAAAGGGTAGAGGAGGAGAGGCCCATGAAATCGTTCAAGATCATCGGAGAAAACATTCCGAGGAATGACGGGGAAGCCAAGGCGACCGGCGCGGCCGTGTACGCGGACGACATCAAGCTGCCGGGCATGCTCCATGGCGCACTGCTCAGAAGCCCTCTGCCCCATGCCCGCATCGTGCATATCGATGTGCGCAAGGCGGCGTCACTCCCCGGGGTGAAGTGTGTGATTACGGGGGAGGACACCCCGAAGATTCGATACGGCAACTGGAGGCTCTTCCCGGCCACCCAGGACGAGTATCCCCTGGCCGTGGACAAGGTGAGGTTCATCGGTGACGAGGTGGCCGCCGTGGCCGCGGTGGACAAGGAGACCGCCCGGGAGGCCCTGGAGCTGATCGAGGTGGAATACGAGGAGCTGCCCGCGTGCTTCGATGTCAAGGCGTCCATGAAAAAGGGCGCCCCGATCCTTCACGAGGAAACGCCCTCGAACATCAGCGTGGACCGAAAGATCCAGTACGGCGACGTCAAAAAGGGCTTTCAGGAGTCCGACTACATCCGGGAAGACACCTTCAAGGTGCACGCGCAGAGCCATGCCTACCTGGAGCCCTGCTCCTGCGTGGCTCAGGCGGACCTGGACGGACGGATCACCTTGTGGACGTCCACCCAGACGCCCTACATCGTCCAGTGCCTCCTGGCCTCCACGCTGGGACTTCGGGAAAACGACATCCGCGTGATCGTTCCTTATGTGGGCGGCGGGTTCGGCGGGAAAATGGAGCTCCGCCCCTGGGAGTTCTGCTCGGCATTCCTCGCCCGAAAGCTTGGAAGGCCGGTGAAGTTCACCCTGACCCGGGAGGAGGAGCTGGCCACCGGCAGGCGCCGTCATCCCATGATTCTCACCTCCAAGGTGGGGTTCAAAAAGGACGGAATCCTGGTCGCCAAGGACCTGAAGATCACCCTGGACGGCGGGGCCTACAATGCCATGGGGCCGACCGCGACCTTTCTCTGCGGGAACTTCGGGGCCATGCTCTATCGCTACCCGAACTACCGGTTCCTGGGGCAGCACGTGTACACGAACAAGCCCCCGGCCAGCGCCATGCGGGGCTTCGGAGCGCCCCAGTCCCTGTTCGCCGCGGAATCCCAGATGAATATCGTCGCCGAAGAGCTGGGCATCGATCCCATTGAGCTGAGGATCAAGAACGCCCAGGTGACCGGAGACGAAATTCCGGATGTGGCCACCATCAGCAGCTGCGGGTTCATCGAGTCGCTCAAGGAAGTGGCCCGCATGAGCAACTGGAAGAAAAAGCGAAAGAGCATGAAACCCGGGCGCGGTGTGGGTGTGGGATGCTACAGCTTCATCTCCGGGGGGGTCTTCAACTGGTTCAACACCCAGTACCCCTTTTCCGCGGCCGAGGTGCGGGCTTACGAGGATGGTACCGTGCACCTCCTCACCATGGCCACGGACATCGGCCAGGGATCGAGCACCGCCATGAAGATGATCCTGGCCGAGGAGCTGGGCCTTCGCATGGAGGACATTAGAATCACGTCGGCGGATACGGCCATGACCCCCCAGGCCGACCTGGGCTCGTGGGGAAGCCGGGTGACCCTGATGAACGGCAACGCCGTCCTGGATGCGGTCCGAAAGATCAAGAAGGAGATCTTCGGGGCCTTGTCGGCCCGTCAGAAGCTCAACGTGATCTACGATTTCGAGTGCAAGGACGGGTTGGTCTTTCCCAAAGGGCGCCCGGACCGGGGCGTCTCCTTTGGCGAGGCCGTGGGCCTGGTCCAGAAGGCCAACCGGGGGGAGCCCCTGGTGGCACGGGGATCCTACACCCCGCGGGACAAGGGCCTGGTGACCCCGGCGTTCAGCTTCGGGGCCCAGGTGGCCGAGGTGAACGTGGACCAGGAAACCGGGCTGGTCCAGGTGGAGCAGATGTGGACGGCCCATGACTGCGGGACCGTGATCAACCACATGGCCGTGGAAGGGCAGCTCGAGGGGTCCATTCACATGGGCCTGGGGTATGCGCTCTCCGAGCAGTTCGTGATGGAGGGAGGAAAAACCCTGAACACCACGTTCCTGGACTACAAGATGCCCAATGCCATGGACATGCCCCCGGGCGAATCCGTCACCATCGAGACCTACGAAGAGGAAGGCCCCATGGGCGCAAAGGAGGCCGGGGAAGGCCTGGTCTCACCCACGGCCCCGGCCATTGCCGATGCGGTCTTCCATGCCACGGGATACCGGTGCAAGGACCTTCCCATCACCCCTGAAAAGGTCCTGAAACACGGGAAGAAAAAGTAAGCAGGCCATCCCAAGAGCCTGCCGCTCCCTTGATTCACAAGGGACGGCAGGCTTTTTTATGCCTTGAAATCGAGACAGAGGCCCCCGTTATCTTCAAACGGGGTATCTACAAACCCAAAAAAGCCGGATCAAACGGTCGAAGCCCGTGGTGGGGGAGGACGGGCGCTCCCTGGTTCGCGTGTTTCGAGTCCGATAGGGTGTACTTGCCTTTCATAGAAAGCGCGGATTCACCGATGTCCCGAATCCCAGCGCAATCCGGCTCCTCTATTCACGGCCACCCTCAACTGACACCTTCAAAGAACCCGCATCCACGGCAAGGCGCTTTTTGTGCGGACAGAGCCTGTGAGGACCGGCAACTCGATCCCTGAAGAGATCTGCCAGAGGATCGGGGCCGGGCAGACGTGAAAAGAGCGCCGGATTCTAATCCATCAAAAGGGACGGCAGCCACATGCTCAACGCAGGGACAAAGGTGATGAGAAGAAGGGTGACCAGATTGGCAAGCAAAAAAGGGGCTGCCGATTTGAAGATGGTCCCGATTTGCAGTTTCGAAATGGCAGAACACACATTCAGACACATCCCCACGGGTGGCGTGACCAGCCCCATGGCCAGCCCCGAAATCAGGATGACGCCGAACTGGATGCCGCTGATCCCGAGGGTCTTCATCGCAGGGAGGAACACGGGTGTGAGCAGGAGGATGGCGGGACTGACATCCACGAAGGTCCCGATGGCAAGGATGATGAACACGACGAGCAGCAGGATGACAAAAACAGGCAAATTCAGGCCGGCGACGAACGCGGCAAGGAGTTGAGGAATTTTCTCAAGAGCAAGAATCCACACATACAATTTCGACATGGCGATAATAATCATGACCGTGGCACTGGTCATGATGGCATCCCGCAGCAGTTTCGGAATGACCTTGAGATCCAGTTCCCGGATGACGAACAGACCGATCAGCATGGCATAGAGAACGCCCAGGCCGGCGGATTCCGTGGCCGTGGCCATCCCCGCAACAACGGCTCCTACGACGAATACCGGCATGATCAGGGCTGGAACCGCCTTCGCGGTGTGAGCGGTTTTTTGTCGGAGGGACAGGTGGATTTCCTCTTTTGGATAATTCCTGAAGGCGGACACACCGAGGGTGATGGCGAGCATGAAGAACCCGATCATGACGCCTGGAATCAGCCCTCCCAAAAAGAGCTTCCCTACGGATTCTTCAGAAATATAGGCATAGATCACCATGGGTACGCTCGGAGGAATGATCATGCCCATGGTGGAAGACGCCACGGTAATTCCGCTTGAAAACTGCGGCGAATAGCCCTTCTTGGTCATTTCCGGAATCAGCACTGCACCCACCGAGGCTGTATCCGAGACGGAGGAACCGGAGATGCCACCGAAAATCATGCTCGCGATGACATTGACCAGACCCAGCCCCCCTTTCAGCCTCCCTACAAAGATGAGGCTGAAATCGATCAACCTGGACGTGATCCCTCCCATGTTCATCAGGAGGCCCATGAAGACAAAGAGGGGCAGCGCAATCATGGCGTACGAGTTCATGCCCGCAAAAAGCCTGGCCGGAAGAATGGACAAGAGTTCCGGATGCACAAAGGCAAAATAGAGGAACCCGGATAACCCGAGGGAGTAAGCGATGGGAATCCCCAGCAACAGAAAGACCACCAGACTGATCAAGAGTATCAGCATGTTTCTTCCGAGTCCTCTGCGCGATAACCCTGCCTGAAGCACGCCGCCACGTTGCTCAGACAATAAAGAATAACCAGCCCGCAACCGATAGGAATGCTGATCTGAACCGTCCATTCCGGGATTCTCATGACCGGTGATTCATTCCCGCCGACCTGCCGAATCCAGGAAATGCTGGTCCAGATGAGGATGCCGTTGAGAAAGGCGACGGACAACCATCCAAAGGCGTCGACAAACCTGTAAAGCGCTCTCGGAAGGGCCTCGATGAAGTAGCTGATGTTGATGTGCTGCCTTCTGCGAACGGCCACGGCCGCTCCAAGGGCGGTGGAATAAATGAACAGGAACTCCATGAGCTCATTCCCGCCGAGGATACCACTGTTGAAACCGTAGCGCAGGGTGACCTGGAGGAGCGTGATGAACAGGATGGCCGCAAAGAAGACCGCCACCACGGCATCCAGCACCTTAATGAGAATCTTTTCAAGAGGTTCCATCGGTTCACCCTTGAGGCGGGCTCCTCACCCCATGCCAGCGTGAGGAGCCCGTAGATGCCTATTTGCCCATGGCGATGGCCTGTGCTTTTTTGATGTCATCCCACGTGAAGTAGCCGTCATCCACGTATTGCTGCCAAACAGGTTTTGCGGCTTCGGCAAACGCCTTCACGTCGTCGGAGGTAAGAAAATTGGTTTCCAGTTTGCTCTGCAGAAAATTCAGGTACTTCATTTCGGAATTCAGCCAGATCGTGTCGCTGTAAACCATGGCCGCCTTGGCCGAGGCGTCGAAAATCGCCTTCAGATCATCCGGGAGCCCCTTATACCACGCCGGATTCACATAGAGGGGGTCCGGATGGATTTGCCAATTCACCACAGAGAGATACTTCTGGGCCTCGTAGAACTTCATGTCCGTGGTGTTGGAGAAGGGGTTCTCCTGGCCATCCACGACACCCGACTTGAGGGCCATGTAGGTCTCCGTGTAGGCGACCATCTGAGGATTGGCCCCGATGGTCTTGAAGGTCTTGATGGTCATGTCGATGGGAGGGGTACGCATCTTCATCCCTTTCAGATCCGCCGGCGTCTTGATGGGCCGAAGGTTGTTGGTGATGTTGCGAAACCCTCCTGCGACACCGCATGCGGGGACGTAAATCCCGTTTTTCTGGGCCCCTTCATTGACCATCTCACCGAAGGACCCCCGCATCAACTTCAGGACCTGATCCGTGTTCTCAAATAAGAACGGGAGGGTGTACAAAAGGTACATTTTGTTAGCCCTCTCGAACAACCCGCCTCTGCATCCCTGTAGGGCGCCGGTCTTGACCATATCGAGCACCTCGGCCTCCTTGCCGAGCACGCCCGAGGTGTAGAGCTCGACCTTGATACGACCGCCGGAGGCTCCCTCCACCAGGTCCTTGAAGAAAACCATGGAAATGCTGCGGGGGTGGGTATCGGACTGGGAATTGGAATACTTGAAGAGATACGTCTCCGCATGGCTGTCCGGTGTGTTGCCAAAAACGAAGAATCCCATAGCCAGTGTCAGGCAAAGTGCACCAATGAAAATCTTTTTCATCGCGAAACCTCCTCCTTACGATAGGTTAGAGAACGGGTGAGACACACATGAGCTGCCTCACAAAGAATATCCATTGTGAATTCCCTGCCCTTTCTTACCGATCCTCGCCCTCGGACTTGGGTTGCGGATTCCCGCAACGCTTTGTCTCCAACACGATCGGAACATGCGCACGGGGGCGTTCTCGTCCGAACACTATTTGAGTCGGTCCATGTCCACCAAGTCCATGTCTCCGAATGCCTGGTTATCCCCGATCATCCCCCAGATAAAGGCGTAATTGGAGGTGGCGGCACCGGCATGGATGGACCAGCTCGGGGAGATCACGGCTTCCTCATTCCGGACGACAATGTGCCGGGTCCGCTCGGGCTCCCCCATGAGGTGGAAGACCGCCGCATCCGAGGGAAGGTCATAGTAGAAATACACCTCCATCCGCCTTGCATGAAGGTGGCAGGGCGGGAGGCTGTTCCAGACACTGTCGGGCTCCACCACGGTAATGCCCATGACCAGGTTACAGCTCTTCACGCCATCGGGATGGATGTACTTGTTCAGAACACGAACGTTCGCCTGTTCCTGGGAACCCAGGCGCACCGATTCGGCATCGGCCGGGGTGATTTTCATGGTGGGGTATGCCTGGTGTGCGGGACCGCTGAGCATGTAGAAATGCGCCGGATGCTTTGGATCTTTACTGGAAAAAAGGACCTCCCTGCTTGCCTGACCCACGTAAAGCCCTTCATTCCGATTCAGTTCGTACCCCTGACCGTCCACACTCACGGTCCCTTCGGGTCCGACATTGATAATGCCCAGTTCTCGCCTTTCCAGAAAAAACTCGGTACCGAGCTCCGAACCGCCTTCCAAAGATAACGCTTTTTCCGGACACACTCCGCCGATGATCATCCGGTCGATGTGGCTGTATGTCAGCACCATCTCATCCGGGATGAATAGGTTTTGGATGAGAAATTCCTCTCGGATCCTTTCCGTTGTATAGGACTCAAAATCCCTTGGGTTTGCAGGTTGTCTTACTTGCATAACCATTACTCCTCTCGCGGTGTAGAATAAAAAAGAGCCTTGTCTTTGTCTGCGTTTCCAGTCAACACACCCCTCAGGATTGTCTTGCTTCTCGAATGAACTGAAGACAATCCGCCACCTGACCCTTGATGCCCTGCCAGTCCCCTTTCTCCACCAGATCTTTTCGAATCAGCTTGGAGCCCATGCCGAGCGCAGCCGCTCCAGCCCCTATCCAGGCGCCGATGGAATCCCGGGTCGGCGCAACCCCTCCAGTAGGCATGATCCTGCTCCAGGGCATCGGTCCCATCACGGCCTTGACAAAGGCCGGACCCCCGACCTGACCCCCGGGAAACACCTTGACGATCTCCACCCCCCACTCCTCGGCCCTGGAAATCTCGGACACCGTGGCGCAGCCCGGTGTATGGGCAATCTTGCGGCGGTTGCAAACCTTCGCAACGTCGGGGTTCAGACAGGGGGAAACCACAAAGTTCGCGCCGGAGTTGATATACAAGGCAGCCGTAGGCGCATCGATCACCGAGCCCACTCCCAGGATGACATCTTGATCGAGAGAAGCGGTATGCTCGATCAGATCACAAAACACGCGGTAGGCCAGGTCTCCCCGGTTTGTAAACTCGATCACCCGCGCCCCGGCTTCGGCGCAGGCGGCTAGGATGTTCTTGGCCTTTTCCAGGTCGCTGTTGTAGAAGACGGGCACCAGGCCGAGATCCAACGTGGCATGGATCACATCGACACGCGAATATCTTGCCATGATTCCCCCCTCCCTAGCGGACCACTCGACCGGAGGCGTCGCCCGTCATCAGCTTTTCCACCTCGGCCACACGGACCGCATTGAAATCTCCGAAGATGGAGTGTTTTAGACACGAGGCCGCCACGGCGAAATCGATGATCCGCTGGGGTTGGTCCGGTGTCATCAGGAGGCCGTAGATCATGCCGGCAGCAAATGCATCCCCAGCACCCACCCGGTCCACGATATGAGTCAATTGGTATACAGGAGCCGTGTAACAGGATTCGCCGTCGAAGTAGATCCCGGACCACGTGTTGTGACTTGCGCTCAAAGATCCTCGAAGGGTGATCCCGACCTTCTGAAGGTTCGGAAACTTCCGGATGAGTTCTTCTGCCACCTTCCGATACTTGTCCGCCGGCACCTCGCCCGCCGTGACATCGCTTTCAGGGGCACGAATATTGAAAACCTTCTCGGCATCTTCTTCGTTTCCCACCGCCACATCCGAGAGCGCGACCAATTCCTGCATCACCTCTCCTGCGTCCTTCCCCCATTTCCAAAGCTTGGCGCGGTAATTCAAGTCACAGGAGACGACAAGACCCAGTGCCCTCGCCTTTTTCAGGCCCTCCAAGCAGGTTTCTGCCGCCCCCCGGCTCACCGCAGGGGTGATCCCCGTCCAATGAAACCATCCCGCCCCCTCCAGGGCTACATCCCAATCGATCATACCGGGTGAAATGGTCGACAGGCTGGACCCGTCTCGGTCGTACACCACCTTGGATGCGCGCTGCATGGCCCCGGTCTCGAGAAAATAGAGGCCCAGACGATTCCCACCCCAAAGGACATGAGATACGTCCACATTGTATTGCGACAGAAACATGGCGCAGGCCCTGCCTAGTGCATTGTCCGGCAACCTTGTCAGATACCGTGACGGCATCCCGAGACTGGCCAGCCCGACCGCTACATTGGCCTCCCCTCCACCATATTGCACATCAAAACCCCTGGCCTGGTGAAAGCGCAGGTGCGCCGGGGGCGACAAGCGCATCATGATTTCACCGAAACACACAATGCGCCTTTGCCCCTGATGATCTCCTGACCCTCTCAAGACATTCTCCCCCCTGCTTCAGCAGTCTCTGTGTCCGGCGGAATCCAACGGACCGGTCATCGGCGATTGGACCCGGAAACCCCAACGATCTACATGGACAGGTAGCCGCCATCCACGAAGATGACCTGACCCGTAATGTAGTTCGAGGCGTCTGAGGCCAGAAAGACCGCCAACCCTGCCAGGTCCGCGGGTTCAGCCCAGCGGCCCAGCGGTATGCGACGGCTGATTTCATCGAATCGCTCGGTGTTGTTTCTGAGGGCCTCGGTCATTTCCGTCTTGACCCACCCCGGACCGATGGCATTGACGCAGATCCCGTATTGCGCCCAGTCATTGCACAACGCCTTGGTCATTTGCGAAATGCCGCCCTTGCTTGCAGCATAGGCTGGAACCGTCTTTCCCCCCAAAACGGCAATGAGGGAAGACGTATTGATGATCTTGCCCTTGATTCCTTTGGCAATCATCACCCTCGCAACCGCCTGCGCGAGCAGAAAGGGTCCGGTCAGGTTGACTTGAAGGACTTCATCCCAGGCCTCTTTTGGAAACTCTTCACTGGGAAAGCGGTGGATCGTGCCGGCATTGTTGAAAAGAAAGTCGATCTTGCCGAACTCCGCAGTGGCTTCATCCGCAAGGGATTGAATGCTCTCCTGGGATTTCATATCCACTTGAGCCGGGACCATCCGGCCTTCGGCTTCTCCAAGCTCACCCGCAACCTGATTCAATCGGTCGATATTACGACCCGCGATCATGACCTCTGCGCCGGCTTCGGCCAGGCCCAGGGCGATGCCTTTGCCAATGCCTGTACCACCGCCTGTGACCAGGCCGCTCTTTCCTTTCAAACGAAACGTGTCGAGGATCATGCCTGTCTCCTTTTCAAACGCCAACGCGCTCATCATGCGCCGACGATGGAATGGATGGTGCCTCCGACTGCTGCTTGAACTCTCCTGACAATTCGGCCGCATACCTTGTGACGGCCTCAATTTCAGGTTCCATGCCGCGGTCGTGGTAGATGTAGGAGGGAAAAGTGATGCTGATCGCACAGACCACATCCCCGTTGACCCCGCATACGGGTGCCGCAACGCACATAATGCCGCGCGTGATTTCTTCGTAGTCCACGGCGTACCCTTTATGACGAACGGCCTTCAATTCTTCGATCAGCTTTTGTGGATCCGTGATCGTATTCTCCGTGGCGGGTTCCAATGGACCCTCCAGCAGGGCCTCTGTGATATCCGGCGAACCCCAAGCCAGGAGGACTTTCCCCAGGCTGGTACAGTGAAGCGGAAACGTCTTCCCCACCTCAGAGAACAGCTTGATCCCATAGTCCTTCGACTCAATCTTGTCGATGAACACACCGACTCTTCCGTCCCGTATTCCTGTATTCGAGGTGTGCTCGGTTTCGCGATGGAGCTCGAGCAGGTAAGGGTGGGTATGCTCCCGCAAATCGAAGTTGGCCATGACGTCCGCCCCTATCGCGGCCAACCGCATGCTGCCCCGGTATTTCTTGGTGTCCGGGCTGAAGTATAAATAGCCCATTTGAGTCAGTTCCTTTAGGGCCCTGTGCACACTCGATTTGGGAAGGCCGGTGGTTCCTACGATCTCGGCATAGGTCATTCCAGTATTTTGGTTGGCCACAATCGTTTCAATGATGGTGAAGATCTTACTAAGAGGCCCTGTATGCATTTTAGGAATATCCAGCTATTTATATATCAATATCCAACCCTTACACAAACCCTAATTAACCTTGCAGGGCTACATGGCTCTACCCCGCAAAAACCCAAATCTCCATATCTGGGATTTATATCCATATATGGAGATTTTATTCGCGCCTGATTTGCTTGTCAAGGAAAAATCACTTCAGGAAAAATTTCTAGGAGAGAGGGGCACTGCAATCTGGCTTGAAACCGGTCATTCAGATGCACATGGCTCGGCGGTGAATCATCGCTTTCCGGCAAACAGGTCTTCACCCAGAGGAAGACCGCAAAATGGAAACGACTCTAGCCTAGGAGCTGGGCCTTCGAATGGAAGGCGACCGTATACCGTATCATCGCATCGCCCTGCACATGACCCGCCTAGCGCATCAACACGGGTAAGTACAATGCAATTTGGGGGAAAAGGAGGATGACTAGATTACAAATGAGTATGGCCAAGACCATGGTAAGCACCTATTTGAAAATAAATTGAAGTGGAACGTCTTTGACAATGCCGGATACGACATAAAAATTGATGCCTACGGGCGACGTGATGACCCCCATTTCAGAGATGAGGACAATAACCACGCCGAACCAGATCGGATCAAAACCCAGCGCTTGAGAAACGGGGAAAAGATAGGAATCTTAAGCATAATCAAGGCGAAAGCGTCCATGAAGCATCCACTAAATAAAGGGGTAAAATGGAAGTTGAAGCGTCATGGAGACCTCCCCCAAGACCTTTGCCTTTTTCGGCATAGAGGGCGGATTCGTACCCGATCATGGCGAAAAACAGGATCCCCATGACGCCCGTTACGATCTCGATCTCAGACCGGACTTTGCGGGAAAGATTGCGCACGATAAAATTGACGGCAACGTGCCCTTTCTGCAACGAGGTGTGTGCCATGGCAAATGCCGCAGCCACCACCCCGAGGAGGCACACCAGCTCATAGGTCCCGGATATGGGTTTCAGAGAGGCGAGAAATTCACATCCAAATTTTGCATAGAAGGTGGTCGAAAACGCAGAAGAACATCTGCGCACGTGAGGAGCATCATCACAACAATGTTTGCACCAGCAACATAATACATATATTGAACCAATATTTTTACTGCTTTTTCAAGATGATTCATATGTAGAACCGCCCGCGTATTCCTGCATTTTTGAATCAACGAAGTTTTTTCGACGCCCCCTCCATGCCGATGCGCACGTCCTCATTCTGCCCCGGGATCGCCATTTCAAAGACAGAATCCACGCAGGAATAGTCATAATACCCCAGGCGCGCAAGCGGCCGGATCTTTACAATATCCACTTTGCCTCCGGACAGAATGAACTCATCCTTGATGTGAACGCCCAAGACCTCACCGATCACCACGTCGACCGTTCCCATCTTCCCCTTTCCCGGAAGCCGGAGGGTCTGATGGTATTTGCATTCGAATTGAATGGGGGATTCTGCAACACGGAACGGCCTTACCAGGCAGGAAGGCGCCTTGGTCACACCGGCCACCTCAAACTCATCCTCTTCCGGCGGCACCTGCTGCGCAGAAAGATTGACGGCCTCTTTTAAATCATAGGTAGCCATATTGTAGACGAATTCCCCAACCTGCTCGGAGTTGTTCACAGAGTCCTTTCGGGTCCCGTCCGTTTTTTGATTGGCGGAAAACATCACGTAGGGAGGATCAAACGTCAGGTTCTGAAACTGGCTGTAAGGGGCCAGATTGGAAACCCCGTCCCGGCTTATGGTGGATATCCATCCGATGGGTCGCGGGACCACGCAGGATTTAAACGGATCAAAAGCCAAGCCATGATCATTTTTCTTGGTTTCGTAAAACATGGTGCGCACCTCTTATCCTTTCATGGCGAAATGCATAAAGGACACAAGGGGATACCCCATCGTCCGCTCAGTGCTAACGAACCGGCAAAAACCCGCAAGCGTGCGGGCATTTGCCCGGCTTCAGATTATTTGCTGTATCATTTCACTTTCGTCCGAATAAAATCCATATATTATTGTGTAGAAAATCCTTTTAATTCCATTTTTTTACATAATCATCTACTAAAAGAGCAATAGCCTGAACTCATATTGCGCTTTTTTCTTTTGAAACAGGAAAACCGCTCTCACCTCCTTTCGCCTTTTTGTGCATCTCGAGAAGAAAAACCATCCGCTCTTATGGCCGGAATTCAAGGAAAAAGAGGCACGACGGTTTTATCAAACCCGTTGAACCGCCGCAAAAAAGCATAACCTAAATGATGAAACTTTTTTCTGCAAAGGGCATACCGATATCCCGATCATGAATCGATCATCGCTTTATTGGAACAGCTGCATTGCAGAACTCCTGCTGAGAACCTTTCCCTATGTTACCAAAAGAAACAGAAATGAGGAGAAACCCATACAACCACCCACAACACAACAAATTAATTTTTTATTTCAACAGGATATGTTTGTGTTCCCAATTGTGACACTCATGAATGACAAAGCCTCCATTCCACCCATTTTCCCGCTGAATCGCATATGATCGTGCCATAAGATCTCCAATCATCCGAGGAAACATGGTGGAACCTCGAAAGGCCCTGAAAACGGGGATCCGCGCATTCCTCTTCACCATGGGATAACGTTTCAAGCAGCGTTTGAGCAGGTTTTTGCGAGACCGCGGATTCACAGAAAGCGTTGCACCCCGCGTGTGGAGAGGCACTCCGAAAGGGGGTTGTGTGGTGGCAGGATTCTGGCTGTCTTGGAGGACGTCCCTGGACAATAAGGACTCCTCCCTTCTACCTTACGGTACCGGATCGTCTCGGCCTTTGCGACGCGGTCATCAGCCGGCGTTTTTTCGAATGATGCGTTTGAGCATGGAAAAAAAGACCGCCTTTTCCTCCGCGGAATAACCGGAGAGGTAGGCCTCCACAAACCGGTTCTTTGCGTGGGAGATGTCTTCCAGGGTCTTTCTGCCCTTGTCGGAAATGACCAACAGCGTCACCCTCTCGTCCCTGGGCTCGCTTCTTCGATACAAGAAGCCGTTTTTCTCCAGACGCTTGGCCACCCCCGTCATGTTGGCGCCGGACACCAGCATGGTGCGGGACACGTTGGAGATGGTGTTCCGTCCGTCTGACGATGCATCCAGGACTCTCAGGGCATTGTACTGGGAAAAGGTCAAGCCATACCTCTTGAAAATGGCCCCGGACTCCTTCTTGTACTGCTCTGCCGCGCGGACGAGGGCCATAATAATTTTTTCATCCGCGCTGAGATCATTCACATACTCTCCCATATTCTCGGGCCCTCCGTTTCTGGGTTTCATTTCGTCCCAGCTTATCGAATCCCGCCGGATCGAAAACCAAACGAACGGGGCGACTCCCCATCCATGTTGAAGGTGTCCACGTCCAACGGATCTACAAGCTCCGTGTCGTCGCCCGGATCCCGGTAGACCAGAAATTCCGAGTTCCCTTGATGGCCCATGGCAACGTTCTGGAACCACCCCGGATCACCCTCGTCCGGTAGCAATGGCGTGGGGAACGGTCGTCCGTAGCGTAGGCATGAGGAGGGGTTGATTTCATATGCTGGGTTTTCGGTGATCGTAAATCGCATGAACATACCCCCTGCCCCCATCCATAGAGAGTGTTTTGATATTTAAGATATTAATATATTGACTTGAGGATAACTTGAGCCCACCCACATGTCAAGAGCTTTTCGCGGCGTTTTCGAAGTCGTTCCGAAACCTAAAAATGGCACGTTTTTTATCCCAATCAGGGCATACGATCCCCTGATCAAAGCCATTTCCATCATCACGATCCACAGGGCTGACGCGGTCGAGAAATTCGATTTCAACCGGGGGAATACCCGCTCAGGCGCAATCGTGCTCGCAGACCCACCAAGATCCATCCGATCATGATGAACCGCTGCACCAACGCCTACCACGCCATGCAGGAGAATAGAGGGATGCTGAGAGTGGACCTCGATGACGTTGAGGTCCTGAAACCGGACGATATCGAAGACCTGAACAGGGTGCCAGCCCGTCGACTTCCCCATGGATTCCTGATCGGTTGCAGTGTATGAAGTTGCTTTGGGTGGGGTTATTGGGCGGGGTTAGAGGAATGTCTTTCGAAAAAAGCGGGGTGTCGGGTATCACCGGTTCCCATGATGGAACGGCCTTCCTCTTCGACCAGAACCTCCTCTCCCATGGAGTGCAGGCCCCTGGACCCACCGGAATCAGGCCGGCTGCTGCGTCTCCGGTAGAGGGACTCAGAACTCGAGGAGGTCCATTTCAGGATAGGAACGGCTACTTGATGGCCTTTGTCCTCTCCTCCCAGAACTCCTTTTCCTTTTCCCTCCAGTCCGTTCCCCCGAACTTTCGATCATAAAAGCTCGAAAGTCTCTCGAACCACTTGATCCACGGACTCCTCCGTTTCTTCCGTGCCTCCAGGACATCGACCAGGAACGAGGGAAGCTCACTCATCTTTTCCTTGGGCGCATAGTAGGCCGCACCGCTCTCTGCGGAGCGCTTCAGGTTCTCCTCGGAGAGGCCGTGTGCGGTCAGCATGAGCGCGGGAACGCCCTTTTCATTGGCGATCTGAAGGAGATCGAATCCACGAACGCCCATGATGTCCAGGATCGCCACATCATAGACGTTCTCTTCAAGACATCTCTTGCCTTCTTCAAATGTGAGCGCCGTGTCTATCTTGCACATGTCCAGCAGGGCGTAAAGGGTGTCGAGGACATCCTGCTCATCATCCACAACAAGAATCCTTTTCCCCGTGATCTCCTCTTTCGCATCCATCTTTCTCCTCCCAAAATCCTCCGCCGCAGGACATTCGTGTCTCACCCTGACAGATCCGGCCGGTTGATCGGGGAACGGAATCCATCGAAACCGCCGGCAACAACCGGTCTGATCCCTAAGGAAACGTTGCCTCCAGGGCGCCGGAGGTCCCGGCGGTTCTTGCGCTCCATGATCTGCTCCGCCTGCAACGCCATCTCGTCCCATCCCATCTCAAAACATCGACGTCTCAAAGGCCCTATAACGGAGACCCGCTATCCCATATCACAGGGCCCGCTGTGGTTTCATGCGGGCGGCTAGACGTCAAACGCCTTCTTCACCTCGTCTTTCAGCACCTTCCCCATGGTATTTTTGGGGAGTTCCTCAAGAAACACGAACTGCTTGGGACATTTCCAGTCATGGAGATGCTGCTTGCAGACCTGGCGGACATCCTCCGGGTGGACATCCGCGCCGGGTCTGGGGACCACGGCGGCAACCACGAGCTCTCCCCATTTTTCGTCTGGCAGGCCCACCACTGAAGACTCGACCACATTGTCCATTCGGTTGATCACCGCTTCAATTTCCTTGGGCGAAATGTTCTCACCGCCTGAAATGATGATGTGTTTGATTCGATCCGTCAAATAGTAGTAGCCTTCTTCATCCACCTTTCCTAGGTCCCCGGTTCGAAACCAGCCGTCGTGAAACGTCTCGGCCGTCTCCTCGGGTTTTTCCCAGTACCCGGGGGTGATGCACGGGCCCTTGAGCCAGATCTCCCCGGGTGTCCCGGGTGTCACATCCTGAAAGGTCTCCGGGTCGACGATTCGAACCTGAAGGCCGGGGAGGGGCACACCGATCGAGCCCGGCTTTCTTACGCCTCGCACGGGGTTGGAAAAGTTCATGCCCGTCTCAGACATGCCTTCCCTTTCCACGGGCTCTTTGCCGAAGGTTTCCCGGATTCTATCGAAATCCTTGGGAAGAAGCGGAGCGGAACCGGAGGTCCACAATCGCATGTGACTGAAGTCCCGGCGCTCGTCGCCCAGCGTGTCCATCAGCTTTCCATAGATGGCGGGGACCGCCATGAAAAGCGTACAGACCGGATCTTTTTCCCGGTTGGCGAGAATGTCGAGGACGTTCGGCGGAGAGAACTCATCCAGCATCAGGACATGGGCCCCGGCCAAAAGCGTGGTATGAAGGGCGAAACAAAGGCCGTGCACATGGAAGAGCGGCAGGGCGTGACAGAGCACATCGGACTCCGAGATCTCCCATATCTCGATGATGTTCCTCGCGTCGGATATCAGATTCTTCTGCGTGAGAACCGCGCCCTTCGGCTTTCCCGTGGTACCGGACGTGTATATGATGAGGGCGGCATCGTCCGGGGAGAGGGGAGCGGGGGGGATGGATCCGGTTTTTGATGGAAAGAGATCCAAATCCTGGTATGGCCGGCCGGGGTCCACACGCATCTGGGCCTGGCCGGGATCGATCTCCCGGATCATCCCGGTCTGATCCGGTCCGCACATGACAAGCGTTGCCCCTGCATCTCGGACAAAGTAGGCCATCTCGGCCTTCTTGAACCCCGGATTCAAGGGGACGGCAATGGCTCCGAGTGTTTGCAGGGCCAGGTGGGCTGTCACAAAAAGGAGGGATTTGGGAAAGAAAAGGATGACCCGATCCCCTTTTTTCACCCCGTTTTGGGTGAATACCTCGGCCATGCCCTTCATATCCCGGATCAGATCCGAATAGCTGATCTCGCTCTCTGGACGCCCCTTGCGGAAAAAGGTGATAGCCGTTTTGGCCCCCTGTTTTGAGAAGGCCTCCTCAAAGGATTGTCCCAGTGATGAAAAACTCATTTGCCCTACCCCTCTTTGCATCAACGTTCCGCTGTCACGGTTTAATGTCCCGGGCCCTTTCCACTCCCGGGGGATAACAGCCTGAATGGGGTTGTTCCTCACGCAGGGCCCGAAAACGTTCCTGCGGCGTGTCATCCGATCATTTTGTTGGGAAGCCACAGCGCGAGCTCCGGCCAGATACATACGGCGATGATCACGAGAAACTCGATAATGACAAACGGCACCACACCCAGGAGCACATGGGACATCGGTATATCGGGTGCAATGTTCTTGACGATGTATAGATTCAGGCCCACCGGCGGAGTGACCAGGCCGATCTCCAGGTTGACGGTCATAATGACGGCGAACCAGATGGGATCGAAACCCAACCCCTGAATAATGGGCAGAAGCAGGGGAGCGACCATCAGAATCACGGCTGCCGGGGGGATAAAAAATCCCAGGATCAAGAGTAATATGTTGATCAGGACGATGATTCCCCACTTTCCGATGGGGATCTTCAGGATGAGTTCGCCGAGCGCCTGCGTGGCATAGAGATCGGATGAGACGTAAGCGAACAGCAGGGCCGCCGCCATGATCATCAGGATCATGCTGCTTTCATTCAGGGCCTTGAGAAAGATCTTCCAGAGCTGGCTCGGCCGGTAGATCTTATAGATCGTCATCACAAAAAAGAGAGAGAGAACCGCCCCCACCCCGCCGGCCTCGCTCGGGGTGGCCCACCCGCCATAGAGGGATCCCATGATCCCGAAAATAATCAGGACAAAGGGCAGGACGCGAAACAGCGAGAGGAACCTCTCTTTCCATGAAAAGGATTCGACGAGGCCCCGATCCTCAATGTAATACACGGAATCGCGTTTGGCGGGAACTCTTTTACGGAAATAGAAGACGGCCCCAACCCAAACGCAGCTCAGGAGGATCTCAAGAATTCCCGGAAGGACCCCTGCGATAAAGCACTTGCCGATCGAGGTCTCCGTGGCGACCCCATAGAGGATCATGGTCACGCTCGGAGGGATCAGGATGCCGAAGGTTCCCGCGTGGGCGATGAGCCCGGTGCTTAACGCTGGGGAATAGCCCCTCCTTCGCATTTCAGGAATGCCGATGCTTCCAATGGCCGCTGCTGTCGCCGGGCTCGAGCCGCACAAGGCGGCAAAGATGCCGCACCCCACCATGTTGGCGATCCCCAACCCCC
>Ga0272444_10001747_pt1 | contig 20600 bp, 19 predicted proteins | sample SSMForm13_FD_201033 | JGI IMG/M metagenome (GOLD analysis project Ga0272444, IMG submission 201033) | Marine sediment archaeal communities from Little Sippewissett salt marsh, Falmouth, MA, United States - SSM-Form-13 | ecosystem: Environmental > Aquatic > Marine > Wetlands > Sediment ... | reverse complement strand
GTATAAGTCTCAGTCGTTGCTCCTTGGCGCCTTACATATCATACCCCGCCGGTAGCCGGGGCTTCGTCCAAATCCATTGGTCTTCAGACCGATATTTGAATTAGACGGTGGATTCGCTTGTCCCCTGATCTACCAGGGCCAGATCTTTTCAAGGTATTCCAGGCCCGGCCAGAGGTCTTCCTCTTTATGAGGCTCAAGAGTCACATCCGGCGGGGCATCACGGGTTTCCCTCATGCCCAGGAACAGCCCTTTAAAATCGATTACTCCTTTTCCAGGTGCCAGGTGTTCATCTTTTACCCCGAAATTGTCATGAAGATGAACCTTGTCCAGGTAGGCACCGAGTGATTCCAGCCATGTACGATCGCTTATACCGCTGAACGCCCGCTGATGACCCGTGTCAAAACAAAAACCTGTATCGTTCCTGTCAAGTGATTCCAGGACCATCCTTATCTCCCGAGGATCATGCTCATACACGTTTTCAAGCATCAGTCTGCAACCCTGACCCTTCAAAAGGCCGCAAAGCCGGGACCAGGTACCTATGCTTCTCTTTATCCACTCCGCTTTTTCAAAGCCGTACCTTTTTTCATCGTAACCTGCATGAAACACGATATTTTCCGCCTTGAATATGGATACCGCTCTTACTGTCTGCTCAAGACGCATCCAGGTAACCTTTAAAATTTCCCGATCCAGGGAGCCGGGGGAAAGATCAAAAAAAGGGCCGTGCAGCGTGACTCTCAAGCCATGCCTTTCAAGCCTGCTGGATATTCCAGCGGCCTCACCCGGGTCCAGTTCATCCAGTGAAGAGGCGTCAAGGCCTATCTCAGGGTTCAGGCCCTGCCTGATGAAAAGATCCAGATACCTGTCCCTGAGCATCTTAAACGGCACGCTTATCTGGATCTTTTCTTTTATTCTGGACATAATGTAAAATCCCTTTTAGTAAAGAATTCTTAAGACAGGGAGGCCCGTTGCAGGTAATCCTGAAAATCAGCAGGTAGAGAAAAGATGAAATCTTATTACATCGATGAAATATCGGAAAAGGATATGCAGACTGTCGGGGAATATCTCAAGACAGAAGGTTTTTCCTCCTCACTTGAAAAGATCTTCTGGATCCCCTTGCCTGACGAATTGCTGTCTCCTCTGCAGTCTGAGCATAAACAATGCCAACCCCATGTCTTTGCCCTAGAGCTGGGAAAAGGGTGGATAAAGGCGGAAATGTTCGTTCGCAGCCTCAAAAACATGAGATGTACCTGCCCCGGGTACTGTGAGGAGGGGCAAAGGGGCTATGTTATGTCCTTTGTTGAAAATCTGATCGGAAGGCTGGGTATCGGCACATGAACGGGCACGCCTTTTTCCACCGATTGCCCCTTTAGCTAAAAAACTTAAAGGCTCAAACAGGGTCTATTCCGCTATTAGCGCCTTTCTGATTTCCTCCTTGATAGCCATGGAGGCGTTCTTGTCCCCCAGATATCCTACTCTTATTGATACCTCGGTTTCTTCCGACGATTTGTAGTTCACCTTGATGGTAACGGGCTTATGATCGACCCTTTTTGCATAAATTTTTCCGGTTGTTACATCATGTTCTTCAAGCTCTACCCTGAAGTTCATATCCTTCATGGCCTTTACGGTTGTATCCCAGGTTTTCGTAAAAGGAGCCTTGTAAGTCACCAGGAGCGACCCCTGATAATACTTGAAACCGGCTACGCCTGCGGCTCCGCCCGCCAGAAAGACTGCAGGGGCGCAGCTTACCATGAATAAAAACAGGCTTAGGACGGTTAAAAGGCCTTTCAATTTTCGCATAACAAAACCTCCGTTTTTTTACTGTAACAGGTCCTGCCCTAAAAAAACCCTCATATAAAAGAGATGAAAATATCTTATGAACCTGATCAGCTTTGAGAATTTTTAATACTGCTTATTTATACTCCTGTCAATAGAGGATTACCCCAAATCCAGCTTCTAATTCGGTATCGGCATTAAAATCAATGGTTTTGGCGCACCTGGGTACCGTCAAGGTGCCGGATGTCAAACGCCGATGAACAATGCCTGAGGTGTATGAATGATACGCCGCAAGGCTGAGCAATCAAAGGCAATCCCGCTTAAGCGGGTGAGATGATACCTCGATGGTGGATCGGGGATTATGGGTTTGACTTGAGCTCCGCTATTTGATAGCTTTTCTTCTTCTTGTTTAAAGAATTCATAACCTTGTAAAATAAGGATTTTTTGATATAGCTGATCCCACCGAAGGCGGCAGGAACTGATAAGACCGTCAATTTTTATGGAGGCACTTTTCATGGATTACAAGCAGACGCTGAATCTCCCGAAAACCGAATTCCCTATGAAGGCAAATCTGGTAAAGAAAGAACCGGAGATGCTCGCAAAATGGGATGAAATCGATCTGTACCAGTTGATACGAAAGGCTTCCGATGGAAGGAAACCTTACATGCTGCATGACGGCCCCCCCTATGCGAACGGCAACATACACATGGGAACCGCCTTTAACAAGATATTAAAGGACATAATCGTCAAATCAAGACAGATGGCGGGCTTTGATGTCCCTTACGTACCAGGCTGGGACTGCCACGGTCTTCCTATCGAACACAAGGTGGACGAGCAGCTCGGGGAAAAAAAGAAGAGCATGTCCCAGGCCGAAATCAGGGGGGTGTGCCGAAAATATGCTGAAAGCTTCATCGACATTCAGCGCGATGAATTCAAACGTCTCGGTGTTATGGGTGAATGGAACCGTCCCTATCTCACCATGAATTATCCCTATGAAGCCACGATAGTAAGGGAATTCGGAAAATTCGCCTTGAACGGCAATCTGGTGAGGAGCAAAAAGCCGATATACTGGTGTATATCGTGCGAGACCGCCCTGGCCGAAGCGGAGGTGGAGTATGCAGATCACTCCTCACCTTCCATCTTTGTCAAGTTTCCCATGATTTCAGATCTTGGCGACAAATTTCCTTCTCTCAAGGGGAAAGACGTTTCGGTGGTCATATGGACCACCACGCCCTGGACCATGCCTGCCAATCTTGCCATAGCGCTTCATCCCGTTCTGGAATATGTCGCGGTGGAAATCCCGACCGGCGAGATCCTGATCCTTGCCGAGGGCCTGCTGAGGGTCTGCATGGATACTTTCGGCATATCCGGATACAAGGTGCTTGAGCGATTTAACGGCCCCGAACTTGAGCATATGCAGGCGAGGCATCCGATATATGACAGGCCTTCGTTGATAGTGCTGGCCCCTTACGTGACCCTGGAGGCGGGTACTGGCTGCGTGCATACCGCCCCCGGTCACGGCAGAGAGGACTATGAGACGGGGCTGCTGTATAATCTGGACGTATACTCGCCGGTTGACGCGGAAGGCAGGTTTACGCCTGACGTGGAATTTTTTGCGGGCATGAATGTGTTTGAGGCAAACAGGGCGGTAATCGACAAACTGGATGAACTGGGCGCCCTTTTAAAGGAGCAGAAGATCACTCATGAATACCCCCACTGCTGGCGGTGTAAAAAACCTGTCATATTCCGATCCACCGAGCAGTGGTTCATCTCCATGGAGAAAAACGAACTCAGGAAAAAGGCGCTTGATGCGATCGATACGGTCCGGTGGTTCCCATCCTGGGGCAAAGACCGTATATACAGCATGATAGAGAAAAGACCCGATTGGTGCATCTCCAGACAAAGGGCCTGGGGTGTTCCGATCACCATGTTTTTCTGCAAGGAGTGCGGCGAAATGATCATCTCACAGGAGATTATCGATTTCATAGCCGACAAGGTGGAAAAAAAGGGTGTGGACATATGGTTCACAGACAACGAAAAGGACCTGCTTCCTCCCGGCACCAGATGTACCGCCTGCGGAAGTGATAATTTTCAGAAAGAAACGGACATCCTCGATGTATGGTTTGACTCGGGTGTCAGCTACGCGGCCGTAATGGAAAAGCGCGACTACCTCCAAAGCCCGGCTGATCTGTATCTCGAGGGAAGCGACCAGCACAGAGGCTGGTTTCACAGCTCCCTTCTATGCTCTGTCGGCACCAGGGGTGAGGCCCCTTACAGGGCCGTTCTGACCCATGGTTTTGTGGTGGACGGCACCGGCAAGGCCATGCATAAGTCTGCGGGAAACGTCATAGCCCCAGCTGACATGATCAAGCAGTACGGGGCGGAGATCCTGAGGCTGTGGGTGGCGGGTGAAGACTACAGGGACAATATCCGCCTTTCAAAAGAGATACTTCAGAGGCTCACGGAGGCATACAGAAGGATAAGAAACACCTGCCGCTACATGCTGGGAAACCTGAGCGATTTTGACCCTGAAACGGACAGTGTTCCGTACCGGGACATGCAGGAGCTTGACCGATGGGCGCTCAACCGGCTGCAGGAGCTCAGCGAACGGGTGCTGAACGCCTATGATAAATTCGACTTTCATGTGGTCTATCACAGCCTTCATAACTTCTGCGTGCTCGATCTGTCTTCCTTCTACCTGGACATAATAAAGGACAGGCTTTACACCTCTCCCCCCAAATCATCACAGAGAAGATCCGCCCAAACCGCCATGCAGGAGATCCTGGATGTGCTTGTAAGGCTAATGGCACCTGTCCTGGCCTTTACGGCGGAGGAAATCTGGCAGTACATGAAGGTCGAAAACAGGCCTTTGAGCGTTCACGCGGACCTCTTCGTGCCTGTCCGGGAAGAGTACAGGGACACCGAACTTGCCGATAAGTGGGAGGAGATAATATCGGTCAGAAGAGAGGTCACCAGGGCTCTTGAAATAGCGAGGAAGGAAAAACAGATCGGCCACTCTCTCGATGCAAGCGTGACCCTGGGGCTTGCCCCCGCCCTCATGGAAAAGATAGCCCCCTACAGGGAGCAGCTCAGATCGATATTTATCGTATCCTCTGTGGAACTGGTGGATATCGAACGGCTTGAAGGGAGCGAAGAAAGCGAATCGGTTCCGGGACTCAAGATAAAGGTCGGAAGCTGTTCCGATACCAAGTGCGAGCGCTGCTGGGTTCACGACCCCACCGTAGGCGATAACGGCGCTCATCCTAAAATATGCCGGCGCTGTCTTTCCGCCCTGGCCCAGATGGAGCTGATTGAGGATTGAAGAAAAAATACCACCTCCTGATATGGCCTTTTATTGCGGTAGTTGTTCTGGATCAGATTTCAAAGGCGGCCGTTATAAAGACCATTGAGATCCACGGATCGGTTAGTGTCATCCACGGTTTTTTTCAGATGGTGCATGTAAGAAACCGTGGCATGGCCTTCGGTCTCATGAACAGGGCCGATTCCCGGATAGGTCCCTACCTGCTGGCCGCGGCAAGCATCGTAACCATAGTCTTACTGATCTACTGGTTCATGAGGAGAAAAGATCACGGCCATGCAATCACCCTGGCTCTTTCTTTAATATTGGGGGGGGCCGTCGGAAACCTGATAGACCGGGTGAGATTCAACGAAGTGGTCGACTTTCTGGACTTTTACATAGGAAGCTATCACTGGCCCGCCTTCAATATCGCGGACGCAACCATCACCGCAGGGACTTTCCTCCTGGCATTCTGTATATTATTTCAAAAAAAGGAGTAAAAAGTAAATTCGCTTGTCATGAAAAATATATCTGAATCAATCCTGACGGACATCGAAAAAATCAGGGACCTGGCGCCCCTGGTCCACAACATAACAAATTACGTGGTAATGAACTCCACGGCAAATGCACTTCTGTCACTCGGCGCATCCCCAGTCATGGCCCACGCGCTAGAAGAGGTCGAGGATATGACCTCCATCGCCGGCGCCCTTGTGATAAACATAGGCACCCTTAGCCCCGGCTGGGTATCCGCCATGCACAAGGCGGCAGAAAAGGCGTCTCAACTCAAAAAACCGATCGTGCTCGACCCTGTCGGCGCGGGTGCTACCGGCTACAGGACCTCTTCGGTAAACGAGCTTATAGAGACCGCCGTTCCCGCCGTCATAAGGGGAAACGCCTCTGAGATAATCGCGCTTGCCGGAACGGATAGCAATACAAAGGGAGTAGACAGCACTCAGTCATCCGAGGCGGCCGTTGACGTGGCAAAGGCACTTTCAAGGCGGCTCGGCTCCGTCATAGTGGTAAGCGGTGCCGTAGATTTCATTATCCGTGATGATGAATCGGCAAAGGTCCTTAACGGAGACCCTCTCATGGGAAGAGTCACCGGCATGGGCTGCACTGCCACGGCCCTTATAGGCGCATTTCTCGCGGTAAACCCCGATCCGTTCAATGCGGCCGCCAACGCCATGGCCGTGATGGGCATGGCAGGTGAAACGGCGGCATTAGGCGCCGAAGGCCCCGGCACCTTTCAGGCACGGTTTCTTGACGCCCTCTACCGACTTGAAGAACAGGATGTCACGGAACGGATAAGGGTTGAATAATGGATTCACCTCTCCCCAGGCTCTATCTTGTAACCGACCGGAACCTGTGTAATTCAAGGCCGCTTGATGAGGTTGTCGCGCTTGCCGTAAAAGGAGGCGCAGGCATGGTTCAGCTGCGTGAAAAGGCGATTTCCACCAGAGACTTTGTGGAGCTTGCCCTTAAAATAAAAAGGATTACCTACCCCCTCGGCATCCCCCTTATAATCAACGATCGTATCGACGTGGCCCTTGCCGCAAAAGCGGACGGCGTCCATATAGGCCAGAGCGACATGCCGTACGGGATGGCAAGAAAATTGATGGGACCAGATGCCGTAATAGGCCTTTCGGTGGAATCAATGGATGAGGTCATGGAGGCACAGGACTTTGCAGTCGACTACCTGGGGGTAAGCCCCGTGTTTGCCACTCCCACAAAGACCGACACAAAGGTGGAGTGGGGGCTTGAAGGGATTACAAAGATTAAGGAGATATCCAGACACCCACTGGTTGCCATAGGCGGAATCAATTCGCGAAACGCGGTTCGGGTGGTTGCAGCCGGAGCCGATTGTGTGGCTGTTGTCTCGGATATCTGTTCCGCCTCTGATCCTGAAAAATCCGCAGCAAACCTTATTGATGCATTTAAATAGGCCTTTGGAGAATTGACATGGGAACAAGATACCTCCGCGCCCTTTCCATAGCAGGCTCGGACTCGGGCGGGGGCGCTGGCATACAGGCGGACCTGAAGACCTTTTCCGCCCTCGGATGCTACGGCATGACCGTCATAACGGCCCTGACCGCCCAGAACACGACCGGAGTGAGCGGCATACACCCGGTACCTCCCGAATTTGTGGAAAAACAGCTGGACGCGGTCTTCAGCGATATCGGGGCGGACGCGGTAAAAATCGGCATGCTCTACTCGGCGGAACTGATTGAAAAGGTGGCCTTTAAACTGAGGCGATATAACGCGCAAAACATCGTGCTCGACCCGGTCATGGTCGCGACAAGCGGAGACAAACTGCTTCAGGACGACGCGGTAGAGGCCATCATAAGATATCTCATGCCCCTTGCCGCGGTGGTGACCCCGAACCTTCCCGAGGCCTCCATACTGGTAAACAGGGATATAGTCAATCTTGACCAGATCAGGGAGGCGGCCCGGGAACTTGCGACACATGGCAGCAAAGCCGCACTTATAAAAGGAGGGCATCTTGCCGAAGGGGAATCAAGCAGCGATCTTCTCTACATAGCGGATGAGAAACGATTCCTGACGCTTGAGGATGAACGGATACGGACCGCCAATACCCATGGAACAGGCTGCACTCTGTCCTCGGCCATAGCGGCTTATCTGGCGAGGGGTCTTGATCTTGCGAATGCCGTCAAAAGGGCGAAGACATACGTCACGGAGGCCATCAGGGCCGGGGCGCGATATGAAATAGGAAAGGGACACGGACCAGTAAAACATTTCTACAGGCAGTGGGATAATCCCTCAGGATAGCCTGACCTTTCACGAGATAAGCAGACGGCATGCCAGGGCATACAAGATTTTTTTACTACGCCTTTTTAAAAGGTTTTTCCTGTTCCCGCTTTTTGAGATTCTTTTTCCTGCGCCGACGCCTTCTTTCTATCTCTCTTTTTCTCTCGATTTTCTTATGGCTTGCCATTTTCTAAAAGCTCCTTTCCGGATCCTTTTCCGGTGAACCTATCCGATGATCTCAAGACTCAGGTCCGCCGCCTTGACTGAGTGGGTAAGCGCCCCCACGGATATAAAATCAACGCCGGTTTTTGCGACCTCTTCGATATTATCCAGCGTGATGTTGCCGGATGCCTCGATAACCGCCCTTTTATCCACAAGCATTACCGCCTCTTTCATCTGATCAATGCCCATGTTATCAAGCATTATTATGTCCGCGCCCCCCTCAAGCGCCTGCCTTACGCCAGCTATATCAACCACCTCTATTTCCACCTTCAGGGTGTGGGGCGAATTGGCCCTTGCAAGCTCGATCGCCTGTTTTATGGAACCTGCAGCGGCTATATGGTTATCCTTTATCAGTATCCCGTCAAACAGACCAAGCCTGTGGTTCCGGCCCCCGCCCGTTTTGACTGCATATTTGTCAAGAAGCCTCAATCCGGGCACCGTCTTTCTTGTATCAAGGACCATGGCACCGTACGGAACCGCCTTTTGCACGTAACGCATCGTCTGAGTGGCTATCCCGCTCATCCTCTGGAGGAAATTAAGCGCTGTCCTTTCAGCCTTCAGGATCGGCATAAGGGGTCCTTCAATCACGCATATCCTTTCATCCGGGCCGATAAGGGCGCCCTCGGGGAAAAGCACTTCAAATGCCGTCTCTGCGCTCACAAGCTCAAACACCTTTTTGAAGACAGGTATGCCGGCCAGCACGCACTCGCTTCGACTCAGCAGCTCCGCCCTCCCCTTTGCGTCAGGGGCAAGGATACTCTCGGAGGTCACGTCACCTGCGGCCGCATCCTCTTCAAGGGCCGTCATTATAAGCTTTTCAATAAAGGGATTGTTTTCAATCATTGATCGACTCGAAAAATTTCAGGTTCTGGTTAAGTTTTTCCAGCTTCAACACCCAGGCCTCCACCTTAGCTTTCACCTCGCGTACTATCTCTTTGGGCGCTTTTTTCAGGAAACCCTCGTTTGCAAGCTTTTTCTGTGAAAGGGACATCTCCTTTTCAATCTTCGCTATCTCTTTATTGAGCCTTCTCTTTTCCTCTTCAAAATCGATCAACCCCTTAAGAATCACGTGCGCCTGTATCCTTCCGTAAACCGCAGTTGCGGAGGCATCAGGCTTTGCCATGCCTGATTCTACGGCAAGCTCCCCGGCCCTGGCCAGTGTTTTTATATGCGATGAATTTCTCTTGATGATCTCCGCCTCAGAGTCGTCCGGCACATCCATTACTACATTCAATTTCTTGGACGGCGGTATGTTCATCTCACCCCGTATATTTCGAATACCGGTAATGACACCCATCAGAAGAGCCATCTCCTTTTCGGCATCCTCGTCGAGCACGAACTCGTCAGCCTCAGGGAACCTGGCGGCCATTATACTGCCTTCGGTCCCAGGCAGTTTCTGCCATATCTCCTCAGTCACAAAGGGCATAAAGGGATGGAGAAGTTTCAGAGAAGCCTTGAGGACCTCAAGCGAAGTCCTGGCGGCGGAGCGCTTCAGTGCCTCGTCCTGTCCGTACAGATTCTGTTTCGCCATCTCCAGATACCAGTCACAAAGTTCATGCCATACGAACTGGTAGCACAGGGCTGATGCCTCGTTGAACCGGTACTCATCGATCGCCTTTGAAATCTCCCCACTCACGCGCCCAAGCCTCGACAGAATCCATTTTTCCTCAAGAGTACCCGACCTTTCCGACTCCGAAGCGACAAGCTCAGGGTCAAGATTGATGAGCACGAAGCGCGCGGCGTTCCATATCTTGTTTACGAAGTGGCGGTACCCTATGATCCTTTCCTCTGAAAGCTTTATATCCCTTCCCGGTGCGGCCAGCGCCGAAAGAGTGAAGCGGAACGCGTCGGTTCCGAATTCGTCCATTACCTCGAGAGGATCGATTACGTTGCCCTTTGACTTGCTCATCTTTTTGCCTTCCGCGTCTCTTACCAGGGCATGGATATAAACCTCCTTGAACGGGACCTTTCCCATGAAGTGGAGTCCCATCATCATCATCCTGGCCACCCAGAAGAAGAGGATATCAAAACCCGTGACCAGGACCGATGTCGGGTAATAAAAATCAAGTTCCTTTGTCTTGTCCGGCCAGCCGAGCGTTGAAAAAGGCCACAGTCCCGAGCTGAACCAGGTATCGAGTACATCGGTTTCCTGGACAAGCCGCCGGCTTTTACAGGCCTTACAGGTCACGGGCGCCTCTTTTGCCACATGCACCTCTCCGCACTTTTCGCAGTACCAGGCGGGTATCCTGTGACCCCACCAGATCTGTCTGGAAACGCACCAGTCCCTGATGTTATCCATCCACTCGAAGTATACTCCTTCCCAGTTCCCCGGAAATATGCGGGTATTTCCTTCCTTTACCGCCCTGCTCGCGACCTCGGCAAGCGGCTTAGTCTTAACGAACCACTGTTTGGAAAGAAGAGGCTCAATCATGGTCTTACAGCGGTAGCAGTGTCCTACCGCGTTTTGGTAGAGCTCCATTTTAACAAGCTGCCCCGACTCCTTCAGGTCCTCGACTATCTTCTCTCTGCATTCAAACCGGTCCAGTCCGGTATAGGAACCCGCAAATTCATTCATGCGCCCGTCTTCGTCAAACACCTTTATCCTTTCAAGGCCATGCCTGTTTCCTATCTCAAAGTCATTGAGATCATGGGCGGGTGTGATCTTGAGAGCACCGGTACCGAACCCGACATCCACGTATCCGTCATATATCACCGGAATCGGTTTGTTCAATATCGGAAGAAGCACATGTTTGCCGGAAAGATCGCGGTAACGCTCATCCTCCGGATTGACAGCCACGGCCGTATCACCCAGCATGGTCTCAGGCCTGGTAGTAGCCACTATCAGGTGACCGTCGCATTTTTCAAAGGGATATTTTATGTAATAGAGGAAGCTGTCACGATCTTCGTGTTCGACTTCGATATCGGCAAGCGCTGTGTGGCATCTCGGACACCAGTTTATAATATAATCACCGCGGTAAACGAGTCCTTCTTCGTAAAGCCTTACAAATACCTCCTTTACGGCCCTGGACAAACCCTCATCCATGGTAAAGCGCTCCCTGCTCCAGTCACACGCGCAACCAAGCCTCCTGAGCTGGTTAAGGATGAGGCCTCCGTATTTTTTTCTCCACTCCCACACCATTTCGATGAATTTGTCACGGCCGACTTCGTGCCTGTCCGTACCCTTTTCCGCCAGTGCTCTTTCCACGACGTTCTGTGTGGCGATACCGGCATGATCCGTGCCGGGTTGCCATAGCACGTTGAAGCCCTTCATCTTCTTGTACCTGCACAGGACATCCTGCAGGGTATTGTTCAACGCGTGACCCATGTGAAGGGTGCCGGTTACATTGGGAGGCGGAATGACTATGCAAAACGGGGTGCCCTCACCTTCCACATCCCCCTTGAAATGACCGTTTTCCTCCCAGTATTCATACCATCTCTTTTCAGCATCGCTGTGCTCATAGGCCTTGGCCATGATCTCGTCGTTCATAAGTAAGTGACTCCTTGCTCTGTAATCCCCCTGCGGGGGACAGGCATTAAATTCTCCGCCCCTTGAGGCAAAATTAAATATTTTGCGGGTATTTCATTTTTTAATCGGTTAATCTACCAGTAACATTGAGCTTCATCAACTGCAATAAAGCCGCGCCCGGAAAAATCAAAAAGGGGGTTGCATCCTTCACAACCCCCATATCTATTGCAATATAAACCAGATTAGAATCAGGATGTTCATTAAACCGTAAGTTTATTTCGACTCGGCCTCGATGCTCTCCTTGAGGGCATCGATAGCCTCTCTTATTACTTTCTCAGCAACATCGGAGACTGTTTTACGGACCACCTTTTCAACGGTTCTTTCAACCGCGGCCGTTATAATCTCTTCAAGCCTCTCCTGAGGGATAACGGCTGAAATCCCCGCCTCCTGCGGGACCTCAAGCTGCTCAGCTTTTTCAATTTCTTCACTCAGGGGATCAACCGTTTCGCTGAAATCCTCCAGAGGTATTTCAGGGGGCATCTTGTCTTCTTCGTCTTCTTCAAGCTCGATATCTTCAAGAAACGACTCCTCCTCGCTTTTGATAAACGCCGGTACAGGAGAAATCACATCTTCAAAGGCCGTGTCAGAAGCGGCTTGCTCATTCGGTTCAATCTCATCGAGGTCCTCAAAGGCGGTATCAGCCAGGTCGTTTTCAAGATCAGTAAAATCAAGATCCCCGGGGTCTTTCTCTTCACCAGCTGGGTCGCTTTCAGGAGCAGCCTCAAGATCATATCCTTCGTCCAGGTCCAGATTCTCTTCAATCATGTCGTCGTCCAGAAGTACTGCGATGTCATCTTCAGCCTCATCAGGTTCTTTCTCTTCTCCATCTTCTAAAATGATATCGGTAAGTTCTATGACATCATCTTCCATATAATTTTTGTCATCGGAAAGGCCCTCAAATTCAAACTCCGGAGAATCATCCTCTCCGTTTTTGCTGCCGTCAAAAAGCTCATCATCGGTTTTCATAGACATACTCCATATGCCGTCAAAAAAACTGTTTTAAGGAACAAAATCTGCCCGCTAGATAGCACAGGGCCACTATATTGTCAAGATATTGAAATCTATTCCAAATCTCCATGAATCGAGCTTAAAAGCGAATTTATCCCCAAGGTCAACAAAAAAACCGCCGTGCGCATGGGAAAACCCCGCCCCAGAAAAAGCAGAGATCAAGGGCATCGCATTCGATCAAGTATCCTTGATTTTGATAAAAGAATCTGCTAGCGTCATAATTTTACGGGCGATTAGCTCAGCTGGATAGAGCGTTGGTCTCCGGAACCAGAGGTCGCGCGTTCGAATCGCGCATCGCCCGCCAGAAATAAAAAGGCGTTTGATTGTCTTCACAATGCAGCCCCTTTTTATTTTCGACCCTGCTTCCAACCTGACTCAAAAATTTCCCGGCGTGTAGATTATCATCTCTTAAATGCGTTGCCCCCCATAACCCTTCCAATCGCTATAGGGCACGTCCGCGGTTTTTTCTTTCGACTGGACCAGTAAACCGCGACAGGGGCACCCGACTTATCGACCCTGAGCCAGACGGTTCCAACGCCCACACCGCTATCGCCTTTCCTCCGCGTATCGCGTGCGTGCCCGCTGCGGGATGAATCAAGTATAACCACACGAACAGCCCCGTCTTTTTCCTTAACAGGCCTTTTCATAACAATAGCAACATGCCCTGTACTCCCTTTCCGGGGGCAGGGCTCCCTTTTCCAGGCAATGAAATCACCCGGCTCCGCCTCCACCAGCTTAAGGACGCGCTGCCAGCCTTTACGGGTATCTTTGGTCGGCGCCTCTAAAAAGGTGTCGTAAAAATTTGCCGCGCGTGCGTGCGTACGGTTTGCATCAGCCGTCACAAGGGAAAGGGATGCGGGTGCGGCCCTTTTGAGGATGTAGCAGGCAAGAGAAGAGCAATCCAGGATATAGGTCCCTGATTTTTCATCCACCCTGGCCTTATGGCTGTACCGGCTAGATCTGAGGTTGGAAACTATCCGCCTTGCCTCATTAAAGACCCGGGATGAAGAAGATGGGGAAACTGAGGTAATTTTTTGTTCCGAAGGGCAAGATCCTGAAGGGAAAAACAGGAAAAGAAAGATGAGGGCTATTTGAATAATGCATTTTTTCATATGACATTTAACCTGGAGCCCAGCCACCTTGACCCCCTATTCAGCGCGATTCAAGACGATCTGATCGGGATATGAACTTTAAATTACAGCGACTTTCCGCTTATAATGCTATCGTATTTTTCCTTTTTAAGTACATGGTAAGTGCCGGTGGCGGTGGTGCACGCGGCCTTTTCACTGTTTAGGAGTTCGGCAAGCATTTTCACCTTTGCCCCCTTCCTTGACAGTACGCGGCATGTAACTCTTATCTTCTCCCCTGATACATAAACGGGCATCAGGAACCTAACCTCAAGGCCTGAGGTGACGGCCATCTCCTTTGTGAAGACATAACAGGTCCATCCCATTATCTCGTCAAGAAGACCCATCTGGATTCCGCCATGAAGGATCTTCCCCTGGCCTACAAAATATTGAGACGGCCGGTATTCAGTTGATACCTCCTTCTGTTTTTCATCACAGTAAAATTTCAGCTTGAGTCCATTTTCGTTGTCTCTTCCGCAGAAAAAACAGCTATTATCAGGATATGGATCAGCTATTAGCTTTTTCATAGAATCTCCATTACGTTTTCAAGAGGAAAATCTCAACCCGCTCCTTTCCTTTCCCGATATTCTTTCTTTTCAATCTTATGTCTCCCACTTCGCCAGTCTTTTTAAGGTGCGTGCCGCCGCACGCAACTTGGGCAAAACCATCTACTTCCCAGCACCGCCTCTCATTCTCCTCATTAATGAAAAAACTTCTGATGACGCGGTTTGATTCAACGATCCTGTCCACACCGACCGCGATTTCAGGCAGCAAAGAAGAAATGCTTTCAGGCCATCTGAAATCAATTCTCGCCTTGTTTTCCCCTATGTGAGCACCTATCTTTTGTACTCCCTGCAGGCTCTTATACATAAGTTCAAGTACAATTTCCGCTGCAAAGTGAAGGCGCATGAGCCTGTATCTCCGCCCCCATTCTATGCGAACCGTTACAGTATCGCCTTGCTTGAGCAAATGATCTTCGCTAAGTCGATACTCGATTTTCCTTCCGAGCCTGGAAGCCGAGACTACCTGATAACTTCCGATCGTTCCTCTGTCGCTTTCCTGCCCGCCGGAAAACGCGTAGAACACGGTTTCTTCAACCGAAACATCCGGGCCTTTAACAGATGTTATAAAGGTCTCATTGCTCGTCTGATATGGATCTTTCCAGAATAGTTTCTTTGTCATCAGATTAACCGTTTTATATCAGAAAATCATTAGTTGAGTGGAGGCCGACCCGACCGTCAGGACTCTTTGCCGCTCACCCAATTTTTTACAGGCGGCTGAAGGTCATTGTGATCTTTCAGCCGATTTATTAAGCGCTCCTTTTGTTGCCTAACTTGACATCTACCTGGATTGTATAGCAATCTATAAAAATAAAGCTTGGAGAACAGACGTCTTACCGAAATTTTCAGCATTGTGATTTTCATCAGCGTATCATGGAGACACCCGGACCTTGGTCCTTAAGTGAAAGGAGACCATTAAATGATGAAGAAAATCGAGACCTGTGAGAAAAACGGTTTTAATGAAGAAAGAATGTCAAATTTTCTGGTGCATGACTCCCCCTACATGAAGGTCTTAAGCTTCAATTTCAGGGGTGGACAGGACCTGCCGATCCACTCGCATGACATAGACGGGCAGTTGTGCCTGGTTGTAATTGAAGGCAAAGGGCAGTTTCTGGGAAAAGACGGCAGCACTAGTTCCGCAAAGCCTGGAGACGTTCTCATATCAGATATCAGCGAGCCGCACGGCCTGCGAGCGTCCACCGACATGCGCGTGCTGGTCACGATAGCTCCGCCCATATGATTCTTCTCATAAGGAACCACGGGAGATGAAACGGATCTAAAAGGTAACCACCTTATCCGCCTCCATTGACAGTTCATACAGGTCGTCCATCCACCCGATAGGACATGAACTCGATCCCACCAGACCGTGGGATTTCATGCAGACGCCTCAGACGTAAAAGTCACCTTCAAATTGATTCATCTGTCCAAGCACATCGAACTGTTCCGTGCCCGCGGTCTCGAATTTAACCCCTTTTCCGAGCATAAAGACGCTTGTTTCATCACCCTTTTTTACGGCCACATTGGCAAGTCTCATGGCATTGTAGATCGTCTCGCCGTCATCCGTTGAAATGATAAAAAGGACGTTCATAGGGTTTCCCCTGTTTCAGAAAATTCCTGTCTTTTCAATTTTTAATTTTCTCCATTTCCTACTGTCCCTGTCGCTCTACCCTCCGGAAGTTCCACCCGACCCTGTACCTGGTTTTTCCCTCCTCTTTCGGCTTTTTTTTCATCCTCGGAGTCATCTTGTCTATCTTGATCACGATCGAGCCGGGGATACCCTCCTTTTCCCATGAATGACTCCAGCTGGTCCAGGGTCTCTAAAAACAGCACAGGCGAAGATTCAATGTTTTCCAGACATGCTATTTCTGCATGAGCACCATGTTTACCATGGATTTTTGCCCGGTCCCCGTTGCCTTGATCATTATCTGGGACGCGCCCTTTTTAAGCTGAATCACTGCGAGAGGCCCTTGGGCCATGGACATCCCTGGCTTCCATCCCTTGGCGCTCAAGGCCTTCTTATAGAAATTGATCACATCTTCAGGGCCTGCCGGTGCCTCCAGATCGGCCGTACTGTTGGGGCCGAATGTCTTCTCCTTTAACACCTTGGCGCCCGGATAAAGCGGAGCCTCACCGTTTAACAGTTCACCACCGCCGGTCTCCTGTTCGGACGTCCCTACTGATGCGCCTTTATCACCGCCAGTTTTGGGTAAGGGAGCAACCTTCGGCTGGGCCACAGGCGCAGGTGCGGCAGGTTCTTTTTCCACAGGGAACTTTGCATTGACCGTAAGAGTCTTGCCCGATTCCAACTGAATATCCCTGATCTCCCGCACTGACCCCTCCTTTCGGTCTTCGACCTTGACGTAGTAGACACCGGGAAGAAGTCTGTATTCAGCAGGCCTTCCGTCCGCCCGGGCCCAGCCGTCTCCCATGTACTTGTCATCCTTTTGCTGGTAGAGCTTGACATAAGCCTTGTAAGACACACCGTTTTTGGTGGCCTTGACATTGAGAACTCCCCCTGCAACAAAGCTTGCAAACCTTTCAACCGTCTTATCCGGCTTGACCTCCACGTTTTCTATAATGACCTCAGGCCGCTGTTTAACGCTTGTGTCCTGGATCAAGATCTTGTAGATACCCGGCAGAAGTTTGTATTCTACTGGACTACCATCTTCCTTTGTCCAGCCGTCTCCCATGTATTTATTGTCTTCCTGACGAAAGACCTTCACGTAGGCCTTCATTGGTGCGTTATCTTTGATCGCCTTGACATGAAGGATGCCTCCAGCACCAAAGGTTGCAACTCGTTCCACCGTCTGGCCCGGCTTGACCTCCACGTTTTCAATAGTGACAACAGGACGCTCCGTCACGCTTGTATCCTGAACCTTTACCTTGTAGAGGCCGGGCAGGAACTTGAACTCCGCAGGCGTGCCGTCCTCCTTAGCCCAGCCGTCTCTCATATACTTGTTGTCTTCCTGACGAAAGACCTTTACATAGGCTTTCATAGGCGCATTTTTCTTTACAGCCTTTACGTGAAGGATGCCCCCCTCACCAAAGGTTGCAACTCGTTCAACAGTCTCACCCGGTTTTACCTCTACATTTTCAATAGTGACAACAGGACGCTCCGTCACGCTTGTATCCTGAACCTTTACCTTGTAGAGGCCGGGCAGGAACTTGAACTCCGCAGGCGTGCCGTCCTCCTTAGCCCAGCCGTCTCTCATATACTTGTTGTCTTCCTGACGAAAGACCTTTACATAGGCTTTCATAGGCGCATTTTTCTTTACAGCCTTTACGTGAAGGATGCCCCCCTCACCAAAGGTTGCAACTCGTTCAACAGTCTCACCCGGTTTTACCTCTACATTTTCAATAGTGACAACAGGACGCTCCGTCACGCTTGTATCCTGAACCTTTACCTTGTAGAGGCCGGACAGGAACTTGAACTCCGCAGGCGTGCCGTCCTCCTTAGCCCAGCCGTCTCTCATATACTTGTTGTCTTCCTGACGAAAGACCTTTACATAGGCTTTCATAGGTGCATTTTTCTTTACAGCCTTTACGTGAAGGATGCCTTCGGTAGCAAAATTGGCCACGATCTCAGTGGTCCGGCCCTCAACCACTTCCACATCCTTTATATTCACAGTGGGTCTCTGAATGACACTCGTATCCTGGGCACAAATATCGTACATCCCCGGGGGAAGACGGAAGGCAGCTGGTTTCTCAGTGCTTGTCCATCCTTCCGCGACCCGTTTTTCCCCACCCTTGGTCAGAACCTGCACGTAGGCCTTGATAGGTTTTTCGTCTTTGATACATGTCACCTTTAAGCTTATCGGCGGTTTTTCCGCCGCCTTTTTCACTACAGCCTTTGCCGCCATCTGAAAGTCTTTGGCCGTCTTTGCCGTGAAATACTCACCGCCACCTGCCTTGGCCATGCACTCAAGCTGTGCCTTTTCTTCTTCTGTGACGTCAAATCCGATGACATGCATTACGAAATTTATCCCTGCCTCCTTGAGATCCTTGACCAGGCCGCAGGGGTCCGGATCACAGGTCTCTTTGCCGTCCGAAACAAGGATAATGGTGGTTTCGTCCTCCATCTGTTTGATACGCTCAGCCGTCATCCGAACCGACCGGGATATCGGGGTCTTTCCTTTGGGGCTCAGACCCTGAACTGTCTTTATAAGTTTCTTCTTGTCTATTTTGCCCAGAGGAACCAGTTCTTCCACGTCGTTGCAGTCACCCTTGCGCCTGTGCCCGTAGGCCACCAGGCCCACGACGGAATCATCCGGCAGGTCTTTGATGAGACCGCTCATGACCTCCTTGGCAATGGCGATCTTGGCCTTTCCTTCCACCCGCCCCCACATGGAGCCTGAGGCATCCAGGATAAACATTATATTGCCGGTAGAGGCCGTCTCTGGTGCTGCCTTTTGAGCGGCCTGGGCAGGTCTTGCAGGAGTGGGAGTTGTTGTTTTTTGAGCCTGAACTGTTTTTACATCTCCGGTCTCGCTCTTACCCTGGCACGCAAACTGCTCGATCTTGAAGACAATCCTGCCAGCTTCTCCTGAAAGAGAAAGGGTCCAGGGTTCCATTTCAGGCGGTATCTCCCAGGAGCGGTTCTGGTTATTTTTCAGCGCAAAACGGGCCGATTCGATGGCGTTCTTGTTCTTGTCCTGAACTATCAGGTTTGCCTTTGATATTGTTCCCGCTGGATTGTCCCCGGTGGCCGTGATCACGATACGTCTGTCAGGATCAAGGGATCGCCCTCTGCCTGAGCCCTTCTTTACCTCGATTATCTCGACCTTCGGCTTTCCCGGCCTCTTCTTCTTGGTAACCGTCGTTTGATGCCCAATGGCCTTTACCTCTTTGCTCCCTTCTCCGAACTGCTCCATTTTCAGACGGATCTGCCCGGACATACCGCTTACGGAAAGTGTCCAGGGCTCTTTTTCGGCAGGGATATCCCAGGTTCTGGTCTGTTCGTTTTTCAGGGTAAAAACCGCGCCTTCAATTTTTTTGTTCCTTTTATCCTGGACGGTCAGGCCCGCCTCGGACAGATCGCCTTTTGGGTTATCGCCTGTGGCAGTGATAACGATACTGCGATCAGGATCAAGGGAAATCCCCATCGCAGAGGTCTTCTTGATGACCAGGGTCTTCACGCTGGGCTTCCCTGATACGTATTTTTCCCGGGACGAGGTTCCGGAGGTAGGTTGGGGGGGACCTGCCGCCATTTCCAGTTTTGTAAAGCCTGCCGGGATCTTGAAAAGATCTGATTTTACAGTCCCTTCCTTGATATCTTTAAGCTCCATGACAGCGTTTTTGTTCAGTCCGAAGCGTTCCTCCCGGATGAGATGATTGAGCTTTTTTGCGATCCAGACCTTGGAGGCAGGTTTTGATTTTCCCGCCTCAATGTACATCACTGTTTTGCATTCATAACCGTTAACAGTTTCGACCGGGCCGGGCTTTTCCGTCATCCCCTTGCGGGTCATGGTCCATCCGACCAGAGGATTTGTCATCATGGTCTTTTTGATATCGGCAATTTCAACGTATTTTTTCATCTGGGGATTAAGTCCCCATGTCACACCGGTATCACGGTTTACAATGCTCGGATAGGGAGGCACGTTCATCGGCCCCTTTATCTTCTGGAGTCGGTACATACGGTCTTTGACATAGAGCTTATAGAGATATTCTCCTCCCGGTCCGGTTATAGCCATATCGGCCGTGAACTGGACTGCCTGTGCATGCGTAACTGAAAAGAACATGATTGAAACGACAAAAAATGCAACCAGGAAACCGAGAAGTCTTTTCTGTACCATTATTTCCTCCTATAGCCGTTGGTATTTCACATTTCCTATAAGCAGTGGACCCGCGCTATCGCTGAAAAGGGTTATGAAAGCCCCTCACCCCTACCCTTCTTCACAAATGGGGATAAGGGGTGAAGGTATGAGGGGTTATCGATTAAAAAAAACAGCCCTTGACATATGGCAAGCAAAAAAACCGCAGGCGGGTATTTCATTTCTCCGTACATATAGAATAGTTCGATTTGTTATATAATAAGGACTGGTTCATAAAAAGGCATTAAAAATGATCCGTAGTACAAGTTAGCGACCATGATAATGCAATAAATTTAATCATTTTTCAATAAACTCTTTTCCTTATAAATAATTTATTTAATAAAACAAACCATGGAAACATATACCGATTTAATACATTTGAGTTCATACTAAAAACTCATTCAGGACAAACAGATTTTCCAGTTAGAGACATCACTAATAAAAATGCCCGAACCGATGAAAATACTATCGGCACGGGCCATTTAAAGAATCTTATCTATTTGATATAAC
>Ga0272444_10001744_pt1 | contig 20626 bp, 11 predicted proteins | sample SSMForm13_FD_201033 | JGI IMG/M metagenome (GOLD analysis project Ga0272444, IMG submission 201033) | Marine sediment archaeal communities from Little Sippewissett salt marsh, Falmouth, MA, United States - SSM-Form-13 | ecosystem: Environmental > Aquatic > Marine > Wetlands > Sediment ... | reverse complement strand
TGATAGACCGTTCGATAGGCGCTATGTCCTGACAATCGAGTTTCCACATCCGCATCATACCATATCGCCGCCTATTCATTCACCCACGGGCATGGCCCGTGGAACTCTGTCCTTCGGATCTTTAGATCGGCCTAATTTCAACGCAGCGGCAGTTCATCAGCATAGGGCTTTATGATTTTCCAATAGCCTCTATTAGGTTTTTGCTTTCTGCGTTCTTCTCGGTTTCGGGTCGAAGAGTATCAGGACCTTCTCCCGAAGATAGCGCTGGACAAAGGAATTGACCGTTCCGTCCGGATAGAGAATGCGATTCGTGATCAGAGGGGCCATCTTTCGTCGAAGAAGGTCCTCTCGGATGGAACTTGCCTCACTCAGTTCAAAATCCGAAAACTGAGTATTGTCCCAAAGCCATTTCCATACCTGGAGCTCAGCCTCGCCTTTAAGCTTGCTGTATTGCTCAGGTCTGTGGATTGTGATATTCGGCCAGGCGACCGTGATTCTTGTCAGCTCCGGATGGTCGGCGATCAGCAGAATCACCTCGGGTTTCTCGTTCTGTTTGAATTGGGAAAGCCGTTCGGTGAACTCGTCCACGCTCATGCACCTATTTCCCTTCTCAATGATACTAGACTTCCCACCATCGAATACGGCTACAGCACACAGTTGCACCGTCCAATGTTCTTCTCCAACTTCACCGATTCCCAGATCCGGGTCTCCTCCAGACAAAGGGCGACATCGAGATCCGGTTGGATTTCCAGTGCAATTTCGACCAGGTGAGAGTACATTTCGATCCGGAGTTCCGGGCTGTATCGCAGGCGGCCGTCGCCGGAGGGATCATCGTTTCGGATCCAATCAGAAATGGCGTTCCCGGTCCCCAGTTTGAGATCCATGAGCTTCTTTGCATTACGGTAGCTGCAAATGCCGCCGAGCGTCAGTCGCTGAAGACTGAGGTGCGAAAGGATCTCGCGCAAAAATTCCCCATACTGTTCCTTCCAATCTCTCGTCCGAATGAGCGGCATCAGAACCGCCCGAACGGGGTATCCCTTTTCGGCACAACGTTTCATGGCATTCAAGCGTTCCTCAACAGAGGGCGTGTTTTCTTCGAATCGCCGAGCGATCTCGGGTGGATTGAGACTCCAGCTGAGAATCGTATGGCCGCCATGCTCCAACTGTAGCAACCGATCGACATCTGCACTTTTTGTCAAGAGCACTTGTCGGGCAAATGGATGACGGGCAAAGAAGGGCACCAGGACCGTCGAATAGGCGGTCAAAGGATCGAGCGCAAGTCCGTCTTGAAGTTTGCCGAGGTAAAAAGCCGTCGGCTGGGAAAGGCGACTCGCAATCGTGTCGATTTTCTTCAGGATTTCGTCGAGATTGAGGTAGATCTTTACGGTCGGTGAGTACCACACTCCTTGTGTTCCGGACAGGTAGCAGTACTTGCAACCATAGAAGCAGAAACCGGTGGTTGAGAAATGCCAGTAGTTGGGGCAAGTGTTTCCCTCTTCTTCGCTGAAGCGAACGGGAGTGCCAAGCACACCGAAAACCAGCGTTGTCTTTCCCTTGCGATGAATTTCAGGAATATCACCCTTACCGATCTTGATCCGGTTGTGGGGCAAATCCGGGCAGCGAACGATTTCGGATTCGGGATACAGCGCGCAGATCCGCTCGATGAAGTTTCTCCGCGCTTCTGTATCGAGGCTTCCTTTGCTGAGGTGAATCCTTTGAACGTCAAAATAATCAGGACGGACCGGTTCATAATCCTCCGGCAGGGAGTACAGTTGCTCGAAAGAATTAAACAGGCCTGCTTCTTCGTGCTTTTCCATACTAGGCTGCCCTTCTGGTTCAGCCAACCTCGGGAAGTTTAAATGGACATTCGACTAGCCTGGTCTCCTGTAAGCGTTTCCCATCGTTTCACGATCATATCACAATAGAGTGGATTTCTCTCCATCAATCGTGCTTTTCGAGAAGATTTTTCCGCAGCGATCAGAGTCGTGCCAGAGCCACCAAATGGATCGAAAACGGTCGCACCATCTCGAGTGTACGCCTGAAGGCATCGGTAAGGAATTTCCACGGGACAGACAGCTGGATGCCCATATAATGCCTTCTGATGGATTACCGCTGGAATTTCCCAAACATTTGTTTGGCAGTGTGACATATATTCTGCTCCCTCAACAGACATCTTGGGCATTCGCCCTTCTTTTTGAAAGACGAGAAGCGCCTCCCACTGAAATGCTGGATAGTAGCATCGAGTCCGTTGAATATGTGCATTTCTTGGTATGGTATAGTTGGCTCCCGACTTCACCCAGACGATTGTATCCAGGTAAACCAGGCCTGATTTCTCGAAGAGACGAGAATGGTGGCTGGTATGATCGTGGTGCGTGGAACATCCATTTCCAATATTCCAGACTACAATATTACCGGCCTTCATAATATCATGACAATTCTCAATGATTTTCTGCATATCCGCAAGATACAAATCGTATTCATCCCAATGCGCATATTCTCTTTGGTTGAAATAGGGAGGTCCGCCAAACACATGATCAACCTTCCCTTCATCAATTAAAATCTCTACTTTGTTCCTGTCTCGTGAATCCCCGCAGAGAACTCGATGATTCCCCAGGACAATCATCTCTCCTTCTTTTGTTTTAGGTTTGTCGGCTACTTCGGGAAGATCATTCTCCTCTTCAGCTTCATCAATGAGAAGTCTCCGAAGATCTTGCTCCCCGAACCCCATGCTTGCGAAGTCGACATCCTCACCCTGGAGTTCCTTCAAGACGTCCCGCAATTTGGGGAAATCCCAATCGGAGATTTCCGAAGTTTTGTTATCAGCGATGCTGAATGCCCGGCGTTGACTATCGGATAGATCCAACATAATCACCGGCACGGTCTTCAGCCCAATCTGCTGAGCCGCTTTCCATCGGGTGTGACCGGCGATAATCATTAAGTTTCCATCGCACAAGATAGGAACGTTGAAGCCAAAGGATTCTATGCTTCGGGCTACGGCCCCTATAGCCTGTTCATTCAACCTGGGATTGTCCTTCCAGGGCTTAATCTTTTCTATTTCGAGTTCACGTATTTCCATCATTGGGCTTTCCTCCGGAGGCCATAGACTGAGTTCGCTCAGACGTCAAAGCGCAATTTTTGTGCCGAGCGCTTACCATCGACGATTCCCTTTGCGGACAAGGTTGTGATGAAATTGAGTGATTGTGTAATTAACTCAACATAGAGGATTTATGCGTGATTCCATTTGACTATCTCACTGATCACGCGCTCAAAGGAAGACTCAGAAAAGTTTCAAGAATCTGCAGCATATCCGGTGGAGGAGCCATACAAAAAGTTCGATATGCGTCCGGGCAAGGGAGCTTTGAAACTCTGCTATTTAAGCACCTGGGTTGTTAATCCGCCTTTGGCGGACTTTCAGCCCGGAGTGTTGGAGGGCGCGTTATAGTGGGGAAAACGGCATCAATATTCCCCCAATCATTCCGAAATGACTGAACCTTTTTCTCAAGAAGCCGCTGCTCGATTCCTCCTAATCCCGCCCTGCCTCTCGTTACAGAGATGGAAGGCATCGGCCCCAATATTGTAAAAATAGGATTTTCCATCGGATCTTTTCATCCCCATTGATCCCGACCGCTTTATCTGCTAATTTCATCTCGAAGAAATCGCCGATATCAACAAAATCGGAGGCTATTGTGAAAAGACTGTCTGTTTTACTGATTCTCTTTGCCGTATTGGCCGCACCGGCCCAATCCGACCAAGCCCTTCCTTCAAGTGCAAACCATGAGAAAATCCAGGACTTTTCCTTTCTGCATGTTTCGGATTCTCACGTTTCCCCGTTTTTTGAAATGCCAAAAGACTACTCAAAACTGAGAAGTTACGGGTGTATCCGCACTCTCAAGGATCTCAATGAAGTTCATATGGAACCCTATACTCTCATTGCTCCCAAGCCCTCCTTTATCATTCATTCCGGTGATATTTTTGAATTCTCGGCTCCGGGCGTGAGCTGGGACGTCAACCGCAGATATTACGAGGGCGTGGATATCCCGATCTATTATATTGCCGGCAATCACGATAATACCTGGGTCAGTATTGCCTCGGACCTTCGAACGCTCTATGGCGGGTTGAATTACTCATTCGATTATGGCGGCTGCCATTTTATCGGCTTAAACAGCGCCACCATCCAGGAACCCATCCAATCGTTTGATGAAGTGGCGGTCAATTTCCTCAAGGAGGACCTGGATAAGATCGATCCAAGCACGCCGGTCTTCATGTACTTTCACCATCCCTTATATACCAGTAGTTTTGCTTCCAACTATGATTGTGACCGGATTCTGGACTGCGTGCGAGACCACAACGTCGTGTTGGTGATGGACGGCCACGGGCACAGCGCGGTCAAACACAATTACCCGGGCGTGGACGGCGTGGAAGGAGGATCAACGTTCACCAAGAAAGATCCCTCCAAAGGAGGATTCAATATTGTCTCTATCCAGGACAACCAATTATACGTTGCCTATAAGAAAAGCGACAAAGAAAGTGCCACCAAAGGACTCCTCAAAAAGGAAATTAAAGACAAGTCCGATTATATAAAAATCGCACTTGTTTCTCCAAAAGAAGATGAAGTCTTCACCAACGGGAATATCGAACTGAAAGTCCTCGCATCGAGCGCGCTAAGGGGATCATCCCAGGCAATTTATGAATTGAATGATGAACCGAAGGGAGAACTGAGCAGGACCGGCATGTTTTTCTCGGCGCAACCAAACACCGAGGACTTATGCAATGGGGCGCATTTCATTCGCGTTCATTTCACGATCGATGGGAAAGACTATCAGAAAAGCGTCCCTTTCTTCTTGGACCAACCGGGGAGGGAAACCATGGGGACGGCAAAGTGGCGCTATAAGATGAAAGGGTCCAGCCAGTCCACGCCGCTTGTTTTCGACCATACTGTTTATGTAGGCTCCAACGATGGTCTGCTCTATGCCATTGATGAGCAATCCGGGAAACTGAAATGGACTTTTGATGCAGGAGCCGAGATCCTGTCTTCTCCCGTCGGCTACAAAAACCTGATCTTGTTCGGGGCGGGCAGCGCCAGGTTTTACGCGCTCACCACCGCGGGAAGGGCTCAATGGACCCATGATTCCGAGGCGCCGATCTATTCCTCGCCCGTTGTGGATGAGGCGGGAATCGTTTATTTTGGAAACAACAAAGCTGAACTGACCGCGATCGACGCGGATACGGGCAAGGTTCTCTGGATCCACCAAGATGCAAAGTTCAGCGTGGAATCCAAACCTTTTGTATCGGATAAAGCCGTCTATTTCGGCGCATGGGATGGGTACTTGTACGCCGTGGATAAGAAATCGGGGAACACGATCTGGAGGCAACCGGGGCCCAAGAATTTGGAGTTGAAAAGGACGATCACTTATTATGGACCCGCGGATAATGGCCCGCTTGCCACACGCAACAAGGTCTATATCGCCGACCGGGGATATGTTGCAGGAGTTTATCTTCCTGATGGAACTTACGAAAAGACGATTTCAAAAAAATGTTCCGCGATTGGATTTTCCGAGGACAAAAAATCGCTTTATCTTCGCGGCACCTCCCAGCCTCTGACAAAGATCGATTTGGATGGCAATGTGTTGTGGGAGTCTTCCGAGGTGCTGGGAAGGTTTCCCGTAAGCCCGCTCGAAAAGGATGGAAAGGTGTTTGTCTGTAGCAACCGGGGAAGGTTCTCCGCCCTGGATGCCCGCAGTGGAAAGGTTCTCTGGCAGTATCAGGTAACTCCCAAACTCTATGTCATGTCCGGCCCAAGCGTTCATGAGGGGGTTGTCTTTACCACCGGAATGGATGGGTACATCACTGCATTTTCAAAAAACTAACCGCTTCCCGATCCGGGTGCCGATTTAAAAACCTTCAAATCGGACTGATTCCGAGGGTTCGGTAGTGGATCCGCTGTCGGCCGGACTTTCAGCCAGAAGTGTTGGAAGTGAAAGATCGCCCCTGGCGATCTCTCCTAACGTGTGGATATGCTCGATTTCGCTTTCCAATTGGCGGTAGGAGCGCTCCTGCTGCTAAACGCCCCCGAATCCCCGGGTGTTCAAATATGAACAACTCATCTTCTCCGGCTTCTCCCAACCCATTTCGGTTTGAAATGGGGATCGATATCAAATACAATTTGACCAATTAAATAATGGAGAAAATCATGCGAATCAAACAATCCTTGACAAGAGTGTTGGGCCTTTCCTTATTGTTTTCCACTTTTTTCGCCCAAGCCCAGGGCGAGCCGGCAGAGGATGTTTATTCCAAAGACTTTATCCTTGAGATCATGCGCAAGACCTGTGACTTCCAACTGAACTTACAGGCGGAAAGACTGGGCACCCAACAAAGCGACATCAATTATGAGTGGGTTCTGGGATCGTTTTACACCGGCGTCCTGGCCATGGCGGAGGCTTCTCAGGATGAACGCTATCGGGAGAAAGCGATTCAGCTTGGCGAGCGAAAAAACTGGGACCTGGATATTCCCGACACTCGCAACGCCGATTGGCAGTGCATCGGGCAGGTGTACCTGGAGCTCTTTCTCATGGAAAAGGACCCGAAAATGCTTCAGGGGATTCAACGAAACATCGATGCACAAATCGCGGATCCCAAACCGGGAAGAGTGGACTGGTGGTGGTGTGATTCGCTTTATATGGCTCCTCCTATCCACACCCGATTGTTTGCCGCAACAGGAGACTGCAAATATCTGGAGTATCTAAATGAGATGTACTGGGATACCTATGACTTTCTGTATGACCAGGAAGAGCATTTGTTTTTCAGAGACAAGAATTATTTTGATGGGAAAACGGCCAAGGGCCACAAAATATTCTGGTCCCGTGGAAATGGGTGGGTTCTGGGGGGATTGGCCCGACTCTTGAATTACCTGCCGACGGCGCATCCGAGCCGTCCCAAATTTGAAAAGCTCTTTATCGAAATGAGCCAACGGCTGGCAGAAATTCAGCCGCCCGATGGCATGTGGCGCCCCAGCCTCCTGGATCCCGAGGAATTCAACACCCAGGAAACCAGCGGAACCTCCTTTTTCACCTTTGGGCTCGCCTGGGGCGTCAATCAGGGTCTGCTGGATCGGGAGAAATTCGAGCCCGTGATCAAGAAAGCATGGAAAGGATTAGTTGCCTGTGTGGATGAAAATGGAAAATTGAAGTATGTTCAAAAAGTCGCCGCAAAACCCGGCCCGGTGAATCCCGAGGATACGAAAGAATATGCCGTGGGAGCTTTTCTTCAGGCGGGAAATGAAATCATTAAGATGAAAATCCAGTAGGAGGGTCCTGCATTGAACATTCATAAATTCTCGTTGAAATATAGCGCCGGATGGATGCTCCTTTCGCTCCTCTGCCTGGGTCTTCCCGCGTACACGGAAAACGCTTCCATTCCCACCACGGAGACCCGTTGGAAAACCCGGGAGCATCCTTTTCTTTTCGCCGATCAGGCCATGCTGCTCAAGTCCCGCGAAAGAGTTGAAACCTTTCCCTGGGCAAAAGCGATTTATACCGGCTTGATCAAGAAGGCGGATAAGATCCTATCGGAAGCTATTGATATTCCTGCCGTGGGCGGACAGTGGTCCCATCATTATGTGTGCCAGGAATGTGGCGCCCGACTTTCACATAAAGAAGGGAAACACCTTTGTCCCAGCTGTGGCAAGGAATACAGGGGCTGGCCGTATGACGAGGTGATTGCGGGAAATCGCCACAGGAAGAATCTGAACAATATTGAAACGCTCGGCCTGGCGTATGCATTCAGTGAAAACGAAGCGTACGCCCGGTATGCCCGGGACATCCTGCTCCAATACGCGGAGGTTTATACCTCCTATCCCCTTCATGATTACCGGGGAGGAACGTTTAAAAAGGGAGCGCGCCTTCTCGCTCAAACCCTGGGTGAATCGACTTCAATCATTGGAGCCGCTTGGGGGTATGATCTGATCTATTCCTCATCTTCAATCAAGGATTCTGAAAGAGAGAAAATTGAGGAGCGGTTTTTTAGAGAAGTTGCCAAAACCATCGCTCGAAATGACATGGGAATCAGCAACTGGCAGTCCTGGCACAACGCCGCTCTGTCCTCCATCGGTTATTGTATCCAGGACGAGACCATGGTTTCCAACGCCATTGATGGGAAAAGCGGCTTCAAGTTCCAAATGAAAAACAGCGTCCTGAAAGATGGATTCTGGTACGAAGGATCGCCTGCTTACCATTTTTACAGCTTGGACGCGCTTCGCTGGACCGCGCTTGGCGCTCGAATGGCGGGAAATGATCTTGTTCCTATCCCCGAGTTTCAAGCCATGTTTCAAGCGCCCACCCGGTATCTCTTCCCCGATTTTTCCTTCCCTGCGGTCAATGACAGCGGAAGCTTTTCGATTTCACGATTCAGCGGTCTCTATGAACTTGCCTACTCCTGGTACGGCGATCCCGTGTATTCGATGGCCGCACAAAGAGGCGGCCGTAAAAATGTAGCCGCCCTTTTATGGGGCGCCGAAACTCTCCCGGCCGATCCGGGTGAACTGTCTTTCGAGCCGGTCCGGGATTCTCCCGGCGTGGGAGGCGCAATCCTGACTCAGGGCGGCGGCCAGACGCCTGCTCTGTCTTTTCACATCCATTATGGCCCCCATGGCGGCTATCATGGGCACCCGGACAAACTTGCCTTGATCGTGTTTGCGCGGGGAGAAGTGATTGTCGCGGATCCAGCAAGAGTCGCTTATGCCTCGCCCCTCCAGGAAGGTTGGTATAAAACCACCTTGGCGCATAACACGCTGGTGGTGGATTGTAAAAACCAGGCGCCGGCCGAAGCGCGCAGTATCCGCTTTCAGGAGTCCAATCGTTTCTGCGCCGTTCAGGCCGAATGCCCAACGGCTTATCCGGGAGTGGACCTGATTCGAACCACGGCCCTAACTCCCCACTATCTGCTGGACGTCTTCATCGCCCGAAGCCAAACGGCCCACCTCTTCGATCTGCCTTTTCATATCGATGGCGAATTGCGAGAGCCGCCCCCGATGGAGCCCTGTGACCCGCTTGGAAACAAAGCCGGGTATCAGCATCTGAAGGAAATTTCCAAAAGTCCTACTGGTCAAAATTGGAGCGCCGATTTTTATCAATCGGCAAACAGGGGAGTGCGCTTTTCCCTGCTCGGGCATACCCCGAGTGCGGTCTATCTGAGTTCGGGGCGGGTGGGCAGTCCCCCGAGACGAATCCCGATGCTGCTCCTGCGCCAATCGGGAAAAACCGCATGTTTTCTGTCCCTAATGGAACCGTTTGACGGGGCGCCTTCCATCCTAAAAGTGGAAACCGAACAGGTTGAGAAAGCCGGAAAACAATGGATTCGGTTTTCGATCGACCGAAAGGGCAGAAGAGAGCGACTGGATCTTCTCGAACCGGAGCTTCCTTTGGATTCCTCCCAGGCTTTTATCACCTTGCAGTAAGGGCGGCTCACGAACTCTCCCGGTTCACAATTGACCCGGCAGATGTTGCCTGCGCAAGACTATGAACAAAGTGATAGCTCTCTGCCAGGAAGGAAGGCGGTTTGGAAAAATCCTCGTTAAGCACCGAGGCGATTCTTGTCGATCCACTTCGGGAAGAAGACACCCCGGACTAAAATCGCCTGCGATTAACTCATGGAGATCCAATCAGTTACTGGACCAGCACCCCACTGGATCAACCCGGATCTGCCACACCGATCGCGATAACGGGGACGCGACCGGAACTTGAGGAGACCGGTAAAAAAGTGCTTTACCGCCGACATTTAAATTCGTATATTACATAGGATGGTCGCCGGCGATCCGGAAACTAATCTTAAGACAGCGGCTTTTAAGAGGCCGCTTCTTCAGAGAATCCACCAAGATCGGCTCTCGAAGATATAAATCGATGTATAGGCTCAGGAATAAACCAGCAGGAAGAACCCTCAGGATTCTCGTGTTCACGATGGTCTTCGCCCTGCTCTGCCTGGGACAGGCCTCGAAGGTTTTATGCCAGGGGGAAGATGGGCATTGGAGCGTCGAAGAATCCTTGGATGGGCTTCGTTGCTCAGCCGGGATTTCGCCTCCTTTGTGCTCTGAGGCGGCCGTTGCGATGCCCTCAGCCGAGGACTGGAGTCCTTGCGGGTCGTGCATCGATCTTCCTCTGTTCTCAAACAGCCCGCTCGACCGGCTCCATATCAATCGGCGCATCGAGCACAGCCCCTTGTCCCCGGCCGCCGGCGCAACCTTGGCCCGCACGACGATTCCCTGGAGTCCGAAGCCTTCTGAAGCGGTTCGCTTGCTTTCCACCCATGAGTCAAGCTGCATACCCATCGGTATTCAATCCACGGTGCTTTTAGTCTAACCCCCTTCGCTCCACCTCTTTATCTTGCTTGACCGACGTCGATCCAAGAATCTGCAGCCTTGCTGTGGGATCAATTTCGACTTCGGTACACAATCCGCACGGACAAGAACCTGAGGGAACTGATGCAAACAAAAGAAAAGACAAGATCAATGCACCTGGGATTTTTGCTGCTATTTCTACTGGGGACTAGCGCAGGCTGGGCCGGCGGCACGGTTCGTGCCGCGCCTGTCGGATTCGAGAGCGAGCTGACTCTTGAGCGCGCGGTAAAACTGGCCCTCCAGCATCATCCCGACCTGAGGGCGCACGCCTGGGAGGTCAAAGCGGCTGAAGCGCGAGCTGAGCAAGCGGGCCTTTTGCCGAATCCCGAACTCGAGATCGAGCTGGAAAACTTTGCAGGATCGGGCGAGCTCCAGGGTTTCGATGCGTCGGAATCCACCCTCGGTCTAAGCCAGCCGATCGAGCTGGGAGGCAAACGCACGAAGCGAACTCGCGTGGCCCGAGTCGAGGCCGAGTTGACCAGCTGGGATCATGAAGCGAAGCGACTGGATGTGATTGCCGAAGTTCGGGAAGCCTTTTTTGAAGCCTTGGAGGCACAAGAAAGGATCGCGCTTGGGGAGGAATCTTTACAGGTTGCCGAACAGACTCACTTCGCCGTTTCGGAGAGGGTCAAAGCCGGCAAAGTTTCTCCGGTCGAAGCAGCCAAAGCAGAAGTTGCTGTGGAAACAGTGCGGCTTGCCCTGCAACGTGCTCGAAGCCGGCTCGAAAGCGCCTATCGAACACTTTCTGCAAATTGGGCCGTCCCAAGCCCCACCTTTCGGAACTTGGCGGGTTCGCTGGAAGCAATCGAGGCGGTACCGCCTTTTGCCGATTTCGAAAACCGCGCGGCTCAAAACCCGGACCTTGCTCGTTGGGTGACCGAAATCGAGCGGCGGCAAGCCTTGCTCCAGCTGGAAAAGGCGAAGGGAGTGCCCGACCTGGTGCTCCGCGGCGCACTTCACTACACCGATGAAACCGATGACTATGGATTTGTGGCCGGTGTTTCGATCCCCCTTCCCTTGTTTCATCGCAATCAAGGTTCCATTCGAGCCGCGGATGCCCGACTGGCTCAGGCGAAAGACTTGCGGGAAGCGGTAGAAGTCAAAAATCGTGTGCAACAGATGGAGGCGTATCAGCGTCTGAAAACGGCCCGGACGACCGTAAAGTATCTGAGGGAAAAGTTGTTGCCGGTCTCCCAGCAGGCCTTTGAGGCTGTCCGGGAAGGGTACCGGGGAGGAAAGTTTGACTACCTGGATGTTCTCGACGCGCAGAGAACGTTGTTTGAAGTCAAAGATCAATACCTGTCGTCGCTTGTTCAGCATTGGAAGGCTTGGGTGGCCATGGAGCGTTTGACCGGTCAGCCGCAGGATCTTTCGGTTGAGACGTTCCTATCCTCGAAGGAGTTGGATAATGAAAAATAACAAACGGATTTACTATCTCATTCTGCCTTTAGGAATTGTACTGGCGGTCATTCTGGCCGGCTCTTTATTCGGTCAGTCCCGATCCGAGATGGCGGGGAGTGCAAACGACCCACACCTGTCCCCCGATCACCAGGACCATGAGGAACAGGAAGGCCACGCGGTGCACGCGGGGCACGACACCTCTGCGGACCTGAATCTCGCAAACCCGGACGAGGGCGACGAAGCGAGTCACGACGAGGAACAGGCGGCCCACCGGCATGAAGGCGAACATTCCGATCAGGCAGATCACGCCGACGAAGAAAGGGTTCATTTCGATGAGCCATCGATTCTCACTCGGCCGGTTCGCCTGGCGACCGCGGGGCCCGGCCGGATTCAGGTGCGAAAACGATTTCCCGGAGAGATCCGAATCAATGCCGACCGGGTGGCGCACATCGTCCCCCGGGCCCCAGGCATTGTCCGCGAGGTCCTCAAGACCGTCGGGGATACCGCCCAGGCCGGAGAGGTGATGGCGTGGCTGGAAAGCGCCGAGCTGGGCCAGGCAAAGATCGACTATCTCACACAATGGACGGAACTCAGTTGCTGCAATCTGGATCTCACCCGGGCGCAGGAAGTCCACGACAATACCCGAAAATACCTTGAGATGCTCCAAACAACTCCTTCGCTGGAACAACTTCGAAAAGCAAATCACACCGCGATGGGGGAATACCGAAGCGTGCTGGTCTCCGCGTACGCGGATTATGTTTTTGCCAAGGTATCCTACGAGCGCGAGAAGGAACTTTACGAAAAAAAGATCGGCAGCGGGGAAGACTTCCTGGCCGCCGATAGCCGCTTCAAGAAGGCCGACGCGCAGTACGCCGCAACGCTGGACAGCGTGGAGTATAAGATTCAACGCGATCTGCTCGAGGCGAAAAGAGCGCGACAAATTCGCGAGATCGAACTCCTGGGCGCCGAGCGTCGTCTGCACATCTTCGGGCTCTCTTCCAAAGAGATCAAAGGATTGCAGCTGTCCTCCGGCGCACCCGTTGGCGATCATGAAAGCGATTCCGCGTGCACCGATCCGAACTGTCAGGAATGCCGGCAGTCCGGGCAAAAACGCTCCTCGGATGCTGAAGTTCTTCCGCATTCCCATGCTCGGCAGAGGTTGGCATGGTATCCGCTTCGAGCTCCTTTTGAAGGCACGATCATTGACAAGCACATCTCCCTCGGCGAGAAACTCGGCGATGAAGCGGATGCCTATACGATTGCCGACCTGAGCTCCAGCTGGGTGGATATCAGCATCTACCAGAAGGATCTGAGCGACATCGAGAAAGGCCGGCAGGTCAAGATCACCGCCCCGGACAGCGCCCTGAGCACGACCGGCCGGATCCAATTTGTTTCTCCAATAGTGGATGAAAAAACCCGCACGGCTCTGGCCCGAGTGGTGTTGCCCAATCCCGAGCGGCGATGGCGCCCCGGACTCTTCGTGGAAGCAAGCGTGGTGAGCGAAGAAGAGGACGCCCCGATTGTGATTCCCAAAACGGCCGTGCAGAATCTGCAGGGCGAGTCAATCGTGTTCGTTGAAACGAAAGAAGGATTCGAGCCGGTGGAAGTCCAGCTGGGACACAGCGACGGCACCCACGTCGAGATTGTAACGGGACTCGAGGCTGGGCAGCACTACGTCGCCGAAGGGGCTTTTGAACTGAAGGCCAAAATCGTGACCAGCGGCTTGGGGGCTCACGCCGGGCATGGTCACTGAGAATCATAAAGTGCCGATTCGGTTGTCGCGAGATTCACTCTTTGCTCTCGCCCGGGCGGAACAGGACACAGAAAAGGAACGGAAATGATTGATCGACTCATTGAAATTGCACTCAAAGCGAAGGGACTGGTGATCGTCGCAATTGTTGGGGTGTTCGCATACGGCATCTACGAATACAACCGGATGCCCGTAGACGCTTTTCCCGATATTTCCCCGATCATGGTTCCCGTTTTCGCCGAGGCGCATGGGATGGCGCCGGAAGAGATTGAACGACTGATCACCTATCCGATCGAATCGGCGATGAACGGCCTGCCGGGCGTGACGGAGATTAAATCCACTTCGGCATTCGGCATGGCGGTGATCTATGTCTATTTCGAGGATAACGTGAATATCTATTTTGCCCGGCAGCTGGTGGCCGAACGGCTGAGCAGCGCAATGTCCGAGCTTCCCGAGATGCACGATCCCCCAACGCTGGGGCCCATTTCCACCGGCCTCGGACAGATTTTCATCTATTACCTCGTTCTCAGCGATGGGGCGGATACCGAGGGCAAGGAGCCGAACACTTATCTTCGGGAAATCAACGATTGGATTGTCAAATTCCAGCTTCGAACCGTTCCCGGAGTCACCGATATTCTTTCCATCGGCGGCCACGTGCTGCAATATCAAATTCGCGTCGATCCGGGCGCTCTGCTGAAGTATGACTTGACGCTTGCCGATTTGATCGACGCGGTGCAAAGCAGTAACAAGAACGTCGGTGGCCAGTTCCTCGTGATCGGTTCGGAGGAATCCCTGGTTCGGGGCATTGGCCTTCTGGAGAGCCTCGCGGACATCCGGAACATTCCCGTGAAAGTTGAGAAGGGCGTCGCCATTCGGCTTTCGGAATTGGCTGAAGTGGCCTATGGAGAGGAAATTCGGCGAGGGGTCGTGAGTCGGAATGGGGAAGGGGAAGTCGTTTCGGGCATGGTCCTCAAGCTGTTTGGGGAAAACACCTCGAAGGTGATCGAAAGCCTTTACGAAAAGGTCGAGCGGGTTCAGGCCTCATTGCCCGAAGGGGTCACCCTGGTGCCCTATTACGAGCAAGCCGATCTGGTCAGTCGAGCCACTTGGACGGTCAAGAAAGCGCTGCTTCAAGGCGCGTTCTTAGTTCTCCTGACTCTGTTGGTATTCCTGGGAAACGTTCGAGCGGCTCTCATTGTTGCTCTTTCCCTTCCTCTCTGCGCCATCGTCGCTGTTATGGGAATGGGGACTGCCGGTATCTCGGCTAACCTGATGTCGCTGGGGGGAATCGCCATTGCCATTGGCATGCTGGGAGACGGAGCCATTGTGATGGTGGAGAATATCCACCGTCATCTGGGGGAGGACGGACAAAGCGACGGGACATCCCGGTCGGCGGCGATTCTCAGCGCAGCCCGGGAAGTCAGTCGGCCTATCGTCTTTTCGGTGGCGATCATTATTATCGTATTCCTTCCGGTCTTCACGCTCGAAGGCGTGGAAGGCAAAATGTTCTCCCCCATGGCTTTCACGGTTGCCTTCGCCCTGCTTGGCTCGATGTTGACCGCGCTCTTTGTGGCTCCCGCTCTCTCCGCGCTGTTTTTGAAGAGCGAGCGGCGAAGGGAATTACGGCTCATGAAAGTGCTGAAGAGCATTTACCGGCCGATGCTCCAGTGGTCGATCCGAAACCGGTCGCGAGTGATTGCCATTGCAGCGATCGCTTTTGTCATCAGCCTGATCGGTCTCACTCAAATCGGGACCGAGTTTATCCCGACGCTCGAAGAAGGCTCGATCCTGATTGGAGTCACCCTGGCGCCGTCGATCTCGCTGGAAAAGGCGACCGAGACGATCATGCGCATGGAACGGGAGATCATGCAGTTTCCCGAAGTGGAACAGACCATCTCTCGAATTGGCCGTCCGGAAGCGGGAAGTCACCCGCATCCGGTGAACTATGCCGAAGTTCATCTGGATCTGCAACCTTTCGAAGCCTGGACCCGTTTCCGGGACAAGGACGAGTTGGTCGAAGCCTTGAGCGACCAATTCTCCTCCTGGCCCGGGCTACAACTGAATTTCACCCAACCGATCCAAAATGCTTTCGACGAGCTGCTTTCCGGGGTCCGGGCCCAGCTGGCCGTGAAACTGTTCGGGGAAGATCTCAATACGCTTCGAGCGAAGGCGAACGAGATCAGCGCCGCGATGGAAGGCGTGCCGGGGCTCGTGGACCTGTCCGTGGAGCAAAGCTTCGGTCAACCCCAAGTCCAGATTATTCCCGACCGGGCCGCTTGTTCCCGATACGGCATATCGGTCGGGGAGATTCAAGAACTGGTTGAGTTGGCCGTCGGCGGCGAAGTCATCGACACGCTGTACCGGAACACCCGGCGCTACGGCATTCATTTGAGATTCGATCGGGAACATCGCAGCGATCCCGATGCCCTCCGGGCCATCCTGGTTCGGGCGAAAGACGGCTCGTTGATCCCGTTGTCACAGGTGGCCCGAGTCGACGAGGTGATCGGCCCGATCCAGATCAATCGCGAGAAAAACCAGCGCCGCTGGATGGTTCAGGGCAATGTCCGCGATCGGGACTTGGGAAGCGTGGTCGCCGAGGTGAAAACAAATATCGAGAACAAGGTCGACCTCCCCCCCGGCTACTACGTGGAGTATGGCGGACAGTTTGAGAACCAGCAGCGCGCGATGACCCGCCTGGCGATCATCGTTCCGGCGGTCATTGCCGGTGTCTTCCTCATGCTTTGGATGTCCTTTGGCGTTGCGCGGCAGGCGCTGATTATTATGATGGGAGTCCCCTTGGCGCTGGCAGGCGGTATCCTCGGGCTTTTGGTGAGTGGGGAATTCCTTTCGGTGCCGGCCTCGGTGGGCTTCATTGCGCTGTTTGGCATCGCCGTGCAGAACGGGGTCGTCCTGGTCAGTTACTTTAATGAGCTTCGCCGCCAAGGGAAAGGGCTCGATGAGACGATCCTGAAAGGGGGACTGCTGCGCCTCAGACCGGTTCTCATGACGGCGATCACAACCGTGTTGGGATTGTTTCCCTTACTCCTTGCCACCGGGACGGGCTCTGAAGTTCAGCGCCCTCTGGCCGTGGTCGTTGTCTTCGGCCTGACGACTTCGACCCTGCTGACATTGTTCGTCATTCCCGCGGCGTACCGGTGGCTGGAAGGTAAAAACAGCAATTCGCCTGAGAAACAGCCGAACTGAAGACGGCATGGCATGGAGAGGACCTCATAACGAGGACACCCTTTGAACAGGGCAAGGTCCAAATTGCCGAACGGGTCGCTCATTTCGGTAAGAAAGGATCCAAGCCACCGACCAAACCATCGACCGGCGGGTGTACGAGCGGTACGGCCTGACGGAGGAAGAAATCCGCATCGTGGAGGGGTGAGAATTCTAGTCACCCTCGCCCTCTGGGCGAGGGCCGGGGTGAGGGAGATTTTCAGGCGGACTGCCTCACCCCAGTAGATCAAACGCTAGGGTGCGTGCCAACCCACCCTACTTTCTTCTCTCAGTAGCACCCCCACCCCCAGCCGCTGGGGACAAACAATCCATACGCGCCGAGATCGGGGGGGGGCTCTGGAACACATCTATCCCCCCTCATCGCCCGTCCCCGACCCACTCATACCAGGCAGCGGATCGACTGAACCCTCGCGCGGCAGGCATCGAGCGTCCCCCTTCCCTTCCCTCTTCATAGCGAATAAAGGCCAATAATGACTTTCCATAGTGTCTCCACAGCCATTCGGTTCCCTGCGACTCGACGTCCCGGGGCAGTTCGAGCGTGATAATCGGGATGCCTAACGTCTCGCCGGCATAGGCGCCCAACGAACCGGGACGCGCGCCGAGTTTCTTCAGGGGCAAGTCGGTCCTGGAAGCCATCGCCCGAGCGAGCGCTTTGGCCGGACCGTCATAGTCCACGACTTTCAGCGGTTGATGAATCGAAACGATCCGGTCGGGATTGTACTTCCAAAGAAGCATGTCGATGACACGAGACTCGGGCTCCGAAAGAGGCTCCTCACCATATCGCTTCGAGTTCACCCGATTGGCCGCTGCGAAGTTTCGATTCAGGTCCACCCCCCGGATATTAGACCGGTGATGATGGGCCACACCGTCCGGATTCGCCACGGGCACAATGACAATCATCTTGCCTCTCAGCCACCGGGGCTTTTGCCTGAGACGCCGGGCCAACTCCCGGACAAGCGGAGTGCCCGCGGCTTCGTTTCCATGGATACTCGCCAGAATCAGGATCACTTCCGGTCCCCGGCCAAATTCGAGACACCCGATCGGCCGCCCCTCGACCGATTCGCCGAGGATCATTCGCCGCTCCAAGGGCGAGACCGCGGCGAACTGGGGACCTCCGGCGGAATCGCTGGAAGAATTGACTTGAATGCAAACACAGCCACTTAAAACCAACAGGCAGAATAGACTGCCCATCGCCGCGATCCAAGCCTGCATTTTCATTCCTGAAATCCTCTTTCAATGGCGCCTGTCTCTTACGCTCATCAATCGTCTACTCTCAGAACCGGCTTGTCAAATCAATGTATTTTCCGGCTGCGGATCATCTTCATGTGGCACAGCCTTCCAGACTGCGCTTTCATAAGCAGGATGCCGATGCCCCCTCTTTAAAAAGTCCAACCCCTTAAATCTTACATTGTCTTGACATAAGCCCCTTCCGACTATAAAATGAATTTGTACTATACTTGATCTGACTCTCATCTTTTTGCCAATTACAATCACAGGTCTTACATGAACGGACCGGCATAGGGTCTTTGCTAATCTGCATTCTCCATCCTGCGGATGGAGGAAAGGGGCGTTGTTATGCGTCATTTCTTTACTCGATCCATGGTGTTGATTGGGGGGCTCTTGGTCGTGTGGGGGGCCGGATACTGCGGGCCGGTTTGGGCCAACAACTTCCACGTCGTGAACGATATCCTTCAGGCGACGACAACATTGGAATGTATCGAAGCGGGCGACGTGTTCGGGCAGGAAACACTCGACCTGGAAGTTGTGAACCTGGGAGCGGTGCTCTTCACGGCGGCGCAACTGCCGGACGGCACCCCCTCCCTGCTCAATGTCACCGACTGCTCGGGAGACCAGGCACTGGACGTGACCATCCCCTGGAGCGAGGCCGCGGGAAAGCGACTGGCCGATATGGCGTTATCCCCGAACCTCTGCGCGGGAAATGCCCCCGAGGTTGTGAGAATTCTTTTGACGCTCGGCACTCCCTGCCAGTTTCAAGCGTTCGATGACTCGGGCGCCCTCGTCGATCAGACCGGAGCGGTGCCCGCAGCGGGAGCGCAATGGGTTGAATTGTCCAGTCCCAACGGGATCCGCCGCGTTGTGTTTGTTGGCGCGGAAATCTGTGTTCTGCGCGTCTGTTGGTTCTGCGAAGCGCCTGCCAAGAATTGCGTCGAGGCCGGCCAAGTGTTCCAAGAGGAAACACTTAACTTGGAGGAAGTCAATCTGGGCGCGGTGCTGTTTTCAGCCGCCCGCTTGCCCTCCGGCGGCCTCGCCTTGCTGGGTGTGACCGACTGCTCGAATGACGGCAACCTCGACGTATCCATCGGCTGGACCGGCGCTTCGGGAGGTCAATTGGCGGCCATGGTCTTCTCGCCGAATATCTGCGGCGGAAGCGCGCCCAAGATGGTGGATATCCTTCTGAAGCATGGCAATCAATGCAAAATCTATGCGTACGATGAAAGCAAGACACTCGTCGACACGGCGACCGCCGCCTCAATCTCGGCACCCCAATGGGTGAAAGTATCGAGCGAAAACGGTATCCGCCGTGTGGAATTCGAAGGCGCCGAAATCTGCGTCATGCGCGTATGCTGGTTTTGCGAATTCTTCGAAGACAGCTGCGTGGAAGCGGGCGACGTCTTTATCGAGGATGTTTACGACCTTGAAACGGTCGACCTTGGAGAGGTGGTATTCACCGCCGCTTATTTAGCAACGGGCGGCCCTTCGTTGCTGTCAGTGCAAGATTGCTCTAAAGACGGGAGATTGGATGTTGCCATTCCCTGGACGGAAGCCTTGGCCAACCCGAAGGCCATGCTTGAGTTTTCCGAAGAGATTTGCATGGGCAACGCCCCGCAGGTGGTCGATATCCTGCTCCAACATGGAAATTCCTGCAAGGTGACCGCGTACGATGACGGGGGTACGCAGGTCGATACGGCGACCGCCACCCCGGACTCCGCAACTCAATGGCTGAATCTCTCCAGCCCCAATGGCATTCGCAAAGTCGAGTTCGAGGGCTCGGAAATCTGCGTCCTCCGGGTCTGCTGGGTCTGCCAGGGGCAGTTTGAGGAAACCCCGACGCCCACAAGTACACAAACGCCAACCACCACGCCGACTCCAACCGAGCCGCCCACAGAGGATTGTGTCGAAGCGGGCGACGTATTCCAAAGGGAAGCACTGAACCTGGAGGTCGTGAATCTGCAAGTCGTGCAGTTCACCGCGGCGCTTCTCCCCGACAGTTCAACAGCCTATCTCGGTGTGACTGATTGCTCGGGCGATGGGAAGCTCGATGTCGCCATCGGCTGGACCGAAGCCTCATCGCCAAAACCGGCCAAGATGAAACTCTTGCCGGTTCTCTGCTCCGGCAATCCCCCGCAGGTGGTCGATATCCTGCTCCAACATGGAAATTCCTGCACGGTGACCGCGTATGATGACGGCGGAACACAGGTGGATACGGCGACCGCCACCCCGGATTCCGCATCCCAATGGCTGAATCTCTCCAGTCCCAGCGGCATTCGCAAAGTCGAGTTCGAGGGCTCGGAAATCTGCGTCCTCCGGGTCTGCTGGGTCTGCCAGGGACAATTCGAGGACACGCCAACCCCGACGGTCACTCCCACGCCGACCGAACCGCCCGCGGAAGATTGCGTCGAAGCGGGCGACATTTACGCCGCAGGTGAGGAGGGACTTGAAACCATTAACCTGGGAGAGGTCACCTTCACGGCCGCCCAATTGCCCGGCGCCACTCCCGCCTACCTGGCGGTTCGAGATTGCTCCGAGGATGGAAGTCTGGACGTGTGGATCGGCTGGTCGGAAGCCTCGGCCAGTCCAAAGGCAATCATGGAGATGTCTCCCAATCT
>Ga0272444_10001743_pt1 | contig 20633 bp, 19 predicted proteins | sample SSMForm13_FD_201033 | JGI IMG/M metagenome (GOLD analysis project Ga0272444, IMG submission 201033) | Marine sediment archaeal communities from Little Sippewissett salt marsh, Falmouth, MA, United States - SSM-Form-13 | ecosystem: Environmental > Aquatic > Marine > Wetlands > Sediment ... | reverse complement strand
GCAGCCTCGGCCGCCCGCCGGTCGGTGTGTATTCGGACGCCTGCCAGGCTTCGGTTGAAGCGGGGCTCGAAGAAAGAGCGGACCGAGTCGGGCAGGGGGCGTCCATGGCCCCGGGCGCCCTCGATACGGCCCTCGAGCGCCGGGGTGACCCGTGGCGTTCGGCCGGGCAGTTCCTTGGTCTGGACCGCCTCTTCCTCTTCCTCCTCCACCTCCGAAGGTGCGATCTTGGCCGTCTCCTTCTCCACTGCCTGCATGACCTGCAACCGTGCCTTCTTCTCCTCCTCCTCTCCGGGACCCACCTTTGCGGCTTCGGACGCGGCCTCCGGCAATCGCTGCAGGCGCGAGATGCGCGGTTCGTGGCTCACAGTCGACTCTGCCACCTGGTCGGAGGAAGACATTTCCATGACCTGCCGGGCGATTCGGTCCGCCTCCCGCTCGTACTCGTCGCCCACCGGGTTGACGTTGAGCTTGGCCTGGAGCGCGCCGGCGCTGAGCAGCCGCTGCAGCGCCCGGTTGCCCGCCTGGCGCTGGATCTCCATCAGAGGATGACCCTCACAGGGCAGCCGAGGGGTCTGCAGCCGGGTAGCCGGAGGTCGCAAGACCACGTCTGGGTCATGAACGCCGCAGTGAACCTTGGTTTCGCCCATAGCTCAGATCTTTGCTCCCGCCTTCACTCCGTCTCTCGAATCCGTTCCCGCGCGGTGGACACGACGCTTCGGGCGAGTTGCCGCGCTAGCACCCGGTCGTCAAGGGGTTTCTCTAGCTGCATCGCCGCGCCTTGTGATGCGGTAGCGTATCGCCTGTCACGTCCTGTCGCCACGAGACCCTTGCCGAGCTGCTCGGTCAGCGCTTCGGCCAATAGCGCGCGGAAATCCTCCGCATCGCCGGGCAGCCCCGGGAGGTCTCTGACAACGATCCGGTCGAAAATGATTACCCTCGCTTTGCCCATCATCTTGTCCCTCCGGGGTAGTCGCGCCCAAACTCGGCTTCAGTGATCGATTTATCGCACTTGACATACTCTCGCCGGGCAGCGTGGATCAGATGGCGCATACTGATCGGCCGGTCTTGCGCTGCAGCCAAAAAAGCCCCGTTGACGGCGATGTTGCGGATGTTCCCGCCCGGGATTTCCAGCCGGGACAGCCGCTCGAGGTCGAGGTCGGCGACAGGCGCCTGCCGGGGCATTATCTGTCGCCAGATCCGCCTCCGGATCTCGCGTTCGGGAAAAGGAAAGTCGACCAGGAAACGCAGTCGCCGCAGAAACGACCTGTCAATGTCGGACTTCCGATTCGTGCTGAGAATCGCGAGTCCGCGATCGTAGTCCTCCATTCGCTGCAGCAGGTAGTCGATCTCGATGTTGGCGTACCGGTCGTGGCTGTCCCGAACCTCGGTTCGTTTCCCGAACAAAGCGTCGGCCTCGTCAAAGAATAGGATCGCCCCGCTACGCTCCGCCGCGTCGAAGATCCGCTTGAGGTTCCGTTCGGTCTCGCCGATGTACTTGCTGACCACACCGGCCAGGTCAATGCGGAAAAGATCGAGGTTCAGATGGTTGGCCAGGATCTCGGCCGCCATTGTCTTGCCACATCCGCTCGTTCCAGAGAAAAGCGCAGTGATGGACCGGCCTCGGCTGAGCTTGGCGCCAAAACCCCACGCCTCATACACGCGGTGCCGACTGGCGACCTGATCCGCAATTTCGCTGAGCTGCGCCAGCGTGTCCGGCGGCAGGACGATGTCATCCCATCGATAGCAGGATGTAATGCGCTGGGCGAGATCGTCGATTCGCTCCCGTGAGCGCTCGCGGCATGCCTGCCAGAGATGGGGGCCGTTTACGGTCACGGTCGGTCCGGTACCGGCCCCGGGATCGAGTTCGGCCAGGGTGCGGGCCGCCTCGGCGGCCTTGAGAATCGCCCGCGGGCCGAAGTCGAATTGCTGAACAAGGCACGCTATCTGGCTAAGCGCCGGAAGTCCGTCGCCGTTCAGTGCCTGGAGCCACATGTGTTTCTGGTCCTGCGCATCCGGCTTGCCGACCTCTATGGCCAAAGCCCGCCGCGTCAGAGTCAATGGCCTTTCGGCGGCCAAGACCAGAGGGGCTGCCAGACGCTCCGCGAGATCCTCGGCAAGCTGCTCGAACGCCTGATCCCGGGCCGTAGAATCAGGCAGTTCGACGTAAAGCCCCGTCTGGGTGAGAATCGCCTCTCTTTCCAGGCGAGGCACGGTGTCGGGGTCCCCAGCACGGGTTGATAGTTTGGTCAGGACCACCTCATGGAGGCAGAGCCCCAGACGCTCGCAGACCGCCGCAGCCACGGCGCGCTTCCCAACACCGGCAGCACCAGTGAGGTTCAGCACCGGCCAGTTCCCGTGCCCGGCCTGCGACCCGAGCCAGTCGGCCGTGCGTTGGGCGAGACTCAGGTGGGAGGGAGCCAGGAGAGGTTCCGCCACTGGTCTCAGCATTCCCTCCAGCCGCTGGTCAGGCCGATCGAAACCCTGGATGAAGTCCGCGATCCTGGACGGCAGCCGAAGCGGTCCCGCCGCGAGAGGACTTCCCGAGGCGGCAGGATCACCTTGCCGGACTAGCAGGAAACGGCGTAGGGGAGCCACCAGTTGAAAGCTGCTATTTGGGCGCTCATCCCCAGGCTCGGGATGGAGAGCTGTGGCGAGGAGGGCTGTTGGGAAGCACCGGTTGAGGTCGTCCTGAAGGTAGCCGTAGAGTCGGGAGAAACCGGTGTCGATCTCCGGAGCCATGCACAGCACCAACACGAAGCGCTCGAACGGCGAAAGCCGAAACAGGTCGCCGAGGATCTCCAGTGCGGGAGGTGCACCGGCGTCCACCATACGCCCCGACTGAGCCTGGATCTCCTTCCGCACTCCTTGCAGGAGTTCCCGGAGGTCTTCCAGCTCCGACGCTCGATCGTAGAAGTCGATCTCCGCCTGCCTGCCTTCTCCGATTGATAGACGATCGACTTCTGCCTCGCTGATCACGACGCTACGGTACCCCTCGAGCGGGTCGCCCCTTCCGCGACTCCGAAGCCAAACAATCCGCCGCTGTACGAGCAATCGCAGGTACCGCATCCATAGATCCAGGTAGGTCTCATTAGCCTGCAACCAGTCGTTCGTCTCGACCGGCCGGTCCGTAGCGGCCGAGCCGATTTCCTGGATCTGAGGTTCGCGGCTGACCGGGCTCATGGCAGCCTCACCGTTTCTTCGAAGGCCTCTGCACCGTTAACCCTCACCCGCACAACGAAATCTGCCGCCAACTGAAGCTCCCCGACGGTCGTCTCGTCGACTCCGACGAGGGGTGCGCAGGTAACGGCAGCGGCGGCCGGGTCTCCCGGCAGAATCAGCAACTGATTCTCGGTGGTCGTGACCAACGAGTTGGCGAACACCGGCCGCGGATCCGCGGATAGGGCGGTGCCGACAGTCGTGGCGACGTCTCCGACCGAGGCGGGAGCTCCGACGGCCACCGTCAGGGTCGACCCGTCGATGGACAGGTCGAACTGGGGCGTGGCCGAGGAGAGAGTCAGAAACGGTTCCAGCTCTCCGGAAAGATAGCCGTTAAAGGCGGTGGTGGCGTTCAAGCTCAAACTGGCCGCCCCCGGCCCTCCGACGGTTACGCTGTCCCGTAGCCCTCCAGGTACCACTACCAGAAAGCGGTCGTCCGCCGTGGCGATGCGGGCTCCCTGAAAGCCCGCGTCGGCGCTGGTCGCGCCCCGGATCGCCGCCTGCAGAGCGATGGCAGTCGCATTCAGATCGGCAGGTGGCGGCGAGATGCTGATGGACAGTGGTCCTTCGCCGCCGATCGTCACCTGCAGATCCATCGGGTCTGGCAGTGCCGGAAATGGCGACAGGCTCCCGGAACGGAAGCATCTGGTCGGAAAGGCGGGCAAGGAGTCGGCCACCGGCACCGCTATCGAGGTGGGCGTCGCGGTCAGATAGGCGCTACTCGGCACAAGGGTACAGCCAATCAGCGTTTCACCGGTGAGGTCGTCGGCATAGAGACGGTCGCCAGCTATCGTGAGCCTTCTCGGCGTCGCACCGAACGCCTTGGTGATCGAGTTCACCAGCGGCACCAGGGTGAAGGCGGCCGCATTGGAGCGGAATCCTGTCTGCGGCAGCTCACGGACGCCGAGTTCGACCTGCACCGGCCGCACGCCCGACTGGAGTTCCGAGTCGTTGGGGATCGCGATCTCGATCCGATCGTCCCGCAGGACGGCGATTGCAGCGGTGGCGTCGACCGCATCAAGGCGCACCCGGGTGGCCCGACTGGCGAAGTTGCGGCCGATGAGAATCAAGGTGTCGCCGATTCGGGCAAAGGCGAAGCGGTGCTCTGTTCCGGGCGGGTCTCCGACCCGGCGCACCCGAACATCTTCGATGCGGGGTGCCCGGAGCGGCGTCACGATGATCCTCGGCCCTGCGTCCGGCGGCTCGCCCACGAGTCTCGGGAATCGGCGAGGCCGCAAACTCTCGATCTGCACCACTGTGACCAGGTACGCCGCGGACACCCGATAGGGCAAGGTGAGCGCGGTCCAGACCTTGGAGAGATCTTCTAGAGTCAAAGGTTCAAGGACCACCTTCATCTGCTCGAACTCGCCTCGAAGGGCAAGATGTAGGAGCGGCTGGCCGTCGCTGGCTTGAAGGTGCTCCGTGATCGCCGGGAAGTCGTGCAGAACCTGCATGGCGCTTCCCAGCAGGTAGTGAGCGACGGTCTCGTTCATGACGGTCTGGTCAGCAGTCGTTCCGTAGGCGGTCAGCAGGTAGTGGAGGTTGAGGCTGAGTGGAGGATGGCCGTAGGCAGCGGGGTGACCGTGCCCCGGGATCTCCTGATTCTTCAACTGGGCGTTCTCGGTGACCTTGTAGAGAAACAGATTCACACTCGCGGGCACCGACCCGTTCCCGTCCTGATCCACTGTCGGCGGCGGCCCAACGGTGACGTCGAACGTGCCTCCAGGGACCTCGGTCGGCACCGCCATGCGATCCCGCAGCAGGGCCTGGAGAGTGGCACTGACGGCTCCAATGCCGTGATAGTCGGTCATTCCTGGCCCTGCCAATCGCAGGGGGATGCCACAAAGGCCCTCATCCGCTCCTCCAAAAACGGTGGCGTCGGACGCTGTCGAAGCTGTCGAATCCGCCGCTAGTTTCAGTTGGCCGCCTTTCTTGCCAGGAGGATTCGCTGGCGGACCGACTTTCGGCCGGAGGTTCTTCGGCGGCTGCATGGACCTCGATGGTGCCGATACGCACTTCAACGGCCAGCTCCGGGTTCGCTGGGGTTTGACCTGCGCCCATCATCGCTGCCTTTGGTCGCGGTTCCACCCGCGTCGATTCCGGTCGCTCTGCTCGCGTCAGGGTCCCCTGATCGGTCCGAACGGTGGATATGACAGTTGAAGACAGAGCCCCAGGATTCTCCGAGTCGGTAGCCTCCGCCGCGACCCGGTTGGCAAGTCGAGAGACCTCCGAACCCTCCACCGAGAGAGCGGGACTGGTCTTGGTTCTGGACGAGGGCGCTCCGGAGGCGGGCTCTGTCGCACCCGCCTCTGACTGCTGTCTTCCGCCGTGTTCAGACGAGTCGATTCGAGGCTCAACTGTCTGCGGCCGTCTTCCACCGGTGCGACCGGACTTGGGGAGGCGCTCCCGGCGTATGGGATCAATTGAAGGAGCCTGCCCTGTCGACGAATTCCCGCCGTGCTGCGCCAGAGCTGGCTGAACCGCAGCCTGATGCGGACCGGTGGCATCAGCCCACTCTCGGGGCGGGGTCCCCGGTGAATCCGGCCTGGTCGCCGCGGGCGCCTGTTGCAATGCGAGTCTGTCTCCGCCCCTGCTCTGCGAAGCTGCCCCCAGCCGGGGCTGGATGACCTGGCCGTCCCTCCCTGGCTGCTCCGCACTGTTCGCCCGCGCCTCTGCTTTCTGCGGATCCCCCCGGCCCGGCAGGTTCGACGCCTCCAGAGGAGCAACGCTCTCCCGCGCCGACACTTGAGGTATTGGAGCGGGATTGCTGTCCAGAGCCCTGCTCCGGCCCTCGACTCCCTCATGCTGCTGCTCCGGGCGCTCGGCAGAAAAAAGACCTACCTTCGGGGGCGGGCGGCCTGCCCCGCGTCTCTCTGGCTTGTCCTCCGGGGGGTTGGCGAAGTCGCCATCGCCATTCCGATCGGTAGGGGGCGCGTACGGCTTCTGGAGCAAAGCAAACGTCGGGGCCGCGTGCTTTCTCAGATAGGCAGGTCGGGGCTCACTGACCGCAGCAAATCCAGCACCCCGAGTGGCCAGTCGGTGAAGGAAGTCGCTCATCGGCCTGCTGTCACAGATGAAACATCGCTCAGCAACTCCAGGTAGTGGCGGCGCCGCGGCGCACTGAGAGCGAGGATTTCCGGCTCGCTCCAGTGATAGTGCAGGGCCAACCAGTGGACTTCTCTGAGCAGATTGTGGAGGTCTGCGGCCAGCTCGTTGAGCACGAATGACCCGGCGTCCAGCAGCGCCGAGAATTCGTGCCCGCAAGCGGGGCAAGACGCGCGAATGCTGAGCTCGGCCTGAGGATCATGCTCGGAGACGATTTCGGGGAGCTGGCTGATGACCGGCTCGGGAATCCCCCCGCAGAGATCGCCGCTACTGCTACGAATGCTCTCCACGCAGCGGCCGAGGAGTTCGGCTAGCGCTTCATCCGGCTTTCCGCCAGCCACGTGTTGCGCTGCAGCCTCCTGGTCGGCCCCTCGCGGTAGCCTGAAACAGACAAGGTACTCGCCGCCGTCACCATTGATCCTCACCTCATGCTGGGGTTCGGTACTTGGGTACGGGGGTAGCAGAAGCTCGCTGACCGAGAGCACCAGATCCAGTTTCTCGCGACAGGAGGCTGCGGGGCAGATGAGCACGCAATCCATGCGATCGCCTGAGGTGATTCGACGGACATGCAGGAGAAGCGCTTCTCTGTCCCCTACTGTCATGTCCTGCACCATCTCCTGAGTGACTTCCGCATACGGACCGAGGTGGAGCACACACCGGCTCAACAGCGCCGTGGCGCGACAGGCGGGGAGGACGGCGGGGCCCAAACCGGCCAGGAACACCTGGTCTTCGCCTGTAACCGCCCGAATCTCCGCATGGCGGTGGCACGTCCCATTGATCCAGAGACCACCAGGGATAGTGACCTCGGCGAAGCACCCGAACATCATGCTGGATCAACAAATGAGGGTTCTTCAGGCGCCTGGTAGTCGGTGTCACGCTGCCAGCCCTCGTTCTCCAGCTTGATCGACTGGATCGCAACGGCGTTAGCGTTGGCATCTAGTTCTGGCAGCGCTTGAAACTCGGAAACCCAGCAACGATAGACGTTGTAGGAGATCGCTTTCTGCCCCGCCTCGTTGAAAACATCAATGATGATGTCCTTGCGGAAGTCCTTGAGCGACACCTCCTGGGTCCTCTGGTCAGCGGCGGCCTGGGCGTTCGGGTAGTCCCAGACCTTGTTGGCCCAACGCTCGAAATCCACATCGAGCGTCACGCCTCGTTCCAACGTGATCGGCTCGTACTTCGAACTACCTGGTGCCTTGTAGACAGTGCTGGGATCGCCACCCTCGCGATGCTCGATGACCTCGGTGGTGCGCTTCAACGCACTGATCTTGCTGACACCGGCGACGTAGCGACCGTCCCACTTCACCCGAAACTTGAAGTTCTTGTAGGGGTCGTAGCGGTGCGGATTTCCGTGGAACTCAGCCATGGTTTGATCTCCTTACGCCTGCACCTGTCCGGCAAGCTGCTGGATCTTGATGATCACGAACTCGGCAGGCTTGAGGGGCGCGAATCCGACCAGGATGTTGACGATCCCCTGGTCGATGTCGTTCTGCGTGGTCGTCTCGCGGTCGCACTTGACCAGGTAGGCTTCTTTGGGAGAGCTTCCCTGAAACGCCCCCTGCCGAAAGAGCGAGTGCATGAAGGCTCCGACGTTGAGTCGGATCTGGGCCCAGAGCGGCTCGTCGTTGGGCTCGAACACCACCCACTGCGTCCCGCGATAAAGGCTCTCTTCGATGAAGAGGGCCAGCCGGCGCACCGGGACGTACTTCCACTGGGAAGCGAGTACGTTGGCACCATTGAGGGTTCGAACTCCCCAAATCACGTTTCCATAGACTGGGAAGTTACGTAGCGCATTGACACCCAACGGATTGAGAACCCCGTTTTCAGGATCGGTCATCGGATAGGCCAGCTCGGCAACGTTGACGAGATTGGCTTCGATTCCTCCAGGTGCCTTCCAGACCCCCCGGTTTGTGTCGGTTCGTGCGTAGAGGCCAGCTACCGTGCCGCTCGGCGCCACGCCCCGCAGTCGGTAGCCGTCCTCGGGATCAGGAATCCTGGAGCGCGGGAAGTAGACTGCCGCGTTGTTACTGCGCAACGTAGCATTGTCAGTCATCCAGGTTACCATTTCGTCGACGGTATCAACCCTGGACGGGATGTCGACGAGGAGGAAAGCCCTGCGCTCCTGACAGTAGTCGTTGGCGGTTGAGTACACGGCCTGCATGGCAGTTTCCGGGCTGAGCTCGGCCGCCCGGGGGATGGAGAGGATGTTGAAGAGATCCACGTCTTCGAGCGCAAAGAGACCCGTCTTGGCACCCCGCGACCCCTGGAGTTGGACGGCGCTCGGGGGATTACCATCGGCTCCGACTGTGGCGCCGCTTTGAGCGCCCACCGGGACCGTTGCCTGCGGCGAGTACTGCTGCACATTCGGAGCGCCGGTGAACCCCAGGTTCGTGAGTGTGCCTGCAGGATTGTCATTCTGCAGCGTCAGTGTTGTTGAGGAGTTGAAGGCCGAGCCCCCACGTCCGGCCAGAATTCGGAATCGGTACTGGGGTGGGGTGCTGTGCGTCGGCCAAATATCGACCACGGCTCCGCTCAAGAGAAGATTTCGTGCGTTCGACCCAGCAATGCGGATCGCCCTCTCGAGAAACGGCCTCACCTGTTGCGGTGTGCTCGGGGCCGCTGGAGGGATGCCATAGTCAATGGTACAGGTCACCACATTCGTCCCGTCGTCGATATCGAATGCGGCCCCATCTGCCGGGGGCACGAATCCCGACACCATGTCTGCCGCAACCGGGGCACCTACGGTCCCTGTGGCTGCGGGGCGTTCGGGTGGGGTACCGAGACCGGGCAGGGTCGCGGCCTGAGGATTCAACTGGCTTCCTATGGTGTTGCGGTCCACTTGGACCAGTTGCGAGCTGGAATTGACGATTTCCAGCGCATTCCTGGGTGAACCGGCGCGCAGGGTGAGGTTGTTGAAGGTCTCAGAATTAAGCACCACTAGACGCCCGCCCCGAATTACCTCTTGGCTGACTGACAGGTTGAAGAGCTCGCCGGCGGTCAAATTCGGATCCTGGTCCTGAAGGCTGGGATCGCTCGGCGATGCCGTGTTGTAGTCCACCTCGACCCGAAGTTGATTTCCCCACTGACCAGGGTTGACCACCGAGGTGCCGAGAATAAAGTTGCCGGTGACTACGCGCAGCCTGGCCGCAGGAGCACCACCGTCGTCGTCGATCAGAACCGCCGCTGTGGCATCGATAGCTCCGTTGGGAAAGTGGGGCAGGGGGAAATCGGCCACCCGGACGACCCAGGCCTCGGTCCCGCCATTCAGGAAGAACTGCTGAATGGCGTAGCTTGCCACGCTCCTTCGCAACAGGCCCCCAAACTCGCGATTGAAGTCACCCATGTTGAAGATGTGCACCGGTGAGTCCAGCGGACCTCGACGGAAGCACCCGATGAATGCTGCGACGGATGTGCTCACCCCGGCGATGGTGCGCACCTCGCTTGGCACCTCTTCGATATAGACACCCGGATAGGTAGGTGTGATTGGCACCAGAAACCTCCTTTCGCCGCCTGCTGCTCAGCGGACCGCTAAACGCGGATCAGCGCTCTTCGCGACGCGGCTCACTTTGCGTTCCGACCCACGAGAATCGTGATCGTCGCGTCCTTGCCGTTACCCAGGTCGTTCTTGAATTTCAACTTCTTGGGTGATTTCAAGAGAAGCCCGATTCCCCCGCCTACCAGGAGGAGCGGCTTGTCCAGCTCAATGCCGGAAGCGCCCCCCGCTTCTTCGACATCGAATTTCAGATTCTTGTCATAACGATTGGATGTGACGAAGAAGAACTTGATGTCCTTCGGATCGGAGGCCGGCTGCACTTCCACGGATGTTTCTTCCGCAGTGCCCGGCGCACCGGCTTTGGCCTTGGCCACCACGACGATCTTGTCGTAGGCCTCGACCTCCTGTGAGTCGGCGGCGGACAGATTCGGTCCGCCCTCCACGTTCACGTTCACGCTCCAGCCGATCTTCTCGCTCATTCGTTGATCCTCCTTGAAAACGTCTCTGAAGGACACACCTTCACTCGGGTGTGATTGGTTTCGCCCCATCGCGTACTGGGGTGAGTATCGGCACTGCCCAATCCCTTGCGAAACCTCAGACGGCAGCGGTGCTCCAACGCTAGCGCCTCCGATCGGGGTGTCGACGGCGGAGTTTGGGCCGCACTCATCATCGGCATTTTTGCTGCATATTCCAGACGCAATCCACGCTCTTCAACATGAGGTCAGGAACGGTTAGCCTCCAATGGCAGCCACTCTGTGAGACCTTTGCACAACCCCCAGGAGGCCTCAGTTCATCCATCGCTTGCGCTTCAGTTATCATCCCAAGAATTTCCACAAAAAAGCAGCATAACAGTTTGATTATACATGACTATGTCCCAACTTTGTGCCATGTCCTCTGAACAGAATAACCGTTGAGGAGAAAGATATGGGCTTTAAGAACATTGATCGCAAAATCGGCTTTGCTGAGTTGGCGCTATCAAGTTCCATGGAGAGAAATAGAAGTCACAAGAAACTGAAACAAATGAACAAAGTCGTCGAGTAGTCTAGAGTTGAAGCCATGCTCATGAAGCATTACGATGTGGGCACCAGTACGGAAGGCGCCGATGCCTATCCTCCCCTAATGCTTCTCAAGTGCCTGCTTCTCCAAAAATGGTTCCGCATCCCCTCTGATCCAGAACTCTAAATCCAAATCAACGTTCGCATCTCCTTTAAGACCTTCTTGCAGCTGCCTTTTGACATGCCTTCTCCTGACCACTCCACTTTCTCAAGGTTCAGAAAGAGGCTTTCAAAAAAGGCGGTGATCAAAATCAATAGCGAAGTCCTCAATCAGTTTGCCAATGAAGGTATTGCCGTTGATACCAGATTGGTTAAATCTGCGAGTCGCCCAAGCAGTAACAATCAAATCAAAGAACTCAGATAACAAAGAAAAACTGCCCAGTGTAAAGTTGATAAGAATGGCAAGCCTCTCAAGTTCTGTCGAGAGCTGGAATCAGACGGGGTAGTGCAAAATGATGAGCCCCATTACGGACTCAAAGAACATGCTGTCAGTGTGGATAACGGCTTCACTGGCCCAACCATGACTCCAGCCTCCCATCATGATTGACCCTATCTTCCCTATTGCACTGTCTACACCTTTCATACCGAAGAAGAACTCAAAAAGGTCTACGCTGACAAAGGTTACTTTGGTGAGCCAAATCGCGACTTCCTAAATCGGAACCATATCGAAGATAGAATCATGAGAAGAGATACCACCACTGCAACGTTGACCGAATATGAAAAAGAGCGAAACAAGAAGAACTCAAAAAGGTGCTATATCGTGCAACAATACTTTGATTTGACTCACCCGTAAGATGCGGAAACTCTGGTCATTTTGTTTTCGTTACTGAAAGATTCCGTTGATCATGATTGCGGTATACAGCTCCGCTCTGTCAATTCCGAAGCCAGACGGGCCGAACTCAATAGGATGATTGACGGTTTATTTGTAAGTTGGCAGTTATTGCTTCAAGTGGTCACTGATCTTTGACTCAGCTTTTTCTGCAAGCCTTTAGGCATTGCATCAACTGTTGTATTTTTGAAAACTTCACTCCCAGTTTCTCAAAATACCTTTGAATGAAAGGAGCGATCTCAAAAAGGTTGTTTAGGCCGTGGCGCTTGCCCTTCTTTTTGCCATTCTCAATGTGAATGGGTTCTATGTGCCCTCGCAACAAGGGGTTTCTGCCGGCGATTTCCCGTTGCTCAAGCCAAATGCGTACGAGGAAGGAGTGTGTGCGCCCCCCCGGCGATTTCATCTGATGCCTGCATTTATTATGTGAGGCATTTCTTGTCCTTGCAGAAAGCGCGCCCTAATTCTGAATTACTAATGAGGTCATTGATACTTAGACATGAACTCACCGCTCGCTCGCATGGACTCGCTAGAGACGCGAAGGACGCAAAGAAATTGGGTTTTTTTGCTTTTCGCTGAGACGCCGAAAAGAAAAAAGCAACTTGCCCTGCGGGCAGCACGAATCAGCATCCGTGATGTTCCAGTTTAAGTATTTTGAAATAGTCATAAACCTTAGACTTGCTATTCGTTTCTGTTCGCCATAGGCGATAGCTTCTTATGTTTTCCGGCGTCTCAGCGGAAAACATAAAGAAAACTAGACTTGGGGGTCTTTGCGGCTTTGCGGTGAATATTTGTTTCTACAATTAAGAGACTATGTCTAAATGTTTTTTGCTGCATTAGTAAGGCAAAAGGCAGATACATTAATGACGATGGTAGCAATTAGCCCATGGGTATCACCTTTGGGTCACGCAGGTCTCACGGGAGTCTCACCAGAGAGCTTTTTTTAAAAGCAGTGAAAAAAAGCAGAGTTTCTGGCAGGAGGCAGGGATGGTGGAGATATGTGCCGGTGACGAGAAGAATCGGAGAATTGGTGACTTCCTGCGTCGCTAAGGATTCCACCTTCGGCAAGGCTTCGGCAGACAGGTCGGCCGGACAGGATGGAGGGGAGAAAGGTGGCACAGAGCTCCAGAAGGCATTGACCGTCTTGTGGCTTGAGATCTTTCAGGCCACCAGATTTTCAATAGGTCTCAATTCACTGGCTTTTTATGAGCCTTTCCAGAAGTCCGATGGCGTGCCGGAGTTCTCTGCCGCTCCGATCAAGCTCCCTCATGGCACGATAGAGAATTTGGACTGCTTTTTCAGAACTGGTTGTCTTTTCTGTGGGTGTATTGTCTGTCGTTGGGCGAGTGGTGAGGGATGAGCCTGAAAGGCTTCGCCCCCTTAGGATCTCTCGGTAGAGTTCTTGGGTCTCTTCCATGGGGCCGATGCCCAGTTCCTCATCCAACATGCGGCAGCAGGATTTGTATTGTGTGATGGCCCGTTTCCGTTGGCCGCTTTCCATGAAAAGGCGCATGACGTCGCGCTGGATCCCTTCACGGAGGGGTTCCTTGTCAAGAATGGTGCAGCCGCAAGAAATGGCACGGTCATAGACCTGATGGTGACTGTAGTAGCCCATGAGATGTATGAGACCGTCGAGGTGGAGGGATCGCAGCCGTTCCCGCTCCCGGAGGGCCCAATCCTCGTAACATCCATTGAGCAGTTCTCCATGGTAAAGCTCGAGGGCATTTTCCAGCCTATCGGCTTTTTCAGGCTCCATCGACTCGATGGGCTCTGTGAGAACCGGGGTCAGGTTTTCCTCAAAGGCTGCCACGTCCAGCCAGTGGTCGCTATCTACGTTGAAGCCTACCTTGTCCGAGGATGTTGTCAGCAGATAGGTCCCTTTGGGAATGCCTTCTGGTTCCAGCGCCTTGCGCAGCCGCCATAAGGCCGTGCTCAGACAGCTTCTGGCCCGCTCTTCGCTTGAGTCGCCCCAGAAGAGACCGGCAAGAACTGGACGGGGGTGAAGCCGGCGCCGTTTAATGAGGAGAAAGGCCAGCAGTTGCTGGACCGACGGCGTTATTTTGATCTTTCCCGGCCCGGCCGTGTGGGTTAGGTGAAAACCATCAAAGAGGGAAACACTCAAGGCTACCATGAGTAGTCCTTGCTGGGTATGGAATACCCCGAAATCCAAATGGTTAAGCACCAAATTTGAAATAGGACTTGACAAAAAAGACTGGAGGCTGGTTTCCACATACCAGATGCCAAGGGTCAGATAGCCTGGTCGCAGAAGCGCAAAGTGTGAGATGGAAGTCTACAGCTTTAGGATAGGAGGTCTTCAGGTAGAAACGTAAACCAGCTTTAAAGCCTCTATCAAATCCCTTGCCTTTGGTCAAGATTTTTTAGAGGGGAGTTGCCCCGCAGATAGCTGTTGTATGATCGTGGCGAAGGGTTGAAAAGGGGTTGGAGACGCTTTGGAGTGTGTCTTTGTAGGTTGTGCCGCTCTGCGACACCTAAAAGGCGGAAGGTTTGCGCAGATGGCCAGTATCTTGGGTGCAAACATAGAGATTGCGCGTCCCCCCACGTCCTGATCTCCTTGACTAGAAAGCGATATGGGCATATCAAAAGAACCAGGCCATGGACAGTGGAACTGGTCTTTTGGCGTCATGGGTCCCATGGGGGGCACGCTGATGAACGCGAAGCCAACGTATGAAGCGTTGGAACAGAAGGTTCGTGAGTTGGAAAAGGGGTTTGTAAACCAGGATCGGACCACGGAGGCTGTTGGCGAGAAGGAGGAACTCTTTCGCAACGTGTACAACACGGCCCCTTTGGCCTTTGTGGTTTGGGATGTAGAGACGCGGGTCACCGATTGGAATGAGAAGGCCCGCGAGGTCTTTGGTTGGTCCAAGGAAGAGGCAGTGGGGCGCAGTTTCTTCGATTTCTTGATACCAGAGAAGGATCGGCCTCACGTGGAGGATGTGGTGAAGCAGCTTGTTCAAGGGAAGCTGCCCAGCCAATCCATCAATGATAATCTTACCAAAGACGGACGGATCATCACCTGCCAGTGGAACAACTCTACGCTCCATGACCGGGAGGGAAAGGTCATCGGTGCCATATCCCTTGCATTGGACATCACTGAGCGAAATCAGGCAAAGAAAGCCCTGCGCAACCGGGAGGCGGTGCTGGAGAGCATCTTTCGGGCAGCACCCACAGGGATTGGCCTGGTCAAGGACCGCGTATTAGAACAGGTTAACGATCGTATTTGTGAGATGACCGGATACGCCTGCCACGAACTGTTGGATCGCAGTGCGCGCATGTTGTATCCGACAGACGCGGATTTTGACTATGTGGGAAGAGAAAAATACGCACAGATCACCAAGTTCGGTACAGGGACGGTGGAAACCCGCTGGCAACGGAAAGATGGAACCATCATCGACGTGTTGTTAAGTTCCACCTCCCTTGATCCCAAAGACCTTTCGGCTGGCGTCACATTCACTGCCCTGGACATTACAGATCGGAAGAGGGCAGAGGAGGCCCTGAGGAAGGCTCTGGATGAGCTGGAGCAGCTCAACCTGGATCTTGAAAAAAAGGTTGCAGAGAGAACGGCGGAGTTGTTGAAAAAGGACAGGCAACTGGCCCGAGCTGAAAAACTGGTGCTCCTTGGGCAAATGGCCAACCGCGTTGCCCATGAGCTTAGGAACCCGCTGACAGCCATTGGCGGATTTGCCAAACGGATGCATGAAAAGGCACGAGATGACGATCCAAACAAGCCCTACCTGCAGATGATCGTCGACCGGGTGATGATGATGGAAAAGAAAGTTGCCGAACTGACAAAGGTAAGGCTCCCATAGCCGTCCTTTGTTCTCCTGTTATGACAAGACAGCCTAGAGTATCGCCATCAAGCCATTTTCCAGGCTCCGTGAGCCTTTTCGGGACGTCAGCTTCGCTCCGCTGAATCATGCACGAAGTGAAGCATCAGCGCTATAACTCGGGCTAACGCCCTCAAACAGTTTGTGATCCTTTGCGCTTCACTCAGCTGACCTCTAATTCCGAAAATGCTCAATGTCGCGCGGAAAAGGCTTTCGGCTACACTGTGACTAATGACAGTTATTTTTAGGACATGACGCTAGCACGACGGTCAGAATGCTGCTCAGGGATGTTTGACTATGAGCCCCAAGAAGAGAAGAAAACCAAAAGCGCCCTCTCAACGAGGGAAAGCCAAGAGGGCGAATGTTGGTGCCGGCAAATCTTCGGTTAACCCTTTTTTGACTGATCAGCCCAGGCCAGACCACTATGTCAATGTCGGAAACAAGTTGCTGGACAAGGGTAGGCCAGACAAAGCGCTTGTCGCCTACAACAAGGCCCTCCAGTTCGGACGCGGCTCAATTGAGATCTATTACAACATGGGAAATGCTTTTTTGGATTTGGGAAGATTCGATGCCGCTGCCAAGCACTACAAAAAAGTCGTGGAGTTGAATCCTGGGTTGCCTGAACCGTACAATAACATGGGGATAGCCTTGCAAGCGCATGGCCATCCATCGCAAGCGATTGCGTCCTACCGAAAGGCTATTGAGATAAAACCTGATTTTCCTGAAGCCTGGAACAACATGGGTATTTCGCTAGATGACACGGGAGAGCTGGACGAGGCGATCTCGTGTTTTCAACAGGCATTGCAGTTGCGCCGACGTTTTCCGGAAGCGTTGAGCAACATGGCCAACGCTTACATAGGTCAAGGGAAGTATGAGGAAGCTCCGTCCTTATATGATGAGGCACTGAGACTCGTACCAGATCCTGGCTTGGAAGTAAAGAAGACCTTTGTTCTTCCTGTGATCAATCCATCAAATCAAGTGATTGAGATGACCAGACAGAAACTAATCGAAGAGCTCAGGATATTGAAGAACAAGGGTCTGAGCCTTGAGGATCCTCATGTGCAAGTGCGCTGTGTGACAAATTCTCTGGTCTACCACGGGCTTAACGACAGGCAATTGCAGGAAGAAATTGCATCATTTTATCGAACCGCCTGTCCGAGTCTTGAGTGGGTGGCGCCAAACATTGGGAAAAGAAGAGGAAAGCACGATAAAATCAGGATAGGGTTTATTTCGAGATTTCTTTACAACCATACGATTGGAAGATTGAATCTCGGGATAATAAGGGAATTATCCCGAGAGAAATTTCATGTGACAGTATTGCAGTTCCCAGGGAAAGAGGATCATATGGCCAAGGCCATCGGTAGTGCCGCAGATGAGGTTGTGGCATTGACCCCTAGTCTAGACGTCGCTCGGCGAGAAATCGCCAAACATCAACTGGACATCCTGTTTTACCTCGACATCGGGATGGAGCCGTTTACGTATTACCTGGCATTTTCACGGTTGGCCCGTGTCCAGTGTGTTACCTGGGGCCATCCTGTGACGACAGGAATACCTAACATGGACTACTTCATATCATCAGAAAAGGCTGAACCACCTGGTGCAGAAGAACATTACTCAGAAAGTCTGATACGGCTCAGAAAGCCAGGTGTTTACTACTACCGACCTGAATTGCCTGATGGACTTTCATCGCGCGACAGATTTAATCTACCCTCCGGTCATAACCTGTATGTTTGCCCTCAGACCCTGTTCAAATTTCATCCTGATTTTGATGACATTCTGGCCCGCATTCTGCACGAGGATCGGCATGGTTTGTTGGTCCTGATTGAGGGGGACCATCCAAACTGGACAAAGATATTGCTTGAGCGTTTTGCCCGGGCATTTCCGAGTGAAGTTGATCGGGTGAGATTCCTTCCTCAAATGCCCACATTAGATTTTCTGTCCCTCCTAAAACTGGCCGACGTCCTACTTGACACTATCAATTTTTGTGGCGGGAATACTTCCTTAGAGTCTTTTGCCTTGGGCACTCCCATTGTCACATTACCGGGCAAGTTTTTGCGCGGAAGACTAACAATGGCTATTTATCAACAGATGGGTGTGATGGACTGTGTCGCAGAAGATGCAGAATCTTATGTGGAGATTGCCCTCAGGCTTGGAAAGGACAGAAACTGGCGTGAGGAAATTAGGAGCAAGATAAAGGCACGGGCCCATGTGTTGTATGAAGATATTGAAGCGGTGCGCGAACTGGAGCGTTTCTTTGAATGGGCTACGGGTCATCGGGAAAACGGAACCGGGGATTGTGTTGAGTTTCATTCAGCTTGAGTTGGGATAGGCCTTAGGAATCCTAAGGGGGTTCATATAGGAGGATATGGTGGCACTTGTATTCATAGGCGGCTTTTTGAGGACAGGTACGACCTTGCTACAGACCATATTGTGTTCTAGCCCCCAAGGCAATCCAATGATTGGCGAGGCTAGGAATTTGAATTTGGAAGCTTGTGGGGTCAAGTCTACGGTTGACTCTTGCTATTGGCTTTCATTTAAAGGTGTCATGTCCAGACCGGTAGCGGGCGATCGTTTAGATGACTTGGGCAGGGATTAATTGCTAAAGAGGCACGGTTCTGTCAGCACGTGATGGGGCGAACGAAAGTTCGGATATCAAAAGACCGGAAGGTCACGCTGCGGGCACCAACCGTGTAAGACGTTCGGCCCCTGCAAAGGAGCTGGTGTCAGGCCCACACGTGGGGTTATGTTAAGAGTGTAGGCCTGACATGTATGGTTCAAGGGCCCTTTCTTTTCAGCCAGCAGTATCACTGAGCGTACCAAGGTGGAGGCGTTTCAGAATTGGGCTCTGTTAAAAAGCCCAGATCCAATAGTGGGCCGGCCCCAAAAACGGGTTGTGAATCCAGAATACTCTGAATTCGTGCAGACGTGTCAGAAGCTGCGGGCATGGATTCGTAGTGAAAGCTCACCTGAAATTTTTCGATGTCGCCGGAAGCACTCACCCGTTCGTGATACCGCGTTGTGGTAATCACACCACTGCCGTTTCTGTCTTGTCTTACGGCAATCATTTCTGCACTCGCTCTTGTGTCGTTGCCGGATAATGCCAGGCCGTATTGCAGCAAAGGAGACGTGGTTGCCCCAACCGCTGAATTGCCGGGCGTGCCGAGGTCTTGTGCCCAGGAAGAAGAAAGAGAATCGCCTAAAAAAATTGCAGCAAAGGCCATTACGGTAATCCCTACCACCTTAAAGGTTTTAGTTTTTAGAAGCATGATTTTTACCTCCCATCTTTCGATTCCGGCCGCCCAGGAGCTTAATGATAAGAAAACCGCCCTTGAGAATGATCAGACGACAGCAATTCGCAACGCAGATACAAGAGAATCAGATAGTTTATATTCTAGAGCACAGAAGAAACTACGTCAAAGAAAATCCGGACGCAACAGTTTAGTCCCTATGAGCCATTCAATTTCACGCCCATGAATTCTCGTCAGATTTCCTCCCCTTAACTTCATGCGAGTCGGTTGAGACAGTGGGTCCGCGAAGGCTAGTATCGAGCATATTCAGCACTGTCTTCTTCCAACTCGCGGATGGACTCCTCGGTAAGGGTCGGTGCGACTTCAGGGATGAGCTCAAGAAAGGTCTCCGTTGTGATGCGATAATCCTTTCCTTCAATAGACTCTTTCTCAAATGCAAACTGGCTCACCTTCTGAAACAGGTATTCGATGTCTGCGGGAGTAAAAAAAGAGGCTTCTGACACGACCCTGCTCACATCAACTTCGCCGTGATTGGTTTTTTCCAGGTAATGCTCTAAGATGATCCGGCGGCTTTGACCATCCAGCTCTCCGACGGGCATAATACAGTCGAACCGACCTGGTCGGAGCAAGGCCGGGTCGAGTTGTCTGATGTAGTTAGTGGCACATACCAATAGATTTTTCTTTTCCAATCGTCGGAGCAGGGGAACCTGCTTGAGGAACTCGTTTGTGATGGATTTGTCGATACGTGAAGCCTGATCGCGACTTCCGGCAATCTCCTCAAACTCATCGATGAACAAGACAACCTCGTCCAGATTTCGAGCCTTTTCCATCAATTTCTTCAGGTTGGCCGCCAAATGGTCTTCCCCCCCGCTCATTAAGTCGCTTGGGCTCACTTCAATATACCACCACTGTAGCCTGCCTGCGATAGCACGTGCGAAATGGGTCTTTCCTGTGCCGGGAGGTCCGAAAAAGATGATCGTCCGAGGAGGCGAGACTCCGTGTTTCCGAGCCAGTTCCGATCGTGTCAACGGCAAAACGATCCTTTTCTCTACAATCTGCTTGGGCGGCTGAGAGTCAGAGATCGTGTTCCATGCGGACCTTTCCACCCTTTGCGCTCCGAGCCTCTTAAGAAGCTGAATCCTCTGTGTATCATGAAGGTTGTCATGCTGAGGTTCGATGTTTTCAACGAAGTCCACACAGGCCGTTTTGACGCCTACGTCTCTGCCAAGCTTCTCAGACAACGCCCACTTATGCTCCAATATCTTGGACCACAGATTGTCAGCCAACTCCGGCTGCACCTTGTGGCCGCTGTACTCGAAGATCAAGGCATGTTGGTCTTCTGAAATGACTGCATTTGATTCCATTTGCATATTATCACTCTCCGAAATAAGGCTCCCCCTAGCCGGCTGCGGGTCTATCAAAGGGGAATTCTGCCCTGGCCAACCCCGCCTAACTCCAAGGAACTTCTAGCCTTGACAAAACTGCAGCCGGACAAGCCGGCGGATTTTATTGTGTCTTTCATGCTTGAAGCAAACGGCACCGTATTCGGGCCAAGGCCAATAAGTTGAAGCGAGAACATAGACCACTTCCGTCAAATGTCAATCCCCAATGCGTTCTGTGTCTCAGATTTAACACTTCCTTAACGAGACCTTGCCTTTTGAGGTCTCTAAGCTGAAGGAATCGGGCTCAAAAAGACGCCGGCAACTGTTTGATATCTTAGAAACTAGGGTTTTACCGAGACAGGGAAAAGCAGAGAGGAGAAAACTTCGAGCTGAATACTCCCTGTCTTTCTCCTCTAAAAGGCTTTTCACCCTATCTCCCAGCCCCAAAGAAGCTATTCTTTAC
>Ga0272444_10001740_pt1 | contig 20670 bp, 15 predicted proteins | sample SSMForm13_FD_201033 | JGI IMG/M metagenome (GOLD analysis project Ga0272444, IMG submission 201033) | Marine sediment archaeal communities from Little Sippewissett salt marsh, Falmouth, MA, United States - SSM-Form-13 | ecosystem: Environmental > Aquatic > Marine > Wetlands > Sediment ... | reverse complement strand
CATTACTAAGAGTTCACGGAAAAATATTCACGGTCATATGTGAATGATGTCGCGTCTTGAATAGTATATTAAAATACTTTTTTGTTTAATATCAGTTATTTAATGTCTCAACAAAAACTTGTTTTGTGGTTATATTCAACATGATCATGATAAGATTTCTCAGTCCCATAGATGAATCTGCCTGCTCACTAAAGTGGCGAATTAAAAGCTTATACTTGTCCGCCTTTGGAGGATTCCTGTTGTTTGAGAAACTCTGGCACCGTTTTTTCGATTTTTGGATAAGGTATACCGGGGGCGATATTTTCAGGTATGATCCGGTGAAGCGTCAAAAAATGGTAAAATTGCCTTAGGGCCCAGACCCGGGTGGTTTTTCGAAACTTGTATAACATCTTGTCCTGACTTTTAGTGCGAATGGGCCCTTGTCATGCAGGCAGATCGCTTCCCGGTTCGAATGAAACCTCCCTATCACTATCTTTAGAACCTATTTCCCCATTTTTATCTGGTGATTATACACTTATACTTCATTTCGACGAATTTGATGCCAAATATTATGATCATCCTCTGCCATTACGTATAGCGATCACTCCTTTTTCTCTAATTTAAGATTTATTCATAAATATCTCATTTATTTTTAGAAATGTGCCGAAATAATGTTTTAGTGAATTTTAGACAAATTCGGAAAGTTATTATTAGTTGAAAATATAACCAATCGCTGTAAAGAAAATGGATCAAAAATAGACCTGATAATCATTTCTTTCATCACTGCGAGCTCCGGGGCCGGATCAATGTACAAATCTCCAAGTCGCAATAAATTTAGAAAATTTGTTGATCGTGATAATTGGCTGCAGAGAATTCGAAATTTTTCTTTTTTGATAGGTGAGGGCGCCCTTGACCTGGTTGTCAATCTGATTGTCATGATCATGGTTGAACGATCTTTGGGTGAGTTTGGGCTGGGTGTTTTTGCCTACCTTCTTTCCATTTTAGTGTTTGCAGGGTTTATATCTGAATTCGGAATCTCCAGATATCTTGAGCGTGAAATTGCCGTTATTAAGGGGGGCAAGGCGAAAACACAAGCCATTGAAAAAGCCCTTTATGCCATGCTTGTCACCAGTATCATCTGTGCGGTTCTTTTCTTTATAACGGCAGTATTTGACACGACCCACACCCGGGTGGAAGAAAAGGTGGCCGCCTACTTCATAATCGGAATAACCATCCCCATGCGCAACTTGAACCGCATCAGGATAGCTATTCTTCAAGGCAGCGGCAAGTTTGATATTACCGCCGCTTTAAAAACCTGGAAACGAATTTTTCTTCTTGGGGCTGTTTTTCTTTTGCTGCTATGGAAAACCCCGCCATCATATCTGATGGTCGGATATTTCGTCAGTGAATTGGGACTGATGATAAAATCCAGAAAAGCAATCAAGCTGCAGGGATTTAAAGCCATATGGAACAAACAGGGCAATATCCGTTCAACTCTAAAGCAAAGTCGCTGTTTTCTCTTAACCGACGAAGCTTTGGACGTTGTCCTGTATATGGATTTTCTCATACTGGGAATTTTTGTGTCTTCTTCGGATCTTGGGTTGTATGCTGAAGCATCGATTTTGGCCCGGATCTTCCTATTCATCCCGAGTAGCATTAAACCAGTCTTCCGCGAACAATATTGCTCCCTTGCCGCTAAGAACCGACTGGGGAACGCAGCGGTTTCAATTCAGTTATCTACGGCCTTGCTTTTTTTTCTGCACTCGGTTCTGGCGTTATATATTCTCCTTTATTTTTCTGAAATCACGCAATCCTTATACCATGTTCAAGGGAAAAGCATGGTTTCGTTTTATGTGTTTGCTCAAATACTGCCCGGTCTTCTATTTTTCTCTTCGGTTACTTCCCAGGAACCCGTCTATGAGGCTGAAGAAAAGATCGCCTTTTTGCAAAAAACCGTTATTCTCATTGCCTTGCTAAACTTTACGTTGAATTGTTTTTTTGTTCCGTTTGCCGGTATTTTCGGTTCCGCCTTTGCCACATCCAGTTCCATGTTTGTCTATTTCATCCTTTTTGGCAAACCCTTGAATCCCATATTTCGTATAAATAAAATCAAATACCTAATTGCCGGTGCTGCTGTATATCTTACCTACATGTTTTTTCAAAAACTGGATTTAGATTTTGTAATGGCTTTTTTTCTTGTTCCGGCATTTCTTTTTGTGTGTTTCTTCGTAATCAATTTTTTCAATTTTGAATCCGGATCAAGCAACCCGAAACCCGGTTTTGTTTTGCCTGAAAACATCAAGTAAAAGGAGGTGTTAATGATGGAAGACAGCCCGATTAATGATGCTCCAACGTTTAAGGGTCTGAAAAAGAGATTCACAATTCCCAGCCTTAAGTTTCGTTTTTCCCGAAAGATCGGCCTGTTGATCGGGATATTGGCAATCGTTATAATGACTTATAATTCTTTTTTAAAATATGTGATGCCCAATGAATATGGCATAAAACAGGTCAAAATCGGTATCGGTTCTAAAAGAGGTATTCATCAGGAAATATATGAGACAGGTCTGCATTTCGTTATTCCGGTGATGGAGAAAATGCATTACCTGCCCAAGGACATACAGGTTCTCGAACTGACAAAATACCCCAAAACAGCTTCTGTGTATGCAAGGCAGGATAAAGCGGCCCATATCCAGACTTCGGACGGATTTTTCGTGGATGTTGATGTGTCCATCCTTTATCACATCAATGATCCGTATAAAGTATTTACCATCATTGGTCCCGGCAATCTTTTTGAGGACAACGGTATCATCCCAAAAACGGAACCCGCCCTAAAAGAAACACTCGGGGAACTGACAACAGAAGAATTTTATAACAGCATGCTCCGGTCTGAGAAAGCTGAGGCTGCCAGGATCAAGCTGAACGCGGAAATGAATAAAAAGGGGATTTATGTTGACCATGTTCTCGTTCGCTATTTTGAGTACAGTAAAGAGATCCAGAAAAATATTGAAGAGAAAAAGCTAAAAGATCAGCTTGTTTTTAAAAACATGGCTGAAGCACGCGCTGCCATTGAAGAAGCCAAACTTAAGAAAATCGAGCAGGAGGGCAAGGTAATAGTTTCTGTGGAAATGGAGAAAGGCCAAGCATACGTCACTAAAAAAATAGCTGAAAGGGATCTTTATTATCGGAAGAAAACGGCTGAAGCAAACCTTCTGGTTAAGCTTGCCGAGGCTGAAAAAATACGCCTGAAAAATGAAGCTTTAAAAGGAAAAGGCGCTGAAAGGATGGTCGGGCTCAAAATGGCAAACGTGTATAACGGGTTGGACATTATTGTTTTGCCAAGCGACGGGCCTTCGGGCGTAAATCCTCTTGATCTGGATAAAGCCCTTAAACTTTTTGACGTCCGAAAAGGGGGTATAAAATGAAACAACTCTTAGCAATTTTTTCTTCCATTGTAATTTTGCTATCTATTCAAGGATGCATTTTGTATTCAACCGGTGAAACAGAAGTCGGCATCAGAACGAAAAAACTTGCTTTTTACGGGAAAAAAGGCGTCGAAGATAAGATCTATGCGCCCGGCTCAACATTTGTTCTGCTCCCTCTAATCAACGATTGGCACACTTTTGACACAAAACTCCAGAATTTAGAATTTACTTTTCACCAAAACAGGGGGGACAGAAGCGCCAGAGATGATCTTCTTTTTAAAACCATTGACGGTAATGATATCAGTCTGGATGTGATTATTGTCTACCGAATCGATCCGTCCATGGCACCCTTGATTCTCCAGAAAGTGGCCCAGAATAATCGAGAGCTTCGTGATAAAATAGTAAGGACCGTTTCACGAAGCAAGCCCAGGGATATTTTTGGAGAACTTAAAACAGAGGAATTTTATGTGGCCGATCGCCGTGAGGGTCAGGCCAAAAAAGCCAAAGAAGTACTTCAGGAAATGCTTAAACCTATGGGGATTATTGTTGAAAAGGTGCTTACCAAGGATTATCGTTTCAACCCAAAATATCAGAAAGCCATCGAAGACAAAAAAGTGGCAGATCAGAAAGTCGAAAAGAACAAGTCGGCTCAGCATGCGGCAATAGAAGAATATAAGCGCAAGTTAGAAGAAGTTAGGGGTGAAGTAAACAAGATAGTTGCTGATGTTGATGGTGAATACCTGAAGGCCAAGATTAAGGTTGATGCCTATTATGAAAAGCAAAAGCTGCTTGCTTATGCCACTAAAGCCGAGGGTATTGCCGAGGCCAAAGGTATCAAGGAAATGAACGATGCCATGGCAAGTGTGGGCGGGGAGGCCTTGGTAAAACTTGAGATCGCAGAAGCCTTGCAAGGGAAAAAAATTGTTTTGCTGCCTGTTTCAGAAGGTGGAATGAACCTTAAAACAACGGATATCAATGCCCTCTTAAACACCATGGGTGTTAAGAGCCTTTCAAGTAAATGATTGACAAGTGAGCAGGGGATTTGTGAGGATATCCGGGAAATAGAGGTCTGACTACTGCAAGCTATTAAAACATATAATATTTTAAATTATTAGACACACCCCCGTTGAATAGTCTTCGAATTCAACGGGGTAATGGTGTCATTATCTTGACGGGCTGTTGCCCAAATCCAATTATCAAACACAATTGGGTATAAATCATTAAAAAAGAAAATTCGTTTAAATATAGAGAATTAAAATTACATTTTAGAAATCTTCGAAATCCTCATCATCCATGGGGATTATCTGATCAGGGTTTACTTCTTTTGCTTTGTGTACCGCTACGTCCATACCTCTCGCCACAGGCGCCTTTCCGGGACCTGCAACGGAACGTCTTGTAAAAGCTTTTAATGTCTTCATACATGGCCTCCTGCCTTGCCCGGCTCCATTTTTATTGCCCCCCACCAGCGCAACAAGCTCTCCAACAAAACCCTTCATCTGTTCGGCCTGGGCACTCATTTCTTCAGATGCCGATGCAGATTCCTCGGCATTGGCTGCGTTCTGCTGAACCACTTTGCCCATCTCACCCACTGCCGTGTTGACCTGTCCGATCCCCTGGGCCTGCTCATTGGAAGCGGCCGCTATCTCAGCAACCAATTCGCCCACTTTGGCCCCGCTTGCCGCTACTTCGGCAAAGGCATCACTGGTGGTAGCCACCAGATCACCACCATCCTTGACTTTCTTTACGGTACCTTGGATCAGATCCGCCGTGTTTCCGGCTGCTTCGGCCGCACGCAGGGCCAGGTTTCTGACCTCATCAGCCACAACCGCAAAACCCGCCCCGGCTTCGCCTGCCCTGGCCGCTTCTACTGCAGCATTCAACGCCAACAGATTGGTCTGGAAAGCGATTTCGTCGATGGTCTTGATGATCTTTGAAGTCTCTTGGCTGGCTCTGGAAATTTCTTCCATAGATTGGGTCAGGCTGCGCATGGAATCATTGGCCCGCGCCATGACCTGGTTGGCTTCTTTCGTAAGGCCGTCGGCATGGGTGGCATTGGCGGCATTCTGCTTAGTCATGGAAGACATCTCTTCCAAAGACGAAGAGGTTTCTTCGATGGATGCGGCCTGATTCGAGGCCCCTTGGGCCAAATTCTGGCTCGAAGAGGATACATGCTCAGATCCTGAGGCAACCTGTTCTGAGGCTTCGGTAAGACCTTCGATCACTGCTCTTAAGGGTTTGGTAACTCCACTGCTGATCCACCACATAAGAAAGATACCGATAAACATACCAATTCCAATAATACTTAAAAGTGTAATTAGGGTTGACCGATGTGTAGCAAAAGCTTCTTCACGTGCTTTTTTCGCAAGGCCCAAATTGATTCCGGTTAGCTGATCAATGTAGTCGCGCATTTCTTCAAATTTTTTCTTGGCAACACCGAGCGTCAAATCTAAAGCCTCTCTGCGACCACCTCTGGTATCTGCCCTGCGACCATCGACCACCTTTCTAGAAATCGTTTGCCAGGCGTCTCTGGCTTCCTCATATTTAGGCAAAATCGCCTTTTCTTCCGAGCTTGACGAAAGAGACTTATATTTTTCCCAGCGTTCATCAGCCTGCTTCAGATTTTCTTCATAATCTTCGATCAATGCTTTGAATATATCCGACTTGGCGTTGGCAAATATCATGGATCTTTCCGCCACCAGAAGCTGCTGAAGGTCTCGATCCGCTTCGACCAGGCAATCGATGCTGGGTAGCCGATTAGCAAAAATATCATCCAGAGCCTTGTTCATCTTTTGTACACTGTTGTAGCCTATATAGCCGATAATCCCAATGAATAAGATCATAATCGAAAATCCGAACATAAGCCTGGAACCCACTTTTAAATTTTTAAACCATTTCATGATAAGTTATATCCTTTTTTCTAACATATTTGATTGTTACTAAAGTCTTTATCGATCAGGGATTTAATTGTTTTGTCAGATGGCAGAGAGGCAAACCCCCCCTCTGCCATCTGTCTATTCTACTTTGTCCACATCAAGACCAAAAGTAATCGCACCGATAACCTTGTCGCCATCCTTGACCGGAACGGACACTTGGACCAGATATGCCTGTGCACTGTCGTCAAACTCTACTTCGTCGATAAAAACTGAACCTGAGCCGCCGTCAAAGGACTTTTTGAACTTCGCCTCGTCCCCTTGCCAGTAGTCGGATGTCTTATCGGTCATGGCCACGTTGGCGCCCTGGTTGTCCATGACGAAAATTTCCGCATAATAAGGCGCTAAATTTTGAATGGCATGCAAGTGCTTTCCACACTCAGAATTCATTATGGCTTTCATATATTCAGCGATACCGGCATGGGCTTTCCACTTTTCGTCCATCTCTTTGATCTGGACCAGGGTCTTTTGTTTTGAATTTTCAGCTTTGACCGCCGCCACAATAACCGGGTCCATACCAACGTTCGCCAAGGTCGTATTCGCAAGATCGATCACTTTCTGGGGTGCCTTTTCACCGGCATTTACATTGCCAGCGTTTGCAACCATAGCTACGCTAAAAAAAATTAATGCCAATATTTTTTTCATAATTAATTCCTCCCATTTTTTAATTTCTCTTTTTTAATTTTTAAACTTTTTAGAAATCTTTGAAATCCTCGTCACCCATGGGGATGACCTGATCAGGATTTACTTCTTTCCCTTTGTGTATTGCCACGTCCCTACCTTTGGCCAATTATTTTTTTGAACATAATTTTAAGATCGGGCCCCGGTTAAATATTAAATACGGATTTAACTGGGCATGCAAAAAGAACATTTAAGGAAAAAGTAAGGTATTTACCTTCTCTGTCCTGCATAGGTTTTACCGCCGGGCCTATGTTTTTTTTCGATGTATCCATTTCTGTTTATCTCTTTTTTTTAAGGCTATGAATTTTCCTGTTGAATCATTTTTTTCAAGACAGCCTCTACATCCTTGAAATCGCTGTCCGCATAGGTCAGAAAGCGGGGAAACAGAGTATGGCCCATTGTGATGGTTTCATTGTCTCCATTCGGTATAATGAGTATAATTCGTAAGTTGAAAAACAACTCTTTTATTAGAACGAGTTCAAAAAGTTCGGCCTTGCTCTTTGCAAAAAAAACAGAAAGCCTTACGTCACAGGTCGGCAGACGGAGCCTTCTGCCAAGTTCCTCTATATCCCGGTAAACTTCGGTGTTTTCGATGGGCACAACCGACTCAATGGCCTTCTGAAGCCGTTTTCCAGCGCCATTATTTGTGGCTCCGTAAAAAAGAACCTTCATTCCTTTTTTTCTCCTTTCAGGTGACATGTCAGTTTTTGATGTATTTATTCTGAATGGGGTATTGTAGAGTCAAAAAACGTGCCAAAAAACCCTATAAATATATAACTCCTTTGAAAACAATTAGTTATGATAGGGCTTTAAAGGAAAAAAATGAAAAAGCGACGTTACAATTTGATTGGCTTGTCCAAAAATCTGGACTAAAAATAAGGAAATGGCTTGAAAGCTGTGGGATCAGAAAAAATCCGAAGAATCGGACGAATCCGAAAAATCGGACAGATTTCAAATGGGGTGGGAATCAAAACCGTTGGTAAACGCTGATGCCTTTCTATTGACAAACCGTGGTTCCGAAGTTTTTTTTAGGTGTCAGGTGTCGGGTGTCAGTTCTTACGTTCGTCTTTCTGACACCTGACACCAAATAGCCATAGCAATCTTATCAAACAACAGTCTTGATTTACACACTTTCAAATGTATTCGAAGGAAGGGGTTTTGATTAATAGACTCGGTATTACTTTATTTTGTATTTCTTTAGATATTCATAAAGGCTGGAACGAGACAATCCTGATATACGACATGCTTCCCGAATGTTTTTGTCGGTCTGTGACATGAGATCTTCTAAATACCATTTTTTGTTGTCATCCAAAAAATCACGAAACTTGGGGAGTCTTTTGGAACGGATTTGACCTTTTTGGTCGTTGTCCTTTCGTGCTTTTTTCTTTGTTAAAGCGTCGGATGCGATTTTAATGCGGATGTTGTTTGGCAGATGCTTGGCAAAAAGGGTGGGTTTATCTCCGGCATTGGCGATCGCATTTTCAAGGGAATTTACCAGTTCGCGAACATTTCCCGGCCAGTTATAGGTATTTAGGGCTTTCATGAATTCGGGAGAAAAGCCTTTTGTTCCGATCCCATAACCGTCGCAAATTCTTGCTGCATGAAATAAAGCCAGCTTTTGTATATCTTCGGGATGTTCTCGAAGCGGCGGCAGCTCGAGATACATGGAACGGATCCGGTATAAAAGATCCTGCCGGAACTTGCCGCCTTCAACCATACGGTTCAGATCGCTGTTTGTCGCCGCCAAGAGCCTGAAATCGCTTTGCACTTCTTTGCGGCTGCCAACAGGTCGAAATCGCTTCTCCTGAAGAACGCGAAGAAAAGTTTTTTGAATGGTCAGGCTCAGCTCTCCGACTTCATCCAGAAAAAGTGTTCCGCCATCTGCTTGTTCGATCAACCCCTGTTTGTCTTTTTCGGCGCCGGTAAATGCACCCTTTTTATGACCGAAAAGTGTACTCTCAATAAGGGTCTCGGGAAGTGCGGCACAATCAACCACGACAAAGGCTCTCATAGAACGGGAACTGTTCATGTGAATGGCCTTTGCAAACAGCTCTTTTCCGGTGCCGGTCTCCCCGTTGATCAAAACATTCGCACTGCTGGTGGCCGCGTGAGCAAGAATATCAAGACAGTCCTCAATCTGCTGGCTGTTTCCAATAATGCCCTCGCGTTTCAAGGCAATGGCAGAGATTTTTGACTTTTTCTCTTCCCGGTATTGAAGGGCGCGTTTGAGGGGCAGAATCATTGCACCTAAAGACGCCGGTTTTTCGATGTAATCCCAGGCACCGCTTTTGATTGCCAGCTCCGCACCGGAAGGCTCGCCTTCCGCTGTTATAATGATGACTTCCGGCGGCATTGCACCTTGCCGGATGATTGGCAAAGCCTCCAAACCGTTTCCATCCGGCAGACGAACGTCTAGAAACACAATATCGAATTGCCCCGAAGAAACCTTTTCAAGCCCTTCTTTAAGTGTCAGCGAAAACTCTACGTGATGATCCATTTTCCCAATGGCATTGGCCATGGCAACACAGATCGGCTCTTCATCATCGATAATTAAAATATTGGACATTTTTTTATTGAATATAGATTTCTTTCATGATTCGCTATTATTTAAGGTGATGCTTCCAATTTTCCCGATAAGCCGGGATTACCGTTGCGTTCCAACAATCATAAATCGTCAATTCTCCTGGTTCAGCACTTTTCGAATGATCTGGGCCAATTCACTCCTGATAACCGGCTTCATAACAAAGGCTCGAATCCCCATTTTTCTGGCTTTTTCTTCATTCATTTGTTCGCTGAAACCGCTGCAAATTATAATTGGGATATCCTGTCGAATATGCATGATTTCCCTTGCCAATTCTGCACCGGTCATATGGGGCATGGTCTGGTCGGTGATAACAAGATCGAATCCATTAGGGTTGGACCGAAACGCCTCCAAAGCTTCAAGGCTGTTTGTTCTTACTTTGAGCGTATAGCCCAGTCCTTCCAGCATGGTTTTCATTACATTTGTCGTGGATTGCTCATCATCAACAAACAGCAAACGCTCATCACCTCTGGGTATCTCAAAGGCTTTTTTTATTGGTGTCTCTTCTTCTATTTCAGCAACAGGAAGGTACACATGAAAGGCGGTTCCCTTTCCCGGATCGCTCTCGACGGTAATCGCACCCTCGTGGTTTTTCACGATGCCATGGACCACCGAAAGTCCGAGACCCGTGCCCTCACCTTTTTCCTTGGTTGTGAAATAGGGATCAAAGATTCTATCCATGATCTCTATTTCCATGCCACAACCGGTATCCTTTATGCTCAATCGATGATAGTTTCCCGGAATCAAAACAGGGGGAACAGCTTCTGCATTTGAATCAATGGTTATGTTTACAAGACTTATCTCCAATGTTCCTGCATCCTCCCGCACGGCATGATAGGCATTGGTGCAAAGGTTCATTAAAACCTGATGAATCTGTGTGGGGTCGGCATAAACCGTATCGGCCCCTGGTTGGATTTCGATATTCAATCGTATCTGAATCGTGGAGGGCAATGAAGACCTGAGCAATTTCAAACAATCTTCAACAACGACTTTGATCTTCAGGTGAGTCTTTTGTTCGTCGCTCTGACGGCTAAACGTCAGGATTTGCTTAACCAGGTCTTTGGCTCGGTTACCGGCCTTTAACACCTCTTCAAGGTTGAATATCCAGGGGGTGCCTTCCGGAAGGGCTTCCAAGGTCATTTCCGTATGCATAAGCAAGGGCATGAGGATGTTGTTGAAATCGTGGGCGATACCACCGGCCAGAGTGCCAATGGCTTCCATTTTCTGCACCTGTTGAAGTTGGATTTGAAGATTCAATCTTTCTTCTTGAGCTTTTTTGCATTGTGTAATGTCTTTTCCCGAACTAAACGTTCCGATGATCGCTCCTGTTTTATTTTTTAACAAGGTATTGTGCCAATCGATGTATCGTTTCTCACCGTTTTTCGTAAGGATCATATTCTCAACATATGTGACCGACTCTGTTTCTCCAACCATCAACTGCTGAAAAACGCTTTTTGTTTCTTCCCTCTGTTCCTCAAGCAAAAAATGGTCAAACCAGGATCGACCTAATATTTCCGCTTCAGGATAACCTAAAATTTCACACCCTTTTTTATTGATCAATGTAACTTTTCCATCTGTATCCAACGCCAGAAACAATACCTCGGCAATATCTAGAAACATTTGTTCTCTTTCTCGGTCTTCTTGAAGCTGCTCGATCATCTTTTTTTGCTCGGTAATATCGAGCGCTGTAAAGGTCACTCCCACCGATGGATTATCGGGTTGGATCGGGGCCGAGGATAAAAGGACATTAATAACTTTTCCATCTTTGCATCGCCAGCGGGTCTCAACCGTGCCGGTACCGAATTTTTGAATCTGAGCATATTTTTCCCGCCCCACCCATTCGAAATCCTCATCCGTTTCATAAAGCATCCTGGCGTTTTTCCCCAAGACTTCATTCCTGGAATAGCCGATCATTTCACAGAAACGATTATTGGCTTGTTGAATGACGCGATCGGAAACAAGACCGATCCCGGTGGGAGCCGCCCTGAAAATACTGTTCAATGTTTCTTCACGCTTTTTAAGTGCCTGCTCAGCCGCCTTTTGTTCTGTGATATCTTCAACAAAGGTCTGCATGCCCACAAGTTTTTTATAACCGTTTTCATCCTTTTCATAAAGGGGTTCAGAAGTGATTTTTACCCACATGATACTTCCGGAGGCATGGCACATTCTGATTTCGTAGGCCTCTGGTGCTCCTTTTCCCGAGAGTCTATATTGAAATTTCTTCATGACGAAATTTAGGTCATCCGGATATACAATGGAATAAAACGGTTTGAGGAGCCAGTCTTCTTCCTTATAACCCGTAATTTCTAACAGTTTCTTGTTTATATAGGTAAACTCCCCTTTTGTATTTATCGTGCATATGGCGATGGGGGCGTTGTCGATAAAACGCTTGTATCTCTCCTCGCTTTCACGCAATGCCTGTTCCGCCATATGACGCTCGATTTCAACTTTGGCCCTGTTTGAAAAAAAGTCGAGCATCTTTCGCTTGAAATCTTCGTCCCCCATCTTTTCATGGTTCATAATACTCAAAATACCAAACGCATTCCCATTAACATCCCTGAGCGGTGAACCAGAATAGCTCTGTATACCCATTTTGACGAGTCCCTTGGCCTCAAAAAATTGTTCCTGAACTTCATCGAAATAGAGGCAATCCTCTTGAATCAGCACCTTTTCACAGGGCGTGCCTTCCAGCGCATATTCGAATGTTTCCACGTATCCATCCGGAGACCACATGGCGAGGGTCTTGACCCGATCTCTCCTTTTACCGGTTAAAAGGCCGATCATGGCATATTTAACTTTGAGCGCAGCACATAAATCTCTTACAAGATTTTTAAGAAATTCTTCACCCGCGCTACTCAAAGTTTCTTTAAAAAGTGTTTCCAAATCCGTATCTGTGTTTTTTCGCGCTTTTACCTTTTCTTCCAGGTTTTTAACCCTCTGTTTCAATTCTTCATATGTTGGTTTTTCTACCATTCTAAAATCCTTCAAATGTTATGAACTCAAGACACGAAAATTCAGAGGAATGGGGAGGACTTATCATGCGTCGCAGTGACTTGCCCTCTTAAGTCGGCTATGCCGTCTCGCGTAGCAAGAATTTAAAATGGCGTGATATTCAGCGCAACGCAGAAGTTGAACCTTTTACGAATCCTTCAATTTTATTTTATTATTAAACATATAAACTCATTGTCAAATTTCATTTATTAATAAAATCGTGTAAATGATCTTCATTTTTTGCCAAGGGCCACGTTGTAATCCCTCCCTTATGTCTTTTGGGATGAAAACTGGGTATTTAGCTGAGAATGTTACCGTATCCATGGTACCTCCATCAATAATAATTTGGTATTACGACATTAGTGCCGACAACTGTTTGTCAATATTTGATCAATCTGATAGGATACCTTTTGACTCATTGTTCCACCGGTCCAATACACCATTATTCCAATTGGGGTAAAGTCCCTAACTTCAGTATATTGATGGGCCGGATATAACAGCAGTTGTTATTTTTCAAGATGGGCAAGTCATACAAAAACCCTGACAAACTTGCGATGGCTTGTTGCGAGAATGGGTGCCGGATTTTGAATTGTTTTACAAAAGAGTAAAGGGTTTATGATTGATGCTGAACAAGCGACAGCAATTCGGTAAAGAAAGTGAATCCATAGCCGTCAGGCATCTTAAAAAGAACGGATACAAAATTCTGGAGCAGAATTACCGTAATAAACTGGGCGAAATCGACATTATTGCAAAAGATAAGGATACACTTGTTTTTATCGAGGTCAAAGCAAGAAAATCCGGTCGTTTCGGGAATCCCAAATGGGCCGTAACTCCTAAAAAACAGCGCAAAATCTCCATGGTGGCACTCTACTATCTAAAAGCCTTAAAACAACATAAAGTCAAGGCACGGTTTGACGTAGTAAGCATACTTTCCGCAGAAAAAAATCCTGATATAGAAATCGTTAAAAATGCCTTCGAACTCGCCTACACGTGAACCGGAAGGTAACGAGTGTCCATCCATAAATGGTCTTTTTGCCCAATCTTAGCGTTATGTCCAAAAAATAATCCTCGGAATATTAAACATATGCCTGCCTGCCCCGTAGGTCGGCAGATCGTACTGGGGTGGTTATTTTTTTCACATGCCTTGATCTTGAACAAAAATCCTCATTTATGGATGGATACTGACTGGCAAATAAATTATGGGGTCAATATCATCAATTAATACATTATGACTTATTGATAAGTTGCGCTGTAAGTGTTAATCTGTTTAGATTATGGCATAAAATTCAATTCGCCGGAGTAAAGAGGATTTTATTTTGCAGTCAAACCCCAGCAATAAACCAGGCATACTTTACGTGGTTGCCACTCCCATAGGGAACAGAGACGATATCACCCTAAGAGCGCTCAATACCCTCGGGCATGTCGATTTTGTGGCCGCAGAAGATACAAGACATACCGGCAGGTTCCTGGCACATCACAATATCAAATGTCGTATGATCTCTTTTCATGAACATAATGAAAATGAACGTACGCAGGATCTTATTAACCGGCTCAAAGACGGATCATCGGTGGCCCTGGTATCCAATGCAGGCACGCCATCCGTATCCGACCCCGGCTACAAGCTTGTAAAAGAGGCCGTCATAAACCGTATAAGAGTTATCCCCATTCCCGGTGTGTCGGCTGCCATTGCCGCTCTCAGTGTTTCAGGACTGCCGACCGATTCCTTTGTCTTCATAGGCTTTCCCCCTAGAAAGAAATCAAAGCGGTTCGATCAACTTAAAAACCTTGCCGGTGAATGCAGAACCATGGTATTTTATGAATCTCCAAAGCGCATTTTGACATTTTTAAAGGAAATCATATCTGTTATGGGGGACAGGTACGGTGTGCTGTCCAGGGAGATGACCAAGTTACACGAAGAATTTATTAGAGGATTATTATCTGAAATTCTTTCCAGCTTGAATGCACGGCCGGCAATAAAAGGCGAATGCACGCTTCTTTTAACGGGATGTGAAAAAAACAAAGAAGTTTCTATTAATACCCTTGAAACCGAGATAATTAAAGCATTGGAGAAAAAACAAAGCAAACTTTCCGAACTTTCAAAAATTATCGCCCAAAAATACGGCCTTCCGAAAAATAAGGTATATGATGAGGCATTGAAATTGAAGCACAAGATCCAGAGGGAAAAGCACCACTCGAATTAATATGGAAACCATCCCAATCCCAAACCCCGATACCCGATACCCGATTATATATCCGGTAATCCTCGCTGTTCCTCATGAAGAACAACAGCTTAAAGGCAGGGAGAAGGTTTCCTTTCTAAGCAAACATGCCAGAAAAGCCCTTGAAATATCCGCCAAAAAGAGCCACGTACAATTACGCAACCTAAAAAAAGATGAAAAAGGGGTTCCGTTGCCGTTTAACGGGCATTACTGGTCCCTTACTCACAAATCCAAATATGTGGCGGCAGTGATTGCTTCAGCTCCCATCGGTATTGATATCGAAAAGATCCGGTCCCGTTCAAAGGCTCTTTTCAGAAAAACAGCCCGTGACAGCGAATGGAAACTTTCAGATACAGATCCATCCATCCTTTTTTATCGCTACTGGACTTCAAAAGAATCGGTATTAAAGGCTTCGGGAACCGGTATCAGGGACCTTTCAAAATGTCGAATTATACGAATACTCGACGATAATCATCTGGTAATAGACTACCGGAATCAAAAGTGGCTTTTAGAACACTTTTATTTCGACGAACACATTGCATCTATTGTTAAAAACGATTTTCATGTTGAATGGACAAATGAAATAACAAGTTAAATAGGACGCAGATTTTCGCAGATATACACAGATAATATTGTTATTTTGCAATTTAAGAATCTTAATAATCTGTGTTCACCTGCCCGCTCGTGCCTTGCAATGGCAGGCGGGTCTGTATCCCAAAAAAGGAAATTTCTATACTATCAAGTTAAAGGAGAAAACTACTATGGATATCACGTTTTACGGTGCTGCTCGGGAAGTTACCGGTTCTATGCATTTGATAGCCACTGAAAATGATCGCATATTGCTGGACTGCGGAATGTTTCAGGGTCGTCGCAAAGAAACCGAAGAAAAGAACAGGCGACTGCCCTTTGATCCAAAACACATTACCAGCCTCATTCTTTCGCATGCTCACATCGATCATTCCGGACGTATCCCATTATTAACCAAAAATCATTTTGTCGGGCGGGTTCTATGTACCCGCGCAACGCAAGATGCATGCGAATACCTCCTGATGGATTCAGCTCACATCCAGGAATCAGACGCAAATTACCTCAATTATAAAATTTTGAGGTCGTTTTTAGCTCAGAAAAAAATGTTAAAGGGCAAAAAAAGAAATTCAAAAAGAGACTTAAACGATATTAAAAAGATTTTAAAAAAAGACGGTCATCAACTCAACACAGAAAAAATCGACGAACTTATCCAAGAGCATCACATCGACGCCGTCCATCCATTGTATTCCTCCGAAGATGCACAGCACGCGCTGACTTTTTTTGAAGGCCATCCGTATCGCAGCCCCACCGTCGTCGGAAAAAACGCGACCTGCACGTTTTACGAAGCAGGTCATATTTTAGGATCCGCGTTATCCATCATCAAGATCAATGAAAACGGTCGGTTGCGTACGATTTGTTATACGGGTGATATCGGGCGCTTTAACAAACCCATTATAAAAGATCCGGCTCTTGGTTTCGAAGAGAGCGACCGGAACATCGATTTGATGATTATGGAAAGCACCTACGGAAACCGTATTCATGACCCGCAGCAAGATTTGAAACCCAAGTTAAAAAAGGTTCTTACAGATACCGTTGAACGGGGAGGAACGGTTATTATACCTTCATTTGCATTCGGTCGCACTCAGGAACTTTTATACATACTGCACGAACTGTATAATGACAATGAAGTCCGGCCGGTACCCATATTCGTGGACAGCCCCCTGGCAACCAATATCACCCGTGTCTTTGGAGAGCATCCTGAAGTTTATGACCGTGAAACTCATGAAACTTTTCTTGCAAAGGGTAAAAATCCGTTTTTCTTTGAAAAGGTTCGTTTTGTGGGTTCGGTGGAAGAATCCATGGCGTTAAACCGGGATCAGACACCGCATATCGTCATCGCAGCCTCTGGAATGTGTGAGGCCGGGCGGGTTCTGCATCATTTGCGCCATAAAATCCATAACCCGCGAAATACGATTCTGATCGTCGGCTATATGGCTCAAAATACCCTGGGACGTCGTATTCTTGAACAGGGTACGAAATATGAGAAATCCGGTCGTAACGGTTCACCCCCCCTGCTGAAATTTTTAAACAAAGAGTATCCGTTGAAAGCGCACGTAGAAAAATTGGGCGGTTTCAGCGCCCATGGTGACAGAAACGAAATGTTCCGTTTTCTTAAGGAATCTAATTTGAATATCCATAAGATCGCCGTGGTTCACGGTGAAGAAGATCAATCCCTATCCTTTGCAAAATTTTTAAACAATCAAGGCTTTTCAGCAATTGTTCCCAAACCCGGAGATACGCTTCATATTGAATAATACCTAAAAACTGCACACAAATTTTAAAAGGCTTAAATAAAAATAACTATATTAGACTGTTAGCATATAGAGTGTGTGTTTTGTGGTGAATCATATTGCTGAGTATTAGAATAGAAAAAATTTTTAAAATTTGTGCCCTTCGGGATTGCCTCTTTGACCGCATCTTCTGTGTTGCAGGGCGTTTACAGTAGTTTACTACGGCTGCACACCCTGCGCCTTGAAGCTGCGGCCAAACAAGCAATTGCAGATTTTAGGTAATATAAAAACAATGATAAACCATACGCCCCAAAATCAGGAACTTACCTTTTTAGCCGCAATGTTTACCGTATGCTTGTGCGTCCTCTTCGGAGCCAATGCCGTTGCTATTAAAATCAGTCTTTCCGGACTGGGGGTGTTCACCACCGCAGGACTCCGTTTCAGTATGGCTTCGGCGACAATTTTTTTATGGGCTCTAATTACCGGAAGATCCTTTAAAATTAAGAGCGGCCAAGTTCGTCAGCTAGTGATTATCTCTATGGTGTTTGCCGTTCAACTATCATTGTTTTATCTCGGGCTCAGCAAAACCAATGCGTCCCGGGGGACCCTGATGCTTAATTTACAACCCTTTTTTACACTTTTTCTGGCACATTATTTCATTCCCGGTGACCGGATTACCAAACGAAAGACCCTGGGTATCATGCTTGGATTTGCCGGTTTAATTTTTGTATTTCTGGAAAAAAAGGGAGTCACAGCCGATTTTAAGGTCGGTGATTTAACAATCCTTTTCGCAGCTTTTCTATGGTCCTGCAGCGCAGTTTATACCAAAAGGATTATTCACGCCTTTAAACCGTTTCATTTGGTCCTTTATCCCATGATATTTTCGGCGCCTTTGTTTTTTCTTGAAGGATTTATCTGGGACGGTGCCATGATCGCCCATGTTAACGCAAAAGTTCTTTGCGCTCTCTTTTACCAGGGCCTTGTAACGGCTTCTTTTTGTTTCGTGGCATGGCTGACCTTGCTCCAAAACTACGGTGCCGTTGCACTGCATTCTTTTATTTTCTTTATGCCAATTTCAGGAGTTATGCTGGGAGGACTCATCTTGGGGGAACCGATCACGGTCAATATTCTTATCGCCCTGTTGTTGATCGTCTCAGGAATTCTGTTGGTGAACTTCAGGCAGAAAAGACAGATACCGCCGTTTCCTCTCGGGAGAAATGTTTAAACCGGATGGTCTGAATACGACAATTTGTTTCAAAGGGTTAATTTGTTAACTTCTCAATAAGTTTTGGTGTATGAAATAATCATATTGACCCGTAGGCTCATTTATTGAGTTTAATATTATGACAATAAAAAATATTCGAAAAAAGCTACAACAACTCGGGAGTAAAGAAAAAGTTAACGTCTTACAGAGATTTTTTAAAACCGGTCCCGGTGAATATGGTGAGGGTGACGTTTTCATAGGGGTCAGAGTTCCTGATTTAAGGAAGCTGGTCAAAGAATATCAGGACATAACCATAAAGGAAGTCATGCAATTTCTCAGGTCCTCAATTCATGAAGAGCGGATGTTTGCACTCTTGATCCTTGTCAGTAAATATTCAAAGGGGAATGAAACGGTAAAAAAGAGAATTTATGATCTGTATTTGCAAAACACAGAATTTATAAATAGTTGGGATCTCGTTGACGGCTCGGCGCAATATATTGTCGGCGCCTTTTTAATGGATAAAAGCAAAAAACCTATTTACCGTCTTGCAAAATCAAAAAATTTATGGGAACGGAGAATTGCAATATTGTCGACATTTTATTTTATTAAGCATGATAACTACCTAGAGACACTCAAAATATCAAAAATTCTGCTCACGGATGAACAAGATTTGATTCATAAAGCCGTAGGATGGATGCTGCGAGAAATCGGCAAGCGTCATATGTCCACGGAAGAAATATTTTTGAAGAAATATTATATTAGGATGCCTCGCACCATGTTGCGGTATGCCATTGAAAAATTTCCAGAGTCAAAAAGAAAAAAATATTTAAGGGGAGATTATTCGTGTGATTGAGAAAATAGGTTGAACCTCTATTGATAAGGATGTATCATTTAATCAGGTCACGATTGGATGAGTTGTTATCGATTTTTATTCTCCGGTATCCTGTATCGGAAGCTTAAAAGATTTCATAAGTAAAAGGAGATGATACTATGCCCACATACGAATTTATTTGTGAAAAATGTAAAAAGCCTTTTGCCGTGATCATGAAAATTTCTGAATATGAAAAGAAAAAATTCCAATGTCCGAAATGTAAAAGCCGTAAAGTTAAACAGCAGATTACATCCTTCCAAACCATAACCTCCAGCAAGAGTTAAGGTCTTGTTGCAAAAAAATTAACTTAATCTATGCTTTAGATATGTAAAACGTCTTTGTGTTTTGTTGTTATTTATTCCTATGGCCAGGGCGTTCCGGGTACCGACCATTACCACCAGATACCGCCCTCTGGTTATGGCGGTATAAATCAAGTTGCGCTGCAGCAAGATATAATGCTGGGTAAGAATGGGAATCACCACTGCCGGATATTCCGAACCCTGTGATTTGTGCACCGAAACAGCATAGGCCAGGACGATTTCATCAAGGTCGGAAAAATCGTAGATAACATCCCTGCCGTCAAAAGTGACGATCACTTGGTATTCCTCGGGTCGGATACCCGTAATTCTTCCGATGTCACCGTTGAAAACCTCCTTGTCATAATTATTCCTGATCTGCATTACCTTATCCTTGATTCGAAAATTGCGATTTCCCCGTACGATGCCGTCTTGAACCGGATTAAGTGTTTTCTGCAGTTCCATATTGAGGTTTTCAGCCCCCACCACTCCCTTGTGCATGGGCGTTAAAACTTGAATATCGTCCACCGGATCAAAACCGAACCGTCGGGGAATACGTATTTTTGTCAACTTAAGAATAATTTCAAGAACCTTTTGAGGGTCTTCCTGCCGGATAAAATAAAAATCGTTTTTGGGTATATCGTTTTCAAATGACGGGACAATACCGTTATTGATTTTATGAGCATTGACAATAATCCGGCTCGCTTTGGCCTGGCGGAAAATCTCGTTGAGTTCCACCACCGGCACCGCACCTGATGTAATCATATCATTGAGAACATTTCCCGCTCCCACTGACGGCAACTGATTCACGTCTCCCACAAAAATAACCGTCGCAAAAGACGGAACGGCCTTTAACAGGTGGTGCATTAAAATAGTGTCTATCATGGAAGCCTCATCCAGTATGAGAAGGTCGCAATTCAGGGGTTTGTCTTGGTTTTTCTGAAATCCTCCCTTAATAAAACTGAACTCCAACAGGCGGTGAATGGTTTTGGCCTCGTGACCCGTTGTTTCACTCATCCGTTTTGCTGCTCTGCCCGTGGGTGCAGCTAGCAGTGTTCTTACGTTAAGCCTGGAAAAGATTTTTAACACCGCATTGATAATTGTGGTTTTACCCGTGCCCGGTCCGCCGGTAATGATCATGATCTTATTTGTTAGAGCGGAATGTATCGCCCTGACCT
>Ga0272444_10001739_pt1 | contig 20672 bp, 17 predicted proteins | sample SSMForm13_FD_201033 | JGI IMG/M metagenome (GOLD analysis project Ga0272444, IMG submission 201033) | Marine sediment archaeal communities from Little Sippewissett salt marsh, Falmouth, MA, United States - SSM-Form-13 | ecosystem: Environmental > Aquatic > Marine > Wetlands > Sediment ... | reverse complement strand
ACTTGATGCTCTGGCCATTGCGCCTCACGCCGCCCCCCCCCCAACGCGGCGGTTGTGAGCAACAAAACAGAGAAAAGGGACAGCCCTGTGAAAACGCTATTACTGGTTGCAGTATTGGCAAGCGGCCCGGTCACCTCGACGAACCCTCAGCAATCGGAGTTGATTATCGAAAGCAAACAAATCATCTCGGCGCTCACAACGGAGTTTTCGGCCTCGCCCAAGCGCACGCCATCCAGGTCGTCGGTAGATGGTCCATTGCTCGGCAATGGCGATATGGGAGTAGTCTTCGGCGGTACGCCTGCAGAACAGCATTTGTTTCTCTGCAAGAACGACATGTGGCGTCTGCAGCATGGGTATGGTAACTCCAGTCCGGTACCTTTTGGGAACCTCGCCATACGCATAGCCGATCTTAATGACGCATCCTACAAAGTGACTCAGGATATCTATACGGCCAGCACTGAAGGTGTGTATGCGCTCAAGGATTGTTCCGTCAGAATGAAGGCTTATGTGGCCGCCTTGGAGAACGTGCTGGTTTTGGAGATAACTGCGGAGGGCAAACCGTTCGCGGTGCAGGCCGCACTCGAAGTTGCCCAGGGTCGCGGATCCGAAAGCACAAGCGGCAAAGACGACAAGCTGTTTTGGGGCAAGCGCGCCTTTACACAAGATGTCGATATTGCGAGTGGGGCCGTCGTTGCCTGGAAGCTGCTTGGCGCCAAAAATGTATCGACAACAAATGTGAAGGGAAACAGCTCTGTCGGCGCGTCATTTGTCGTGACTCCAGGCAAGCCTGTGACACTGGTGCTTGCGATGGATAGTGTTTTCAGCAGCAAGGACTATGTAAACGCGGCAAAAGGGGCCGTCAAAGGAATTGATGCGCAACGTCTTGGCGAGATCAGGGCGGCACACCAACAGTGGTGGGCCGATTACTACGCCAAGAGTTACGTCAGCATCCACGATCCGGTGATCGAAAAGCAGTATTATCTTTCGCTGTATGGTATGGGTAGCTGCTCGCGGAATCCGAACTTCCCGCCGCCCATCTTCGGTTGGACTACCTCAGACAGTCCGGCATGGCATGGCGATTATCACCTGAACTATAATCACCAGGCGCCCTTCTATGGTCTGGCCAGGGCGAACCGACTCCAACAGGCTGATCCGCACGATACTCCCATTCTGGACTTTACGGAGCGGGCGAAGTGGCATTGTAAGGAAATATTTGGTTTTGACGGCGTCATGTACCCGGTTGGAATTGGCCCCAAGGGGATTGAGACGACCTATGGTAATCCAAGGTATATTGCCAGGGGGCCAAAGTGTGCCGAGAACAAAGGGCTGTTCTTCGGCCAGCGTACCAACGCAGCCTACGCCCTGGTGAACATGGCGCCTCGCTGGTACGCAACCTATAACCACGAATATGGCAGAAAGATATATCCCTTTGTTCTGCAGGTCGCGACCTTCTGGGAAAACTATGTGACGTGGGATGCCGGGAACAAACGCTTCATCATCGAAAAGGACTCCGTCCACGAAGGCTCTGGCCAAGACATGAATTCCTGCTTATCACTGGGGCTGGTTCGCAACACGCTGCTGCTGGCCATGGACATGAGCAAAGAGCTGAAAGTCGACACTGACCGTCGCGGAAAATGGGATCATATACTCAAGCATTTGAGCGTCTATACCTTTCAGGAAAAAGGCGGCAAGAATGTCTTTCGATATACCGAAAAGGGGACAGACTGGTGGAGGAACAATACGCTCGGCATCCAGCAGATATATCCAGCCGGTCAGATTCACCTGGACAGCGATCCGGAGTTGCTGGCGGTTGCTCGCAATACCATCGATGTGATGCAGCGCTGGGGTGATGGGAATGGTTCCAACAGCTTTTTCCCCGCCGCGGTGCGCGTCGGCTATGACGCTTCAGCAATCCTGCGCGAGTTGCGCAAATACTGCAAGCGCGCCCGACCGAACGGGTTCCAGCAAGGGAATCCGCACGGCATCGAGAATCTGAGTACCGTGCCGAACACCATCAACGAAATGCTCTGCATGGGTCACAAGGGCGTCATCCGTTTGTTTGCGGTTTGGCCGAAGAGCAAAGACGCGTCCTTCACCAACATTCGCTGCTGGGGTGCGTTTGTTGTCTCGGGCGAGTTGAAGAATAGCAGGGCGCGGGATGTCAGAATCCTCAGCGAGAAAGGCCGGGACTGCACGGTTGTCAGTCCCTGGCCGGGGAAGAAGGTCCAACTCATCCGCAATGACAAGAAAGCGGAAGTTCTTAGCGGGCAGAGAGTAACCTTCAAGACCAAGGCTGGTGAAGTGATCAAACTGTCGGCCGAGTAATTCCGGACAGCCCAACAGGAAAGGCGGCACCTGGCATGGCCGGCATTGACATAGCGATTATTGTCGCCTACTTCGTGATCACGATCGGGGCGGGGTTTTTGTTCAGCCGGAAATCTGCGACGAGCATCCAGTCATATTTCCTGGGCGACAATCAGAGCAGGTGGTGGATGCTGGCGGCGTCGGGGTCGGCGAGCAACTACTCGATTGCAGGCACCATCTGGTTCATTTCCATCCTCATCGTGCTTGGCATGAAGAGCTGGTGGCTGGTGATGGTCTGGTGGATGCCCAGCGCCATCTTTCTTATGACATATTCTGGAATCTGGATCCGCCGCACGGGTGTTCTGACGGCAGCGGAACTCAACAAGGTGCGTTTTGGCACGGACCGCGGCGCGCGGGTGGGGCGGACAGCTTTTTCGTTAATGATCCTTCTGTTCAGCGTGGCGTCGCTGGGCACGTCATATATCGCGATCCACAAGTTCGCGGAAATCTTTGGTATGCCCGGGCATCCGACCGCGATTGCGGTGATGGCGGTCACGAGTGTATACGTGTTGGTCGGCGGGTTTCGCGGTGTGATCCTGACGGACTTTTTGCAGACGATTCTGCTGTTTGCGATTTCCTTCATTGTCGGGTATGTCTGCTATACGAGTTACACCGGCACCGAGTTGCATGCGGGCATCGCGAAGGCGGGTGTCTCGGCGGGGTATTGGAAGTCGTTTGCGTTCGAGGCACATCCCAAGCTAGGTGTCTTTGCCGAAAGTTCCTACAAGTCCTGGGGCAATCTGTTGCGCGCCATGGCGGCGTTTTCGGTGGTTGGGTTTCTGGGCTGCATCGGAGGCGCCGGCGGGCGATACGGCGAGCAGCGTTTCCTGGCCACTCGCACGGTCAAGGAGGCCGGCTGGATGGCTGCGCTCTGGACGGCGCTGGCGCTGCCGCGATGGCTGGTGATCGGAGGCATTGCGTTCATTGGCTTCACCGTGTTCGGCCCGGCCGTGGTGGATGGGGCGGATCCGGACGCGGCCCTGCCATTGTTTCTGAAGTCTACCTTGCTGACGACGGGTATAAAGGGGCTGGTCTCGGTCGGGTTTGCGGCGGCATACATGTCGACGTTCAGTTCGGAGATCAATGCTTCGGCCTCGATCATCGTACGCGACATATATCAACCATTGACCCGGAGCGAGGAAGACTCGGGGGCTGGTCATATGCTGCCGAGTTACTTGGCGACGGCGATTCTGGCGGCTGTCAGTATCTCGCTGGGTTACCTGTTCGTGGAGAAGAGCGACCTGAACGGGATTTGCTCCTGGATGATGTCCGGCCTGATTTCCTGCATCGTCGTGCCACTTGCATTGCGGTGGTTCTGGGGGCGGATGAATGGCTGGGGCTTCACGGCCGGGTGCCTTGTGGGGCTCTTGCCGTCGTTTTTGATGCTCGCCAAGACTCTCTGGCCGGCCCAGACGGTATTGAAGGGAATTTCCAATGATACGCTGACCTACATCATCTTGCTGAGCTCGCTTGGGGGATGTGTAATTGGCTCATTGGTGACTAGTCCGATCCGGGAGGCCGAGATCGACGAGTTCTACCGTCGGGTCAGGCCTTTCGGTATCTGGGGTGACGTAGAGCGTCGCGTCAGGGCATCTGGCAAGTCAATGGCGACGAAGTTGTCGTTCGGATTGGTCGCAGTCAACAGCATGATCGGTTGTGCGGGGATGGTCTCGCTGTACATGCTGCCCACTTACCTGATGGGTCACTGGTTTGTCGATGCCGCTTTTGCGGCGGGGATATGTCTCGCCTGCTGCATCGCACTGTACTTCACGTGGTTCAAGACCTTGCCCAATGATTGATCCGGGCCTGGTATGCGCGGGAGGCAGGTTTTGCTGTCGGCATTGTCTTCGATAGGGGGCGTCCCCTGAATGCCAATAAATCAGGGGCCAAGGAAGACTTGCTTCCACGGCCCCTTGGTTCTCTGGGCGAGATAGTTTCTTGTTTGGTGTCTATTCGCTCTTGTCGAAGACGGCCTGGGCGGCGTTGGCGATATCCTCTGGGGACAGGCCGACGAGCTTGAGGGTCTCTTCCGGCGTCTTGCAGCTCTTGGGAATCGCGTTTACGACCATGCTGTTGACCATCACACCGTAGTCGCTCTTGGCGGCGGCGGTGGCGATCTCGTCGGCGATTCCGCCGAGGTAGTTGTCCTCGACAACCAGAATCTGCCCGCGACAGTCATCGCCGATTCGCAGGATTTCCTCGGCATCGAGTGGCATGCAGTAGGCGTCGATAAGCGTGGCGGACAGGCCGGCACGTTCTTCGAGTATCTCAATGGCCTTCTTGCAGACGTGCACCATGTAGCCGCTGGCGACGATGGCCAGGTCTTCGCCGTCGATGAGATGCTTGAAGCCGCCCATTTCGAAGGTTTCGTTCTCGTCGTAAATCATCGGCACGTCAGGGCGATGGGTACGCATGTAGCACATGCCGTCGAAGTTGGCCATCATCTCGGTCAGCTTGAAGGCGCTGACGGCGTCGCAGGGCAGCATGACCCGGCACGCGGGCTGGCCGTCCACGCGATTGGAGCGGGCGAAGGCGCGGAAGAACGCAAGGTCCGGCAGGCCCATCTGGCTGGGCCCATCGGCCGCCAGGGAAACGCCTGCGTGCGAACCGCAAAGCTTGAGGTTGGCGTTGGTGACGCCGGCCATCTCGATCTGGTCGTAACCGCGGACCAGGAACTTGGCGAAACTCGATACGAAGGGAACCTTGCCTGCCGCCGAGAGTCCCACGCCGGCGGAAATCATGTTTTGCTCGGCGATACGGCCCTCGAAATAGCGGTCTGCGTATTTTTTGGCGAAGATCTCAGTAAATGTGGAGTTCTTCACGTCGCCGTCAAGCGCGACCACCCGGTCGTCGGCGGCGCCAAGGGCCGCCAGGGCTGCACCGTAGGCTCTGCGAGTGCTGAGCATGCCCTTTTCCAGGGCGCTTTCCATGCCGGCAGCCTTGACGGCCTGTCCGAACGCACCAGCCGAGATGACCCGTTGGTGCGGTGCCTGTTCAAGCTGAGCCGGTGCCTTAAGCGCTGTTGCGGGGGTGTCTTCCATGTCGGCGACGCCAAGCTCGGCGGCCTTTTCATCCAACTCGGCCAGCGCCTTGGCGACGTTGTCGGCAGCAAGCGGCTTGCCGTGATAGGAACGGTCCTGAAGTTCCTTGACGCCCCAGCCTTTGACGGTCTGGGCGACGATGGCGATCGGCTTGTCGGCCACCGGGTCCGTCAGGGCCTTGAACGTCTCGTCCCAGTTATGCCCGTCGATGGCCCTTACCTCGAAGCCAAACGCTTCGAGCTTGGCCTTGAGAACGTCGGGCGTCTGCTGGGGCGACACGAAGTCGCTCTGGGCCTGGTGGTTGCAGTTGAAGATCGTTCGCACAGCCGTGAGCTTGTGATCGACGACGAAGTCCAGGGCTTCCCAGATCTGTCCCTCGCGGCTCTCGCCGTCGCCGACGATGCAGTAGATCGTTCGGTCGGTTTCATCCAGCCGGGCCGCGCAGGCCAGGCCCGCGGCGACGGAGATTCCCTGTCCCAGCGAGCCTGTGGCTGCGTCGAAGAAGGGGAACCCGATGGCGGGGTTGGGATGCCCGTCGAGCACGCTGTCGGCGGCCCGGAGCGTAAGTGCGTCCTCGAAGCGAAGCATGGACGGCTCGGTCTGCGAGCCGACGACGCCGCCTAGGTCGCAGTAGGCCGCGTAGGCAACGGGTACGGCATGGCCTTCGGACAGCACCAATCGGTCGGCGGCGGGGTTCCACGGATCGCGCGGGTCGTATTTCATGACGCGGTACATCAGCGCCGTGGTTATATGCACCAGCGCCAAGGCGCTGGACGGATGTCCGCTGCCCGCTTCGGTGCACATCTGCACAATCTGCTTGCTCAGTTTGATGACCTTACGGTCCAGGTCTTTGTAATCGCCCATGGGCTTCTCCAGAATCCAGCAATACCATTAGCGCAACGGAACAGCCGTTTGCTGCCCTACCTTGCGAATCGGATAAATTACCTTAACCCTCTGGCGAACGCAACACATTTGGCCAGGGGAACACGTGACTTTTCCATCGACCAATCATCTGCAGCAATCGATATCGATGGCGGTTGCCAGGCCGCGACGTTCAAGGTTGGCTGCCTGTCTGCCGATAATACCAAACGAAGCGACGAAAGCGCCCATAATGGTATTTTCAGGTCTTTTATCATGCGATACATCTATTTTATCTTCGCAAACGCCGTGGAAGTGGCTATCTGCGTTATCGGCGCGGCCTGCATGATCTATGCTGCTTCGATCATTGGCTGAGCGGCTCCGGGCAAGCGTTACCGGGATCCCACTGTCTTTGTGGCAGTTTGTCTTCAGGCCGGGTTCTGTAAAGAAACCCGCAAAGGGCTTTCTTGAAACCGCTCAGCAGTCGTATTGGTCGAGTATTTTCGGCAATTGCAGGATACTTCGGATGCGGTGTTTCGGGCGGGGTTTCCAGGGGCCGTGACGGTCGGAGGGGTCCTTCAGGACGGAGACCATACCCATCCGGTTGGAGCCTTTGATGTCTGCCCAGGGCGAGTCGCCGACGAATATCGTATGTGTCGGCTTGAGCCCCGCCAGGCTCAGCGCTGTCTCGAAAATAACTCGGCCCGGCTTACGGAAGCCTTTCTCCGACGAGTAGACCCTCGTTGGCAAGTATTCCAGCAGGCCCGATTGGGCCAGGTGTCTATCCAGCACCTCCTTTGGCAGGATGGTGTTGGAGATCACGCCAAGTTTCAGCCCGCGTTGAGCCAGGCCGCTCAGCATCTCGGCGAGGCCTTGCTCCACCCAGACAACCTTGCTTAGTGGCTCGTACCACCGCCAGGCCAGTTCCACCAGGTTTTCCCGCGATAGTCGATGTCCGAATGTTTGTCCGACCTGATCGATCGAATCCATTATGTCGAAGTCTCGCCCGTTCAGGCGGCTCTTGAAGTAGCGCCATCGCACTGCCCAATAATGACGGCGATGGTAGGCTGTGAAGTCAGGCAGGTCCACGCCAATTTCGGCGAGGTAATCATATCCACGCTGAGCTCCGACGCCAAAAAGCTTGACCGCGTCGATCTTTCCAAATTCCAGGAGAGTATCGCCAAGATCGAACAGGATTCCTTGGATTGATTGGCCCATTGTGCCTCAGATCAAAATCGCCTGGCCAAGATGATCGCCAGGCATTACTGGCAGTCAAATCGGCATAGTGATAAAAAACCTCCGGTCCACACCTGGGAGCATGAGCCGGAGGTCGCCACGGCATGAAAACAGCCGTTATTGTTGCTCCCGCGCTCGCGGCGGGAAATCATCTTGGTTTCTCAAACATCATCAGAAGTATAGCACTGAAATCTTTGTAAGTCAACGGAGGCGATTACCGCAAGTTCGGCAAGTTTGTCCTGGGTAAAAGCATTTTAGGTAAGGTTTTATGGCATGGGCGCTCCGCTCGTGCCGTCCTCTGGCTGCATTTTCTGGACGGTTCGCTCTGCCGCGCGCATCTTTGCCCGGAATTCACCGTAGCATCATCTGTGGATTCTATTTATATGCTGTGTCGAGAGCGATACTTCGCTTGACCCGCATGGGTGGGTTGAGCGGCAGCTCTTTTCCCTAAAAGCAGTTGCGCACATAGGTTGACATAAATGGATTATTGGCTTATCATGCTATAATCATGTGGCATCGAAAGCGGCATGGCGTTACGTCACGGAGGAGATGTCAGGAGTATGGGTCGCCTTGGAAGTGGAGCGTGTGTTCGGGCTTCATTTTTGCGGCACTCGCTGATGCCTTAGGATTTTCCCGGTTCGTCAGGATGATCGCTAGCTATGTCTGGTCGAAGTGTCCAATATTCCAGGTTGCGGGCGGGGAGAAGCCTTCTTTGCGTTCGCGACGACTGTCTGCCGGCGCTAATTGAGCAACTTGAGCCTCGGCTTATGCTTAGCGCAACGGATTTCGTTGATGCCGAGTTTGTGCTGGCCAGTTCCTTACCCATTGACACATCGCCCCTGACCGACCTGGTTCAGGCGGCCCCCGTTGTAATGGAATCTGAGGCCTCTTCGGCGTTTGAATTGAGCGACACGTTCCTGCTTCACAGCAATCCCGGGGCCAGCCGGGTCCTCTATCTGGACTTCGACGGGCATACCACTACGGGCACGACGTGGAATACTTCTTACACAGGCGGCGACCCAATTGTCACGCCGGCTTACAGCTTCGAGGGCGACAGCAGCTTCTCCGACAATGAATTAACGCGGATTCAGTACATCTGGCAGCGAGTGGCTGAGGACTACCTGCCGTTCGAAATGGATGTTACGACCGAGGATCCAGGCTTGGCGGGGCTCAGTAAAGGCGGCACTGGCGACACCGAATATGGGCTTCGGGTATGCATCGGCGGCAGCAGTACCGACTGGTACGGCGAAAGCGCGGGTGGCCTGGCCTATGTGGGCTCCTTCACCTGGCAAAGCGATACGCCGGTATTTGTGTTTACGGAGATGCTCGGAAACGGCAGCGAGAAATACACCGCCGAGGCGATATCGCATGAGACGGGGCATTCTCTGGGCCTCTACCACGACGGCGTAGGCGACGGCACAGGTGACAACGAATACTACGGCGGCCATAGCAGCGGCGACACGGGCTGGGCGCCTATTATGGGCACCGCCTACTACAAGTCGTTGACGCAATTCAGCAAGGGCGAGTACCTCGACGCCAACAACTCACAGTCCGACCTGGAAGTGATGGCGAGCAGGGGCGGTTTCGGTTTTCGATCCGACGACCACAGCGACAGTTTCGCCGCGGCCGACAGCCTGACCACCATTGACGGCGTGAATGTATCGGACGAGGGAATCATCGGGGGCGCTTCCGATCTGGACTACTTTTCCTTCGAGACCGGCGAGGGCGCCGTTTCGCTGTCGATCGATCCTGCCCCTCGCGGGCCCAACCTCGATATACTTGCGATGCTGTACGACAGCTCTTACCAGGTCGTAGCCACCAGCAACCCAATAGGGGCTCTCAACGCGAATTTCAGCATGAACCTCGCCGCCGGCACGTATTACCTTGTCATCGACGGCACGGGCGAGGGCGAAGATGTCGATGGCGTTTGGGAGACGGGTTACAGCGACTACGGAAGCGTCGGTTATTACAGCATTACCGGAACGATCGTCGATCCGGATTCGCTGCCTTGGCTGACCATCAGCGCCGCCGACGCCTCGGCCAGCGAGAAAGGCTCCAATGCCGGCACGTTCACCGTTGCCAGAACGGGCAGCACAACCGAGGCGATAGAGGTCTTTTACACTGCCACCGGATCGGCTGAGAATGGCCTGGATTACGACGCGATCCCGAACTCAGTTACAATTCCCATTGGCTCATACACAGCCGATATTACGATTTTCCCAATCAACGATTCCTTGCGCGAGGGCGACGAGTCCGCAACGCTGACGCTCAATGCGGCTGAGGGTTTCTTCATAGGCACGCCCGGGTTCGCCACGGTCACGATTGCCGATGACGACCTGGTATTTACCATTGACGACTTTGCCGTGAGTGAGGCCACGGTCGCCGGCGAGCTGACGGGCAGTCTGGCCGAAACGATGGTCAGCGATGACCAGTATGAGGGAATCAAGGAGACGCTCCAGTACCGATACAGCATCGTGGATCACACTTGGGCGTTCGATGTAGCAGGCGGCGGGCAGGTAACTTTCTTTGTTGAGGCCTACCACTCGGTCAGCAGTGACGGCGACGACTTCCTCTTCGAATGCTCGACCGATGGAGAGAACTGGACATCGCTCTTGACGGTCACGAAGACCTCTGACGACAACACACTTCAGCAGGCCGCAGTGCCGAATAATTTCTCCGGCACCGTATTTATACGCGTCAGGGATACCGACCACAGGAGAAACCACAGGACAAAGGATACTCTCTTTATCGATCTGATGTTTATTCGCAGTGATCCGAGTATTTTCGGCGACACGAACCTGGACGGGGTCGTGGATGCTCTGGACTACATTACGATCAAGAAGTCTTTGGGCACTGTCGGCGCCGCATGGAGCGACGGCGACTTCGACAAGGACGGCGACGTGGATTACTCGGACCTGGCCGCACTGGGAGCCCATTTCGGCGAAACCCTCTCCAGCGCCCCCGCGGCGGTCTCGCCAGCCGAGCCGGACCACATCGCCCCTGCGGCCGTTGTCGAGGCGGTTTCCATTGCCCCCGTTCCCGTCGCGGCCCCGGCGCTCTCACAAGAAGAGTCTTTCAAATGGTTTGCCGCGATGTCTGCCACAGCTCGAAATTCCCGCGTTGACGTTTTCGCCACCGCCGGAGGCCACTTTGTCGATTCTCCCTTCAACCTGCAAAGTCAATCTCCCGCGCTGCCCTGGTGGCTGAGGCCCAAACGAGACAAGTAGCCACGCCGGGATTAAGCATCGCATTTTCCTTCGATTCGCGGGTTCCATCCTGTCATAATGCGCATACTTGGCGCAAACCTACTATGGATCAGATCGATGACAGCCTGGCGGGGATGGGCGGACTTGGAGAGGAGTTCCGCGGGGCCTTGATGGAGGCGATTCCCTGCGCGGTGTTCATCTTCAACTCGAATGGGCGGATCCTCTTCTGGAATCGCTCAGCCGAGGAATTGACGGGTTACGCCGCCGCCGAAATGCTCGGCCAGACTTGCGAGCCTTTGCGGATTCACGAGGCCCAGGACGGCGACCGCGAGGTCGTTGCGGCGGTGTGTGCGGCCAGGCATTCCGGGGATTCCTCTGCCGTCGAGTGCGAGGTGCGTCACAAGACAGGCCAGGCCGTGTCGGTCGTGAGGCGTACCAAGCCGGTGCTAAGCGTTTCCGGTGAACAGATCGGGGTAGTTGTGGCGCTGGTGGACGTTACGGCGATCAAGCAGGCCCGCGGCGAGATTCGTCGCCTCACTGCGGAGGTGGCGAGGTCGGGGCGGTTCGGCGGGTTGGTTGGTTCGAGCGAGCCGATGCGCCAGCTTTACGAGGCCATCGAACTGGTGGCCGAGACGGACGCCGGCGTTGTCATCGAGGGCGAGACGGGCACTGGCAAGGAGCTTGTGGCCCGGCTCATCCACGGGCGCGGTCCCCGGCGGGACAAGCCGATGCTGGCGGTTAACTGCGGGGCCCTGGCCGAGACGCTCCTGGACGCCGAATTGTTCGGGCACGTGAAGGGCGCCTTTACCGGCGCGGTCGCCGACCGGGCAGGGCGGTTCGAGGAGGCCGACGGCGGAACGCTGCTGCTGGACGAGGTGGCTGAGCTTTCCCAGGCCAGCCAGGTTAAGTTGCTCAGGGTCCTTCAGGAGGGGCAGGTCGTTCGCGTCGGCGAGTCCAGGCCCAGGGATGTAAATGTGCGGATCATCGCGGCGACGCATCGCGACCTGCGTGCACTTGTGCGTGCGGGCGAGTTTCGCGAGGATCTCTACTACCGTCTGCGAGTGGTTGGTCTGCGCGTGCCTGCCCTGCGCGAGCGTCGGGAGGACATACCGGACCTCGTTAGCCATTTCATCGAACGGTTCAATCACAAGTATGCCCGGGCCGTCGAGGCCTGCTCGGCAGAGGCGATGGCAGTGCTTACGCGTCACGATTGGTCTGGCAATGTAAGACAACTGGAGCACGCCTTGGAGCACGCATTTGTGGTAACGGCACGCGACGCCGAAGTGCTCTTGGCCGGGGCGTTGCCCTCGGAGCTTACGGGCGGCGATTCTGGGATTGTACCATCGGCGAAGGCTTCGGACGGGTCTTCGTCGGCGGGGTCGCGAAAGCGCGAACGGGACGCGTCGCCTCAGCAGCAGCGGCAGGCGACCCTTGTGGCGTTGGCGCGGTCGGGCGGCAACAAGGCTGCCGCCGCCCGCGAGTTGGGCCTTACTCGTGCCGGGCTGTACAAGCGCCTTGCGCGATTTGGGATCGAAGCCTGACGTGAGAATGCCAATGGCTATCAAGCGAGACAGAATAGCCGGCGCGATTCTGGCCGGTGGGCGTGCAACGCGGTACGGCGGAGCCAACAAGGCCGGCCTGGACGTCGGTGACGGGCGGACCATACTGGAGCATCTTGTGGGCGAGCTTTCCGCCGCGGGCGTGGGCGACGTGATTGTCTGCGCCAGCGAGGAGATTGCCCGCGCGGCGAACGTTCCCGGCCTGCAGGCCGTGCCGGACACGCGGAGTCACCTGGGCCCGCTGGCAGGCGTCGAGGCAGCCCTTGCCCACTTCGCCGAAAGCGGCGACCAGCCTCAAGGCCAGCCGCGATACGACGCAACCGTACTGCTGGCCTGCGACATGCCGGGGGTTACCGCGGCGGTGATTTCCGCCCTTATTGCCGCGTTTTGCGGTGGGGAAGCGCCAATAGTCGTGGCGGAGATGGCGGATTTTTCATGGCAACCGTTATGCTCTGTAGTTCATAACGGTATACTTGCGGATGTCCGGGCCGCCCTGGACGGCGGTCGGTTGGGTGTCCAGCGGCTTTGGAGAAACCTTGGCGCCATCGGCGTTCGGTTCACCGACGACAGGGCCTTCTTCAATGTCAACACGCCCGAAGACATGGCGAGGTGGCAGGAAATCCGCCGAGGCGGATAGCGTGTGTGCAATGTATGTCTTGTGGATTATTTGTGGTGCGGGGCGACGTGTGGGCAAGACCCACCTGGCCCGGAAACTCTGCGAAGTGCTACCCAAGAGCATCCACGCCAAGCTGGGCCACGGACGGCGAAAGCCAGACGGCAGGGCGAACTTTTTTACGGCGCTGGGGTCCTTGCAGGATTTCCTCGACCAGCAGCGGCAACGGCGACGGCACGTGGTGGTCGAGTCGAACGATCTGGCTGCCCGCAAGGACGCCGATGTGGTGATATACCTCGCCCCGCAGATCGGGCGGAAGATGGATGTGCGGTCCGACGCCGAGGCGCTCAGGTCGGTTGCGGGAGTGAGGATCGAACCTGGCGCGTCGCCAAAGAAGTGGAATCGAGCTTTGGCGGATATACTGCCCGATACAAAACTGCGTCGGATGGTGTTGGATGTACTGAACAGGCAGGCCGCCTTTGCCGCCAGCCCAAACGGTGACGATGGCGATTCCCCGGCCTCGCGAATTCCGCCCATTGCGGCCAGGACGAAGCTCTGGCTGGAAACCGATGGCAAGCATGCACTTGGTCGAGGCTTGGCTTTGTTGCTCGAAGGTGTCGATGCCGGCGGCTCGCTAACCAAAGCTGCCGCCAAGGCCGGTATGAGTTACCGATACGCCTGGCAGTTGGTCCACCAGGCCGAGACCAACCTTGGTGCGCCCCTGCTCATCGCCAGAAGTGGCGGGCGCCACGGCGGAGGGTCGTCGCTTTCGGCGACCGGGCGAAAGCTTCGAGGTGTGTTCGAGAAGCTCAATGTGGAAGTAGCCGCCTTCGCCTCTGAGCGGCTGAAAAAACTAATCCGGGAAACAACCGAAGATGAATAACCCCCGAAAATCCGTGACATTGGAACAGGCCTGGTCCGCCGTGGACGGTGAGGTCGGGCCAGCCGACGCGACGGCGCGGATGGTGCCCGCAGCCGATGCTGTGGGGCGAGTCTTGCAGGCCGACCAGCACGCCCGACTGGACCTGCCTCCGTTCGACAAGTCGGCGATGGACGGCTATGCGATTTGCCCGGGCGACCAGCGGCAGGAATATCGCCTGCTTACGACCGTTCAGGCCGGTCAGACGCCGGCAGAACCGCTCGCGCCTGGCTGTACCGTAAAGGTGATGACCGGCGCGCCGGTCCCGGCGGGAACGGGGCAGGTCATCATGCGGGAGTATACCGAGGAGGTCGGCTCGACGGTCCGCGTACTTCGTCACGGCGGAGCGCCGAACATCTGCCTCCACGGTGAGGACACGCGGGTCGGGGATCTGATTCTCTCTGCCGGTCGGGTCATCACTCCGGCGGATGCGGCGAATTTGATTTCCTGCGGTATTTTGGAGGTGCCCGTGGCTGAGCGGGTTCGAATCGCGATCATCTCGACCGGCGACGAGATTGTGGACGACCCATCGCAGATCGTTCCGGGCAAGATAATGGACTCCAACGGTCCGATGTTGGCGGCCTTGTCGGCGGAGTGGGGGCTGGAGGTGGTGCGGCAGTTGCGAGCTCCGGACGACCTGGCTGTGACGGTCGCGGTATTGCGGGATGCGCTCGAAGCGGCGGACATCGTCGCGATTTCCGGCGGGGTGTCGGTTGGCGATTTCGATTACGTTCTGGCGGCCATGGACGAAGTGGGGCTCGACAGGCGATTCGACAGCGTTGCGATAAAGCCCGGTAAGCCTACGGTTTTTGCCCTGCCGTCTGGTCCGAGCGAGTCCGGCAAGGTGGTGTTCGGCCTGCCGGGCAACCCGGTGTCGTCATTCGTGATGTTCCATATTTTCGTCCTTCGCGCCGCAGCCAGGATGCGAGGCGGTGACTGGCCTCTGAGGCAGATACGTTTTCCGATGGCTGGATCGTTTCGACGTCGCAAGGCCGATCGCCTGGCGTTCATCCCGGCCGGGATCGACGACGAAGGTCGAGTCCAGCCGCTCCAATACCACGGCTCGGCCCATCTGCTGGCGCTGGGTCAGGCGGATGGTTTGTTCCAGGTCCCCATCGGCGTCTCGGAGTTGTCGCCCGGGGATGACGTCATATTCACTCCGTTGCGGAGTCTTATGCCGTGAAAGATTCTTTTGGTCGCGAGATAACCTACCTTCGCATATCGGTGACGGACCGCTGCAATCTTCGCTGCCGCTACTGCATGCCGGAAGAAGGGCTCAAAATGCTCCGCCACGAGGACATGCTGAGCTATGAAGAGATTGCCGACCTGGTGTTCCATGCCGTCGCGATGGGCTTCCACAAGTTCCGTTTAACCGGCGGCGAGCCGCTGGTTCGTCGCGGTCTGGTGGAACTGGTTGGAATGCTCTCGCGGATCGCCGGCGTGAAGGATCTGGCGATGACCACTAACGGCACGATGCTGGCCGAGCACGCAGAGGCGCTCAAGGCTGCGGGTTTGATGCGAGTTAACGTCAGCCTCGACGCGACGGACCCTCGGCGTTACGCCGAGATCACGCGGGTCGGAAATGTCGCCGACGCCATCGCCGGAATCGATGCTGCCATTGCGGCCGGGCTTACCCCGGTGAAAATCAACTGCGTGATCGCCGAATCACCCGATGCCCCCGACGCCCGTGACGTCGCGGCTTTTGGAGCAGATCGCAATTGCCAGGTGCGGTTTATCCGCGAGATGAACCTGCCGGATGGCAAGTTTTCGAGCGTCCTGGGAGGCAACGGCGGGAACTGTCCGGCCTGCGACCGATTGAGGCTCACCAGCGACGGTTTCATCCGTCCGTGCCTGTTTTCCAACCTCAAGTACGGCGTGCGAGAGTTGGGCTCCCGCCAGGCCATTCGTCTGGCCATCGCCGCCAAGCCCGAGGCCGGCCTGACTTGCGACGACCGCACCATGAACGGAATTGGAGGCTGATATGCCCGAATCGGAACTCACCCACACCGACAGCGCCGGCAGGGCCAATATGGTGGACGTCGGCGGAAAGCCACCCCAGCGGCGCACTGCACGCGCCGAGGGGCACATTGCACTTGCCCCGCCGACGAGGGAGCTTATCGCCGATAACGACATGAAAAAGGGTGATGTGCTGACCGTCGCGCAAATCGCCGGCATCCAGGCCGCCAAGAGCACGGCTGGGCTCGTGCCGCTCTGCCATACCCTCACCCTTGAAAAGGTGGACGTGCGACTGGAATTGACCGACACTGGCGTCCGTGCCGAATCGGTCGTCCGCTGCACAGGCAAGACCGGCGTGGAGATGGAGGCGCTGACGGCCGTCAGTGTCGCGATGCTTTGTGTGTATGACATGTGCAAGGCAGTCGATAAACAAATGACGATCGGGCCGATCCGACTGATAGAGAAAGTGAAAGAAGATGTCTGACCCAACCGAAGTGCGCATCGTTTCGATAAATCTTTCCGAGGAAAAGGGCACCATGAAGATGCCCTGCGAGCAGGCCGAGGTGGATGAGCAAGGCCTCGTGGGCGACGCTCACGCGGGCCACTGGCACCGGCAGATCAGCATGCTGGCCCAGGAGAGCATCGAGGAGTTCGAGGCCGACACCGGTCGTGGCATAGGTCCCGGGGAGTTCGGCGAGAATCTCGCCATCGAGGGTGTGAATCTGCGGGAGGCGAGCATTCTGGACCGGTTTGTATTTGGCACGGTAGAGCTTGAAGTTACGCAGATCGGTAAGCGCTGCCACGGCGATGACTGCGAGATATTCCAGTCCACCGGCAAATGCATCATGCCGACCGAGGGCATATTCTGCCGCGTCCTGTCCGGCGGGCGACTCAAGTGCGACGATGTGGGCCAGTACATGCCGAGAACCCTGGACGTTCGCGTGATCACCCTCAGCGATCGCGCCTCCGCCGACATCTATACCGACCGCAGCGGCCCGCGAATAAAGCAATTGCTGGAAGAACACTTCGCGAGCCGACGATGGAGGCTCAATATAACCAATACGATCCTGCCGGACGACGCCGTCAGACTCCGCGCGGCACTGAACAGTGCCATCGCCGACGGCGCCGATGCTGTCTTCACTACCGGAGGCACGGGTGTCGGCCCGCGAGACTGTGCCCCCGAGGTCGTCAGCGGCTTCTGCGAGAAACTCATCCCGGGCATCATGGAACTTGTGAGGCTCAAGTACGGGCGAAAGAACCCCAACGCCCTGCTGAGCCGATCGGTCGCCGGCACGAACGGGACAATGCAGGCCTACGCCCTGCCCGGCAGCGTCAAGGCCGTCGAAGAATACATGGGCGAGATCCTCAAAACATTCACCCACGTGGTCTGCATGCTCCACGGGCTTGACGTTCATTGAATGCGAGCCATGGTCGTCCAAAAAACCGATCGCAAACCTGGCAGGATGGATACAAAGTAAATAGCCCTCCGTTGGCTGCAATAGGGACTCGCTGGAGACGTTATACGGGCTGAGAGAATGGAACCAGAGCGGCTTCGAGCAGTAATCGTTTCAGCACAAACAGGTGACTCGGGTGCCTACCGTGAGTTGCTGGACGCTTATGGCCGGAGACTTTACGGGTATTTCCTTCGAGCGATCGGCAACCACCATGACGCCGAAGACCTGCTCGGCGAGTTGATGCTCAAGCTGGTTGCAAAGCTCGATAAGTATGATGATCGAGGACGGTTCGAGCCTTGGCTGTTCAGGATCGCCTCCAACATGGTCCGCGACCGGATCAGGCGGGTTAAGGCGAACCCGAAACCGGCAAGCCTGTCAATTGAGAGCGACACCGGAACAAGCCGGGCCGACCAACTCCTCGCTGAGACCGGCCCGATCGAAGACGGACTACTGGCCGAGGAGAGTTCAGAACTTTTGCAGCAGGCCCTTTTGAAACTGGATGAAACGACGCGGGAGATGATTCTCGTGCGGCATTTCAGCCAGATGAGCTATAAGGAAATCGCCGATTTGTTTCAGTGTCCTCTGGGAACGGCACTGGCGAGGGTGCACCGGGGGTTGAAGACACTTCGGCGAATAATGAGCGCGGATGATGAACCTGACTGAACAACAATACGAACGGATTGCCCGGCGCCTCGATGGTGAGGCCGTTGCTCTTTCGGCCGGCGAGCAGGCCGCATGCGCCGAGATCGCTGCCGACGAGGCGCGATTGGCGCGTGCGCTGTCGATTTCCGCCGAGGCCGGCAGCGAGGTCTTGCGGCAAACCGAGATTCTCGCCCAGATCGGTATGCAGGAGAAACTGCTGGGTGAGATGCTGGACGTGGATGTTCCCCAAATCGCGATTGACAAGGCGTGGGAACGAACGCAGACCGCCACAGCCAGGTCGCAGCGGACACTGTTCCGAGTGGGCGCCATTGCTGCTTCGATTGCCATCGCGGCTGGAGTTATGCTGACGCTCACGCTGATTGGCTCACAGCAAGGCGGCCCGGCGGCCCCGGCTGCCCAGGCCGAAGCGTACGTTGCCTCGGTCGTGGCCGCGCAGGATCCGGCGATCGAATTGCTCGCTGCGGAAATCGACCAACTCGAGGCTGAAGTGTTGGCCTCGGCACCGCCGGCGTCGTTGGATATCGGCCTGGACCAGGCGGAGCGAGCCATCGAGGAGTTCTGGCTAGACGATATGCTGGTGGAATAGCTGGAGTAACGGGTGCCGTCTGGACCGATAAAAAAAGGGTCCAAGCGAAGGTGAAATGATGCGAAGATTCTGGAATACGATCATCCCATTGTTGGCGGCGGCGGCCTTGGCGGGCCTGGCGGCCATGAACCGACCGTCGTCGGCCTTGTCGGCAAACACAGTCCAGGAAAGTCCTTCCGACAAAAAGAAATCCGACGCTCGACCCACCACCAGGCCAGCCGGGCCAGGCCGGCGCGGTGCCATTAACCCCATGGGCGCCAGACCCATTCGCACGCTGTCGAAGCTCACCGCCGAGCAGGAAAAGGAAGTCCTGGCCTACCTGAAGTCCCGCCGCCCGCAGATCTACAAAGAGGTCGTCGCCCAGCAGCAAAAGGACCCGATGCGGTATCGGCGAACGCTCGGCAGGATCTACCCGTTCATCGTCAAGATGCGCAAACTGCCCGAGCCCGTCGCTTTAGCATATGAGACGCTCCAGCAAACGCATGTGAACTTGTGGCGACTGGCACGGGAATACAACTCAGCCAAAAACGCAGACAAAAAGCGGGATATCGAAAGCAGAATGCTGAGCCAGGCCCGCAAGCAATTCGAAGCAGAACAATTAGTTAGAGGCCACAGGCTTGCCGATCTCGAAGAGCAGATTCGCAACCTCAAAGCCCAACTCGCCCAGCGGGCCAGCGACCGCGAAACCGTAATCCAGGAAACCCTCGACAGGTTCAAACGCGGCGCCAAACGTTACAGGAAGCCCGGCCAGAAGACTGACCACCCGCGACCTCCGCATGCCAAGAAACCCAATAAAACCAAGGACTAATCCCACTTGGCTTGCCCATCCCACCCGGCTGGCGTATCATGGCGGGCATGACCAGTAACGCACAAAACCAAGGCCCGCATGGCTCGCCCGACGATGGCGGGGATCCGTTTTCCAGCCCGGTTGTCGACCGCATCCGCGAGGCGGGAAACGTCTGGAAACTCCCCCAGGGAGAAATCCGATTGCCGGAAGTGTTCGGCTTCTGCCGGGGTGTCAAACGGGCTCTGACCATGCTCCAAAAGGCCGTCGCCCACCACGCCGGCCAGGGCAAGCGGCTGCTGCTGCTCGGGCAAATCATCCATAATCCATGGGTTAACCAGTACTTCAAAAATCTCGGAGTGCGGATTCTTGCCCGCGAGGAAATCGAAAACCCCGCCCAGCACATAACCGCCGACGACTGCGCCATCATCCCCGCTTTCGGCGTTAAACTGCCGGTCGAGAAGCAATTACATACCATCGGATGCTCGATAGTCGACACCTCCTGCGGCGACGTGAGAAGGCTCTGGTTATGGGCCGATCGCGCGTCGGCCGAGGGCTCCGGAGTGCTTATCTTCGGCCGGGCCGACCACGATGAAACCGTCGTCACCAAGAGCCGTCTCGACGCATCCGGCGGACGCTATGTAGTCGTCGGTAACCTCAGTCAAACACGTGACTTCTGCGATCTCATCACCGGCCGGCGCGACCCCGCGGACTTCGCCGATATCTTCAGCCCCGACGCCACAAACGCTGCCGGCCTGGAACCCTTCGCCAAGCTCGCTCAGGTCAGCCAAACCACTATGCTATATGAAGATACAATCGCCGTCCGCGAACTCGTCCGGCAGGCGTTCATCCAGCGATACGGCCCCGACCAGGCCGCCAGCCGACTGCTCTTCCAGCCAACCGTCTGCCGCGCCACCCAGGCACGACAGACCGCAGCCGTGCAGCTCTGCCGCCAAGGCTGCGACCTCGTTGTGGTTGTCGGCGGGTTCGGCTCATCCAACACCCGGCACCTCTACGAGCTCGCTAACCACCTTGCTCCAGCATGGTTTATCGAAACCGCCGACGCTATCCATTCCGGCCGCGAGATCGAGACGTTCGACCCAGCCGCCGGACCGGGAATCGTTGCCGACTGGCTGCCCGCGCAACGCCCGCTGACCATCGGAGTCCTCGCCGGCGCATCCAGCCCAGAGGTCGTCGTCGGCAACGTCCTGGAACGCCTGGCCACCTTCCTCGGCTGACCCGCAACGCGCACCAACCGGTTCGCGGCCGGCGTCCAACCCCTTTGGATCACACTTTTACCCCTCCCCGACCACTTCTCAACCACTTCCGAGCACGTTACAACCACTTCCAACCCCCTTTTCAGACCTTTTGAACCCCTTCCAGGCGACCAAACCCACCACTTGCGCGCCACTCGAGGCCACCCAAACACCACC
>Ga0272444_10001737_pt1 | contig 20676 bp, 16 predicted proteins | sample SSMForm13_FD_201033 | JGI IMG/M metagenome (GOLD analysis project Ga0272444, IMG submission 201033) | Marine sediment archaeal communities from Little Sippewissett salt marsh, Falmouth, MA, United States - SSM-Form-13 | ecosystem: Environmental > Aquatic > Marine > Wetlands > Sediment ... | reverse complement strand
TTGATGGAAGTCTCCAGCCATGCGCTGCAACTTCGCCGCGTGGTCGGTTGCCAGTTCGACGCCGGCGTGTTCACCAACCTTTCGCGCGATCACCTCGATTTCCATGGCGCCATCGACGCCTACCTGGCCGCCAAACGCATTCTGTTCGACGAAATCCTGCCGGTGGCCGCCAGCAGCAAACCCGATGTGTTCGCCGCGATCAACATGGACGACCCGGCGGGCGTGAAGGTCTACGAAGCCACGCCGGTGCGCTGCATCGGTTACGGCCACGATGAAACCATCAGTTGGCGCGACCACGTTTGCGATTTCTCCGGTCTGCGCGGCTCGTTGCAATACGGCGACGAAACGGTCGACCTGACCTGTCCGCTGCTCGGCGATTTTCAGGCCTCCAACGTGCTGGCCGCGGCGGCGGTCTGCTACGGCCTTAAAGTAGAAGGTAGTGCGTTGGCGCAGGGGCTGGCCAATTGCCGACGGGTGCCCGGCCGGCTCGATCCGGTCGGCGAACGCGATTTTCTCGTGCTGGTCGATTACGCCCATACCCCCGACGCACTGGAAAATGTGCTATCGACGCTGCGCCGGCTGGCGACCGGCCGCGTGATTACGGTGTTCGGTTGCGGCGGCGATCGCGACAAGGGCAAGCGGCCGCTGATGGGCAAAGCGGTGGCCGATCGCAGCGACCTGGTGCTGGTCACCAGCGACAATCCGCGCACGGAAAATCCGCAGGCGATCATCGACATGATTTTGACCGGCGTGAATCGCGTCGGCCTGCCGCGAATGACGGGTAAAGAGCTGTCGTCCTGGAACGGATCGCCGGCCTACGTTGTCGAACCGGACAGGACCACGGCGATCAATCTGGCCGTGGCTGCGGCGCGCCCCGGCGATGTCCTGCTAATCGCCGGCAAAGGGCACGAAAATTACCAGATCATCGGTCACGAGCGCATTCACTTTGACGACCGCGAAGTCGCCGCCGAAGCGCTTGCGAAGCGGAGTCAGACGGAATGAAGCACGACTTGTACAACGCTGAAAACATCAGCCGCGCCGTCGGCGGGGAGTTGATGCAAGGGACCGCCGAGACGGCGTTTACCGGCATCAGCACCGACACCCGCACGCTGGTTTCAGGCGCCTGCTTTTTCGCGTTGGTCGGGCCGAACTTTGACGGACACCGCTTCATCGCCGATGCATTGGTCAAGGGTGCGACCGGGTTGGTGGTCAGTCAGGATATCGAAGCACCGTCCGAAGTGGCGGTCATCCGCGTGGACGACACGCTGACCGCGCTGGGCGACCTGGCCCGTTGGACCTTGCAGGAGCGCGGCGTGCCGGTGATCGCGGTGACCGGGTCGACGGGCAAGACCACGACCAAGGAAATGCTGTTCGAGATCATGAACAAGCACTTGCCCGACCGGGTGCTGCGCAACGAGGGCAACTTCAACAACCTGATCGGCTTGCCGCTGACCGTGTTCGGTCTGACCGCGGCGCATGAGTTGGCGGTGCTCGAGATGGGTATGTCGATGCGCGGCGAAATCCGTCGCTTGGCGCAGATTGCCCGGCCGCACATCGGCGTGATCACCAATGTCAGCGCCGTGCACCTGGAGCATCTGAAAACGATCGGCGCAGTCGCCGAAGCCAAGGGCGAACTGCTGGAAGATTTCGGCGCCGACAACATCGCCGTGCTCAACGCCGACGACCCCCGCGTATCGCGGATGGGCGAGGACAAAGACTTCGCACGGGTGATGTTCTCCGTCGACCCAGCGAGCGAAGCGGCGGTCAAAGCGCTGCAGATCGAACCGCGAGGCTTCGAAGGCATCGACGCGATGCTGCGCGTCGGCGACGACGGCGTCGACGTTTCGCTGTCGTGCTTCGGTCGCCACAATGTGACCAACGCCCTGGCCGCAGCCGCGGCGGCGCACGCCTACGGTGTGCCGGCCGCGACCATTGCCGCCGGCTTGCAGGCTTTTCGCCCGCCGGCGATGCGCAGCCGTGTGCTCAACATTTTCGGCATCACGGTGATCGACGACACCTACAACGCCAACCCGCGCAGCATGGACGCCGCCCTGGCCGCGTTGTCCGAACTGGCTGGGGCCGGCCGCAAGATCGCCGTGCTGGGCGACATGTTTGAATTGGGCGACGAAGCCAAGGCCGCCCATCGGCGGCTCGGCCGCCATGCCGCCAAGGTCGGCATCGACCGCCTGATTCTGCTCGGCGAATGGGCTGGGTTGGTGGCCGAGGGCGCACGCGAAGAAACGATGGAGGAGCAGGCGATCACGGTGGCGGCGGATCACACGGGAATCGTCGATGACCTGCGCGGCAGCGCGAAACGGGGTGACGTGATTTTGGTCAAAGGCAGTCGCGGCATGCGGATGGAACGCGTGGTGCGCGGATTGAAAGGGGAAACGGTGTGACGGAGCTGGCCGGCCGGAACGTGCTGGTAGTCGGGCTCGGGCGCTCCGGGCGGGCGGCGGTGCGTCTGGCCAAGGCCAAGGGCGCTTTCGTCGGCGTCAGCGACGGCGCGCCGGAACCGGCGTTGGCCGGGACGCTGAACGAGCTGGGCAATGCAATCAGTCGGGTGGAAACCGGCGGTCACACCGAAGCGATGTTCGACTGGGCCGATGTCATTGTCGTCAGTCCCGGCGTGCCGCTGGCGCTGCCGATTTTCACCTACGCCCGCGAGCATGGGAAAGAGATCATCGGCGAGGTCGAGTTGGCCTATCGCTATTTGAAATGCCCGTTGATCGGCATCACCGGCAGCAACGGTAAATCGACGACCACTGCGTTGGTCGGTGCAATGCTGCGGGCGGCGGGCATGAACGTATTCGTCGGCGGCAACTTCGGTGTGCCGTTAATCGAAGCGGCGGAAGGCAAACAAAAATACGACGTAGCCGTGGCCGAACTTTCCAGCTTCCAATTGGAAAGCATCCGCCGTCTGCGCGTGGGCATCGGTGTGTTGCTCAACGCCGCGCCGAATCATCAGGATCGCTATCGCGACTTCGACGATTACGTCAACGCCAAGATGCGTCTGTTTTCCACCCAATTGCCGTCCGACGTCGCCGTGTTCAACGCCGCCGATCCGCAAACGATGGCGCAGATAAACAAGGTGCGGGCGCGGCTGCACACCTTCGGCATGCCCCATGCCGACGCCTGGCTCGACGGCGACACATTGCTGTTGAGCGTACGCGGCCTGGACGAGATCGACGTCTCCGAATTTGCACTGCCCGGCGCGCACAATCGGATGAACCTGCAGGCGGCTGCGTTGATCGCCCGCCTGGCCGGCGCCGACGCCGAAGCCATCGGGCTGGCCGCTTCGACCTTCACCGGTTTGAAACATCGCCTGGAACTTCTCGGCGAACACGACGGCATACGTTTCGTCAACGATTCGAAAGCGACCACGCTGGATTCGGTCGTCACCGCGCTCAACGCGGTCGAGGGACCGGTGATTCTGCTGCTGGGCGGGCGCGACAAGGGCGCCGATTGGCGCAATTTGCAACAGCACTTGTCCGGAAAAACCAAAGCGGTGGTGGCTTACGGCGAAGCGGCGTCGACCATCGCCGACAGTCTGACTTCGCCGGCGGTGCGGGTGATCGAAGGCTTTACCGCAGCGTTGGACGAGGCGGCCCGCCTGGCCCGGCCGGGCGACGTGGTGCTGCTTTCGCCGGGGTGCGCCAGTTTTGATCAATTCACCAACTTCGAGGCGCGCGGCGACGCCATGCGCGAATGGGTGCAAACCAGATGAGCGCGAATGCCGCCAGACAAGTTGTTGCCGACATGGATCGGGTTGTGACGATCCTGTTGCTGATCGTCGTCGGCATCGGCCTGGTGATGGTGTGCAGCGCCAGTTCGCCGCTCGATGAGAACGATCCGTTGCTTTATCTGAAAAAGCAGGCGGTTTGGGTGGCGCTTGGTTTTGTCCTGATGCTGACGATCAGCCGGATGAATCTGAAGGCCTTGGACAACACCTGGACGATCGGTCTGCTGCTGTGCTTGAGCTTTTCGTTTTTGCTGCTGGTGTTCGTTCCCGGCCTGGCTGCGCCGGCGAAGGGATCGAGCCGCTGGATTCATCTCGGCTCGTTCAAGATGCAGCCGTCGGAAGTGACCAAGGGCATGATGGTGCTGTTTTTCGCGCATTACCTGTCGCAGATGGGCGCCGGCATTCGCCGGTTTGCCAAGGGCATGTTGCCGATGACCGGTATTGCCGGTTTGTTCATGCTGGTGATTCTGCTCGAACCCGACATGGGCGGCGCGACAATGATCTTCCTGCTGATGATGGTGATGTTCTACCTGGGCGGCGCGAAGAAATGGGTGTTGAGCCTCTACCTTGCATTGGCCGGCAGCGCTTTCGTCACCGCGATGCTGTTGGTGCCGTATCAACGGCGGCGCTTGTTTTCGTTTTTGCATCCGTGGGAAGACCCGACCGGCGCGGGCTACCAGATCAAAAATTCGCTGGTCGCGCTGGGACGCGGCGGTGTCACCGGCGTCGGCTTCGGCAACGGTTTTCAGAAATTGGGCTACCTGCCGGAAATCCACACCGATTTCATTTTGGCCAATCTCGGCGAAGAACGCGGCTTGATCGGTCTGCTGTTCGTTTTCTTTTTATTCGCCGCGTTGATCTTCCGCTCGATGCGTCTGGCGATGCGCAACAAGGATCCGTTCATCCGCTTCGTCGGCTTGGGCGCGGCGTCGCTGCTGGGTCTGCAGGTGCTGGTCAACGGCGGCGTGGTGATGTGCCTGCTGCCGACCAAGGGTCTGGCGATGCCGTTTTTATCGTACGGCGGAACCTCGGCGCTGCTCAACTTCAGTCTGATCGGCCTGATTCTCGCCGCGGGCCGGGCGAGCGCGCCGCCGCCGCGCCGCGAAACGACGCTCAACATGCTAACCGCGCGGCATTCATCGACGGGGGATTTGGAACAATGATGCTGGGACGCACCGAACACATTCATTTCGTCGGTATCGGCGGCATCGGCATGAGCGGCATCGCCGAGGTGTTGCTCAACCAGGGCTTCAAGGTGTCCGGCTCGGATTTACGCGGCAACGAAATCACCGCCAACCTCGAGCGCCTGGGCGCGAAAATTTTCGTCGGCCACGCCGCAGCCAACATCGAAGGCGCGGAAGTGGTGGTGACCAGCAGTGCGATTCCGCAAGACAATCCGGAGATCGCCGCCGCCAAGCGTTTGCAGATTCCGGTGATTCCGCGGGCCGAAATGCTGGCCGAGTTGATGCGGATGAAATTCGGCGTCGCCGTCGCCGGCACGCACGGTAAAACGACGACGACCAGCCTGATCGCCAGCGTACTTACTTCCGCCGATTTCGATCCGACCATCGTCGTCGGCGGCCGCGTCGGTTCGCTCAACTCCAACGCCAAACTGGGCCACGGCGACTACTTCGTCACCGAGGCCGACGAATCCGACGGCAGTTTCCTGCTGCTGACGCCGACCATCGCCGTGGTGACCAACGTCGACCTGGAGCACCTCGATCATTACAGCGGCCTCGATCAACTCAAGCGCACCTTCCTCGAATTCATCAACAAGGTGCCGTTTTATGGGCTTAGCGTGCTGTGCATCGACGACGAAAACGTGCAGGCGATGCTGCCGTCGATCCGCAAGCGCATGGTCACCTACGGGCTGACCAAGCAGGCCGATTACTACGCCGCCGACATCGTGCAGGAAAATTTTGTCACGCGCTTTGCGGTTCACCACGGCAAAGAGGGCAAACTCGGCGAGATCCGCCTGCCGCTGCCCGGCAAGCACATGGTGCAAAACGCGCTGGCCACCGTCGCGGTGTCACGCGAACTGAACGTGCCCTTCGATGTGATCGCCGACGCGATCGCCGGTTTCAACGGCGTGCGTCGCCGCTTTCAACGCATCGGCGAAATCAACGACGTGTTGGTCATCGACGATTACGGCCATCACCCGACCGAAATCAAAGCCACGCTTTCAGCGGCCCGCGCGGGCTTCGGCCGGCGCATGGTCGTGGCTTTTCAGCCGCACCGCTACACGCGCACGCGCGATCTGTTCGACGATTTCCTCAGCGCGTTCAACGAGGCCGACGTGCTGATGATCACCGACATCTACGCGGCGAGCGAGAAACCGATCGAAGGCGTAACCGCGCTGAAGCTGGTCGACGGCGTGCGCGCCTGCGGCCACAAGGATGTGCATTACCTGCCGACCAACGACGAACTGCTGGCCGCGCTGTTAAACGTGATTCAGCCGGGCGACTTGGTGATCACCCTCGGCGCAGGCGACTTGAACAAGATGGCCGCCGAATTGGTGCAGAAGTTGGAGGAGACTAAATAGTGACGCCCAAACGCGCCTACGACCGCATCAAGCAACTGCTGGGCGACCGGTGCGCCTTCGACGTGCCGATGGCGCCGCTGACGACCTGGCGCGTCGGCGGCAAAGCCGATTGCCTGGTGCGGCCGGAAACCGCCGAGGAAGTGACCGAGGTGGTGCGTTTGTGCCTGGAATACAACGTGCCGCTGCGCGTGGTCGGCATCGGGTCGAACCTGTTGATTCTCGACGGCGGGCTGCGCGGCGTGACCATTTTGATGCGCCAGGGATTCAATCAATTTCAAGTCGAGTGGCTGGACGATGAAACGGCACTGGCGCGCGTCGGCGCGGCGATGACGATGGCCGAAGCGGTCGAGAACTGCATCGTCAACGGCGTCGCCGGGTTGGAATTTCTGGCCGGCATACCGGGCGGCATCGGCGGTGGCGTACGGATGAACGCGGGCACGCGCGACGGCGACATCTCGCGGGTGCTGCACGCGGTCACCGTCGTCGACGGCGACGGCAACGTGCGCCGCATTCCGCGCGACAAGTTGGTTTACCGCTACCGCGGGCTGGTCATCGACGGACCGTACGTCGTGCTGGAAGCCGAGCTTAAACTGCGTCGCGGCAACAGCACCGCCATCCGTGAAAAAGTGGACAAGATCATCGCCTGGCGCTACGAGCGGCATCCTTACGATCTGCCCAGCGGCGGCTCGACCTTCAAGAACCCGGAAGACCAATTCGCCGCCTGCCTGATCGAAGACGCCGGCTTGAAGGGGTACAGCATCGGCGGCGCCGAGGTCAGCCGGAAGCATTCCAATTTCATCGTCAACACCGGCGAGGCCCGCGCGGCCGACATCCTGGCGTTGATCGAGCACGTGCGGCAGGTCGTGTTCGAAAAGTTCGGGGTCATGTTGGAGCCCGAAGTGAAGATCTGGGGGGAAAAAGATGTGGCGGAATAAACGAGTCGGCGTGTTGTTGGGCGGGCCGAGCAGCGAACGAGAAATTTCGCTGAAGACCGGCGGCGCCATCGTCGCGGCCCTGCGTGAAAAAGGTTACGAGGTGGTCGAGCTCGACCTGGACGAGAACACCGCGACGCGGCTGCGCGAGGAAAAGATCGACGTGGTCTTCAATGCGCTGCACGGCAAGTGGGGCGAGGACGGCTGCGTGCAGGGCATGCTGGAAGTGCTGCGCGTTCCCTACACCGGCTCGGGTGTCACCGGCTCGGCGGTGGGTATGGACAAGGTCGTCAGCAAAAGCCTGTTCGCCGCGCTGGGCCTGGATACGCCGGACTACCAGGTGGTGACGGCGGAAAACCTGGAAGAGTCGGCGGCGGCTGGTTCGCCCTTCGGTTACCCGGTGGTGACCAAGCCGGCGGCCGAAGGCAGCAGCGTCGGCATTTCGATCGTCACCGAGGCCGGGCAATGGCGACCGGCGCTGGAGTTGGCGCTGGCCAACGACGAACGCTGCCTGGTCGAGCGCTACGTCGCGGGCCGCGAGTTGTCGGTGGCGGTACTCGGCGTCGAACCGCTGGGCATCGTCGAGGTACGGCCGAAGCAGATGGAAGGCGAAGCGATCAGCTTCTACGACTACAAGCACAAATACACCAAGGGCATGACCGAATACTTCACCAAGCCCGAGGGCATCGACAAGGACGTCGTGCAGCGATCCGAGCAGATCGCCGTCGCCGCCTGCCGCGCGATTCTGGCCGAAGGCATCTGCCGCGTCGATTTGATTCTCGACGAAGACAAAAATCTCTGGCTGCTGGAAGTCAACACGATTCCGGGCATGACCGAATTGAGCCTGGTGCCGATGATCGCCCGCGATTGGCGGGGCATCGATTTTGCCGATCTGGTGGAAAAAACCTTGAATACGGCGCGCTGCAAAGTCGGCGCGTAAGGACGGAACGTTGGCGAGCAAACGAACCAAAAGCAACGGACGAAAAAAGCCGAGCCGTTTTGCCAAGAACAAGCGACGCGTAACGTTGGCGTCTCGGTTAACGGCGGTATGGGACTGGCTCTGGAGCCGGATACGGCCGCAGCTTCCCCATGCCTGGCGTTTGTGGCCGCTGGCCCTGTTGTTGCTGACGTCCGTCGTGCTCGTTCACGAATTCCGGACGCAAAACCGTTTCCGCCTGAACGAAATCGAATTGCCGGTTTGCCGCCACCTGTCGCAGGCGGCTTTGCAATCGTATCTGCATACGCGCATCGGCCAGAACATTTTCAGCGTTGACCTGGAAGGGGCGGCGGCGCGCATCGTTTCGCATCCGTGGATCCGCACCGCCACCGTGCGCCGTTCGCTGCCCGACAAGCTGGTGGTGGAGGCCAGCGAACACGAGGCGGTGGCGCTGCTGCAGTTGGAAGCGTTGTACCTGGTCGACGTCGACGGTGAACCGTTCAAAAAACACGAGAACGGCGATCCCGCCGATCTGCCGCTGCTTACCGGATTTTCCGTCGAGGCATTTGCCGGCGGTCACGAACTGGCGGCCAAACGCGAAGCCAAGCGGATCGCCCAGGCAGTGGCGTTGCTCAAGCGGTGCGAAACAGGTGGTCCGATCACACCGGCGCAGATCAGCGAAGTGCATTTCGATGCGATCAACGGCTATTCGCTGGTGCGGGCCGATTCGGGCGCGCAAGTGCGGCTCGGTTACGGCAAGTACGACTTGAAGCTGCGGCGTTACCGGCAATTGCAGCAACGGCTGCGGGGCCGGTTGCAACAGGCGAACCTGATCGATCTGGTCATTCCGGATCGCGTGCTGGTGCGCGGTCTGCGCGAAGGGACGGGCGCATGAAGAAGGCGAATCAACTGATCGTCGGCCTGGATATCGGGACCAATAAAGTTTGCACGGTGGTCGCCGAACGCACGGAAGGCGGACCGCAGGTGATCGGCCTGGGCACGCATCCGACGGCGGGCATGCGCAAAGGCGTGGTCGTCGACATCGAAGCGACGGTCAACTCGATTACGCGCTCGATCGAAGAAGCCGAGAAGATGGCGCATTGCGAAATCGCGTCGGCCTTCATCGGCATCGCTTCGTCGCACATCAAAGGATTCGATTCGCAGGGCATGATCGCGATCAGCGAAAAGGAAGTCACCGAGGAAGACGTGGCGCGGGTGATCGACGCGGCCAAGGCCGTCGCCATTCCGAAAGACCAGCGGGTGTTGCACGTGCTGCCGCGCGAGTTCGTGCTCGACGGGCAGGGCGGCATCAAGGATCCGATCGGCATGCAGGGCGTGCGGCTGGAAGTGCTCTGCCACATCGTCACGGTGCAGGCGGCGAGCGCGGCGAATCTCGAACGCTGCTGCCACCAGTCGGGCCTCGACGTCGACCGCATGATTCTTGAACCGCTGGCCAGCGCCGAGGCGGTGCTCAGCCCCGAAGAACGCGAATTGGGTGTGGCGCTGATCGACTTCGGCGGCGGCACGACCGACCTGGTCGTGTTCGTCAACGATGCCGTCGCCCACACGGCGGTGCTCAGCCTGAGCGGAACCCACGTCACCAACGACGTCGCCCACGGCCTGCACACCACCGCCGCCAGCGCCGAATGGTTGAAAAAACGCTACGGCCATTGCGTGCCGGGGCGCGTCGGGCCGGGCGAGGAAATCGAAGTCGAATCGCTGGGCGACCGCGAACCGCGCCTGATGGATCGCCGCGAGTTATGCGAGATCATCGAAGCGCGCGTCGTCGAAATACTGGAAATGATCAACGAGGAAATCATCCGCCAGGAGTTGGACGTGGCCATTCCGGGCGGCATCGTGCTTACCGGCGGCAGCGCCGAGATGCGCGGCGTCGAGGAACTGGCCGAGTCGATTTTCGGCTGCCCGGTGCGCGTCGGGCGACCGCGGCACATCGGCGGATTGGTCGACGTGGTTTCCAGCCCGAGTTATGCCACCGCCGTCGGCCTGGTGATGTTGGGCGAGCACGAAACGCCCAACCGCGCCGGTCTCGGCGGGCGTAATTTAGGCAAAGTTTCACATCGCGTTAAAGGTTGGTTCAAAAAACTTTGGCAATAATGTGTGCGGCAAAGGGAGCGGGAAGCTCCCCCGAACATCACGGAGGGGACAGATGGCATTGAAATTTCAAATTCTCGAACCGGACAGCGGCGCCAAATTGAAAGTCGTCGGGATTGGGGGCGGTGGAGGAAACGCGCTCAATACGATGATCGAGACGGGCTTGCAGGGCGTCGAGTTCATCGCTTGCAACACCGACAAGCAGGCGCTGGGCTCGAACCTGGCGGCGGTCAAGGTGCAACTCGGCCTGGGCCTGGGCGCGGGCGGCAAACCGGAGGTCGGCCTGCAGGCCGCCGAAGAAAGCCGCGACAAAGTGCGCGAGGCGTTGGAAGGCGCGGATATGGTGTTTGTCACTGCCGGCATGGGCGGCGGCACCGGCACCGGCGGCGCACCGGTGGTGGCCAAGATCGCCAAGGAAATGGGCGCGCTGACCGTCGCGGTCGTGACCAAGCCGTTCAACTTCGAAGGCAAACGGCGGATGCGTCAGGCCGAAGAGGGCATCGAACGGCTGCGCGATGAAGTCGATACGATCATCATCATTCCGAACCAAAAACTGCTGGCCGTCGCCGGCAGCGACACCACGCTGATCGACGCGTTCCGCAAGGCCGACGACGTGCTGCTCAAAGGCGTCAAGGCGATCGCCGATCTGATTCTCGAACAAGGCGCGGTAAACCTTGACTTCGCCGACGTCAAATCGGTGATGGAAGCGCTGGATTCGCAGGGCGAGTTGGCGTTGATGGGCACCGGCCAGGCCAGCGGCGAAGACCGCGCGGTCAAGGCCGCGGCCGAGGCGATCAGTTGCCCGTTGCTGGAGAACGTCAGCATCGAGGGCGCGCGTGGCGTGTTGATCAACATCACCGGCAGCGCCGACCTGAAGCTGTGCGAGGTAACCGCTGCGGCCGACCTGGTGAAGAAGGCCACCGCCGAAGACGCGGCGATTTATTGGGGCCAAGTGATCGATTCATCGCTTGACGAAGAAGTGCAGGTGACGGTGATCGCCACCGGCTTCGACGAAGCGCGCGAACATGCTCAGACGCGTGTCGTCGAGCGTCAGAAGGTGACCTACCTGAATCAGAAGATCGACGAGCAGCGCGCCGAAACGCGCGCGACGCGCCGTCCGGAGCCGGAAGAGGAAGAGACCGAGGCCGTGCAGGATCCGCCGGCTGCCGCGCCGCCGCGCCGCAAGGTCGCCGTCCACACCTGGCGCAGCAACCGCCTGCTGGCCGACGACGACGCGTACGACATTCCGGCGTTTTTGCGGAATCGCAAACCGGATTGATTCGAAAAAAAAACCAACCGTGAACAACGGTGGAACGATATGGAAGAAAGCCGCTTGAACCTGAGATGCGCTGAACGCCGGGCAATGAGGTCGGGCATCCCCCACCCCCCCTGTGCCGCTTTGCCCGATTAGCTCGGCTTCACGTATACTTCAGCTTGGGCCGCCGGGATCCCCCCTCCTCGGCGGCCTTTTTTTATTAAGGCAATTGGATCGTGTTAAGACTCAGCAGCCGCAGCCGTCGTCGTTGTCATCATCATCATCGTCGTCATCGATTGCGTCGTCGTCTACGACGGTGTCGTCGTCCCACCCGGTGTCGTCGTCATCGTCGTCGTCGTCCGGCGAAGCGGTCGGTTCGGCGACATTGGAGACGGGCGACATCAGCCCTTCGTCGTCGTAGGCGCGGAGGGCGAAGGCAACGGCGCCGGGGGCTTCGACGGTAAAGACCAACTCGCTGCCGCCGGGTTCGGGCGTCGGCGCGGTGATGATTTCCGCGGCCTGCCAGGTGTCGGGGTCGCGCAGGTCGGCGTTGGCGTCGGTGGTGTAGCGCAATTCGTACAGCGCCGCGGTGCCGCAGTCGCCGTCGTCGCCGGGGGCGGTCAGGTGTAACTCGAAGGTGTCGGCATCATCAGTGTCGTAAGCGGCCAGGTTGCGCACCATGCGCGGCGGTACGGCGTCGAGGCCGGACATGCCGCTGTTGTAGGGATCGTGGTGGAAACGCGGCCAGTCGCCGTTGATGCCTTCTTCGGTGCAGGCCGGGGCGCGGGTGCGCCAGGCGAACAGGTTGCCTTCGTGGGTGACCGCCACCACTTCGGCCGAGCCGTTGCCGTCGAGGTCGCCGATTACCGGGCTGGCGATGATCCAGTTCTGGGTGAACTTCGGCCAGCCTGCGGGCTCGGCCATGTTGACGTTGGTCGCGTGCACAAGGTAGCCGCCGCTGCCGGCGATCATTTCGTTCAGTCCGTCGCCGTCGAGGTCGGCGTTGACCGGATTGACGAAGAAGTTGATGTCGTCGAAGTGCTGGCGGAAGTAATGCTCGTTCGGATCGTCCAGTCGCCAGCCGACGACGTTGAAGCCGATCAGGTAGAACTCGCCGTTGGTTTCGTTGAGCACGCCCGCGGTGGGGAAGAAGTACCAGGGTATGCCGGATTCGTCGAAGCGGCCGAAAGAGCCGTTGCCGCTGACGCTGATGTTGACTCGTGAGTTGAGGTGCTCGACGTAAGTTTCGTCGTTGGCCCAGTGAATCATCTGCGGGAACCAGAAGAAGCTGCCGACGCCGACCTGCAGTTCACCCTGGTAGTTGATCGCGGCGGGGCTGGAGGTCGAGCCGATGGTCAGCGGCGGAATCGGCAGCGCGTCGCCGAGGGGCGCCATCGTTTTGGCCGGCCAGTCGGGCAAAAACGGGCCGTTATCGTTTTCCAGTCCGTTCCAGTAAATGGCATAGACGCGGCTGGTCGGCAGCATGCTTTCGATGCAGGTTTCGGTGGTGGCGACGATCACCGACGGATGGCCGGAGATGTCGGGGTCGGGGTGGTCGGCGTCGAGAATCGCAGCGACCGGCGTGCCGATGATCTGCGCCGGACCCACCGATTCGCACAGCTTGTCCGGTCCGACCAGGCCGTGATCGGCGTCGGAGAACAACGGAACCGGCCAACCGGGCATGCGGTCGGCTTCACCGTCTTTGTCTTCGTCGGTGATCTTCCAAGCATAGGCTTGCTGGTCGTAAGATGCGGCGACGATGTCGAGCAGGCCGTCGTTGTCCAGGTCGGCCAGCGCGGGGCTGGCGAGAAAAGCGTTGCCGTGGCCGTAGGCGAGCGGGCTTGAGTTGTCCGGCTCGTCGGCCGACACCGGGAAACCGTCGAGGAACGGTCCGCCGTCGTGCAGGTTGCCGTCGGGGTGGATGACGTAAATCAGGCCGTGCCAGGTGGCGGCGACGATGTAGCTGTCGCCGTCGCCGAACAATTGCCCAACGGCCAGCGAACCGATGATCGAGTCGAGGTAGTCGCGATCGGTCGGGATTTCGACCGGGAAGCCCGGTGCGACGGCGTATTGCCCGGTTTCGGCGTCGCGTTTGTAGACTTCGATGCTCGGCCTGGCGGTGCCGAAAACGATTTCCAACGCGCCGTCGGCGTCGCCGTCGAGGTCGACTAGCAGCGGGCTCGATTCGCCGGACGCGCCGATTTCGATGGGAAAACCGGGAAGGCTGCCGGTTTCCGGGTCGTCGTCGACGTGCCAGGCGATGGCCTTACGCGCTTCGCCGTAAACCTTTTCAGTCAGGCTCGCTTTCCACCAGGCGCGTACGCGCAGAGTAATGGTGAAATCGTTGGAGTCTTCCGGTTTGCGGCGCAGCCAGGCTTCGTCGACGTACTGGGCGATGTTGATCGTCGCCAGCACGCCGTCGGTCGGCTGTTTGCCCGAACCTTCCTGCACGACGATGAAGTCGCGGTTGTCGGGTTCGACGCCGAAGCCGATCTCAACCGTGTAATCGTAGTTGCGTCCGCGCGCGTAGATCTGCCCTTCGACGTCGAAGGTCGGCGTCTGCGCGGCGTCGATCGTCGTCCACCAGCGCGGACCGGTGATGCGTACTTCCGGCGGGATGCGTTCGGGCACGCCGAACAGCGGATCGCCGATGGCCAGCAGCGCCTGATAGGCGTTGAGGCGGCCGTAGCCGAAGTTCTGCTCCCAGCCTTTTTTACAACCCTGCAGGTTGAAGGCGAAGCAGTTGGCTTTGATGTCGTCGGCGGTCATGTTCAGCAATTGCTTGAGCTCGCCGGAACTCAGGTCGATGCCCTGATGCTTGGCGTAGCTGAGGATCAACCCGGCGATGCCCGCGGCGTCGGACACACTTTCCGAAGTGCAGGCGCCGGTCACCGAAGTGCTGTCGATGTGCGCGCCGTGGTTGGTGCAGTAGCTTTCAACGAAAGCCAGGATGCTGAGGTCGACCGGGCCGAACAGCTCGACCGGCGGCAGCGGGAAGATGCCTTTGACGCTGTAGATGTCTTCGCCGGCGGCGGGCGACAGGTGGTGGAAGCCCAACTCGTTGCCCGAGGCGCCGATGGTGAGGATGTCGTTTTCGAAAGCTTCGACGAAGATGTCTTCCGATTCGCGCGAGTAATCGGGCACGCCCATCGCGACCATGACGACGTCCGCGCCCATGTCGACCGCGTATTGGAAGCCGGCGGTGAGGATGTTCAACTCGGTGAGAATCGCTTCGCCGACGCGCACCAGCATCACCGTGCAGTCGGGACAGACGCCGGGTTTGTTGCCTTGGCCGTTGTCGGCGATGGCCACCGCGTCTTTGGCGCGCAGGTTGGCGTGGGTGCCTTCGGGAAATTCCGAAACGCCCAGCGGCGTGTTGACGTTACGGAAAAAATCCCACCCGCAGATGTCGTCGGGCAGGCCGTTGCCGTCCTGGTCGATGTCGTCGGAAAACAGGTTGATCAGGTCTTCCGGTTCCAGCCAGCCGTTGCTGTTGGTGTCGGTGACGTCCGGGTCGTTGATGTAATCGCGGGCGTTGAAGCGTCCGTCGCCGTTGCAGTCCCAATCGTCGCAGGGCGTGACGCCGTCGCGGGGTTGGGGCAGCTCGCCTTTGTTCAGCCAGAGGCGATCGGCGTATTCGGAGTCGGTCAACCTCGAGACGCCGTTGTCGACGATGCCGATGACGATTTCCGGATCGCCGGTTTCCAGCTTCCAGGCTTCGGTGACCCACATGCCGGGGATGTAATTCATTTTATTCGGGTTGGTCGATTCGGGGTCGAGCGGGTCGAAGCCGAGCAGCACGTTGGCGTTGACGAACAACTCCACCGGGAAACCGCCGCCGGAAGCCTGCGGGCGTTCGAAGTCGTTGGGGATGTTGGCCACGAAAACGCCGAGGTCTGGCAATTCGCCGGTGAAGGCGTTGGCGCCGATGTCGCGCAGGGCGTCGTCGAGGGTCACCTGCAACCGTTCGGCGAAGGGAAAGACGCCCCCGTCGGGCACGAAGAGCAGTGTGTCGTTGGTGAGCGTCGTCGTTTCCAGCGTGATCACACCGGCGATGTCGCCTCCGGTGTTGAGGCTGGTGATGACGATGGCGTCGGCGCCGACGGTGCCGGCATCGAGCGAGGAGTCGAACACCAGCGTCAACGGTTCGTCGGTGAACACTTCGTAGCGGCCGTAATGGGGCTGCATGTCAACCAGGTCGAAGGCGACGGCGTTGACGGGCAACAAAAAGACAAGCGTGAGCATGGTGAAGGCAAACGCGAAACGACAGGCATTCATCCGAATTCTCCCGAAAAAAGTTACCGGGGCGATGCACCGCAGATTGCGATTCAGCAAAATACCATTGAACGCGCTTGGGGCCAAGACGGCGAGCGACTTCTTCTCGGGGCTTGCCGTGGCGGTGTAACTTTGGTTTATAGAAGAACAGATGCTTACCGAAAAGGAGGGTCTTGATGAAGATTTGGCATTGGCTGTTGGTTTTACTGGTTACGCTGAGCTTTGCACTGTGTGTGATGGTCGCCTGCGGCGACGACGACGATGACGACGATGACAACGACACGCTCGACGACGATGACTCCATCGACGATGACGACGACGATGACGATGACGACGACGACAACGCGTCCTGCACGGAGAACGACATTTGCACGTTCATCGTCGACAACTGCGAGAACGCCTGGGGTTATACAGACGTTGCCGATTGCGAAGGGCTTTACCTGGAAGCTTGCGGTGGCGATGCAGACGCATTTCTGGCTTGCGCCTGTGGCTGCCTGGCGGCTGCAGATACCTGCGAAAATTTTGAACCGTGCGAGATCGGTTGCTGGGACAGCCACTGCGGCGAAGTTTAATTCGCACGACAATTGATCGATCGGGGCGGCCGCCGTGCCGCCCTTTTTTATTGCTTTGACCGCATTGTGCGTTTTCGGTGGAGCGTGTAAATTCAACGCATCGCAATCACGGAAACAAGCTCTGAAAGGAGTTGACGATGGACTGGGGTATGGCCAACCGCCTGGCGCGGATCATCAATCCGAAGACCAACCGCTGCGTCATGCTGGCGGTCGATCACGGCTATTTTCAGGGGCCGACGACCGGCCTGGGCGACATGAAAGGCTTGCTCAAGCCGTTGCTGGGCTACGCCGACGCGTTGATGCTCAACCGCGGCGCGCTGCGCAAGTGCGTCGACCCGGGGCAGGCCAGCCAAACGCCGATCGTGCTGCGCGTCTCCGGCGGCACCAGCGTGCTGACGGAATTGTCCAACGAAGGTCTCACCGTTGACATCGAAGACGCCCTGCGCCTCAACGTTTCGGGCATGGCGTTGTCGGTTTTCGTCGGCGCCGATTACGAACGGCAGTCGCTGCTGGGCTTGTCGGAGTTGGTCAATCTCGGCGAAAGCTTCGGCATTCCCGTGCTGGCGGTCACCGCCGTCGGGCGCGACATGGTCCGCGATTCGCGCTACCTCGGGCTGGCCAGCCGCATCGCCGCCGAGTTGGGCGCGCATATCGTCAAAACCTACTACTGCGACGACTTCGAGAAAATCACCTCGACCTGCCCGGTGCCGGTGGTGATCGCCGGCGGCAAGAAACTGGAAGAGATGGCCGCGCTCGAACTGGCTCACAACGCTATTCAGTCCGGCGCGGTGGGCGTCGACATGGGCCGCAACATCTTCCAGAGCGACTCGCCGGTGGGGATGATCAAAGCCGTGCGCGCGGTAGTGCACAAAAACGCGAAACCCGCCGAAGCCTTCGATATTTACCGGGCGCAGAAGGCCAAAGAAGCGAAGAAGAAAAAGTAGAGGTCGACCATGCGCGTGGCGATGTATTACAGCAATTCCGACGTGCGCGTGGAAGAGCAACCCGTCCCGGAGATCGGTCCCGGCGAAATTTTGATGAGGGTTCACGCGAGCGGCATCTGCGGCTCGGACGTGATGGAGTGGTATCGCCGCGACAAGGTGCCGTTGGTGCTCGGGCACGAAGTGGCCGGCGACGTGGTTGAGGTGGGCGAGGGCGTGACTCTCTTTAGTGAAGGCGACCGCATCGCCGCTTCGCACCATGTTCCTTGTCTGACTTGCCATCTGTGCCGTCACGGTCACGAAACCGCCTGCCCGACATTGCACACGACCAAGTTTTATCCCGGCGGCTTTGCCGAGTATGTGCGCCTGCCGGCGATCAACGTCGATCGCGGTACGTATCCGTTGCCCGAGGGCGTCGATTACCTCGCCGGTTCCTTCGCCGAGCCGTTGGCCTGTGTGTTGCGCGGTCAGCGCCGAGCCGGCGTCGGGCCGGGCAAGAGCGTGTTGGTCATCGGCTGCGGCGTCAGCGGGATGATGCACGTCGATTTGGCGCGGGCGCTGGGGGCGGGGCCGATCGTCGCCACCGACCTTTGTGACGGGCGCTTGCGCATGGCCGAGCAATTCGGCGCCGCGGCCGTTTACCACGCTAAAGATTACACACCGGAAAAATTCCGCGCAGCCAACGAAGGGCGCCTGGCCGATATCGTCATCGCCACCACCGGGGCGCTGCCGGCGCTGGAGCAGGCTTTCGCCTCGACCGAGCGCGGCGGCACCTTGCTGGTGTTCGCGCCGACCGACGAGGGCGTGCAGCACGTGCCCGTCGATTTCAATAAATTCTTCTGGCGGATGGATCGCTCGATCGTCACCACCTACGCGGGCAGCCCCGCCGACCACTACGAAGCGTTGTCGTTAATCGCCGCCGGCCGCGTGCGCGTGCGCGAGATGATCACGCACGTGTTGCCGCTCGATCGCATTCAAGAAGGTTTTGAATTGGTTGCGCGCGGGGATGAATCGTTGAAGGTGATTATCGAGCCACAGAATTAACAGTTACAGTTCCAGCCGGTAACGCATTTCCGTCAATTCAATGTTGCCCTGCAGCTCGATGCGCGTTTCGCCGTCGGGCTCAAAGCCCAGCTTTTGATAAAAACGGCGGGCGATCAGGTTTCCTTCGAGCACCCAGAGAGTGAGGGATTTGAAGCCGCGTTCGCGCAGGTCTTCGAGCGCGTGGTCCAGCAACTCACGGCCGATGCCGCGCCGCCATTGTTCGGGCAGGATGTTGATGCCGTACAACTCGGCGACGGCGTTGGCGTCTTCACCGTCGCGGTTGGGACCGGTGCCGACAAATCCGATCGTTTCTTTGTTTTCTTCGATCAACCAGGTGCGGGCGGCCAGCGAATTGGGGAAGGCCAGCCACGACTCCCAGTTCCAGGTGAACTGTTCGATCGTTTCGTTTTCCAGAATGTGATCGGGAAGCAGGCCGAGGTACACCGTTTGCCGCGAGTACAGATGGACGGCGGCGATAGCTGCGGCGTCGTCGACGGTGGCAATGCGGATCGGGTGTCGTTTCATGGGCGGGAAGCTTACCGATTTTTGGGCGCGGGTCAACGACCCCCTCATTTTTTCGATTCGAGAATTATTTGACAGGTCGCATCGGCAGTGCCAAACTGCGCCTTGTCTGCTGTCACTCCGTACATGGGGGATATTCATGATTGATGAGAAATTAATCGGGAAGACGTATCCGGAGGTGCGGTACGTCGTCGGCATCGAGAAGATCAAGGAGTACTGCTTTGCGATCAGCGAGCGGCATCCGTTGTGCGTCGACGAGGAGGCGGCCAAGGCCGGTCCGTACGGCGAAATCATCGCGCCGCCGACCTTCGCCGTGGTTTACCAGAAGGAAATGTTCCAGACGGTCTTGTTCGACAAAGAGCTTTCGCTGAACCTGGCGATGTTGGTACACGGCGAGCAGGAATTCAACTTCTACAAGCCGGTCAAGCACAACGACCTGGTCATCACCACCGGCAAGCTGCACAGCGCCGACGCCAGGAAGGGCAACCTCATCGTGCGTTTCTGGGTGGAAAGCAAGGTCGACGACGAACTGGTGTGCACGTCGATGTTCACCGTGCTGATTCGGGGAGGTGCATCATGAGACGCAAAATCGGCGATGCTGTCGCGGGCGAAACCTTCACCCTGAAACAAGACGTGGGCAAGTACACACCTTACTACTATGCCGGCGCTTCCGGCGACTACAACCTGATTCACATCGATCCCGAGTTCGGCAAAATGGTCGGCCTCGGCGGCAATATCCTGCACGGATTGTGCACGATGGCCTTCACCGCGCGGGCGATGTACGAATGGGCCGACGACCCCGGCGCGCTCAAACAATTGCGCGTACGTTTTTCCAGCCCGGTCAAACCGGAAGATACGGTGACGGTGCAGGCGAAAGTCGCGGGCGTGGAAGGTGCGAAGGCGACGGTCGAGTTCAACGCGGTCAACCAGAACGGCGAAGAAGTCATCAGCATGGCGACGGCGGAGTTGGAACTGGCCGAATAGGCAAACGCTTTCATTTTGATTAACAAGCAACGGGACGGGCTGCGCGCCCGTCCTTTCTTTTAATGGAATATCCACCGATGCAGCTTTTTTGTCGGTCGGCCAGAGTGTATAGTCTAGGGGTCGTAAACGGAAGTGATCTTTAACGAATGATGGTGAAACGATGCGAACGAAAAAACTGTTTTTGATTCTGTTGATTCTTTCTCTGATGCTGGCGGCGTTGGCCTGCGACGGCGACGACGATGACGACGACAACGATGACAACGATGACGCGACACCGGTCGACGACGACACCGCCGACGATGACACCACCGACGACGATGATGACGACGCCGACGACGGCAGCGATAAAATTCTGGCGATGGCCGACACCTGGCTCGACAGCTACCCGCCCGAGCAAATGGGCTGGAGTTGGGACAGCGGCTTGCTGATGCTTGGCATGTGGGAACTGGGCGAGGTCACCGGCGAAAGCAAATACACCGACTACGTCACTGCCTGGATCGACCACCACATCGCCATCGGCTACACCATCGCCTACAACGATCACGTGCCGCCCGCGCGGCTGGCGCTGCGGTTGTGGCAGCAGACGAGTCAGGCGCAATACCGGCAGGTCGTCGACGACGCGTTGGTCTACATTTTCGAAAAAGCCGACCGCCTGCCCGACGGCGGTCTCAACCACATGGGTTGGATCAGCGGCAACCAGATTTGGGCCGACACGCTGTTTATGGTTACGCCTTTTCTGGTCGAGGCGGGCAATGCCGACAACGATCCTTCTTGCTTCGACGAGGCGGTGTTGCAGTTCGAGGTGTTCGCCGATCACC
>Ga0272444_10001735_pt1 | contig 20682 bp, 17 predicted proteins | sample SSMForm13_FD_201033 | JGI IMG/M metagenome (GOLD analysis project Ga0272444, IMG submission 201033) | Marine sediment archaeal communities from Little Sippewissett salt marsh, Falmouth, MA, United States - SSM-Form-13 | ecosystem: Environmental > Aquatic > Marine > Wetlands > Sediment ... | reverse complement strand
TTGACCGAAGGTCTGCTGCCCGGCTCATCGCGCGATGCGGTCAAGGTTGTTGAACGCGGTTTGCGGCGGTTGAAGGTCAAGGCGATGCTCGGTTGTAAAGCGACCGGCGTCAGCATTGCCAACGGCGTCGCTTCGTTGACCGTCGCCGATGCCGACGGTGTGGAGCAAATCCTTGAAGCAGAAAAGGTGCTGGTGACCGTCGGGCGTACGCCCGCGACGGGCGAGCTCGGTTTGGAAAACACAAGCGTGGAATTGAACGAGCGCGGCTTTATCAAAGTCGACGACAGGCAACAAACGAACGACCCGCACATTCTGGCTATCGGTGATGTCGTCGGCCAACCGCAACTGGCGCACAAAGCGAGCGCGGAAGCGCTGGTGGCCGCGGACGTCGCCGCCGGCAAAGACGCGCATTTCGCCCCCGCGGCGATCGCCGCCGTTGTTTTTACCGACCCGGAAATCGCCACCGTCGGTTTGTCGGCCGAAGCGGCGCAAGAGCAGGGCGTCGACGCCGAGACGGCTGCCTTTCCATTCCTGGCGCTGGGCCGCGCGTTGACGATGAACAGCAGCGACGGCTACGTGAAATGGATTTACGCGAAAAGCGATCACCGCATTCTGGGTTGCGAGATTGTCGGCCGCGAAGCCTCGAACCTGATCGGCGAAGCGGCGCTGGCCGTGGAAAAGAAGCTGACGCTGCACGATGTCGCCGAGACAATTCACCCGCATCCGACGCTGACCGAAGGGTTGGCCGAAGCCGCCGAGTTGGGGCTGGGCCGGGCGATTCATCTGCCGAAGAAATAGTCGTCATTAAATGAAAAGGGGCGATGCGCTCGCCCCTCGTTTAAGTCAATGCTGTCGTTTTGTTTACAGGCTGTTCCACCAATCGGCGGAGGGCAGGCTGGTTGTGCGCATGTTGATCCACACCGGCAGGGGCAGCGGGATCTCCCAGTTAACAAACGGCACGACGAAATTCAGCGTCATTGCCGTGGTGCCGTCGATGTTCACCAACATTTTGCCGTCGGCGGTGAAACTGAGCACGCCGGTCGCTTCCAGGGCCAACTCGTTGACGACCGACTCGTTGTAAAACACGTTGTCGATACTCATGTAGGTCGACATGGCGATGTTCATCTGCGGATCATTGGTCGGTGATTCGACCGTCGGCGCCTGGCTCATCTCGGTAAAGGCGATCAGGATGCGGCCCATCGGCTCGAACATGCCGTCAAGTTCCGGCGCTTTCCAATCGACCTTTTCCGGATTGATCAGGTTTTCGATCAAATTGATGATGTAACCGACGTCCAGACGCGTGCTGGTCGCATGCATGAAGTTGCCCTGCAGCAGACTGATGTCCATGTAGGGTTTGCCTTGCATATCGTATTCCAACCCACGTACGTACGAAGCGATGTAGCCGTTGGCCCATGCGTTTTGCGGAATCAGCGGTCCGAGGATATTGAAGTAGTTGCTGACCGGGTCGGGCTCTACCTCGGTGTTGTCGACGTAGCCGCTGCCGTCGCGATCGACCAACGGGTCGGTGGCCAGAATCAGCGGCACCCAACCGTTGCGGCCGCTGCTGACGAAGTCGACCCACAATTCGTCATAGCCCAGGAAACTGCCCGGTTCATGGTTGCGGTCGAGGTCGAGGGCGATACCATCGTAGTTGGTAATGTCGCCGGAGATAATCAGCCGGTAGTAATGACCTGCTTCCAACGGTTCGTTGGGGAAGAAGGTGTAGCGATACCAGCCTTTGACCAACGTGCCGGGAACGATGCGCTGTCCCGCACTGAGGTCGACTAAGAACAGCGTGTCGCCGTAATCGACGGTGTCGGGGTCCATGATCTGGCTGAAGAAAATTTCGATCGGCATCTGGCCCGGTACGATCGGCGAAAGATCGTTGCCGGGGCTGGTCGAGCCGACGAACGGCGGTTCGTTGGATGATTCCACCGCGCCGGTTTTGAAATAGAAACGCTGATCGTTTGCGATCACGTTGCCGGCCATGTCGGCAAGACCCGCGCCGACAGTAATGCGATAAGTGGTGTCGGCGTCCAGGGGCTCCCGCATTTTGATCAACACTTTGGCGCCGCTGACCAGCAAACTTTGTGAGGGCTTGTAACCGTTATTGGCGCGCAGTTCGACGGTCTCGCGGGTGGTAATCGGATCGACCGGTTCGTTGAACATAATGGTGATCGGGTCACCCAAACGAACGTCCCGGGCGTTGTTGACCGGGCTGACGATTTGCACGCTCGGCGCTTGTTCGTCGGGCGGAATCGGCAGGTATTGGTCGGCGTCTTTCATTTCCAGGCTCATGCGTGAGGGTACGCGTTCGCCCATGATGAACAATTCGGCGACGCCGCCGACCTGCATGACCAGTTTGCCGGAATCTTCACCGACAAAAGCCTGACCGAACAATTGCACACCCAGGATGTACTGCGACATCATCATGTTGGTGATTTCGTTTTCGGTGGTGATCGCCACGTCCATTTGCAGGGTAATTGCCGTCGGCCCGCCTTCCAGCGGCGTAATCGCGTCCGATTGCATCAGCATGCCGGTGGCGTCGGTAATCGTGTGAATGGTGACCGCGCCGGTTTCCAAACCGATGGGCACTTCGCCGCCGAGCGACGCCGGCAACGAGGTGGAAAACAGCTTCTGTCCTTTGCGGATGACCATCGGAATGTAGCCGGGATGGTCGCCCGGATCACATTGTTCGGCAATCAACTGCCCGCTGAGAAAGACTTCGTTGTCTCCAAGCAGGCGGCTGTAGATTTTCATCGAATTGACTTTGTTGCCGGTCAGAGGATGATCCGGCAGATCGTCAATGCTGGCGACCGGATCGCAACTGCTGAATAGTCCCGGCGTCGGGCAGTTCTCCACTCGCAGTTCGGCGTGGGGGTAGCTGTTTTTCACGTCGAAGGTGAATTGCTGATCGGAGGCCATCCCGTCACCATTAACGTCTTTGACGCCGGTCGTCACGGTCAGCGTGTATTGTCCCGGTTCCAGATCTTCGACCGGATCGATGACGATTTGCGAAGTGCGCGTGAACAACGTCGCATTAACCAACAAGCCATTGGAGTCGGTGAACATGACGTTTTCACCGTATCGCACCGTCCGCTGATTTACCGGTTCGGAGAAGAACACACGGAAATTGGCAATGTCGAAAACCAGGTCGCTTGCCGGATCGGGCATTACGGTAGTGATCGTCGGGCGCTGGTTGGATAACGGCATTTCCGCGCCGGTGTCGAAAGTGACGGTGTAGCCGTCGGCCGGCACCTTCGGCAGTTGACCGTCGACGCCGGTGATTTGCGGCGAGATCGACAGTTCGTAATGGCTCAACGATGTTAGAGGTAAATTCGGGATAACAATCAACGCCGGACCCTGAGCGCGAACGGAAACTGGTACTTCGGTCAATGTTTCGTTGTCGTTAACCCGGCGCAAGTGCACCATGTCGGCACTGACATTCGGATTGATGTCGTTGCTGTAGCGTACGATCATCACGCCGGTCAGCGGAAATTCGCGCATCTGATCGGGCGGAAAAATGTGCGTCACGGTGAAGCCGAGATCGGTGAGCTCGTTGGGGTTTTCGTAATCTTCTTCGGTTGCGCATCCCGGCAGGATCATGGCGATCATCACCGCGATGAGCAGGATCGGAATTCCACGTTGCAACATGCTTTGGCTCCTTTCTCGTCGCCTGATCAATACCGCAACGTGATGGAAAACACGCCACCGTTGATGATGCCCGAGCTTTCGTATTCGACGTCGTCGCCCGTAGTCAGCTCGTTATCGAGCAAGTAGTGCATGAAGTAAGCACCGTCGAAACTGAGCGGCTTGGCGAAAACCGGCGGATCAACCCAGGTATAGCCCAGGCCGGCACTGGCGATGTGTTTCGGGCTGTCGAGGATGACGTTGCCGTTGGAGCCGGGAACGTCAACCGGCGTATCTTCAAAACCGTAACCGGCGCGCAGGAACAGGCTTTCCGTCGCTTCCCATTCCAGGCCGAGGTGGGGCACATAGATGTCGACGAAATTGATGTCGATTTCATCGCGGGGCAGGTCGTCGTTGCCCATCTCTTCGTCGAAGCGATCCCAGTTGTACCAGACCACGTCACCCGAGACTTTGAACGTGTCGGTCACGCGCCAGAGAGCGCCCAGACCGACTCGGTGCGGGAAGTAGCTGTCTTTGAACAGTAGCTTCATCGGCAGGTCGGCCAGCGGGCTGGGCCCGACGTAGGCGGTCGCCGTCACGGTAATCGGCACGAACTCACCGTGTGTCTGGCCATGGTAGGTCAAACCGACATCGACCGGTTTGAAATGCAGGAACAACGAACCGATCGGGGCGATGACAACGTCGGCATCTAAAATGATGCCTTCGTTTTCCGTGTTACCGGCCAGATCGGTCTCGACGTAGAAGTTGGAATCGGAGTGCAGGGTAGTCATGACGCCGCCGCCGATAAACAGCCAGTCGGTGATGCCGACGCCGAGGGTGCCGTTCAGCAGGAAGGACGATTCGCCGTAGCGGTAGAAATAGCCCTGTTCATCTTTTATGTCGAAGAAGCGGATAAAGGCCGCGCCGTTGTCGTCCAGCGCCAGGTTGAAACCGAAGGCGAAAGGAATCCGCGATTTGAACATCTCATTCAGCTTGACGAGCATATTGACCTGCAGTGCGCTGTTTGCAGTGTCGAACGTGCTCGTGTCGCCGTTTTTGGGGCCACCTTCGAATTGCGGCGCTGCGTAAAGGTAGCCCATCAGAAATTCCGAGTGTTCCAGCGAGGCCATGGCTGCCGGATTGTAAAAGGCGCAGGAGGCATCGCCGCCCAGCGCAGTGTATGCTGAACCCATGGCGATGCCGCGGGCACCGAAGCCATAAGTGTAGGGGATGCTGCCTAAGCCGGCATAGGCCGCTAACGGAATCAGAGATAAAATCAAGGTCATCGACAAGATTAAAATGCGCTGCTTCACCGTATCCTCCTTACAGGCGTGGATGCTCATCTGTGTGCGGAAAACCCTGCAGATTGATCGCTTGCTTCCTTGTTGAAATGATTAATGCCCGTTATTGTTCGGAAATGCACTTAAGTTGCGGTTGAAGGTATCACGGCGATTTGAGAAGTGTCAATTGAGAGCTATTCTTTTTTCTTCAAGCGGAATAAATATTGTTTCTAAAAATGACTAGGATTGAAAGCTGATCGTCAAGGCAATCGCTAACAGTAAAACAATCAAACCTAAAAAGAGCCAGGCCTTCTTATTGCCGAAATTCAGAGTTAGTCCGATGCCGAATCGCTTCTCGACGAACAACGACGGATCGTTGGGATTGTAATAGAAGACGCCCAAGCGCCAGGCCGATTGATCTGCCGCCGATCCTTCCAGGTGTTCGTCCGATGCTTTCAGCAGCCGGCTGCCGCCCTGACCATAAGTGATCGCCAGTCGGATCGCTCCGCCGATAGCGACAAGAAGAGTGACGATGCCCAGCATCGCCATGATGATGCCGAGATTGACTGAAGCGTCTAACGCCGCCGCCAACGTCCAGCCGTGTGCCAACGCCAACACGGCAACCACCAGCGTCTTGGTGACGAACAGATAGCGAATCAGTGCTTCGATAAACCGTCGCCGCACCGCAAGGCTTTGCTTCATCGACGGGCGGGTCGCCAACCGCGAACTGCGCGGCGTGTATACGCAGATCAACGTCAGCATTGCGTATAGAAGGGCGTTGACCACCCACAGGCCGAACACCACGGCGAGCGATTTGTCGGTCCAGCCGTCCGGCTGACCAGCGAGGTTGAAATGAATCGGAATACGGGCAGGCAGATCGGTGTAATACAAAAGACTGGTGACCAGCGAACCGACAAGCAAGGCCAGCGGCAGCGCTTCGAACACGAGCGGCACGATGTCGGAGTAAGACCGCATGGGCAATTCCACCGGGCGCAGGGTGGAAGCAGGGGCAGCATAGGGCAGGGCTTGCCGGTAAAGTTTCAGATAGAGACGGAAAAACCAGGCCAGCGCAATCAGCAACTGTGCGACCAACCATAGCGGGTGAGGCGTGGTGGTCGTGAAGGCGATCAACACCAACGCAAAGGTGAAGATGACCAACAGACCGATATCCCATTTGCGCCGCAGGGTGGTCGGCAAGTCGGGAGGAATGGAGTTCGGATCGATCTGCACGCCGAAAAGCAATTGCGGTCGAGTAACCCGAGGTGTGAGGTAACCGAAAAAAATAAACAGCGTGGCGTTGAGTACGCCGACGGCAATGTAGGTTGCGGCATCCATCAACTCGACTCCTTTTGCTGGATGATTTCCGCCAGCATGCGTGCGACCTGGCGATCATCGATACCCAGGTGATAGGCATCGTCCAGCAAGCGGCACAGGCGCTCGCGCAATTGCTGCAGTTGCTCGGCGTCGGGTTCCGGCGGCGGTTGCGAAACCCAGGCGCCTTTACCCTGGCGCACAACGATGACGCCGGTGTTATTTAAATCACGATAGGCCCGGGCGACGGTATTGGGATTGATCGATAGCGATTGCGCCAATTCGCGTACGCTGGGAAGAACGACGCCGGGCTTTATATCACCCGAGGCAATGGCGGCCTTTATACCGTCGACGACTTGTTGATACAAAGGGCGGGAATCTTCTAAATCAATAACCAGCATTGAATTTTCCTTCACTGTACAACTGTATTATATATTACATACAGCATTGTATGTCAAGGGTTTTTACGGTCAATTACTCGGTGAGAAAACCAGAGGTAAGAAAAAATATTTCGTATTGACGAAAATTGCTGGCAATTATACTCTCCAATGCCTACCTTATTGGTGGTATATATACGATTTGTTGAATCGAGTAGGGCCATGAAGCAGATTTATTTAGATCACAATGCGACGACTCCTCTTGATCCGGAAGTTCTGGAAGCAATGCTTCCTTACCTGCGTGACACCTTCGGCAACGCCAGTTCGCTGCACACTTTTGGGAACGAGGCGAAAAATGGAGTCGACCAGGCGCGGGAAATTGTTGCCGGACATTTGGGTTGCACGCCTAAGGAAGTGATCTTTACTTCCGGTGCCACTGAAAGCGACAACCATGTATTGCGCGGTGTGGTGGAAGCCCGCAAAGGAAAGGGCAACCACATTATCGTCAGTGCCATCGAACATCCGGCGGTCATCACAACCGCGCAGGTGTTGGAAAAGGCCGGCGTCGAGGTTACCTACCTGGGCGTCGATAGAGACGGCCGCGTCAATCCGGATGAATTACGCGATGTGATTCGCGACGATACGATTTTGATTTCCGTGATGTATGCCAACAACGAGATCGGCACGATCCAGCCGGTGGCGGAAATCGGGCGCATCGCCAAAGAACGCGGCGTTATGTTTCATACCGACGCGGTGCAAGCGGCGGGAAAACTGCCGTTGAACGTCGACGAGTTGAACGTCGATTTCATGAGTTTGTCGGGTCACAAAATTTATGGTCCCAAGGGCGTTGGCGTGCTTTACATCCGCAAAGGTTCGTTCATTCGTCCGTTGCTTACCGGCGGTCATCACGAGTTCAATCGCCGTGCGGGAACGGAAAACGTGCCGGGCGTCGTAGGCCTGGCCAAGGCTTTCGATTTAGCGCACGAGCGTATGTCGGTGGACGTGCCCAAGTTGATCGCCATGCGCGACCGTTTGCAGAATCGATTGCTGACGGGTTTACCCAACATTTACATCACCGCCAAAGACGTGCCTCGTTTAGCCAATACGCTGCACGTACTGTTCAATTTCATCGAAGGCGAAGGCTTGTTGCTGAAGCTGTCGTTGAACCACGGTATTGCCGTCAGCAGCGGTAGCGCCTGCACCTCGGGCAGTTTGTCGCCGAGTCATGTGCTCGACGCACTGGGCATCGCCAAGCAATTGGCAAACGGCGGCGTGCGCATTTCGTTGGGGCGTGGCAACACGATGGAAGAGATGGATTTCGTCGCCGATGCTTTTATCAAAGAAGTGTCATTCCTGCGTGAAATGAGCCCTTTGTACGACAGCTATCAAAACGGGCGCATGAATCCGGCCGAGCGGGAACACTACGACAGTTGGGTAAGCAATCCATGACGGAACCGGGCCGCTATCAACGTCAGATCCAATTGCCGGAAATCGGCGAGGCGGGACAAAAGCGCTTCGGCGAAGCCTGCGTGGCGATAGTCGGCGTCGGCGCGCTCGGCGGCAACGCGGCGCAGATGTTGTGTCGGATGGGCATCGGCGAATTGATTCTCATCGATGACGACGTGTTGCAACTACACAACCTGCATCGCCAGGTGCTTTACAACGAAGACGACGTGCAGGGCGGAAATCCCAAGGTTGTATCGGCGCAGAAACATTTGCATCGCATCAACGGCGACTGCCGTGTCCGTGCTCATTCCGTACGCCTCACGGCGGAAAACATCGATGAATTGCTGGCCGACGCTGAGGTGATCGTCGACGGCACCGACAATTTTACCGCGCGCTTCCTGCTCAACGACTACTCCGTGAAAAACAACAAGCCGTTTATCCATGGCGCGGTGTTGGCGATGTCGGGCACGATGATGGTCGTACGTCCCGGTGGGAGACCGTGCCTCGCATGCTTGTATCCGGAAACGCCGGATAACGATGAGGTGGAAACGGTTGAAACGGCTGGTGTGCTCGCTTGCGCGCCGGCGGTGATCGCCCAATGGCAGGTGACCGAAGTCTGTAAATTTCTTGTCAACCAACCGACGCTGCCAAACATGATCTTGCATGATATCTGGCGCGGAGAGACTTTGCTTAATAATGTACCGCCTGATCCGGATTGCCGTTGTTGCGGTCGGCGGGATTTTATTTATTTGCATTGACAACGAGGAAGGGTGGAGAGACGTGGTACGCATTTCAACCAAAGGACGTTACGGATTGCGGGCATTGGTGGACTTGGCCGTGCACCAGACCGGCAAACCGGTGTTGCTTAGCCAGATCGCCGACCGGCAAAGCATCAGCAAACGGTATCTGGAGCGCCTGTTTACTCAATTGCGTGACAGCGGAATTATCCGCAGCGTACGGGGCGCCGCCGGCGGTTATATTCTCAACCGCATGCCGCAGGACGTGACCGTCGCGGAAGTGCTTGAGGCCTTGGAAGGACCGATCACACCGGTAGATTGTGTGTTGGATGTCGAACGGTGTACGCAGGCTGAAGTTTGCGTGACGCATGATTTGTGGCTGGAACTGGCCAACAAAATTCAAACTACGTTGAAAGATGTGACGCTGGAAGATTTAAAAAAGCGGCAGATGGAAATCGCCAAGCAACGCGCACCCATGTATTACATCTAGCCCGGTCTGACGCGAGCGGGCGAGGAGCGATTGTCATGTACAGCGAAAAGGTGATGGATCATTTCAACAATCCGCGCAACGTCGGCACGGTCGAAAACGCGGATGGCGTTGGCGAAGAGGGCAATCCGGTTTGCGGCGACATGATGACCTTCACTATCAAAGTAAAAGACGGTCGCCTGGCCGACATCAAATACAAAACCTTTGGTTGCGGGGCAGCTATCGCGGTTTCCAGCATGATCAGCGAAATGGCGATGGGCAAAACCCTGTCCGAAGCCTTGGCGCTGAGCAAAGGTGAAGTCGCGGCGGAATTGGACGGATTGCCGCAGCAAAAAATGCACTGTTCCAACCTGGGCGCCGACGCGCTGCACAAAGCCATCGAGGATTATCTGTCGCGGCATCCCGAAGTGGCGGCGGCGATTCAGCGGCCGGAGAAACCGCGCGAAGAGGTTTATCAGGAGCGCTTCAGCGGCATTGTCGGCCGAACAGATGCCTGCCAACCCGTTGACGGCATGGTCTGTTGCCCTTTCTGTGACAGTCAGATTCCGGATAAAAGTCCGTTGTGCGAGCCCTGCGGTCAGGAACTGCAAAGTTGTCCGAAGTGCAGCGGGCTGATGGGCAAAGGCGCGCACGATTGCCCTTATTGCGGCTACGAATTCAATTAATCCGGTAACGTTATTCGGTAGGATCTTCCCGGCGGACTTTTTCGACCAGGCCGGTAGTCGATTTTCCATGTACCATCGGCGTTTGCAACACCCGGCCGCCGTATCCTTCCACCACTTCGCGTCCGACCACCTGGTTTTTGCCCCAGTCCCCGCCTTTGACCAGCACGTCGGGACGCAGACGTTCGATGAGCGGCAGCACGCTGGATTCTTCGAAGATGGTCACGTAATCGACGGCGGCGAAGGCGGCCAGCACTTCGGCGCGTTCGTCTTGCGGATGAATCGGCCGATCGTCGCCTTTGTCCAGCGTGCGCACCGATACGTCGGAATTGATCGCCACCACCAGCAGGTCACCTTCTTTGCGCGCCGTCTGCAGCAGCCGGATATGGCCGATGTGCAGCACGTCGAAGCAACCGTTGGTAAAGGAGATGGTGTGACCGGCACGACGATGCTCGCTCAACTTGATGAGCAACTCGTTTTCGGAGAAGATTTTTCGGCGCTCGATGTTCATTGCAGGTAGATGATGAAGTCGATGCGATCGTTCTTGCTGCGACCGGCATAGGTTGCGTTGTCGGCGATCGGACGTTCGCCGCCGAAACCCAGCGCGGCCAGGCGCTCGGCGCGGACGCCCTCATCAATTAAAATCTGTTTTATCAACTCCGCTCGCTTTTTCGTCAATTCCAACTCCGCTTCGGCGTTGCCGCGACTGTAGGTGTGGCTTTCGATGCGAACGTAAAGCTCCTGATGCTTTTGCAACCGCTTGGCGAAGGCGGCCAGGTTTTCGCGCGAGGCCGGCGTGAGGTAGATCGCATCGCCCAGGAAATCGACCTGCGGCAGCATAATGAACTTGCGCCGTTTGGGAATCAGGTCGGGGCAGCCGTCGTCGTCGAGGAAGCCGTTGATCGTCTCGGGATTATTCGGGCAGGCATCGTCGGCGTCGGGGAATCCATCGCCGTCGTTGTCTGGGTCCGGACATCCGTCTTCGTCCTGAAATCCGTCCATGTCTTCCGGTTCGCTGGGACATTGGTCGATCTCATCGGGTACGCCGTCGTTGTCATTGTCAACATCCGGGCAACCGTCGTTATCTTCAAATCCGTCGAAATCTTCGGGTTGGTTGGGGCATTCGTCTTCTTCATCGAGATAGCCGTCGCCGTCGTTGTCGTGATCGGGGACGCCGTCTTGATCTTCGAAGCCGTCGAAATCCTCGGCCCGGTAGGGATCGCCGTCGCGCATGTCGACCAGGCCGTCGCCGTCCAGATCGCTGTTGCAGGATTCGCAAGCTTCCATCGCGATCTCGATCTTTTCCTCCGCACGACGCAGATAAACCTCGGCGTCCATTCGGTTGCCCGATTGGGCGGCGTTGTCGGCGAAGTCGAGATAGGCCTCGGCGGCGGCGAACGCTTTGGGACGGCAATAAGGAGCGCCGCAGCGGCGGGCTTGTTCGAGTTGATCGCGGGCCGGGTTAAGCAACGGATCGAAATTGTGGTTGCAGCCGCCGGTTATTGCCAACACCAGCAAGGCAAAAGCCAACAAGCAGAAACGGCGGATCAGACGAATCACTGGGCCTTCCGGAATTTTTTCGCGTTGTTGTAGGCGATCATCGCCTGCTCGTGCGCTTTGGCGAAGTAGCGCCGAGCGGTCTGCAGGTAGCCGTTATCCTGCTCGACCAAAGCTCGCTCGAAATACAACTTGGCGCTGTAATATTCGTAGGGGCTTTTAATCTTGGCGCCGGCCAGGGTGGCCGCTTGCAGCGCTTCACGCGCTTCGCTTTCGCTGATGTTCTGCGTCACCTGCACCGAGGCGCAAGCGGTGGCGAAAAGCAAACAAGCAATGACGACCAGGGCGTAAATTCGCGGCAACGTTTTTCTCCTTGATGATCGCCAAAACGATACACCATGCCGTACCGCGGCTGTCAAGCGAACGTCGATCCAGTTAGAAAAAGACGCTGATCTGAATGGAATGCACAAAATTGCGCACTTCGTCGACGTCGTCCTGGAACGTGTAGGCCAGCGTGCCCATGCTGTCGACCACCGCGATGCCCGCCGACCACAACCGCGCTTCGGCTACCCGGTCCCAGTTGAAACCCGCGCGCAGGGCGACCGGGTTGATAACACCTTCTACACCGAACGCGAAGTTAAAGGTACCTTCTTCGCCTTCGACGTCGAAAACCTTGGTCGCTTCCGCGCTGATTGTCGCGTATTCCATGATGAAACCGGCGACGCCGAGAGCAATTTCACGCCGTACAATATCCGGCTCTTCGTTGCCGAACAGATTGCGCCCGACGATACCGACACCGATGATGCCGACCGCGTCGACCATCGCGCCGACGTCAACATCGAATTCGCCGGCGTTGTCCGCCAACGTTTGCACGTAGCGGCCGGTGACACCGATCGACAGCAGTTCAGCGAAACCACCGGCGAGGGCCAGATCGACGCTGTAATCTTCGCCTTCGCTGAAGGTATGCGAGGGGAAGTTCTTTCCGGTGAAGGCCAGCCCGGCGACTACGGCCTTACTGGTTTTGCCGTCGACGAGGGCGAAATGATACCAGTCGCCGACCATCTTTTTCTCCAGGTCGACCGGCTCCTCGTCTTCGTAATAGATTTCCGAACCGAAGTCATCGGTTTCACTCGTGTCCTCGAACAGCTCCGGGTGTAAAAATTGGTAGTCGCCCAGTATGTATTCGGAACGCTCGTAATTAAAGCTGAAACCGGCCTGCTTGCGGCTGTTGAAAATTGTGAGGCCGGCCGGGTTCCAGTGGATCGCGTTGGTGTCATCGGCAACGGCGGAGAAAGCGCCGCCCATACCCAGGGGTTTGGCGCCCCAATAGCGGAAAGCCCAGGCCGGTCCGGCGGCGAAGGCCAAAACAAGCAAACTCAGAATGCAGATTCGCATGGACTGACGCATGGATGCTCCGTGACAATTAAGCTGGCGAGAACGCTAACGAAATTCTCAAGGCTTGTCAAAACCCGCGCTCTCTTTACAGCCGGTGAATCGATCGTTACTCTTTGATCACGCAAACCAAGGTGCTTGATTATGACATACTTCGGATAGGAGTGGTTAAATCGTGAAAGTCACCAAAGCTGTTATTCCCGTCGCGGGCTTGGGTACGCGTTTTCTGCCGGCCACGAAGGTGGTCGCCAAAGAACTATTCCCCATCGTCGACCGCCCCAGCATTCACTACATTGCCGAAGAAGCCTGGCGTTCCGGAATTCGTACGTTGGTGTTCGTCACCGCCAGCGGCAAGGGCGCGATCGAAGACTATTTCGACATCGACAACGGCCTCGAAGCGTTTCTGGAGAAAAAAGGCGATGTCGAACGGTTGCAGATGATTCGCGAAATCAGCCGCGCGGTGCAGGTACATTCGGTGCGGCAAAAGCAGGCGTTGGGTCTGGGCCATGCCATTCTGACCGCGCGCGATTTCATCGGTGACGAGCCCTTCGCCGTGTTGCTGGGCGACGACCTGGTCGACGCTAAAACGCCTTGCATCAAGCAGATGGTCGACGCGTCGGAAAAACACGATGCGCCGGTGATCGCCGTCTTTCGCGTTCCGGATGATAAAACTCACCGCTACGGCATCATCGACCCAGAGCCGGAACCGCTGGCCGAGCGCACATGGAAGATCCGCAACATGGTCGAAAAGCCGAAAAAGGATCCGCCGTCCAACCTGGCGATTATCGGCCGTTATCTTCTGCCGGCCCGCATCTTCGATATTCTGGAAGCGACGCAACCGGGTGTCGGCAACGAGATCCAGTTGACCGACGCGTTGATCGCCCTCAACCAGGAAAACCAGATACTTGGTTACGAGTTCGAAGGCGATCGTTACGACGCCGGCGACATCTACGGCTTTCTGGAAGCCAATCTGCTGTACGGCCTGAAAGACAAAGAGTTGCGGCCACGGCTGATGCAATTGATACGTAAACTTGCGGAATAAAACATGCCCAAGCGTGCTTCCACCGCCGAAGCAATCGCCGAAGTGGCGGTGGGATTACCGGTGCATGGAACCTTCCATTACCGCATTCCGCCCCACCTGATTCCCTCGGCCCGCATCGGCGTACGCGTGCAGGTACCCTTCGGGCGGCGGAAGATCGTAACCGGTTTTGTCGTCGGCCTGCCGGAAAAATCCGACTTCGATAAACTCAAGGACATCACCGAAATCGAAGATCCCGAACCGGTGTTCGGCGCGCATCAACTGGAGTTCTACCGCTTTATCGCGGGTTATTACTTCGCGCCGCTGGGCGAGGTGATCCGCACCGCGCTGCCCGCCGGGTTGTTCAAAAGCACCAGGCCCTATCTGGTAATTACCAACGAAGGCCGCAAAGCGCTGGATAACCCGCTGATGGGCGAGGTCGACCGCAAGATTCTCGACATCCTGGCCGGCGGCGAAGAGTTGTCGGAAAAGGCAATCGCCAAACGTCTGAGCAGCGACGTGAAAGGCGAGTTGCTGCGGCTGTCGCGATGGAAGTTCATCGAGCGTTGTTATCGCCTGGGACCGCTGACCGCCAAGCGCAAGCTGGAAACGGTCTGGCGGATTCGCGAAGGATTAGCGCTGGATGACGCGGTCGAGATGCTAGGTCGCAAGACGGCTAAGCGGATTGCCGTGTTGGAATTTCTTATTAAGCAAGGTTCGTGGGTCGGTATTAAACCGATCAACGAAGTCGCCCCCAATGCCCGCGAGACACTGAACAAGCTGGTTTCGGCAGGGTTGGTCGAGGCGACCGACCGCGAAGTCTACCGTGACATCGATTGCGATGTCGGCTGTTTCGCTGCGGCAGACGTCGATTTGCATCCCGAGCAGCAAACGGCGGTCGAGGCGGTAAGCGAAGCGATGAAAGCGGGCGCTTATCAACCGTTTTGCCTGCATGGCGTCACCGGCTCGGGCAAAACCGAAGTTTACCTCCGCTTGGCCAAACAATGCCTCGATGCGGGCAAAACGGCGATCGTTCTGGTGCCGGAGATCTCGCTGACACCGCAGTTTCTCGGGCGGTTCATCTGCCGCTTGGGGCCGGTGGTCGCGCCGTATCATTCGCGGCTGTCCGACGGCGAACGCTACGACATGTGGCGCAAGATGCAACGCGGCGAGGCGCAGGTAGTCGTCGGGGCACGCAGCGCGTTGTTTGCGCCGTTCGAACAGGTCGGATTGGTGGTCGTTGACGAAGAGCACGAAACCAGTTTCAAGCAGGAAGACGGCGTTGCCTACCACGCGCGCGATCTGGCCCTGAAACTGGCGTCGATGCATCGCTGTCCGGCGGTGCTGGGCTCGGCCACGCCCAGCCTGGAAACCTACGCCGCCGCGCAGAGCGGGCGTTATCGCCTGCTGGAATTGACCGAGCGGCCTACCGGTGCGTTGATGCCGTCGGTGGACATCGTCGACATGCGTCACGAGATGGATGCCAGGCGCAAAGAGCGTCGGAAAAAGAAAAAGGATGACGAACCGGAAGAATCGCGCAAGCAAACCAGCGAGCGCCGCGTACTTTCGCGTCCTTTGGCCGAAGCGTTGCAAGCAACGGTAGAGGCAGGGGAACAGGCCATATTGTTTCTCAACCGGCGCGGCTATGCGTCCTATTCGTTCTGCCTGGAGTGCGGAAATCCGCTGAAGTGTCCGCTGTGCGACATCGCTTTGACCTACCACGAAAAAGCCAACGTATTGCGTTGTCACTATTGCGATTACCAGGCGCCACCCCCGGCGACGTGCCCACATTGCGCCGGCGTTCACCTGTTCTTCGGTGGTATGGGCACCGAGCGACTGGAGAAGGAAGTCGCAGCGTTGTTGCCCGAGGCGCGGTTGTCGCGCATGGATCGCGACACCATTCGTGGAAAGGGCGACCTCTACCGCATTTTGTCGGACTTCGCGCAGGGGCAGGCCGACGTACTGGTCGGTACGCAGATGGTCGCCAAGGGCCATGATTTCCCGCGAGTGACGCTGGTCGGTGTCATCGATGCCGATGCTGCGTTGATGCTGCCCGATTTCCGTGCCGCCGAGCGAGCGTTTCAGTTGATCAGCCAGGTGGCCGGACGGGCCGGGCGCGCCGATCGGCCGGGGCGGGTACTGGTGCAGACGTTTCAGCCCGATCACTATGCGATCCGCGCTGCTGCCGACCATGATTACCGGGCGTTTTTTTCCGAGGAAAATATGCGTCGTGCAGCGCTGAATTATCCGCCGCACGGACGGCTGGCGGTGCTGAAGATCACCGCGCCCAACGCCAAGGCGGGCTTGCAGGCCTGTCGTGACGCCAAGCGGGCGGCCGTTCGGGCCGGCGAGGCGGGCGACGTCGCCGGGGCGTCGATTCTCGGTCCGGCATCGTCGTTGCTGCATCGGCTCCACGGAAAACACCATTGGCATTTGCTGGTCAAAGCCGAGAAAGCTGCGGGCGTGCATCGTCTGTGCGGCCGCGTTTTGTTGTACTTACGGGAGAGCGGAAACCGGCAGGCTGTTTTCCGGCTGGACGTCGATCCGGTGACGGTGATCTAACTATTTCAATTTTGCTTGGAAATCTGCTAAAAATAGATAAAATTGAAACATGCAGGAACTCAAACGGCTTTGAGCATGGAACAGGAACACCCAAAGCAAGAAGATAAGCCAAAGGCGGCAACCAAGCATCGGATTCTCATCGTCGATGACGAGGAGGAAAATCTCGATCTGCTTTCCTCAACCTTGCGCCGCGGCAATGTAATCTTCAAGGCTGGCACCGGCGAAGAAGCGCTGGAGGTGTTGAAGAAGGAATCGGTGCATCTGGTGATCACCGACCACAAAATGCCCGGCATGACCGGTACGGATTTGTTGTCGATTCTGCAAGAAGAATACCCTGAAGTCGGCCGCGTTCTGATTACCGGCTACGGCGACATGAACGTGGCGATGGACGCGATCAACAAAGGCAAGGTGCATCGCTTCGTTTCCAAACCCTGGGACCCGGCGACCGTCAAGAAAATGGTCGAGCAGGAGTTGGAGCGCTATCGTTTGGTGATCGGCAACAAGGAGTTGACCGAGGATCTGATCGCCGCCAACGTTGAATTGAAGGAGACCAACAAGCAGCTTCAGGAACAGAAAGTCGAGATGGAAAAGCTGGCCGAGGAATACCGCCGGCAGCGCGAGTTGGCGATCGAGATGAGCGAGAAGTTCGCCAAAGCCAATCTTGAACTGATCAAGATGCAGGAAGAGATCAAGCTGAAAAACGTCAAGTTGGAATCGGCGAATAAAAAGCTCGAACAGTTGAGCATCACCGACGGCTTGACCGGCTTTTACAACCACCGGCACATGCAGACGATTATGGAAAACGAAATCGGCCGTGCCCGTCGTTACAACCTTTCGCTTTCGGTGATGATGATCGACCTGGATCACTTCAAACAGGTCAACGACACACACGGCCACTTGTTCGGTGATTCGGTGCTGCGTCGCGCCACCGAAATCATTCGGCGCAACATCCGCGAAACCGATTTTCCGACCCGCTATGGCGGTGACGAGTTTCTCATCTTGCTGCCTCACACCGGCATTGATCGCGCCAAATTTTTGGCCAAGCGCATCTTCGCCGATCTGAAAAGCCATCCATTTTTGCCGCCGAACGGCGAAAAGTTCTATCAAACCGTGAGCATCGGCATTGCCTATTATCCGTACCAGCAGGTTGAAGATCCCGAATCTTTGATTAAACTGGTGGATGAGGCCCTGTACCAGGCCAAGGAACAGGGACGGGACCAAATTGTCGTGATTCCGTCCTGATTGCTAAACGAAAAGAAAATAAATGAAACGTCAGCCGTTGTTGTTCAGGTCTTTGCTTATTGCCGTGGCGTCCCTGGTGGCGCCGGCGGTGGTGGGGATCGTATTGCCGCTGGTCGGTGTGCCGTTTGGCGTACTGCACTTTGTATTGATCATGGCGGTCCTGACGTTGTCGGTCGGTGTCGGCGGATTTTTTATCTGGCGTCATCATCAGAGTCTGCTGCGTTTGGAACAGACGATGACTCGCATGGTACGCGGCGATATCGCTCCGCTGGATATCGAGGGAAGGCAGAGCGAATTGGCCGGGCTGTACGGTCCGATCAAACAGATCAGTCTGCTGCTCGACGAGCGACGCCGCGAACTGGCCGATCAGATACGCTCTACCTTCGACAGCGAACTGGCCGCGGAAAAACAACGGATGGAAGCCTTTTTGCGCGGTATCGGCGACGGCATCAGCATCGTCGATTCCGAAATGCGCATCATCTACGTCAACGACGCCATCACCAAAGTCTTCGGCGATCATACCGGCGATTTCTGCTACAAAGTTTACGAACACAAAACGACGACCTGCGGCGGGTGCCCGGTGCGAAAAGCGATGGAAACCGGCGAAGTGCATCACAGCCTGCGCCGCATGTACGACAAAACCGGTCGCCTGCGTTACTACGAAACGACCGGCAGCCCGATTCGCGACGAACGCGGGGACATCATCGCCGGAATCGAACTGGCCCGCGACGTAACCCAACGCATCAAGTTGGAGCGCAGCGTGGAAATCCGCTCGCGCGAACTGGCCGTAGCCAACGAAGAGCTGCGCCGGGCCAACGAGCAACTGCAAAAAGCCTTCGAGGATCTCAAGTCGACGCAAAGCCAACTGGCTCAGTCGGAGAAAATGGCATCGCTCGGCGTACTGGTTTCCGGCATCGCGCACGAGATTAACAATCCGCTTAATTTCGTTTCCGCGTCCATTCAATTGCTCAACGACAACATCAAAACCATGCTCGATCTGCTGGAAGAATACGATAAGTTGGAGATGCCGCAGGAGGAAAAACACCGGATCGACACGGTGAAGGAAAACCTCGAATACGACTACGCCCTCGACGACATCAACAAAATTGTCAAGAACATCTCCACCGGCTCGGACCGCATGAAGCAGATCGTGCAGAATCTGCGTACCTTCTCGCGTTTGGACACCGGCGAAAACGCGCCGGTCGATTTGAAGGAGGGTATCGAATCGACCTTGCAGATTCTGTATTACGAATACAAAAACCGCATCGACATCATCCGCGACATCCCGGAAGATCTGCCGCAGATCACCGGTTCGCCGGGTAAACTCAATCAGGTGTTCATGAACATTCTGCACAACGCCATTCAGGCGATCGAAGACACCGGTAAAATCACCATCGTCGTCTCAGAAAACCACGATAACGTGCGTGTCTCGATTTCCGACACCGGTCCGGGCATCGGCTCCGACGAGATCAACAACATTTTCGATCCCTTCTACACCACGAAAAAAGTGGGCGAGGGAACCGGACTCGGCCTGTCGATCAGCTACAGCATCGTGCAGGATCACGGTGGGAAATTATCGGTGGAGAGCATGCCCGGGAAGGGAACGACTTTCCACGTTGATTTACCGATTCGAGGCAAGGGTGAAACCCTGCCGAGGGGAGAATAATGACGATTCGCAATGTATTGACGTATCCCGACCCGAAGCTTCGCGAGAAAGCCAAGACGGTCACCGTGTTCGATGACGACCTGAAAGTGCTGGCCCGTGACATGGCCGAAACGATGTACGCCGAACCGGGCATCGGTTTGGCCGCAACGCAGCTTGGCGTCGATAAACGGGTCATTACCATCGATATCCGCGACGAAAAGGGCAACGCCGGTGAATTGCTGCAACTGGCCAACCCGAAAATCATTGAGCGCGACGGGCAGATCATCTGGGAAGAAGGATGCTTGTCCGTGCCGGGCATCAACGAGGAAGTCAAGCGTTCGGCTTACGTGAAAGTGATCGCGCAGGATCTGGACGGCAACGCGTTGGAGTTCGAAGCCGAGGACCTGTTGGCGGTCGTTTTTCAGCATGAGATCGATCACCTTGAAGGCATTCTGTTCATCGACCGTTTGAGCCCGCTCAAACGCAATTCCATCAAAAAACGCCTGAGGCGCGAAGCGGCGCAAGCGGAAAACAACGGTTAATTCCATGCGACTGGTGTATATGGGCACGCCGCATTATGCGGCCACGATTTTGAAGCGACTGCTCACTGCCGGCTACGTGCCCGACCGCGTTTACACCCAGCCTGACCGCCCCGCCGGTCGTAAACGGCGCCCGACGCCGCCGCCGGTGAAAGAGGTTGCGCTCGACGCGGGTATCGAAATCGTCCAACCGGAAAAAATCACCGCCGAAGTTCGCATGGAGTTGGAAGACTTCGCGCCGGATCTGATCATCGTCGCCGCCTACGGCAAGATTCTACGACCGCAGGTGTTGCGCATTCCGCAGTACGGTTGCGTTAACGCCCACGCCGGGCAGCTTCCCGCCTACCGCGGCGCTGCACCGGTTAATTGGACATTGGTCAACGGCGAGACAGTCACCGCCGCGACGATCATGCTGATGGACGAAGGCGTCGATACCGGTCCGGTTCTCGGCGAACGCGAAGTGCCGATCGACCCCGATGACGACGCCGGATCGTTACTGGAAAAGCTGGCGACCACCGCCGGTGATTTGATGGTGGAGATTCTGCCGCCTTATCTGCGGGGCGAAATCAAACCGCAACCCCAGCCAAATGAGGGCGCAGGCTATGCGCCGATGCTGTCGAAAAACGATGGCGTTATCGACTGGGGAAAACCGGCGGAACGGATTGTCAACCACATTCGTGGCATGACGCCCTGGCCGGGTGCAATCACCGGCTGGCGTGGTAAAATGATTAAAGTAATTCAGGCCGAGCAGGCGCCGGGAGAGGGCGCGCCGGGAACGGTTTTACAAGCAGGGAAAGAACTGGTGATCGCCGCGGGGAGCGGGGCCGTCCGGTTGCGCCGATTGCAGATGCAGGGCA
>Ga0272444_10001732_pt1 | contig 20697 bp, 17 predicted proteins | sample SSMForm13_FD_201033 | JGI IMG/M metagenome (GOLD analysis project Ga0272444, IMG submission 201033) | Marine sediment archaeal communities from Little Sippewissett salt marsh, Falmouth, MA, United States - SSM-Form-13 | ecosystem: Environmental > Aquatic > Marine > Wetlands > Sediment ... | reverse complement strand
GTAGTAGGCATCGTCACGAGGGTTGAAAAACCTCAGCGAAACGCGAACTTGCAACGATTTTGCGCCGAAGGCATATTAATAAATATGTTGAGAAGCAAAATCGTGAAAGGAGCGTTGCAGCAAGGTTTTTCAGGCCGCAGTAGGTGGCTATTGCATAATCTGGGTTTAAGACCTGAAGAGGGTACTTTTCTTGGGACAAAACTATTACTGGGCGGAGCAATATGGATTCAAATGGAATAAAGAGCCCCGAATCGAAGACGATCAAAGGCTCTATGCCTCACGTAAAAAAGGCGAATCTAAAAAATAGCCTCTATAAAAAAGAAATAACGCATACTACTCCAGAGAAGCCCACCTTTGGCGGATTCATGTCTGTGCCCTTTGACGGACCAATTTCGGATGAAATCCTGTTCTCCAATGAAGAGCCCAGGGCAGTGCCCTGGTCAGTGCCATGGGCTGATGTCATGATGACGTTATTTGTCATTTTTGCGGCGCTATATGTCTTTAAGTCTCCAATTCAGGAAGAAGTGGTGACTCATCAGGAGGTGAGGACAGAGTATGTTGAGAGAACAAAAACTATTCCCCAGGGTCCCGGTGATGCTCAATTCCAGGGACAAAAGAGTATTCGAGATATCTATGATCTGAGCAGGCAGAAACTGAGCTCTGTATCTTCGATAGAGCTGGTGCCTGACAAGGCTGTCAGGATAATCCTGAGGAGCGACCTGCTTTTCGACCTGGGCAAGGCACACATCAGGGAAGATGCGAAGGCATCATTGAGGGAGGTCGCGGAGGTCCTCGGTCAAACCGAATACATGGTTAACGTGGCAGGACATACGGACGATCTTCCTATAAGCACAGAGGAATTTCCTTCAAACTGGGAGCTGTCAACAGCCAGAGCAGTTCAAGTCGCTCGTTTCCTCATGAAAGATATGGATATACCTGAAGAGAAATTTTATGTAACAGGACATGCATTTTATCAGCCGGTTAAACCAAACAGTAATGATCTTAACAGGGCAGCGAACAGGCGCGTTGAAATTATTATAACAAAGGAAAGACCTCGTGGGGCCAGTGAAGAGGTTCAACAAGGATAATTATTGTATCAGTTGCTTGGGGCACATTGCTTTTTTCCCTGAGATTATAATCGTTATGCCCTCTGTAAAGCTTATCATTAGCTGTCAATCGGCAGGGTATTATACAGGGACAACAAAAAAGAAGGAGTTTGAAAGTGGAAAGAAATACGTTTATAGGCATTACAGCCAGCATCTTACTTCTTGTTTTAGGCTTCGTACTCAATGGAAGTATAGGGCTTTATTTTAACCTCGTTTCCATGTTGATAGTTGTTGGTGGTGTCTTCGGCGCTGCCTTTATCAGTTTTAGGTGGGAGCGCCTTGTCATAGTGTACAGGGTGCTTCGTTCTTTGTATAGAACGAAAATTCGAACGCCGGAGGAGATAGTAGAGACACTGGTAGATCTCTCGGTTAAAAGTAAGATCAGTGGAATATTATCTCTCCAGAATGACCAGGAAGAAACATCGATTAATTTTTTGAGGCGTGCCCTTGGGTTGCTCGTAGACGGTCTCCCAAGAGAACAGATACGTGAAATATTAACTACAGAGATGTATTTTTTTAAATTACGCAGACAGGAGTCAGAAAGGGTTCTGAGGACTATTGCCGAGGTATGTCCTCCATTTGGGCTTATCGGGAGTATTGTTGGTCTTCTCGGATTATTTTCAGCAGGGTATGATGATGCGAGCATTCTTAGGGCCATTGCAACCGCACTTACGGCCACTGTTTATGGAGCTGTCCTGGCATACTTCCTGTTTATCCCCTTCGCGGCCCATATAAGAGAGAGAACAGATAACGAGTTACTTTTGCAAAAGATCATACTTGAAGGGGTGATAGCGATAGAAAGTGAACTTAAACCCAGGATGCTTGAATTAAAGTTGAAATCATTCCTGACGCCTTCTTCAAGGACGGGAAGCATTGTCTCATTGGAGCGCATAAGGGATAGATTCAAGATCAAGGAACAGGAGGATAAGATTCCGTCCCTTGAAAAGAGGCCTTTAGCCAAATCGTAGCACCGCCCTTGATAATGCCGTGCATTTTTAGCCGGTCCAAATATATGGGGCAGATGTATGGGCTGTTATGGTGTCTTCCTGCAATTTAAAATGGCATCGATATTTTTTTGAGCCCAGTCATCCACCCTTCTCTCCTTTTCTACATAATCGATGAGCTTATCTGAGATATGCCTGTTTTTTAATAAAGCCGCCACAACCTTTTCTCCTCCGTCCTTTAACTTGAAAGGGTTTATATAGACAATTCCGTCTTCTTCTCCAAAACCCTTCTGGCTCAAAACCCTTGAAGCACCGCTTGTGCTCAGGACAAGAATGCCACGATCCGTAGCTCTTTTATATTTTTGTGATAGAAGATATTCAAAGGCAACAAGATTCATGCCGTCTTCGAGGGGGGTGACAAGCATAACATCTATCTCCTTCATAAAGAGATAATTCTGCGGCGCAGGAATTCCTTTTTCTATAAGGATAATCGGGCTATCAGGTAGTTTTGCATTTTTTCTCATAATCTCTTGCTTTACCATGATACTGAGACTTTGATAGTCTAAATTATCAGACCTGCTAGGGGCTGTAACCTGATAAAGCCGGGCATCCTTTTTTAGATTGCGCAAATTAATAAAGGCATACTGAAAGACACCCAGTCTCTCCACCAACCCCTTGGTATAATCACACCTGTCAAGCCCTCCAAAGATATATTTCCCGGCTTTCCTGTCATTATATATTTTTTTGTGAAGACTATCCTTGCCTAATTTATAGTTTAGTCTTTTTTTTGCCGAAACCTCAGAGATGATTTTATCCACATCCAGGCCTATGGGAAAGGCACCAATAGTGGTTACACGATCCCTATTATAAATTTCGTAAGATTGCCCATCCACCCTGATCTTAACGGGAAACCATTCCTGTAATGCCTCGAGATAATTATCGCAGTACTCTTTGGTGTGAAATCCGATGAAATCATTGGAAAGCATCCCCCATGTCAGCTTTTGCAAGGCAGTTTCAATATTCTCACCAAAAGGTTCGTAAGCTTCGGCTGTAACCCTATCCCTCTTATCCTGTCGAATCAGCCCCTGAATTTCATGGATATTAAAGAAGGGGGTATGAATGAATTGCCCTATACTAATCTTCTTTCTTTTTTCAGCAGGGATACCCTCTTCATCAAGCAAGGGCTTGTAGAACTCTGAAATTCGCATAAGATGATAATCCTGACTCCAGATGACAATATCGCCGTTTTTCTTTTGTAATTCTTTGCTTTTTCGTACTTCATCGATGATGGTATTGGCAAATGTAACCCCGCTGCTGATATACTGTATAAAATCGTTTTTCTCAAAATAGGGCCTGGGGAAAGACGGTATTCTTTTATAAAAAAGGGGCGATCTTGTAAGATGCATCAAGGGCCATAAAAAGCTGTTCGAAAATTTGTTGTAATAACCGTGCATATGCTCTGTGTCAAAAAAGACAAAGCGCATGTAAAAATCATAATCCTTATACCTGAAATGCATGCGAGTATCCGGTTGGATCTCTACATATGGGAAATACTCTGGTGCATATTTCTCTTTTTTCATCTTTTCAAACAAGAAGGCATAATGTCCACGGGCAACATCTACATCGCTGTCTCCCATGGAAGCCCCGAGCCAGGTAGTTTTCCACTTGCCGGGCCTCAAAAGACCGGACATTGCCTGGACCAGCCCGCCTTCCCCGAACCTAATTCCTCTTGGTCGTCTTCCTCTCTTTAAATGAGATTCTACATTTGAAAGCAGTTGTTCGGAGAAACTGAAAGGTCCTCTATTGGAAACAATAATCAAATAACTCATCGTTAGTTAGTCCTTGTGGTTTTTCCTTCCGCCTCGATTTTTAATTAATCCTTTATAATCCATGCATGGCGCTATTATATCCAACCAGAAAGGAAAGACAGAAGTTCATCGGGCGGTTTAATCCAGATATCAGCTTCAGTTGGTCGAAATTCCTCGCGAACCAAGAGGCCTATACCATCTCCCTTAATAGCCTTAAAGGCATCCTCATCTGTTAGGTCATCTCCGAGATATGCCGCCACTGTTTCTTTCTCCATTTCATCGAGTATTTTTCTTACCGCGTTTCCTTTGTTTATCCCCGGAACCCTAATCTCCATGCCCCCATCAAAATCAATTAAGCGAAGCCCCCAGTTTTTGGTGATGAGAGCGCGTTTTGAGTCAATCTTATTTTTTATGTCAGCTACTTCCCTTCTATCCAACCCTCTCCAATGAATGGCAAGGCAGCCGGGTTTCTTTTCATACCGATTCGCGAGACCTATTCTGTCAACCCATTCATTTGCGGAAACAAGCGCATCCAGAAATTTTTCATCTATTGATTCAATTTCATAAGAGCCGTCCGATTTCAAATGCTCGAGTCCATGGGAACCCCATACCTCTGGATTTTTGTTAAGCTGCAAGAGGGGAAGCAAATCTTTTGTCCATCTGCCGCTGATGATGACCAAGCGGATATCATGCCTCTGCAGGATTTTATTCAGAATTTCATGTACACCCGGGTAAGGAAGCGCATTTGCGGGATCCACCTGAAAAGGAGCCAGGGTACCATCATAGTCTAACAGAAGCGCCTTGCGCTCGGCCCTCTTGATTTGCATAAAAAACAACTCAAGGTCTATATCTGTATTCAAAACTTTCATAACTTTTTCCATTAGCGAAATATCTTGGCAAGCGGGGCCTTCTTCAATGGAGTTGAAATATTTTACCCGAGTTCGATACGTTCTTCTTTGGCGTGCAAAAGGGCGAAGATCAGCGTCAGGTATTCCCGTAGCTGCCTGGTGATAAGGAAATTTTCGCGTACAAATTCCTTTGCCTTCTTCCCCATTTCCTCCATGATATCAGGGTTATGCAAGAGATAACGGATTCGCAGAGCCGCGCCTTCCGGTGTATTTACCAGGAACCCAGTGTGATGATTAACCACCTGGATACGGATCCCCCCAGTGTCACCGCCGATAACCGGCTTATTTTTCCACATGGCTTCAGTTACCGTTAAACCAAAGCCCTCCTTGATTGACTTTTGCATGACAATATCAGCGGAACGTTGAAGGGCATTAATCGTACGGTGTGCGTCCGCAGGTAAAAGAAGAATCCTGATGTCCGGGTCATCCATAGCTGCTGTCCGGACTTCCCGTAAAACCTCTTCCCCTTCAGGATCATCTGAGGCGCCACCTCCTGCGAGCACAAGTTGTAAAGGCGGAACAAATTCCTTTGCAAGCTGATACGAGCGGATTACCCCGAAAGGGTCTTTGAATCGATCATAACGGGAAACCTGAAGTATTATTGGCCTTTCAGGATCGATTTTAAAATTTTGGCGAACCTCGCTGATTTCTTCCTCATTCAGGTCGATATTTTTCTCATTGAGAGGATCAATGCTGGGCGCGATAAGATAAAGAGGATGAGGCAATCGCTGCGCGAAACTTGAAAGGGAAAAAATGCTTGCATCATACTCGGAGACAAATTCGCGCAGATACTTCCATACCGGCCTAAATGGCCTGCTGGCATCGATGTGGCAGCGCCATACCCACTTGCCTCTGCGATTTGGAAAATACTTAATCAGTGCTGCGGGCTGAGGGTCGTGGGCAATCACAACATCCGCCTCTTGCAAAAGCCCTTTTAGCCTCTCGGCTGTATCGGCATTCGTCTTTTCGTAAACCTTAAGATAACTTTCAGGTACATCTACCTGATTTCCCTGTATGGCATTGTGGAAGCTTTTTGTGCATTGATAAAAAACACTCTCGCCGGTAATAACCTCCCACCTGGTTTCAATGCCAAGCTCCTGCATCAGAGGCACCAGTTTCTGCAGTATCTCGGCAACCCCGCCCCCGGTTTGTGTGGAGTTAATGTGCACAAAACGGAGTCCATTAAGGGGTCGTGCTAATTGCTGCAGGTGCTCTATGACATCCCGACCGGCAATTTCTCCATATTTGTCAAGTAGATTTTTTTCTTTCAAGGTTCCTCTTTTTGAAAGTAGGCCTTAAACACCTCGCTCAGTTCTTCACGCAATTTTTTCAACGGGGTAAAATAGGGACATACGCCGCTTATCATGTGGCATAAAACGCCGTATTCACCTTCGAAATTAAGTAGCCAGTTTTGAAAATCATCCAGGGAGTTCGGGTTTCGGCGTCGGGCATCAATAAAATGATAGAATATACTTCCAAGGGACAAGCCGGGTATAATATCAACAAAATTTTTTGGGTTATTAACAGACAGCTTAGTGTCAAATACTACGATCTGGTATCGTATAAATTCGAATTGAGCGTCTCTTTCAGCCCACGTAGGGAATTCGGTTTCATCTAAGCTTTCTTCGATTGTCTCAATAAGCTCGTTTTTTACTGCCTCCATTGATTCGTAGGTACTTGGATTAATAACGGCCAGGCGTTCTGCAAGCCTTTTGTTGTGAAGGCTGTGGGCAATCCAGCTGGCAAAATCGTTGTGATATTCAGGGTCATCAAACCGGGGCCTCAATAAACCTCCCCAAAAGTGATAATAAATGCTGCCGGGCTCGATTTGACGTAAGTGCTCCCTGAGCTCCCGTAAATTTTGAGCCTTCTTGCCGGTAGCGATGGCTATCAATGCACAATCCTTGATAGCAAAAGAAGATAATCCTGATTCAGTCACAATACCATCCTTAGTTAATGAAGGATCCTCAAATAAATAAAACCGCCCGAAACAGATTCCTGAATGGTAGGATCAGGGGCCCTTTTTTTATGCTTTCATTGTAATGCCAGTGTTCGGTGTCAGCGCTAAAAAATACAACCTCACTCTATAATAAAAACCACAATTTTGCAAGGGACAAGCAGTGTGTAAGCAATACCAACACCCCTATGCAATCATAACCTCACTATTTAAACAACTTAAGGTTCATATCCTTTACTCTCCTCTCTCCCCTTGCTGCTGACTTGCTTGCTGCCGGTTGTTTAAGGCCTAATCTCTTTGGAAAAGATGGTGCCGTTTCACCCAGTCCACGAATTATCCAAAAACACAATGCGCTTCCACGCTTTATAAGCCCTAAGTTATTAGTTCATGGAGGTGCCCGTCACCCGCGCTTCGGCCGTCTGACCGGTGAGTTGGATTTGATTCAGGGGGGATTGTTGATCCTCACAAATCCACCTCGCGACTTATCCCCCATCGACTGGCTGGAAGGCTTCTGGCCTGGTGGGCGAAGCATATGCCAGTGGGCGGCGGCGGTTGGGTGCAAGCGCACGATCACCCCTGCCCGGACTTACTGGGCACTGCGTATTGATATCTGCACCGAGCTCGACTCCGGTGTCTGAGATTCACCGGTTTGAAATGATCTTGGTAATTTCACATGTTAAAGCATTTCACACTTTCAAAAAGATCGATTCAGGGCTTTCCCTTTCATGCTTTCTTCATAATGGCAGCTTATCGTGACACCAACCGTGGGAGCAAGACGTTAGTCGTCTTGGTGATGTCGCTGCCGGAACAACCTGACAATAGGAGGTAGCGTCATGAAGAAGAAATGGATCACCATTATTGGAAGTGGAGCCTTGGTCACCGGGCTTGCCGTTGCCGGAGCAAGTTTTGCGAAATCGGAGAGCAGCGAAGTCCGTGGAGGTACCATCCGGATCGAAAGGCGCCCTGAGGCGGAGTCAATAGGATTACCGATGAGATTCGCGATGCTTTGACAAAGGCATACAGTCATGACCTATATGGTGGGGATAATTAGTAGCAAATCTGTTTTTAGGTGGTAGAGGATGTGGCTGAATAAGTAGGTGATCGCTGGCAACCCAAGGATTCGCAAACATATTCGAACATGGCCTGGGTCATTTAATAGCGCATAGTTATAATCTCCGACCGAGAAGGCCGTGGAGTATGCTAGCTCGACTGTTTAGATTTATGTCCGGCAAAAGCCGGTTCTTCAAGCGGGCCGAGTGTTGCTGGCGGCGGCGATACCCTTGCTGTTCATAGGTCTGATAATTTTGAACAAGACAACGCCGTTCAAGTGAATAAGGCAGTTTATCCTATGATAGTCTATCGGGCTCTTCTTACAATGAGGAAAAGCGGATGATGAATATGAATTTTGTTGGGAAAGTGCTGCGTGAACACAACGGACGTTTGAATTGGCCGGTGTTAATATTTTTGATCGTATTACTCACATATGCAATCTATGAAATATCTGATGGTTTTATGCCTTTACACGGGTTGCCATCCTTGGAGGAAAGAGTTGGTAGTATTAGAAAAACAGTGAATCCAGACGATTTTTGTTTCGCGGTTCTGGGCGACCATAAGAATGATAAAAAAGTCTTTCCGGCGATTATCACCATAATAAATGATGACCCTGAGATTTCTTTTGTGATCCACACGGGCGATATGGTGAGGGACCCACGCAAGATTTTCTACCAGGATTTCCTGAAAATGGTTGCAGTGCGTTTGCATAAGACCATTCTGCTTGTTCCGGGCAATCATGACGTAGGCGGTCAGGGAGATGATAGCTTATACAAACATGCGTTCGGACCAAAACACTATGATTTTCGAATCGGCAAGACCCACCTTGTGTTTATAGATACCCAAAGGATAGCATCAAAGTCAGAGCAAACCTTTCTTCGGAATGCATTAAATCAAAACAAATTCAGCGAAAATACTATAATGTTTATGCACATCCCACTTTATGATCCGCGTGGTCCCGAGAAGCATCACTGTCTCCCTGAAACGTTGTCTGACAAGTTGCTGGAACTCTTCAGCAAATATCATGTAAGCCATATCTTTACAGGGCATATACACGGCTACTGGGCAGGAATTTGGGACACGATTCCTTATACGATCACAGCCGGTGCCGGAGCTCGGCTTTACAGTAATGATCCAGCACATGGTTTTCATCATTACCTTAAGGTGCGAGTAAAAGATGGTTGGATTCGCGAAGAGGTGGTGGCGGTAAACAAGACGCTTTTATCCCTGGCAAAGAACGTGATTCTAACGTATGTGCAGATCGAATTGCAAAAATCAGTATTGCTTATCCTTGCAGTTTTTTTTGGTTTATGGAGTGCGTGGCGGTTGATCAGACTGCGGAAGACATGAGCCGTAAGGATTCTAGCGCAGTTTTGAGTGTAGGGCACCATCATTGCTGTGGGCTTGATATTCACAAGGACAAGATCTCGGCAACATCAATAAGGACCTGTGAGGATGGCTCTATTGAGGAGGACTTTGCCGAGTTCGGGACCTTTACTGACGATTTTTGTCGTCTTAAAAAGTGGCTGCTTGAACAAGGCTGTCAGGTGGTAGCGATGGAGAGTACTGGTGTATACTGGAGGCCCGTGCACAATGTGCTGGAGGATATCTTCCAGGTGATCCTGGTCAATGCCAGGCACGTCAAGCACCTTCCGGGCAGGAAGACCGATGTGATCGACAGCAGGTGGCTTGCCGGTCTTTTGCGCCACGGGCTGCTCAAGGGCAAAGAGGAAGAGCTGTTGAAGTCTATCAAGGGATTTTTAAGTGAGCATCACCGATTCCAGCTGGTATCCATGCTCACGCTCATCGAGACCGTGGAGAAGCAGATATCGCTCGTGCACGACAGACTCTGCCAACTTCTGTCTGATCGCAGAGACAAGATTGAGAGGCTTATGGAGGTTGCCGGGATAAGCGAGGTCAGCGCGCACGCTCTGCTCTCCGACATCGGCGAGACCCTGGATCAGTTAGAATTGGCTGCATTTCTTGCCTCGTGGGCGGGCTTGTGTCCCGGCAACAACGAGAGCGCCGGCAAACGCCACAGCGGGAGGAGTCCGGTGAGAAACGGCCGTGTCAAAACCATCATGGTCGAGGTCGCCTGGGGTGCGGTAAAGAAGAAGGGATCGTACTACCGGGAGAGATACTACAGCCTTAGAGCACGAAAAGGATCCAGGAAGGCCATTTTTGCCGTGGCTCACCGCATCCTCAAGGCAGTATTCTTCATCCTGAAATTCGACAAATCCTACCGTGAGCGCGGGGACGTATACCTCGTCCAACTAAACACCAAGGCGCGCCTGCATAACCTCCAGAAACTGGCCGCCAAACTCGGGTATACCCTCGTGGCGGCACAGGCATAACAGCATTATCAAGGTCGGGATACGAACTGATGTCATCGAACGCGACACTAACATGACCAACGCCGATATGCACAACAAACTGTCGGCTTCTCTTGGAGACCACGCATATGAAACTCCTCTCCTTTACCGGCTCAACTTCAAGACCCAAAAATCAAAATCACAGGGGAAATACGGACTATTTACATATGAACGCTTGATAAACAGGGCTGGACCCAATATCAGACCAGTTTCTGATAACATATTCCTAAAATCCAGCTCAGAAAAATTCCCAGATTTCACCCTTTCTTCATTTTTACCTGCTAGACTCTAAACCCAAGAGCTGATTAGGGATGCCCTTTTTGCGTTCCGCTACAAAAATATTGAATCTGGATGAAGGGAAGAGATGATGCGGGAAAAATTTCTGTCGTTTTCAAAGCCGTCCATCAGCGAAAAGGAAATCGAAGCAAATGAACCGATTGTCAAGCGAGCCTCTCCTTTTATAATTGCAATTGCTTGTCTAATTGTTCTGTTGATAGGATCGTTCGACCGCGACTTGTGGACACCAGACGAACCTAGAGTTGCGGCCATTGCCTTGGAAATGAGTAAAACCGGTCAATATTTGATCCCTCATCTTGCAGGCACACCGTTTGTTGAAAAGCCACCGCTCTATTTTGCGGTTGCAGCCGTTTTTATTAAAACTATTGGCCAATACACCAGCGACATAAACGCCATCAGGCTGACGACGGTCTTGTTTGGTATAGGCACATTGGTGATGACCTTTTTAATGGCCATAAGGCTCTATAGCGGTAACCGCAATTTATGCGTTTTGAGTGTGGCGGTTCTTGTAACAATGGTCGGATTCGTTGTAAACTTCCACTGGATCCGTGTCGATGCGGCGCTCTGTTTTTTCGTGATTGCGGCTGTATGGAGTATTGGCCAAGCCTACATTGCACATAAAATATGGTACTGCATACCGGCAGGCCTATTTTCCGCCGGGGCCTTTTTATCTAAAGGGCCGATCGGCCCAGTGCTGATAGTGATCCCGTGGTTCACCCTGTTTGTTCAATGGTTCATGAGTTTAAAGGGAAATCCCGCAGTTAACAAGGTAAAGATTGTCGGTTCCCATGTGGCGGGGTTACTGGTTTTTTTACTGCTCGCGGGATCGTGGGTGCTTTACCTGAAGACCAGTGGGGGGACGGATCTTTGGAATCATTGGTTCTGGGATAACCAGGTAGGTCGGCTGTCTGGAACCGCTACTGAATTGGGACATATTCGAAGAGGTCAACCTTTTTATTACCTGTTGCAGATGGCCGGAGATACATCCCCTTGGTTTCCACTAATCATAGTTTGGCTGGGTGTGATCGTCACCGATCTGTTCAAACGCCGATCTATATCGCAAAGCGATATTTTTCTTTTAAGCTGGGGAATGGGTACCCTTCTCCTGCTGTCCTTGTCTGCCACCAAACGGGGCATATACATGGCCCCACTGCTCCCAGCCTTTGCCATGATGTGTATCCCGGCATTGAATATTGTCATTCAGAATAAATGCATCAGGAGATATGCCTACTTCTGGGGCGGATTGTGCGTCTGTTTACTAGCCTTTTTTACTTTTGTTCCATTTGCGGCTTCGCACCTGCCACAATCGATACCGGTGCCGGCTTTGGCGTTTCTTCGTAATTTTGGTGTACGAAACTTCGCTGCGGGTGCAGCCTGCCTTGCCTCCCTATATATCCTTTTCAGCTTCGGGAGACAGCAACAGGTGGTTGTTGGCATGATTTTTATGACCGTTTTCTTGAATATCGGAATGTTTTTAGTTCCAGTAAAAGCAATTGACTTCGCAAAAAGCATGCGAGCCGACACGCTGAAGTTTACGAGTCCAATTCCACCTGAACAGAGAGCCTATATAGCCGGGTATGGCTTCAGTGAAACCATGTTAGGGTGTTTTTATTTTTATGCCGGCTGGACTGTCCCGCAAGTAACGGATAGAGCCCATGCCAACCGTATTCTGGCCCAAAACGACCCCCAATATACCAGCATTATTATTGCCAAAAAAAATTCTCATCGTACTAAAGTGATAGAATCCATTAATCAGCTAGCGGAAAGACCTTACCAGGTATTAACTGCCCAGCCTTTGGGGGACAAGCGGATGGTTTTCTGGATCAAAGGTATCGATTCATTTTTTCCATAAGCGAGTTTTTCCCGGCTATCTTAACCTTTTCTTCATTTTCACCTGCTAAATTCCAATCCAAAATTATGGGAGCAATCCGAATCGTTTTTTACAATTGATCGTGGAGATGAAAATCCAAAAAAAAGGAAGAATATGAGATCGACATTCCTGCCGTTTTCCAAACCATCCATAAGTGAAACGGAAATCGAGGCGGTCGCAGATGTCCTGCGCTCGGGTTGGGTCACCACCGGGCCGAAGGCTGCCGAGTTCGAGGAAGCCTTTAAGGCTTACTGCCATGCCGAAGGGGCGGTAGCCACCTGTTCGGCCACGGGAGGCATGCATCTTTTGCTGGCCGCCTTGGGAGTTGGCCCTGGAGACGAAGTGATCACTCCTTCCATGACTTGGGTCTCCACGGTGAATCTCATCGAGCTCGCAGGGGCCACGCCGGTTTTCGCGGATATTGACCGTGAGACGCTGATGGTTTCGGCGGAAACCGTTGAACCGCTCGTCACCGGGCGCACCAAACTGATCATCCCTGTGCATTTCGCCGGCGCCGCTGCGGATATGGGGCCTTTGCGCCGACTGGCTTTAGAAAAAGGTATCCATCTGGTCGAAGATGCCGCGCATGCCGCCGGTACCGAATACCGAGGAGAAAGGATCGGGCGGCGTGGCACGACCATTTTTTCGTTTCACCCCATCAAAAACATGACCTGCGGTGAAGGCGGGATGTTTTGTTCCGACGCCCGCGAACTCCTCGAACGCATCCGCCGGTTGAAGTTTCATGGCCTTGGCGTGGACGCCTATAACCGCGCCATGCAGGGCCGCTCTCCCCAGGCCGAGGTATTGGAGCCGGGGTTTAAATACAACCTTACCGACATGGCCGCGGTCCTTGGCCTGGGGCAATTGAACCGACTCGATGAATTCATCGAAAGGCGAGCTTTGCTGGCCCGCCGTTACCGGGAACTGCTGGCTGACGTGGATGAGATTCTGCCGCTTGGACTGCCGTCTTATCCCATGCGCCACGCCTGGCACCTGTTTGTTGTCCGACTGAACACGAAGCGGGGCGGCATGGGCCGGGAGACCTTCATGGAGGAGCTTAAAAAACGCAATATTGGCACCGGTATCCACTTTAAGGCAGTGCACACCCAGAAATATTATCGTGAAACATTGCGCCTTCCGGAAGGTACCCTTCCGAATACCGAATGGAATTCCGAACGGATTTGTTCCCTTCCGCTGTTTCCGGACATGACGCCGGAGGATGCGGATGGCGTGGTCGCGGCCATAAAGGAGGTGCTCTCGTGATCGCACCGGAGCTTTCCGTGGTCATCCCGGTTTATAACGAAAGGGACAATCTGCCGGAGCTTATTGACCGCTGTCTGGCCTCCTGTAAAAGAATCGGGCGCGGTTTTGAAATCATCCTGGTCGATGACGGCAGCCGGGATGGTTCCCGTGAAATCGTTCTACAGGCTGCCGATCATCATGCCGAGGTCATCGGCGTGATTTTAAACCGGAATTACGGCCAGCACGCAGCGGTTTTCGCCGGGCTGGAACAAAGCAAAGGCAGCCTGGTCGTCACTCTGGACGCGGACCTTCAGAACCCTCCCGAGGAAATTCCCAGACTGGTCGCCGAAATGGATCGCGGTGTCGATGTGGTCGGCACGGTGCGTGAAAACCGACAGGACTCCTTATTTCGCCGCTGTGCGTCGGCCCTGGTCAACCGAATGGTTCGACAGGCCACCGGGGTGATGATGCATGACTACGGGTGCATGCTCAGAGCGTATCGGCGACCGGTTGTCGAGGCAATGCTCCAGTGCCGCGAACGTTCAACTTTTATTACCATTCTGGCCAACAGTTTTGCCGGCAGTACCGCTGAAATATCCGTCAAACACACCTCGCGGGAAAAGGGTGAATCCAAGTACAGCCTTTTTAAACTGATTTCCCTTCAGTTCGACCTGCTCACCTCCATGTCCACGTTTCCCCTGCGCCTGCTTTCGCTCATGGGGTCGCTCATCGCCGCCGCCGGAATCGGCTTCGGCGTTTTGTTGATGGTTCTGCGATTTTCCTACGGCGCTCAGTGGGCTGCCGAGGGTGTATTTACGCTATTTGCGGTGGTCTTTATCTTTATCGGGGCTCAGTTTATCGGCATGGGTCTTCTCGGGGAATACATCGGGCGCATCTATCACGATGTGCGGGGTCGTCCGCGTTTTTTCATCCGGGAAATCAGCGGCGCAAACCCTTCGCATGTTGCCGTGGAAAAGGCTGGGCAAAATTTGAGTCGCGCTGCAAGGAAAGCATTACATACGCAAATCAAGGAGCAGTTATGAAAGGAGTTGTATTTGCCTACCACAATATCGGATGCATCGGCATCAAGGCCCTTTTGGCAAATGGATATGATATCCAGGCGGTTTTTACCCATGAGGACGATCCGCATGAGACCATCTGGTTTCAATCAGCGGCCGAGTTGGCGGCCGCGAACGATATTCCGGTCTATGCGCCGGAAGATATCAACCATCCCCTCTGGGTTGAACGGGTCCGGGAATTGGCGCCGGATATCATCTTTTCTTTTTACTACCGCAAGATGGTTGGCAAGGAGATCCTCGCCATACCCCCGAAGGGCTGTCTGAATCTGCACGGCTCTCTCCTGCCGCGCTATCGAGGCCGGTGTCCGGTGAACTGGGTGTTGGTCCATGGCGAAAAAGAAACCGGGGTCACCCTGCATTACATGACACCACGGCCCGATGACGGCGACATTGTCGGTCAGCAGCGAGTAGCCATCGAGGAGAGCGATACGGCCTTGAGTCTGCATGAAAAGATTGCTGCGGCAACGGGCGATCTGCTGGGTGAAATACTGCAAAAGATACGGGAAGGTAAGGCCGAGCGTATCCCCCAGAACAAAACGGAAGCCAGCTATTTCGGGGGCCGCGGGCCGCAGGACGGGCTGATCGATTGGACCCAAAACGCTTCGATGGTCCGGAACCTGGTGCGGGCGGTAACCCGCCCCTATCCTGGCGCTTATTCCTTCCTGGGAAACCGCAAGTGCATCTTCTGGCATGTGGCGTTGGCGTCGGCATCACCGGGGATTGCCGCTGGCGGTATACTGTCAACAGATCCTCTTCGAATTGCCTGTGGCGACGGAGCGGTGGAGGTACAGTACGGCCAGAGCGAAAACGGCGTCTACATGAGCGGCAGGCAGCTCGCGCTGGAACTCAACCTGGCTGTAGGCATGCGATTCAACGGCAAGGCCGAGATAGTGACGGAGGAACGTCTCAAAAAACATGTTCTGATCCTCGGCGTCAACGGCTTTATCGGCAATCACCTGAGTAAGCGGCTGTTGGAAAGCGGTCGCTATGAGGTCCATGGCATGGATCTGTACTCAAACAGCATCGGACACCTATTGGAGCATCCGGATTTTCATTTTACGGAAGGGGATATCTCGATCATGCGGGAGTGGATCGAGTATCATGTCAGCAAATGTGATATTGTCCTGCCGCTGGTGGCCATCGCCACACCCATTGAGTATGTCAAAAACCCGTTGCGGGTATTCGAGCTGGATTTCGAGGAGAATCTGCGTATCGTGCGGTATTGCGTCAAATATGGGAAACGGCTGATCTTTCCTTCCACCTCGGAAGTCTACGGCATGTGCACGGATGACGAATTTGACGAGCGGCACTCAAACTTTGTTCTGGGACCCATCGATAAACAGCGCTGGATTTACTCTTGCAGCAAACAGATGCTGGATAGGGTGATTTGGGCTTACGGCAAGAGCCAGGGCCTGCAATTCACCCTTTTTCGGCCTTTCAACTGGATTGGGCCGAAGCTCGACTCCTTGCAATCCGCTCGGATCGGCAGCTCCCGAGTGATCACCCAGTTTATTCTGAACTTGGTGGAAGGTACCCCCATTCGGCTGGTGGATGGCGGCAGGCAGAAGCGCTGTTTCACCGACTACAGGGATGGCATCGACTGTCTTTTCAGGATCATCGATAACAAGAATGGTCAATGCAATAGCCATATCTTCAATATCGGAAACCCAAATAACGAGTACAGCATGGCCGCCCTCGCCCATATTCTCCGGGAAAAATTTGCCACTCATCCGCTTCGGTCTCATTTTCCGCCGGATGGTGGAATGCAACACATCGAGGCCCGGGCCTATTATGGGTCAGGCTACCAGGACGTTCAGCATCGGCGGCCATCCATTCGCGAGGCGCAACGCATTCTGGGGTGGGCTCCGAAGGTGCCCTTCGAGCAGTCCGTCGAAGAAACCCTGAGCTATTTTCTCAATTCGGCGGTGGAGCAGGCGGCGGAGGAGGTATGAACCTACTCGGCCTGCGGGTGGATGTCGATACGTTGCGGGGCGCCTGCATCGGGGTCCCGAACCTGCTCGATCTTTTGGCCCGGTATCATATCCGGGCAAGCTTCTTCTTTTCGGTAGGGCCGGACAATATGGGACGTCATCTCTGGCGCCTGGCGCGGCCTAAATTTCTGTTCAAGATGCTCCGAACGCGGGCGGCGAGTCTCTACGGCTGGGATATCCTTTTGCGGGGAACCCTGTGGCCCGGGCCGGTGATCGGCAGGCGCTGCCCGGGTCCGATTCGCAAGGCCGCGAAGGCAGGGCATGAAATCGGCCTGCATGCCTGGGACCATCACCGCTGGCAGATGAGGCTTGAGAGAATGGATCAACTCGCCATAGCCGCTGAAATCAGAAAAGGTTACGAATTGCTGACGGAGATCCTGGGGGAAGCCCCTGATTGTTTCGCGGCCCCTGCCTGGAAGGTTACACCTGAAGCGCTTTCCGTGTTGGAGCAGTTTCCCTTCCGGTGCGAATCGGATTGTCGTGGCCATTCCCTTTTTTCCCCGGTGATTGACAACCGGCGGTATCACCATGTGCAGGTGCCCACCACCCTGCCGACCTATGATGAGCTTGTCGGCCGGCAATGCACACCCGAGACTTACAACGACCATCTTTTGACTATGATTCGTCCCGATCAGCTCAATGTGTTAACCATCCATGCCGAGGTGGAGGGGATCGGTTGCGTAAACCTGTTTCAGGATTTTCTGATCAAGGCAAAACAGCGGGGGATTACCTTCAGCACGCTTGGCGACATTCACGCCAAAGCTGGGAAAATAGAGGAATCAAAAATGGATAGGGGGTTGGAAGCAGGCAGAGACGGGTGGCTTGCCTGCCAGGCCGGCCTCCTTCCTACATCGAATGTTCAATAATAAGCTCAGTTAACGATGAACACACTCAATAAACGATACGTTCTTTTACTTCTGTCATTCTTTCTGCTCGCCTATATCCTGCCTCTTGGTGCACGAGATCTGGTTGTGCCGGATGAAACGCGCTACGGCGAGATCCCCCGGGAGATGATCGCCAGTGGCGATTGGATTGTTCCTCACCTCAACGGCCTGCGCTACTTTGAAAAGCCGGTGCTGGGCTATTGGGTTCATGCCGGCTCCCTTCTGCTGTTTGGAGAGAATAATTTTGCCGTGCGTCTGCCCTCCGCCCTGGTTGTGGGCTTGTCGGCCCTCTTGATATATGTATTGGTAAGGCACGTTTCTCGTCGTGAAGATCATGAAGACGAAGACGATGGCTTTAGGGCTACTCTGGCATCCCTTATTTTTTTATCCTGCTTCGAGGTGTTCGGGGTGGGCAACACCGCTGTACTGGACAACCTGTTCGCATTCTTCCTGACGGCGACCGTGACCACTTTTTATTTCGCTTCCGAGGCGCCTCCAGGATCGGCACGGGAAAAAGGCTTCTTGCTGCTTTCCGGCCTGGGCTGCGGCCTGGCCTTTTTGACCAAGGGGTTTCTCGGATTCGCCGTGCCGGTTTTGGCAGTTGCGCCCTACCTGATTTGGCAGCGCCGTTATACCGACTTGTTTCGTATGAGCTGGCTGCCGATCCTAACCGCTGTTTTGGTTGCATTGCCGTGGAGTATCGCGATCCACCTGCGGGAACCTGATTTCTGGCGTTTCTTTTTCTGGAACGAACATATCCGCCGGTTTATGGCTGACAACGCCCAACATAAAGAATCCTTTTGGTTCTTCTTTCTGACAGCGCCGGGCATGTTTATCCCCTGGGTGTTTGTAACGCCTGCCGCCATGCCGGGGATAAAAAACCTATTGTCTGAACAGGGGGCGCAAGGCCGTTTGCTGAGATTTTGTCTTTGCTGGCTGGTACTGCCTTTTTTGTTCTTCTCTTTTTCAAACGGAAAGCTTTTGACCTACATACTTCCCTGTTTTCCACCTTTTGTCATTCTCATTGCCTTTGGGCTATTGCACGCGCTGAAGAAAGATACACGGAGCAGGCTTTTCCAGGGGGGGATTGTTGTCAACGCCGTTCTTTTCGGTCTGACCCTGGTTGCCTTCCTGTATGTTCAACTTTTTGGTTTTAACGGATTCAGACTCTTCAGCCAGGCCTGGAAAGCGGTGATGATTGTCAATGGTTTTATTTTTTTTATTCTCTTCCTCATTTGGGCCTTCCGAAGCCGGAGAAATGCCAGCAAAACACTTCTTTTCGGTCTGTCGCCGCTTCTCTTCTTTTTTATTATCCACTTCACCGTTCCGGATCTGACCATTGAAGCAAAGTCGCCTGGCCCCATTCTGGAACAATACGCCCAGGACATTTCCGACAAAGATGTTGTCATCGCCGATGAAAGTTCAATCAGGGCGGTGGGCTGGTATCTGAAGCGAAGCGATGTTTACATACTGGGCGGGAAGGGTGAGCTTCAGTATAGCCTGAATTATAAAGATGCGGATGGTAGATTTCTCGATATACCATCCGCGGTCGACTTGATTCAGCACAACCGGGGCAAGACTGTACTGGTCGCCAGGGTGAAAAATGTCGCCCGATGGCGAGATCAGTTTCCACAGCCTGTTTTTCAGAATCAGAGCGGCCCTGAGGGGTATGTTCTCTGGAAATACTGACAATGGCTGTTTGCGAGGTTTCAAGGCCGTACCATAGCCTTGCCCCATAACTTTTCATAATATTTTATGTTTGAAATTATAGATGAAATTTGCTATCAACGAATAAAGGGATTTTGTCTTGCCCGCACGGGAGGGAGGACTTGACGCTAGCAATTAATAAAAAAAGATAACAATGGCCAGATACCTACCCCTTATTATTTTTGGCGTACTGCTCAACGCTTCGGCTCAATTGGCTCTAAAACAGGGAATGCGTCAGATTGGCTATTTTGCCTTCGATTTGCGAAACTGCGGCCGCATTCTTCTTTCGGTGGCCTCAAACCCCTTTATAATGACCGGGCTGGGGTGTTACATCGTCAGCGTCGCGGTCTGGTTGCTGGTGCTTTCCAGGGTCGAGGTAAGCTATGCCTATCCGCTTCTTTCCATCGGCTATATCGTCACGGCGTTTGCCGGTCAAATCTTTTTTAATGAGGGTATCGGCGTTACGCGGTGGGCCGGTATCATTGTCATATGTGCCGGTGTTTGGCTGATTACCCGGTCAGCATGAACGGTCGGATGAGGGAATTAGGAAGGAAGCCGCAGCAAAGACTGAAGGAAGAACAATTGGGAGCACGTGATTGTGAAAATTTTGCTTGTTGACGATAATAACTCGTTGCTGGAGCAGATCCGGCAAATTTTAACAAGCCAGCGCTACATTGTGGAGACGGCAACAAATGGAGAGGAGGCGCTGGACAAACTGTTCGATACCTCTTTCGATGCGATCATTCTCGACATCATGATGCCGAAAATAGACGGTCTGACCGTTCTGGAGCAAACACGAAAAGCTGGAGTCGACACCCCTGTGATCATGCTCACGGCAAAGGGAGATGTGAATGACATGGTGAAGGGCCTCGATCTCGGGGCGGATGACTATCTGAGCAAGCCATTTTCCATGGATGAACTGCTGGCCCGCGTGCGCGCTGTGCTCAGAAGATCGGGAGGCCAGTGTGAATCGATCTTGCAAGTTGGGGATCTGATGCTTAACACGGTAAGCCGCGAGGTAACCAGGGGGGGAACCCCGGCTGAGCTGACCCCGAGAGAGTTTTCCATCCTTGAGTTTCTCCTGCACAACAAAAACAGAGTCGTGTCTCGTTTCAGTCTGGCTGAACATGTGTGGGGCGATGATTTCGATCCATTCAGCATGTCCAATTTCATGGATGTTCATATGAAAAACCTGCGCCATAAAATCGGTGATTCCGGAAACGCCAAGATTATCCGAACTGTGCGCGGGGTTGGATATGTCATCGGAGACTCTGAACCATGACCGTCAAGACAAGAATCACCCTCTTCATTGTCGGAGCCGGATTCATTTCAAGCTTATTGTTTTCCATTGTCGTGTTCTATGAATCGATTGAGCAACCTTTCGTTCTTCTTGACAGCCAATTGAAGGAGGAAGCCTATAGAACAACCGGGATTTTCGTGAAATCGCAAAAAAAATCTGATGCAAAGCTTTTAGAGTCTTTT
>Ga0272444_10001731_pt1 | contig 20701 bp, 17 predicted proteins | sample SSMForm13_FD_201033 | JGI IMG/M metagenome (GOLD analysis project Ga0272444, IMG submission 201033) | Marine sediment archaeal communities from Little Sippewissett salt marsh, Falmouth, MA, United States - SSM-Form-13 | ecosystem: Environmental > Aquatic > Marine > Wetlands > Sediment ... | reverse complement strand
ACCTTATACCACGATTTTATGACTCAGTACACTAGTCTGGTCCTGTTGCAGGAGTCCACTTCATATCAATCATGCCTGATTTCGAACTGTTAGGGGAGCCATTACCCTTTCCACTGGCTGCTGGCGCAGCCAGTGGATTGCCACCATTTAGACATTTTAATGCTCAGATGTGCCACCGACTATGATCCGCATCACCGACATATTGGACGCCATCAGTGCCTATTACCCGGAGGGAGATTTGGATTTGGTAGAACGAGCCTATGTCTATTCTGCCCGCGTCCATGAAGGTCAGGTGAGACTCTCCGGCGAACCGTATCTTTCCCATCCCTTGGAAGTGGCCGGGCTCTTGACAGAGTTGAAGTTGGACACAGTCAGTGTGGCCGCTGGGCTCCTCCACGATGTATTGGAAGACACCGATGCCACTGCTGAGAGACTGACAGAGATGTTTGGTCCCCAAGTTACCCATATTGTGGAAGGTGTGACCAAGTTGGGCAGTCTCTCCTTTAGGAGCTCTGAGGCCCGGCAGGCTGAGAGCATACGCAAGATGATTCTGGCCATGGCCGATGATATACGGGTCATTTTGATCAAGCTCTGTGACAGACTTCACAACATGCGGACCCTTCGGTTCCAAAAGGAGCATAAGCAGATTAAGATAGCCCAGGAAACCGTTGACATTTACGTCCCTATCGCCAATCGCTTGGGCATTTACTGGATGAAGAACGAGTTGGAGGACATCTCATTTTTGTACCTTCTTCCTCACGAATACCGAGAAATTGCAGGCCAAGTAGCCAGAAAGAGCGAAGAGCAACAAAAATACATTGAAACCATCAAAGAGATTATCGGAAACAAGATGGCCGAGGCCGGCATCAACTGTGAAGTGGAGGGGCGCCACAAACATTTCTACGGGATTTACCAGAAGATGGTAGCCCAACAGGTGAGCTTTGAGGATGTGTACGACATCCTGGGCTTCCGCATCATTCTTGATACGGTCCAGCAATGCTATGAGGCCTTGGGGGTCCTTCATTCTATCTGGAAACCCATTCCAAAGCGTTTCAAGGATCATATAGGCATTCCCAAGCCGAACATGTACCAATCCCTCCACACCACCGTCATAGGGCCGTTTGGCGAGCGGGTGGAGATTCAGATCCGCACCAAAGAGATGGACCGGGTGGCCAGAGACGGCATTGCTGCCCACTGGCAATACAAAGAGGGAGAGGCCCTTGACAAGAACGACAGTCAGGTTTTCGCCTGGCTCCGAAAGCTTGTGGAGGAGCAGAAGCATGTTCAAGACCCGCAAGAGTTCATGGAGACCGTTCGGATCGAGCTGTTCCCCAACGAGGTCTATGTGTTCACCCCTCAGGGCGACGTGTTGAGCCTGCCCAAAGGGGCCACCCCCGTCGATTTTGCCTATGCCATCCATTCTGAGGTAGGCAATCAGTGTATGGGCGCCAAGGTGGATGGGCGCATGGTGCCTCTGAAGTACCAACTCAAGACCGGACAGAGGGTGGAGATTTCCACCTCTTCTAAGCACAGACCCAGCAAAGACTGGCTGAGCTTTGTAAAGACAGCAAAGGCCCGTTCTCGCATACGCCAACACATCAAGGCCGAGGAAAGAAAACAGAGTCTGGAACTTGGCCATGAGATGTGCGACAAGGCCTTTCGGAAATACCACTTGAGTTTCAACAAGCAGTTGAAATCAAGTGAGATGGCAAAAGCCATCCAGGACCTTGGCTACAAGACGGCCGATGACCTTATTGCCGGTGTGGGATATGGCAAAGTCACACCCCTTCAGGTGGTCAGGTATTTTGTTCCCAAGTCCGAACTGAAGGAGACAAAAGAGAGCATCGTCGGAAAACTGAAGCAGCGTATCCGGGGCAAGAAGCCTAAGTCAGGTATTCTCGTCAGGGGGGTGGATGACGTACTGATCCGTTATGGCAAGTGTTGCAGCCCTTTGCCCGGCGACCCTGTCGTTGGATATATTACCCGGGGGCAGGGCGTCACAGTGCACCGTAAGTCGTGCCCCCATGCCCTCAGTATGGACTCAGACCGTCGGATTGAACTGGAGTGGGTACCGGAGTCGGATGAAGTCTATCCTGTGACGATCCACGTTCTTTGTCAGGATAAGCTGGGACTTCTTGCAAACATCACTGCTGTGTTGAGTGAGGGGGCGGCAAATATACTCAATGCCACCGTAAAGACCCTTGCAGACGGCCGGGCAGAGTGCTACTTCACCGTTTCTGTATCAGGCGCCGAGCACTTGGACAAACTCATGAAATCCGTTCACAAGATTAAGTACGTCATAAAGGTGAGCAGGCTGGCAGCCTAGTGTCAACAGACAGGCCGGTTCAGGCTGGCTTTACGACCAAGCCGGAACGGAGGCACCTTGTACATACCTTGATGCGCTTGACTCGGCCGTTGCTGATGGCGCGAACGCGCTGCAGATTTGGGTAGAAGCGTCGTTTGGTCAGGTTGTGGGCATGACTGACATGGTGACCGGTCATAGGTTTTTTCCCACATATTTCACAGACTTTCGCCATAATATCAAGACCTCCAAAGTTAAAAAAGTTGCCCTTAGCAAGCGTAAAACTAACTATCTATCATTGGAGCAGCCATTTTGCAAACTTTTTTTAGGCATAAGGTGTCACACTGCAACGCGTGTCTCCCTTTTCACGCTGGCAGCCTTTTATACCTTATTACTGCAGCCGCTTATTGCCCGGGCCCTAACCTCCTCAACTTCTATTCCTTCCCGCACAAACAGGGCCGCTGCCACACCGATGGGTCGTCTCCGCTCACCTGAACGGCCCCCTAAGCCTCAAGAAGGGCTCTTGTCTTTCAGAAAGCAGATCTCAATCTTGTTTTTCTTGATCATGTCAAGGGCGGCAAAAGCACCTTTGACAAAGGCCGTGGTCACGTCGTCACCAGCAGGGGTGACGACCTTGGCCCGACCTTCTAAGACATCAAAGCCGTCGCCTCCGTAAAGGTCTGAGCGTGGCCTGGGGGTAGGCAGCCCTCCGAGTTCTTCAGGGCAGAGAGCAAGCACGGCCCCCGCAGAGATCCTCTCTAGGAGGGCCGAGCTGGGACTGGTCCGGCCATCATAACGGCAATAGTAGCCCAGAAGGCAGGCACTTGCAGCAACCATCACAAAAGTTCCTCCATGGTTTTTACAGAGACTGCTAGAGTCATTTCCTGGCCCTTTCAAGGTCCCTGTGCGGCAAAAGAGGGGTGGACGGTTCTTTCACTCTTCTCACGGCGGCAGAAGGTGCAGACAATATAGGGCCAACCAAGAAAAGGCAAGCGTATTTGTCCCCCCTTGCGGGCGGAGGGCCTCACTATTTTCTTGAGAAGCATCCAGAGGCGATGTAGGATGCTCCCCGTCTTTTGAAAGGGCGCTGGATGGCGTCGGCAGGCAGCTAAGAAGAAATTGGCATTTCAGTCGGTTCAGAGGAAAGCCTTTGCTTGAGCATACCTTTATTCATATTTCCGGAATCGGGCAAAAGACAGAGCAGCGTCTTTGGCAGAGAGAGATCCTCACGTGGGAGGCATTTCTCACCCATGGAGATAAGGGCCTTTTCTCTCCAGCTCGGCATGCCTACGTGCGGCGCAACATAGAAGCCTCCATAGAGAACCGGGACAACATCCGTTTCTTTCAGGACCGCCTGTCTTCGGCTCACATGTGGCGGGTTTTTGACAGGTTCCGTCATCGGGCCGTTTACCTTGACATCGAAACCAGCGGTGGAGGCGGCGACGAGGAAGAGATAACGGTGATCGGCGTCTATGACGGTTTCTCCGTCCAGACCTTTGTAAATGGCGTGAACTTGAAAGACTTTGAGCCGGCAGTGGCACGGTACGACCTGGTCATTACCTTTAACGGAAGCCAGTTCGATCTTCCTGTTATCAGGCGTCACTTCCCGCACATCGCCCTTCCGCCTGCCCACATTGATCTGCGCTTTTTCTTGCAAAAACTGGGTTATGGCGGTGGTCTTAAGGCCATTGAGAAACGTTTCGGCCTGGCCCGTGATGGAGAAATTGATGGTTTGAACGGCTACGACGCAGTCATGCTCTGGAATGCCTACACATGGGGAGACCAAAGCGCCTTGGACCGCCTGATTCAATATAACACGGCAGACATCGTTCACCTGAAACCCCTCATGGAAAAGGGGTACCAGGAGACCAAGGCACGGTTATTGTTCCCATGACCATCACCACCACCGGCCCTTGGGGCCTGTCGGCTTTGAAGGAGGCGGCGGCTGATGGAAAATGCACACATTCAAGTCATCCGTTTCTTTTCGAGCCCACAAGCTCAGAGACTGAGGAATCAGGCGTACTGAAGTGTTATTAGAGCAAATAGAACGAGATCGGCCGAGACAAGGAGATCTTATGGATGCAGGCGCTCTTAGTGCGTATTTCAAGAAATGCTTTCTGGCCGTAGATGGCCTGTGGTTTATGATGCTGGAAAAGGAGGACTCCTTCGACAAGGCCCTTAAGATTGACAGAAAGGTGTGGGAGATCCTTCCCAAGATTCAGGCTAGAAAGATAAAGGAGCTATTTAATCTCAAGGGTGAACATCAAGGGGACCTCCTGAAGGCCCTTGAATTCAAGTTGAGGGCCGAGGATTTCTTAAGCGACATCCAGTGCCAAGACGCTCGCATCAAGATTACCATCAGAAAATGTCCTTGGCTTGCACTGTTAAGAAAATCCCGGAGGGAGCACTTGGCAGAGAAAATCAGTGATGCCATATGCACGATAGAGTACTTGACGTTCGCCAACGAGTTTGTGAAGGGCTTAGACTTTCAGGTCACATCGAGGCGTTGTTCCGGCAATGAGGTGTGTACCTTCCTCCTTGGGCGGCCCTAACCAGCCACACCCAGGTGGCTCCCTGGTGATGACAACATCTGTTCCATGGAAGGCCAGGTTGGTTGAACGCGCCCTCAAGCGACCAGAACAGAGGCCAGCCTCTGTACCCCCACGAATCCGAACCAGAAACCAAAGAGAGTCAAGGTGCAAGCACAGAGACCTACCACCCCTTTATAGGTCTTGTCCCCAATGAACCATCGCCCCTTTGAAACAGCAAAAGAGACGGCAAGGTACCATCCAAAATCGGCGGAAAGATGTCCGGAGAAAAAGGCAATCACTCCTACCGTCCCGAACTCCATGGCGTAGATGATATAACCTAGTCCGATCGTCGCCCACCATATGAACCAGTAAGGGTTTGCAAGGGTCATCAGAATTCCCGACAGAACGGGATGGGTCCCAGAGGAGGCATTTGGCTCCAAATTAAGCGTCAGGTCCGGAATGGACCGAAACATATTAATAGCCATCCATATTAAGATCAAAGCTCCCAAGAACCCAATCACGCCAAAGACCAGGTCTTGCCTCAGGTAGGGCCCGAGTCCGAGGAGTAATAGGACAACTAGACACAGCTCAAGCATGCCGTGGCCCAGAATGATTAGCGGACCTGCCCAAATCCCCCGCTTGGAACTCTCGCTGATGGTGACCGTCAAGACAGGGCCTGGCATAAGGGCGCCTGACAAGGCGAGCACAAAGGAGGTCCAAAAAATACCAAGAAGAACCATCATGCCATCTTTGTATCAGAAAATCTCCTCACCCGAAAGAAGAATAGATTCGGGAGCAACATTTAGACTGATTCTTTTAGCTGCCTACCAGAGGTGTTTGCCTTAACCTTCAAACGTCACCGACAAATTGCCCTATGCACGCACAAAACACTTGACTTTTACAACCACGTATTTTAAAAGGCATAACCTCCGTGCTTATTGCCTTGTTGATGCGGGGTTCTCGTTCTTCTCTTGACTGCTTCGACTCCGAGTCTGGTACGGGATAGGTCATGAACATATTGCGTGTTAAGTGTGTCAGGTGCGGTAAAGAGTGGCAAAAGGGCTCTAAGGTTTCATGGGGACCAGAGGATATCAGCTCATCCCTTTGCAATGCTTGCTTCAGAGAAGTCATCTCACCGATCATTCGCAAGAAACAACTCAGAGAAGGCAATTTCGACTGCTTCGGGAAGGCGGGCGCCTATTGCGATCAACTTGAATGCAAGTATAGGGAGTGGTGCCTGCGCATGGAAGAGGTGGAGAAGACCCACGACGATCAAGAAAAAGGAAGTCGAGCCAGGGCAGGGGTTAGCCGTTGACACTCTGCCTCTTTAATGACTACATCTACTAACCTAACAACATTCACCGTTTTACTTGTATCGTTTTCTTCTTTTTCCTCATGGCCAAGCCACCTGCAATGATCGACTACCAGTAAGGTCCACAGTGTTACCCCACGGCTGCAAAAGGGTTACGAATGGCCCCTTTCATCAAAAACTCGCTTGCTCTTTCTCTCTGTGCGGGGAAGGGTGCCGTAGTCAACCAATTCCACCCTGCCTCGTACAAGCAGGTGTCGCCTGATGGCGTCTTCCAGTCTAGCTGCGATGGCGTCGTCCTCAGAAGAATCTGTGGCTTCGGCCCGCTCCAGCCGAATCATCATGTAGTCCAGTCCGTCCCTGCGTGTCAGTCTAACCTGGTATTCACTGCCTACCTTGTCTTCCTCAGAAAGGAGATGATCGATCTGGCCTGGATAGATGTTTACTCCCCGGATGATAAACATGTCGTCTGTACGGCCCAATAGGGGGCCGTGCATGGGAAGCACACTTCCACAAGAGCATGGTTCAGGTATCAAATGAGTCAAGTCCCGGGTCCGGTATCGGATAAGGGGTGTTGCCTCCTTGCGTAGCGTGGTGACCACCATCTCACCCGTTTCCCCTGGCGGCAAAGGCTCCAATGTCTCAGGATCAATGATTTCCAGAATGTAGTAATCTGCCCAGAAATGAATCCCCTCATGCTTTTCGCACTCAAGGCCTGAGCCCGGTCCGTAAAGTTCTGTCAGCCCTGGAATGTCAAAGCTCCCCTCAACTCCGAAATACTCCTCAATCTTCTGGCGCATGGCAGTGCTGTGACGCTCGGCGCCAAATATCACCTTTTTCAGAGCAATTTTGTCTGAAAGCCCTCGCCGGTGGAGCTCCTCTGCCATCAAAAGACCCATGGATGCGGTGCAGCAGAACACGGTGCTTTGCAGATCGACCATGACCTCACAATGCATGTCTCGATTTCCAGGTCCCACTGGTACGGCCATGGCCCCAAATCGTTCGCACCCGAGTTGAAAACCCACGCCGGCCGTCCAAAGCCCGTAACCTACTGCAATCTGCACCCGGTCTTCCCTGGTCAAGCCTGCCATTTCGTAGCACCTGGCAAACATGTCGGCCCAGTCGTGGAGATCTTTCTGGGTGTAACAAAGTACCTTCCTTTTTCCCGTGGTGCCGGAAGAGGAGTGGATGCGCACGACCTTTTCAAGGGGTACGGAAAGAAGCGGGAAGGGATAGTCGGCCCTGAGATCCTGGGCCGTAGTAAAGGGAAGCCTTTGTAGGTCATCGTAAGCCCTTACGTCATCTGGCTGCACACCCGCCTCATCCAACTTGTTCCTGTAAAAAGAAGACCCCCCATAGGCATGGGCCACTGTCCATTTGAGCCCTTGCAGCTGATAGGCCTCCAACTCCTCCTTTGAATGAAAATCCGGCATAAAGGTCATATGTCACCTCTCTCTGGGTTCCGTGATTTCTCGTTTGGCCCTTCCTAACATGATTAAAGGGTTTCCTGTCAAGAAGAAGGTCTTTTGTGACAAAGGCCATCTCCTTTCTTTGGGGATGGTTGTTTTTTTATTGACCGACCTTTGGTTCCAGAATAAGGTACAAGATGACGATCAAGAATCCGGCAACTATCCTATTTTACAATAAAATAGTACTCCACTCAAAAGTTGAAAGGAGACCGAAAAATGAAGAGGACCATTTCCACACTTGTAGTCATCCTTTTTTTGGCGACCTTGTTCGCCTGTGCAGGACAGACAAAACAACAACGAGGCACAGGGACCGGGGTAGCTATTGGGGCAGGGCTTGGCGCAGCTCTTGGACAGGCCATCGGAAAAGACACTGAAGCCACGCTCCTTGGGGCAGGCATTGGTGCCGTTCTCGGAGGAATCGCCGGCAATCAGATTGGCGCTTACATGGACAGACAGGAACAGGCACTGAGAGACGCCATGGCCGCCTCAGACGCCGTGAGTATCCAGAGAACACAGGATGTGCTGACGGCCACGTTCAAAGGAGATGTGTTTTTCGACTTTGACTCGGCCACCCTGAAGCCTGGGGCCTACACCGAGATAGACAGGGTCTCCACCGTGTTGAACAGTTATCCACAAACCACCATCAGGGTTGAGGGCCATACGGACTCAACGGGCCCTGAAACCTACAATCAACAATTGTCGGAAAGACGGGCAGAGTCGGTGAAAAATGCCATCATCCAGAAGGGGATAGACCCAAGAAGGATGCAGGCCATTGGCTATGGTGAGTCCCAGCCCATATCTTCAGACAACGCCATGAACAGAAGGGTGAGCGTCGTCATCACGCCTATCAGGCAAGGATAGGTGGAGCAAAACTCTCTGGCGCGGCGGATCAAACACGTGGCATTTGTGAACATTGAGCATGCACTTTCAAGCTGTCATCTTCGATCTGGATGGAACACTCCTTGATACCCTTGATGACATCGCCAACTCGGCAAATAGCGTACTGAACGGCCACGGCTTCCCCACCCACGAGGCAGATGCCTATCGAGACTTCGTCGGTGACGGCGTCACCATGCTCATGTCCCGGGCACTGCCTGTAGAAGAGCGAAGCGATAGCCTGATAGCAGGCTGTGCCGACGGTTTTCGCGAGGCCTACTTGCGTACCTGGAACGTGAATACAAGGCCATACACGGGCATCCGGGAACTCTTGGCTGCCCTTTCCGCCAGGGATGTGAAGATGGCCGTGCTTTCCAATAAGCCCGACGATTTCACAAAACTCTGCGTTCACGAATTTCTGGCGGACTGGTCCTTTGAGATGATACTGGGCCTCCGCCATGGAGTGCCCCAAAAGCCCAACCCAACCGGGGCCCTTGAGATAGCCGAACATCTGGCCATGACACCGGCTCGGATGCTCTGTTTGGGGGACAGCGCCGTGGACATGAAAACGGCCGTCACTGCCGGCATGTTTCCAGTGGGAGCCTTGTGGGGGTTTCGGCCCCTGGAAGAGCTGCTGGAAAACGGGGCCCAGGCCGTCATCAAAGAGCCCATGGAGCTTCTGGACTATTTGGACGAGCCTTAACGCGCCGCAGCCCGTCCCAAAAGTGGAGGGGGCTCAAAGGGCCCCCCCATTTTTTTTCCATTGTGGCCATACTGGCTGTTAGTTGCAGCTTCCTCAACCGTTGTTCGTTGGCGTCAGCATGCCCCAAAGCCAACTCGGTATTGTGGGATACCTGCCCATGACCGTGTATGGGTTAAAGGGGTTTGCCAGAACCATGTAGCCACCGCCACCGCCTAAGACTGCCGTGCCGTCAGGCAGGTTGTTGGGATCGGGGCAGCCGCCGAATACGCCTGCCATGTCCTTGTCGTCCAGTTCCTTTGCCATCTCCAGGTCTCTGATTTCGATGGTTGTCATTTTCTCTCTCCTTTTCTTAGATTTTTTTTGTCTCAGTATGTTTGCTCAGTCCTATCTGCAGCCCCCATGCCAACAGGGAGATGGCTCGCGACGGTTTGTTGTAACATTAAGCAATTAATGCGGAAAAACAGAATACTCCTATTTCCCCGGTCTTCATCCCGTTTGTCCCCTCTGGATGGTTGTTGTCTGTGATCGAACACATTCAAGGCAGGATGTTTGTTTCTAATGAACGTCTGAAAGCTGGAGATTGAGAACAAAAAAAGCCCCATCTCGAAAAGATGGGGCTCCTTTTTCTCCAAATGGTCAGGCAGCCGTATCTGTGGCCACCGTCGGTGCTATTTTTTTACCAGGCGGAACTTTCCTTTTTCCACCTTGATGAGTACCACATCAGCCAAGGAGAGACCGTTGTGGTCCGACGGTGACATATTGTAGACACCGCTTAACCCCACATAGCCCTTGGTGTTTTCAATGGCGTCCCGAATAGCAGACCGATCGTCTCCCGCCTTTTTCAAGGCCTCCACCACGATATAGGCCGCATCGGCTCCATAAGAGACCATGACGCCTGGCTCCTTGTACGCCTTGGTGTACTCAGGCACAAATTGGGCTATCAGGGCCTTTTGGGGGTCAGTGTCGGCCAGTTCGTCCGCCACATAGATCTTCGTGGCGGGCATCATGACACCTTCTGCTGCTGAACCGGCGATTTCGATGAACTGATAATTGGCCTCACCGTGACACTGGAAAAGGGGAACCTTGAAATCGAGCTCCTGCATGTTTTTTGCGACCATGGGACCGGCCGGCCCAATGGTCCAGCACAGGATGGCCTGAGGCTTCTTGGCCCGCAGATTTACAAGCTGCGGTTTCATATCCACATCCTTACCCCCAAAACTTTCAATGCCCACCATATTAAGACCATATTCAGGGGCAAGCTTCTCCGCGTTTTTCAGGCCGTCTTTTCCAAACCCGCCCTGGATATACATGAAGCCGATATTCTTCAACCCATGATCACGCATATAGGTAAAGACCCGACCCATGGCGTGACTGGCACGATAGGGTGATTTGAAGGCCCAGTGTGTAGGTGATTTGTCTACAATGACGTCGCTTCCGCAATGCATAAAGGCCGGCACCTTGGCCGAATCAAGGTACGGCTTAATGGCCATGCCCACGCCCGTTCTTACAGGTCCGATGATGACACTCACCTTTTCTTGCTCTACCAATCGCTTTGCCGCGAGCAATCCCTTGGTGGGGTCCCCTTCTGTATCGGCCTGAATGAAGTCGATCTTCCTACCGTTCACGCCCCCTGCCGCGTTCACCTTATCAAAGACAAACTGGCAACTGTTTTTCTGATCGATGCCGATGTGCGCCCAGGGCCCGGAAAGGGCGAACAGGCCGCCGACCTTCATGGGCTCTGCCGCCATACTCGAACTACTCAGGGCAGAAAGCCCTGCAACGAAGAATAGAGCTACCAACATCCTGATCAAACGATTCATGATTTCCTCCTCTTCTTTTCTCTCTTTACTCCTCTTTGTCCAACCTCTCATTCAGTTTAAGACCCCAACCTCACCTCCTTGTTATAGAAATACATATTCACCGCAAAGGCGCCCCTCGGCCTTGAGCCGTTCGACCCTGAGCTCACAGCCGAAGGGCTCGGAGCCGAAAGGCAAAGAGCGCAAAGTCTTTTTGTCTTTTCCGCTGAGACGCGGAAAAACAAAAAAGCCGGATTTCTTTGCGTCCTTTGCGTCTCAAGCGAGTGAATGCGAGCGGGCGGTGCATGTCTAAATATCAATGAACTCCTTAGTCAATCCTAAAACCCCTTTCAATCACCCCCCAAGTAGGCGGCTATGACCCTATCATCGTTTTGGATGTCGAAAGGCTTGCCTTGGGCCAGTTTCTCGCCATAATTCAGGACGATGATCTTATCAGAAATCTGCATGACAAAATTCATGTCATGCTCCACCAGCACAATGGTGATGCCTGATTCTTTCAGTTTGACTATAAGCTCCGCCATGTGGGCTGTTTCAGAAGTGTTCAGCCCGGAGACCGGTTCATCTAGGAGGATCATCTTGGGGCGACTGATAAGGGCCCTTGCCAACTCCAATCGCTTCTGGTCCCCGTAAGGAAGGGCAGCACCCGGCTGATGCTCTCTGCCAGCCAGATTGACCCATTTGAGCATCTCCGCGGCCCTCTGCCGAACTTCCCTCTCCTCGCGCCTCACTTTCCAGGACCGGGCCAGACAGGCCACAAACCCGGCAGATGTGCACGAGTGAAACCCCACCATGACATTTTCCAGCGCTGTCATGTTGTGAAAGACCTGCAGGTTCTGAAAGGTCCGGGTGATTCCCAAGTACGCTACCTCGTGGGGTTGCATGCCAGTGATCCTTTTCCCATCGAAAAGGACCTCCCCTGAACTTCCAAGGTAAACACCGCTAATTATATTTAGAAGTGTGGTCTTTCCTGCCCCATTGGGACCGATAATGGCGGTAAGACCTGCCTGGTCTGCATGAAAAGAGACATTCATCAGGGCCATGATCCCGCCAAAGGATTTGCAAAGTTCAACCACTTCCAACATGGCGTCAACCTCTCTCTTCCGTCCCGTGGTAATCCCTTTTACCGTAACACTTCATGGCTTTCAGAAAACGAACCTTTTGCCCTTTATAGCGTGTTACCCCCGAAAGGCGACTCCAATTCCTCACCTAAGGTCACGTTGGGGGATCTCTTTTTCCGGATGAGATGTAAGATGCCGGGGATAAACCCTTCCGGAAAAAAGATCATGACTACCATGAGGATGAGGCCCATGGCCACCACGTTGAACTTCTCCATAATATGGAGGACCTCCGACAGCAGGGTGAGCATGACAGCCCCGAACAAAGAGCCCCAGACGCTGCCCAACCCTCCCACAATCACCATGATCACCACCTGAATAGAATAGACGATATCGCAGGACTTGGGCGTAATCACGGTAATGTAGTGGGCATAGAGACTCCCTGCAAGGGAGGCAAACATGGCACTGAGGACAAAGACCTTCACCTTGTATCTATGGGTGTTGATACCCAGCGTGTTGGCTGCCACCTCGCTTCCGTGGATCGCCCTTAAGGCCCTGCCCACCCGGGAGTCCACCAGGCTCAGCGCGGCCAGCAGCGCCACAAGGCACAAGCCCCATATGAGAAAGTAGAATTTCAGATCAGAGTCGAACCGGAGTCCGCCCACTGTCAGGCAGGGGATGCCCGCCATGCCATTGGCCCCGCCTGTCACAGAATCCCACTCTACCAGCACGATTTCAAAAATGATGTTCAGCCCCAGCGTGGCCATGACCAGATAGTTGCCTTTCAATTTCAGTGTGGGAATGCCGATCAAGTAGGCCACAGCCCCTGTCAGCAGCATGGCCGCAACGATAATGACCCAGGGGAGAGACCATCCGGGAAGCCAAGGAAAAGACCAGGGGCAGAGGTTCATGTTGGTGGTGGCGACGGCCGACACATAGGCGCCCATGCCATAGAAGGCGGCGTGTCCCATGGAGATCTGTCCGGCATAGCCGACCAGAAGATTGAGCCCTACCACCACCATGGTATTAAGACCGATCACATTGAGAACGAGAAGGTAATAACTGGTCTCTATGAACAGGGGCAATATGGCAATGACCAGGGCCAGAACCATCAGGTAGAGGAGATGGTGATGCTTTGTGAGGTTGGAGCGTTCCACTAGATCCTTTCTGCCTCCGGCGATCCCAGAAGACCATTGGGGCGGATAAAGAGGACCAGCAACAGGATGATGAAGGCGATGGCATTCTTGTATGCCGATGAGATCAATCCCGTGGCCAAGGATTCTATGACACCCAGCAGAAGTCCGCCCAAGATCGCGCCAGGCATGCTGCCATAACCGCCAAGGACGGCAGCGGAAAACCCCTTCAGGCCCAACATGAAACCTACATCATAAGATGTCGTGGTTATGGGTGCAATGATGATCCCTGCCACAGCGCCTAAGCCCCCGCTCATGGCAAAAGAGAGAAGGATCATGCGGTTGACACAGATGCCTACCAGGGCCGCAGCCCGTTGATTGCAGGAAACAGCCCTCATGGCCTTGCCTGTGACGCTCTTTTTAAAAAAGAAGTACAAGGCGATGACAACAAACAGGGTAATCGCGAAAATCCAAAGGTTTTGAGACACGATGGTTGCCTTCAGAAGATGGATCGGCTCATTTCCAGAAAAAGGGGGGAGGACAAAGGGATCTGATCCCCATATGATCAAGGCCAATCCCTTAACAGAAATGGATGCACCAATGGTGATAAAGATCAGGACCAGGATCTGTTGGGACCTGGCTGCGCGGATGGCCGATTTCTCAAAGAGCGCTCCTATCAACGTCACTGTGATGATGGCCAGAGGAATGGCCACGGCCAAGGGGATGCCTATGAAGGAGTAGAAGGTGACGGTGATCATCCCTCCCAGGGTAATGAACTCGCACTGGAGCAGATTCATGATGCCGCTGGCATTGTGAACCACCCCAAAGCCTATGGCAATGAGCCCATAGATGCTCCCCGTGGTGAGACCGGAAAAGAGAAATTGTGAAAGGTTGTCGAATAAAATCATAGCAAAAAAAAAGCCGCAGGTTTCAAGGAACTGCCCGCGGCTTCACTCAGTTCATGTCTTTAAGATTTAGCGCTCGCTGCGGACAGACCCCTCCTTTGTGCTCTGCCACCACCAGCACCAGCGGCAAAAGGAACCGATGAACCGTATGCGAATCTGTCGCCCCATAGCGAAAAAGTCCATAACAGAATGCCAGCCCTCTGTCAAGTTGCGAGGCCCTTATTTTATTCCAAAAAACCCCGTCCTTCGGGCTGAGCCAGCGTCAGCGGCTGAGCCGAACAGTGGATCCGGGCGCGTCCACTCTCCTTGTGGGAAAAGACCCATCTGTGATATATGGTTCAGAAAAGGATGATACAAGAATACGCCCATGCACTTAGCTCTTGGACTCACGTTTTGAACCGCATAAGCGAGCGCATTCTCAACAGGAGAGCTACCGCAGCCCCCGTAGGTTCTGCCCGTTGGCAGTGCTAGCGCGGCGCGGGCCGCGGGGAATGTTCAATTCCGGACATGAACCGTTGGCAGATCGTGATAAGATTCTGGAAACGTCATTCCGGCAAAGGCCGGAATCCAGTTTCTTTTCAAAGCGTTTGGCACTCTGGATGCCGGATCAAGTCCCGCATGACGAAAGAAATTTGAGCTCTGCAGTCTTCTGCAATTGTTTCTTTGATTGGACGAAGACGATTGGGAACAGACGCATAAGCATTTACAGAGAATCTCTTGGAGGCTCATATGAGAGCGCTTGACGAACAGGTTTTAAAGGTGACCAAAGAGATGGTGGCCAAGTTCATAGAGGTGGGCCGTGTCTCTCCCACCTCCTTTGACGAGGCCTTTAAAAGTGTCTACCGCAGTGTTAAGGAGGCTATACTGGGCAACACCGAGACCCTGCCGGAAGAGGGCGACGAAGAAGAGCCCTAAAGTGGTGTCTCAGAAATAAGTTGAAGACGTGTACATCATATATCATCGGTCGTCCAAAGCCATTTGCATCGCTCCGTGACCATTTTGGGGACGCCTGCTGATAGCGCTAAATCACAGAAACTCGGGCCTTTCGGCCCTCAGACAGTCTGTGATTCTCGACGCGCCATTCAGCATCCGTCTGGCTCCCAAAATGCTCAATGTCGCTCGCCAAAAGGCTTTAGACTGCGTCCGGATAATGCAGAGGCCGGGACACGACACTGGGAGCCTGTTGGAGAACCGCATTTTCCGGCAGTCTCCTAGTGGACCTCCGCCCAGTTCTGGCCCACCTGAATATCCACCTTAAGGGGCACTTTCAGTGGATAGACCCCTTCCATGAGGGTCGTGACCAGCTCTCTTACGCTGTCCATTTCCTCAGGAGGGACCTCAAAGACCAGCTCGTCATGGACCTGCAGCAGCATCTTGGCCTTTAGCCCCTGTCCGTCCAATGCCTCGTGTATGCGTATCATGGCCACCTTGATAAGATCGGCAGCAGTGCCCTGAAGGGGCGTGTTAACGGCTGTGCGCTCTGCCGACTCTCGAGCCGTGCGGTTTGGGCTTGCAATATCTGGAAGCCACCGGTGGCGGCCCAGCAGCGTGGTCACCTTCTTTACCCGCCGTGCCTCCTCAATGGTCTCGGCCGTGAAGCGCTTTACCCCTTTGTACCTCTCAAAATAGTGGTCAATGTAGGTCCTTGCCATCTTGTTGCTGATGCCCAACTCGTTGGCCAGCCTGAAGGGGCCCATTCCATAAATGATTCCGAAATTGATGACCTTGGCCTGACGGCGCATCTCCCGCGTAATCATGGACGGAAAGAGTTGAAAGACCTCAGCCGCTGTGCGCGTGTGGATATCTTCGTCTTTTTCAAAGGCCTCCACAAGGATGGGGTCTTGAGAGTAGTGGGCCAGGAGTCGCAATTCTATCTGGGAATAGTCGGCAGAGAGCATGATCCAGTCTTTTCGAGGGAGAAAAGCGGCTCGAATCTTGCGGCCCTCCTCTGTGCGTATGGGGATATTTTGAAGGTTGGGGTCACTGCTGCTCAGACGGCCCGTGGCTGTCACCGTCTGATTGTAGGACGTGTGGATCCGATCGGTTTCTCCGTGGACCAGATCGACCAGGGCGTCGGCATAGGTTGATTTGAGCTTTGCAAGGGAACGGTATTGGAGCACCAGGGCAGGCAGTTCATGCTCTGTTGACAGCATGGTAAGGACCTGTACGTCAGTGGAATAACCGGTCTTCTTCTTCGTCTTTTTCAGGACCGGGAGCTTGAGTTTTTCAAATAGGATGTAGCCCAGCTGCTGGTGGGACTGGATATTGAATGCTTCTCCGGCTATGGCGTATATCCGCTCCTGTATCTCATCGAGCTGGCGCTCAAATTCCTTTGACAGGGCCCGCAAACGATCCTTGTCCACACGAATGCCAGACATCTCCATGTCTACCAGGACCGGTATAAGGGGGATCTCAATCTCTTGGAAAAGGTCCTCAAAGCCCCCTTTTTTTAATTCGGACGCCAGTACCTTGTAGGCCATGAAGGTGATGTCTGCGTCTTCACAGGCATAGGGCACGGCATCTGCTATGGGGACCGCTTCAAATCCCCCCCTGTCGCCCTTCCCGCCGGTCACTTCTTCGTAAGTTATCATCTTGTGGTCCAGGTGCTCTGAAGCAATGGCCTCTAAGTTATGGGCCCGAAGGGTAGGGTTAAGGAGATAGGAAGCCACCATGGCGTCAAAGATCACCCCCTTGAGGTCAATGCCGGCACGTTTCAACACGATCCAGTCGTACTTGATGTTCTGTCCCACCTTGGCCAGGTCTGGGTCTTCCAGCAAAGGCTTCAATTGGGTAAGCGTCTGCTCAGGGGCAAGCTGTCCACTTCCCGTTGTCTCGGTGTGCCGCAGGGGGATATAGACGGCTTCATCGGGTCGGCAGGCAAAGGAGATGCCCACAATGGAAGCGTCCATGGGGTTGATGGCCGTGGTCTCAAGGTCCAGGGCAAAGACCTTTGCCTTTTTCAGGTCATTGATCAGGCTGATGAGGGCCTTGTCGTCCACGATGGCCCGGTAGTCTTTATTACTCAGGTCCCCCTTGAGCGGAAACATCTCCTGAAGTCTTCGAAACTCCAAGGTCTTAAAGAGCCTGGCCAGCTTTTCCTCGTCAGGGCCCAAGGCCTTAAAGGTTGATATCTCTGCTGATAAGGGGACTTCCCTGTCGATGGCCACCAGACGTCGGCTCAAGAAAGCCTGTTCCCGAAAATGGGTAAGGTTTTCACGGAGTTTTTTCTTGGTGACCTTTTCCAGGCCCTGAAAAAGGGCATCCATGCTGCCAAAGGTCTGGATCAGTCCAAGGGCTGTCTTCTCTCCGATCCCGGGCACCCCAGGAATATTGTCCGACGTGTCACCGGCAAGGGCCATGACGTCTATCCACTGAGAAGGCTCCAAACCGAAGTCCTTTTTCAGGCCTTCGTAGTCAATGGTGCGGTCCTTCATGGGATCCCAGATGCTCGTTTGAGGGGAAACCAGCTGCTTGAAATCCTTGTCGCCAGTGACCATGATGACCCTGAATCCTTCTCTCTCGGCGGCCAGGGCGAGGGTTCCTATGATGTCATCAGCCTCATAGCCCTCAAGCTCCAATGCGGCAATGTTCATCCCTTCGATCACCTCTTTGATATAGGGGATCTGCTCCACAAGATCTTCTGCCATGGGCGGACGATTGGCCTTGTAGGGATGGTACATATGGTGACGAAAAGTGGGACCCTTGGAATCGAAGACCATGGCTACATATTCGGGATGGTGGTCGCCAAGGAGTTTCAGCAGCATGTTCGTGAAGCCGAAAGTGGCATTTGTGGGCAGGCCCTTGCTTGTGGAAAGGTGGCGCACGGCATGGTATGCGCGATGGATGTAACCGCTTCCGTCAACGAGGTAAATGGCCTTTTCTGTCAACCTTGTGCTTCCTTCCTGGGTCAGACACACCATGGTTAACATGAAACAGGAGGCAATACAATGCAGTCCGGGGACTTGGGTACAACCAGTTGACATGGCTGACTTTTGCCTTGCCCAAGAGGGATGGCCAGAAGGTGGCCCCATGAGCCGTTGGAACCGATTGGGGTTCTGTCACGAGTCCATGGAGAGAGGAGACTGGACAATTCAAGTTTCGGCTGATATGGACAATCCCTTGTCTTGTATTACATTACCTTTTGTCGGATGCTTTTTCAGGTTGGCTTTGCCGGTTTCATGTCCCTCCGCCTGGGACCCCTTTTGCCAAAGCCGACGGATCAGTGTGAAACCATGCCAGGGCAAGACCTATGGAATCAGAACAGGCTCACAAGAGACCAAGACGCAGGCCCAGAAAGAAGAAGGTCTATTGCTGCCACCTCTGTGGTCGCCGACTCCCTTTCTGCTGGACCTGCCGGTGCGGGTTTCAGATCTGTTCTGACTGCATGGAGGAAAACATGTGGGGGATGACCTGTAACGCCATTACGTGGACCTGCCCTGACTGTGGTGAGCAGCGTGGGTATGGGAACCAATGATCCTTGACGCAAGGGTGTGAGCCTGATATTATTCGATTTTAGGGCTGAGAACATAGAGTTGGACGATTCCGGGTAAGCTTGCCCGGTTGTAAGATGATGCGGGAGGGATGGCCGAGTGGTTGAAGGCGGCGGTCTTGAAAACCGTTTCCCTGAAAGGGGACGTGGGTTCGAATCCTACTCCCTCCGCCATACTTTTTGGGTCCCGTCCTACTCAAAGAACGGGACTGCGGAGTGACTCCAATGCTAGCCCAGGGGGCAACACGCGTGAGCGAGACAGTGGTTTTCGGGACGAGGGCGCCCTGTGGCTGAATGGAGAAGACGAGGTTGCACATCACTCCTTGTTGCCGTTTGGATAAGCATGAACCGCGGAGAGATGGCCGAGCTGGCTGAAGGCGCTCGCCTGCTAAGCGAGTGTGGGAGGAAACTTCTACCGAGGGTTCGAATCCCTCTCTCTCCGCCATGAACACTATGAGATCAAGTGTGATGCCATTGTCATCCGTCGAAAGAAAGAGGGATAAGAGACACTGGCGGATATTTCAGAGACATGGATGATAGAGATAAAGAAAAGGAGACTTTTTCTCATCGTATACTTATCGTCGATGACGAAGAGGTGATCAGGGCCACCCTTTGCCAGATCATGAATCACGCGGGCTACCAGTGCTCAAATGCCGCCAGTGCGAAAGAGGCTCTGCAGTTTTTGGACCACGAAAAGGTTGATGTGGTGATTACGGATATCAGGATGCCTGGCATGAACGGGTTTGCACTCACGGAAACCATTAAACAGAAGCATCATGCTGATGTGATCATCATCACTGGTTACGGAGGCCAATTTTCTTATGAAGAGGCCATGGAGAAGGGTGCCAGCGATTTTGCGCTGAAGCCGGTTCGTCCCAAGGAACTCATTGCAAGGTTGAGACGGGTCCTTAGGGAACGGGCGCTCCTTGCCGAGCGCAGGCGCATGGAAGAACAGTTGCGAGAGCTTACCGTCACTGATGACCTGACGAGACTCCATAACTCCAGGCATTTTTTCAAAATGCTTCAAGATGAAATAGACAGAGCCAGGCGCTATCATTCTCCCCTCTCTTTGCTATTGATGGATGTGGATGGCTTCAAACGTTTCAACGACGCCTACGGCCACTTGGAAGGAGACAAGGTCCTGTCAAAACTGGGGGAGGTTATTCGAGACTGTTTGCGGACCAATGACTCAGGCTATCGTTACGGGGGCGATGAGTTTACCGTGGTCCTGCCTGTTACCCGTGGCCAGGAGGCAAAGAAAGTGGCAGAAAGAATAAGGCAGCAGTTTGAGGCCGTAGCGTTCACGCCTGCCGAGGGCATACAGGTTGATGCCACCATCAGCGTGGGGATTGCCGAGTACCAACCAGACGAAGGGCTGACGGAATTTGCAAAAAGGGCCGATGAGGCCATGTACAACGCAAAAAGGCAGGGAGGAGGCCAGACGGTTCTTGCGTGAGGGCCCTGTCACTTCGATACTATCTCCACAATGGTAACACCCAGGTTGCTCTCGTTTAGGCCTCCGGGACGGGTGGACTGCACCAAGGGGTGTTGGTTTAAAAATGGGATGAGGTGATTTCGAAGGGCTCCAGATCCTACTCCATGAATGAGTCGAACTTCCTTTAGACCGGCCAGCAGGGCATCATCCAAGTACTTGTCCACCACTTCCAATGCTTGCTCCACACGCATCCCACGCATGTCGGCTTCAGGTCGCACCCTGTCGGGAACAGATATCTCGACCCGGAAAACGCGGTCTGTTGAGGGATGGCCGCCATTTTGGGCCAGGCTCAATTCTTCCCTGGGCACGTGGGCTTTGAGTTTTCCAAAGGCCGTGAGGACACGACCGGTCTGATCCTGTTCAGAGAGCACCGTACCGGTCATGCCGGTGCGTTTCCAAGCCACCCGGCTTCCTGGCTGAAATGCCGTTTTCAAAGGGGCTTTGCTGTCACCGGGCTGGGGAGGGGGTTGGCGTTGAATTTGCCTCTTTACAGTCTCTTTCTCTTTCTGGATAAGCCCCTTGGCTTTGCGGATGCCTTCCCTTGTGGCACCGGTTTCCCGAATGGTCCTTATGGCCTGTTCCACCACAGCGTTTGCCTGGTCGACAATGGCCCCTGC